>OLOY01000010.1_pt1 | contig 177167 bp, 171 predicted proteins | sample 1672771 | NCBI WGS metagenome assembly OLOY01 (sample SAMEA3136722, study PRJEB25190) | human gut metagenome
GAAGAAATATAAATAAATACCATCGTTTTCTTCATGATGAGATCAAGAAATTTGAAGGAAAAACCGAAGAAAAGACTGCTTAGAAAAAGAGTGCTTTCAAAAATGCAGTCAAGGGGTTTTTGCGTCCTAAAATACATACAGAAAAGAAAAAAATACGAATCTCCTAAAGAAGTTCAAGTATTAAAAATACTGATTTCTATGGGAGATTCGTATTTTAAGATTTAGAGCCTAAAAATCGGTATTAACCGATAGCCCCTTTTCTTGTCATTAATAAATATTCAAAATGATTTCATACCTAATTTATGTGAGATTTTGGATAGAAGGAATAATGAAAAAACTGAACTTAATTTTGAAAAAATATAAAACTTGACAAACGGTGTCATATTTCTTGTGATATACTCCTTTTAGATTAAGGAGGTATTTTGATGAAATATGAATGGAAAAAGCAAGAGAAAGAATTTTATGGAGCGAAAAAATCTCCGGCATTAGTAACTGTTCCGGCATAGAATTATATTATGATAGGCGGAAAAGGAAATCCAAACGATGTTGATTTTTCAAATCGTGTTTCGGTCCTGTACTCTTTGGCATATGCAATTAAAATGGCATATAAGACTACTGCCATACAAAATGAATTTAACGATTTTACAGTTTTTCCTTTAGAAGGAATTTGGCAGAAAATTGAAGAAACAGTACTGGTCAAAGAGAATTTGGGATATACCATTATGATACGACAGCCGGACTTTATTTGTGAAGATATAGTAAAAGCTGCATTGGAACAAGTAAAAGTCAAGAAACCCAATCCTCTATTTGATGAGATTAGCTTTGGCACAATGAATGCTAACCGGATAGAAATAAGCAAAATCAAAACTATTTTACGGTATTCAGTCAGTTAGTTCATCTCTATAGACTACCCAACGGATAATTAAAAACCGTTGTTTAGACTGCAATATATTCACACTCCGAAATAGAATATAGAAATCTGAATAGATTTCTTGATTTTTTGCACCCCAAAGACAGCTCTGAGAAATGCTACTCTAAAGCTACTACAATGGATTTTGCAGAAATGTGCATCATAGAGTTTGAAGAGGAACTCTGGCACACGAAAATTTTCTTCCACTTTTTAGGTTGATGAAATATAATGAGATATGAAAAATTGAAGTTTTTAATACTCGATTTCAAACACTCATTTTTATATAGTTGAAATTATGGAGGGCAAAAATGAATGATTTTTTACAAATATGTTTTAATATAATTGCACGAGTTAGACAACTGAATATGCCCATGGTCAGATGAAGAAACCGATGTATTGAGCTTAGAGCAATCATGCGTCGGTTTTTCTTTTGAAGAAGCACAGGAACAAGCCGAAAAAGAAGTGAGATATGGAAAGATAAAGTTTTTAATACCAATGAGGGTAGTCAGGCAAAAACAGAGTATCCTTGTCTAATAAGGATAGAAAACATAGGTGAAGTATGGTAAAATGGGAATAACAAATCTGAAGTTGTTGGTATAAATTAAAAGTTATAAGAAGTGGAAAAGGAGGACAAGTTAATGATAAAAAAAATAGCTATTGTACCCTATGTAACGAATGGGAGAAATTCACAGATTGGGCATGATGGGCATTTTAACATTTTAAAGAAAAAGAGAAGTACTGTATTAAAAGAGAATTTGCAGTCTGTGATTGAAGCGAAAAGTTGGGAAGCGGAAGTAATTGTTGATGTCAATCATGGAGATTTACAATCGCTGAAACGAGAAGGAGTAAACTTGTTTTTAATTCCGGAAGATATTGCTAGGTATATAGACTATAGCAGTGTTAATAAGGATGAGTGTTTCGAATTAACACATGATGAATATGAAAGCGGAAATATAGATAGAGTAGTGAAATACATAGAAGAAAATTGAAACATAATCTCTTAGAGGAGCTTATCAAATTCAAATTTGGGAAGGTGAACGCATTGAAAGAAAATACATATCGAACTTCTTCTGGAACGATTCACTATTGGTCGAGTATTACAACGCCTAATGCAATTACGCTTGCTTTTCTTCCGGGACTGACGGCTGATCATAGATTATTTGAAAGACAAATGGAATATTTTGATGGAAAATATAACATTTTTGTATGGGATGCACCTGCACACGCATCCTCGTGGCCATTTAAATTTAATTTTGATTTGTTCGATAAAGCAAAATGGCTGAAAGAAATTTTTAAACGGGAAAAAATCACAAACCCTGTTATTGTCGGTCAATCTATGGGTGGATACGTAGGACAAACTTATGCGCAGCTTTATCCTGATCAATTGTCGGGTTTTGTTTCCATTGACTCTGCACCATTGCAAAGAAAATATGTAACCGGCTTTGAAATCTGGCTTTTGAAAAGAATGGAGCCCGTATATTATCACTATCCTTGGAAACTGCTTTTGAAGTCAGGTTCAAACGGTGTAGCGACTTCCCATTATGGAAGAGACTTGATGCGAAAAATGATGTTGGTATATGATGGAGACCAAAAACGTTATGCTCAGATTGCAGGGCATGGGTATCGCATTTTAGCCGAAGCAATGGAAAAAAATCTACAATATGAAATTAAATGTCCGGCTTTGTTGATATGTGGCATGCAGGATCATGCGGGTTCTTGTATCCGGTATAATAAGGCATGGCACCAAGACACGCAGATTCCTTTGAAGTGGGTCGAGGGTGCTGGACACAATTCCAACACTGACAATCCAGAACTGATAAATGATTTGATAGAAAGCTTTCTTAAAAATATTCAATAGAATCGGATAAATCGAAAACTTTCAGTTTGTTTGTGCTTTGATGAATAACTTGAACTTAGGATGTGTTTTATGAAAACAGTTCTTTTGCATGGTATGATATAAATTATGCCATTATCACTTTGAAAAATTGAATAAAGTATAAGAAAGACTGTTGATTTCAAACAAGAAGTCGATTGCCTTTTTGTAGAAATGCAGGTAATTATCAGTTAATGGTAGTTCCAAGATTGAATGCGGCATGAATTGTCCTACCTTTGATACGTTGGAAAAGATAATGGACGTGCTAGTTGTAACACCAAATGAATTATTGTCGGGAGAATGGAAATATATTGATCACACCGAGCCATATATCATGGATATTATCAAACGGGAACAGGACTTTAATGTTTCTTTAGATTATCTGTCTGAAAATAATTTTTCAAAGATGAAGGTCCATAAGGAAATGTGAAGTTTAGACCGATACAGCCGAACAACCGAAAGAATACAAATATCACGACCCTTGTGATGATTGGATATTCCGTTAATTTGAGGATATTGATAACAGAAACAATATTTCAGACACTTCGCCACAATTAGACTTCAATGAAATGGGCTATGAAGATTATCTAAAGGCAAAAAGGAATAAAGGACTTTGATTTCCTCTTGCAAGAAAGATAAAGAAAAAGTGTGTTGCTATGCTTTATATTTTTTATCTTGAACGGAAAAATGAATGGCAGATAGAATTGTAGGGTTTGAATAACAATGTTATAATATGAATGAAGGCAGGGCGGATGTCCTGCCTGTTAAAATATCAAAAGTACAATCGTAAGATTGATATAATAGAAGAACTGGGGAGTGTAATGTTTGAAACGGAAAGAGATTTATGAATATGTGAAGAAACAATACGGAACAGTTCCAGAATATCTTTGGAAAGGATCACCGGAAAGTGCAGTCCTTCGGCACAAGAATGGGAAATGGTATGCGGTGTTGATGCAGGTTGAAAAATCCAGACTGGGATTAGAAGGAGATACGATTGATGGGAAAATATAATAAAAGATATTAGAGATGTAACAGCACAGCCTATTTATAAAGTGTTTGCGGTCATATCAAAACACTATACAGAGGATAAATATTCCAATCTTGCAAAAAGGACAAGAGTTTTGAGTTGAAAGAATATTATTTTTCAGAAACAAGAGAAAATATGATAGATAGAGACAGGTTATAGTATTTCCTAAAATACAGCAAAATTGAAAGGGGAAAAATTAAATGAAATACATATTTTTGCATGGACTGGGACAAGCTCCTTCGGACTGGAAAGCTACAGTTAAAAGATTAGATTTTGGGAGGGATATAGACTGTCCTGATTTATCCGACTGGCTTTCAGGAAAAGAAGCCAGTTATTTGAATTTATATCATGCACTTGTGAATTATTGTGAACAGCAAGAAGAACCGCTGCATTTATGTGGTCTTTCATTGGGTGGAATCCTTGCTTTGCATTATGCATTAGAACATGCGGAGAAAGTAGCCTCTATGGTCTTAATTGGTACTCAATATATTATGCCCAAGAAGTTATTGAAATTTCAGAATATCATATTTCACCTTATGTCAAACAAGAGTTTCCATAAAATAGGATTTGGGAAAAAGGATTTTATCAGTCTATCCAAATCCATGATGGATTTAGATTTTCAAAAAGATTTAAAAAAAATAAATTGCAGGGTACTTGTGTTATGTGGCGAAAAGGATAAGGTAAATATGTCTGCTACCATAGAATTAAAACAGCAGATCAATCATGCAGAATTAAAGATTATTCCTCATGCCGGTCATGAAATAAATAAAGATAATCCGGTTGAATTAGGAAAGATTCTCAGTAATTTTTATAGATGTGAATGATGTTAAATTGAAACAGGAGGATAAGAATGTAGCGGTTTAGTGATGAATTTGACGTGGGAGGTATTCTCTATATGGATGAGAGAAAAAAGATGATCCGATTATAGTTTTCTATGTGGCTGGAAAAGAAGAATTTGGGAATTGATGATATTTTTGCAGAGAACGTGATTTATACAGAAAGTTGGGGGCCATGTTATAGCAATCGTCAAACAGTAGAGCATTGGTTTTAGGAATGGAATATGAGAGGAAGAGTAATAGCGTAGGTCATCAAACAGTTTTTTCATAAAGGCAATCAGACAGCTGTTGAATGGTATTTTAAAAATGCAATGGATACTGGAGACATCGAAGAATTTGATGGAGTCTCTTTAATTGAATGGTCAGCAGAGAATAAGATTCAATCCTTGAGTGAGTTTGGTTCTAAATTTTAAGCAAGCGGTATAAAGTGATCTTAGTAAGCGAGGAGAAGGTGTGTGGTGACATGCATCTTCTTTTGCGTTAGAAGAGATTTTTAAGATTTCAAAAAGAAAATCATAATTTTTCCGATATGTAACATTTCTAGGACATTTCTGTTGTAAAATAAGAATCAAAATTATAGCAAAATTGTCGTAAAGGATGAAAAGAATGAAACAAATTTTAATTGTAGAAGATGATGAACTTTTGAATAAAATGTTAGTTTACAACCTACAGTCAGAATTCTATGGGATTGTTTCTGTGGAAACAGTAAAAGAAGCTATGGAAGTATTAAAAAGCCAGCAGTTTGATCTGGTACTATTGGATATTAACCTTCCGGATGGAAATGGATATGCGATTGCAAAAACAATCCGAGAAAAATATAGTGATACCATTGTAATATTTCTAACCGCAAATGATAGGGAAAGTGATGAGATCCGGGGATATGAACTTGGAGCAGTAGACTATATTACAAAACCTTTTTCAATCCATTCCTTACAGAGAAAAGTAGAAAATGTACTGCGTATGATGCGGCATCATGTATCTATGCAGGATGTCTTTGATGATGGCAGGTTGTTTTTAAATTTTGCAGAGCAGACAGCTATGCTAGGTGGGAAACCATTAACCTTATCCACTTTGGAATTCCGGATGCTGAACCTGTTCTGTCAGAACCGCAATCGTGTATTAACAAGAAAACAGTTGCTAGAAAAAATATGGGACTGCACAGAGAATTATGTGGACGAGCATACACTGACTACAACATTAAGCCGTATTCGGGGAAAGATTGAGACAAATGGAACAGTATATATCAAAACCGTATATGGCATGGGATATAAATGGACCGGAGGTGAACCTGCATGATAGGAAAGAAACTCTCTGTAAAAAAGATGTTTTTTGGGCTGACTGCCGGAATGACACTCACAATGACAGCAATCATATTGGTCGCATTCTTTCTGACCAAAAATATTGTAGTGTTATGGGTTGGGATGGCTTTGATAGTCTGTGCAATACTGTGGATGCTTTTTATGGTACAACTGTTGGGAATGAGACTGTCAAATTTTACTTCTGAATTGTGTCAGATTCTTGATGACATGATGAACCGCAGTCAGGAACCCGAAAATGTATCAGACAAAGAAACGATTTTTGCCCGTATCCATCATCGCCTAGTACGTCTGTATAACATCTTGCAGGAAAGTAACCGGAAGGTAGAAGCAGAACGGCAGGAATTACAGTCGTTGGTGTCAGATATTTCCCATCAGGTCAGAACTCCGGTAAGCAACATGAAGATGATTGTGGATACACTTTTGACAAAACCTCTGGAAGAACAGGAGAGAAATGAGTTTCTTAAAAGTGTAAGAGGACAGATCAATAAACTGGATTTTTTAATACAGGCATTAGTCAAAACCTCCCGTTTGGAAACCGGGGTGATTCAATTAGAGAAAGAAGAGCATTTCTTATATGATACTTTGGCTCAGGCTATGAGTGGAATCTTATATTCCGCAGAACAAAAAAAGATCCATGTATCGGTGGAATGTCCGGAGGATCTGTGCGTATCCCATGACAGTAAATGGACTGAAGAAGCGATTTTTAATCTATTGGACAATGCAGTAAAATATACCTCGACAGGTGGGCATGTAAATGTGTCGGTAGCGCAATGGGAAATGTATGTGGAAATAAAAGTATCTGATACCGGAAAAGGAATTTCAGAAAGCAATCAGGCATCTATTTTCAAGAGATTTTACCGAGAAGAAGAGATTCATAATCAGCCAGGTGTTGGAATCGGTCTTTATTTGACCAGGGAAATTGTGACACAGCAGGGTGGTTATGTTACTGTGGAATCACAGGTGGGAAAGGGATCAGCATTTTCTATTTTTCTGCCAAGATAATTAAAAGACAAATATGGAGGGATTTGAATGATGTATCAAACCGTATTAATAGAAAACATTACTACTGAAAATGTAACTGAAAAAATAAACGCAAAACTCCTGGAAATGGAAAAACAAAGCTACAAACTTGTAACCATGTCATTTCTGGGAACAGAAAAAGCTGTCTTGGTTTTCAAAAAAGGATTAAAAGGCAGTTTGCTTTGATATTTTGAACAGAATTATAGTCACAGATAAAATCAAGAATAGCAGAATATCATATTTTGTATCGTTTGCAATTTTTTTGAAATGTCCGAGATTTGTAACAATTCAGGTTAAAATTCCTTGAATTTTGTTCCTTTTCTCGGACATTTCTGAGACATTTGTATTTTATAATAGAGCTATCATAAAAAAGGGCAGAAAGGAGTTTATAAAATATGAGTATTTTACAGACAATCGATTTAAAGAAATATTATGGCACAGAACCCAATATTACAAAGGCTTTAGACGGTGTGAATTTTTCAGTAGAGGAAGGAGAATTTGTAGCGGTAGTAGGAACTTCAGGTTCTGGAAAATCCACGATGCTCCATATGATAGGAGGTTTGGACACTCCTACCAGTGGAAAGGTTATTGTACGCGGAGAAGAGCTGGCAAAGAAAAACGATGAAGAGCTGACGATTTTCAGGAGAAGAAACATTGGTTTTATCTTCCAAAATTACAATTTGGTTCCAATTTTGAATGTTTATGAGAATATTGTCCTTCCGGTAGAGGTGGATGGAGATACGGTTGATCAGGGGGTTATGGATGAGGTAGTTCATATGCTAGCTCTGGAAGATAAATTAAAGAATATGCCGAATAATCTTTCTGGAGGACAACAACAGAGAGTTGCGATAGCAAGAGCACTGGTTGCTAAGCCTGCAATTGTGTTGGCGGATGAACCTACAGGTAACCTCGACTCTAAAACCAGTGCAGATGTTATGGGATTGATCAAACGGACCAGTTATGAGTTTCACCAGACGGTTGTAATGATTACACACAGCAATGAAATTGCCCGACTTGCAGATCGGATTATTCGTATTGAGGACGGCAGGATCGTGGAATAAGGAGGTGGCAGGTTATGACATGGCCTTTTGAAAATAATACAAATGGAATTGTAAAAAATCTGGTGAAAAGGAGTTTAAAAGCAGATAAGCGAAGTAAGATTTTTTTGTTTTTTACAATAGCTCTTTCTGTTTGTATGGTTTTTTCAATCATTCTAATATCAACAGGTACACAAGAGAAGTTTAAGGATACACAGAGGAATAAAGCGCAGATTGGTATTCTAGGAGTTACAGATGAACAAACAGCCCAGTTGCGTAAAAATAGTGATATCTCATGGATTGGTGAATATTCCACTATTGGATTGTTTTATTTGGATAATAAAACAATCACTGTCGCTTTTGGAAATGAAGATTATTTTTTTCATCAGGAAGAAAAAAACTTAGAAGGAACTGTACCACAAAATATAAATGAGATTATGCTTCCCCAGAATTACATTGACTTTTTGGGAAAGGAATATCAAGTTGGAGATATAATTTCTCTTGACATAACCGGAATGGGTCAAGAGGCACAATATACGCTTTCCGGTATTTTGGATGATGCAAAAGAAAGTAATGGATATTTTATCTATATTAGCAAAGAACTCGCTCGAAATTTGGCTCCAGATTCTTTTCAAATAACAGCATATACACGATTAAATACAGATTCCATAAATTCAGAAGATATTCTTGACTTTGCAGAGAAAGTAATAGAAAATACTGGCATTGTTGAAGAACAGATAAATCTTACAGAATATTTTGCAGTTATGTCCGGAGCAATAAAATCGGGAATTCCGATTCCTGTACCATTACTGGCATTGTTGACGGATGTTTTAGCAGCAACGATTGTTTATGGTGTCTTTTACACTAAGATTGTAAAGAATGTTCAAATGTTTGGGCAACTGCGAACGATTGGTATGACAAAAAAGCAGATTAAACGAATGGCGAGAAAAGAAGGGGTTCTGTATGCCTTGACAGGTATTCCTTTAGGTCTTGTTATTGGTGGAATCATCGGATTTATGGGCTGTCCTGACGGATTTCATTTTAAAACAACAATCATTTATGCAATTTTGATTGCAGCGATAGCTTTTGTGACAATTAATATTGCTATTTTCAAACCTGTTCGTATGGCTATGAATGCTTCTCCTATTGAAGGTGTTAAATATTTTGCTTATACAAGAAAGGTAGAAAATAGTTCTAAATTGCATCGAAAACTTACACCACTTAATTTCGCAAAAATAAACATACAGAGAAATAAGAAAAAGGCAATATTAACACTTCTCATGCTCGGATTGAGTGGTACACTTTTGCTAGTTACTTCTACGGTTGCAGGATCTATGGACCCGGAAAAACAGGCAAATTTTAAATATTATCCTGCTGGTAATATTCTGATCCAGATAAGAAATACAGTAGGAAGTTCTTTTAATACAGAGTCAGAACCATACGGAAGTTCAAAATTACAGCTGGAAGCAAATCCACTTGAAAATCAAGCATTGATACAGGAATTAGAAAAGATAGATAAAATAGAAAAAATCACAGCTTTTAATTGCATTAATATGACAATCACTTTTCCTGATAAAAGCGGTTCTATCACAAGCATTAAGAATTTCTTTCCGACATTAAATCGAGAACAGATGGATGAGAAGCAAGCAATTCTGTCCTCTGGAACAGCTTCTTATGACGAAATGGTTGAGAAAAATGGAATATTGGTTGCCAATGGTACCGCCCAGGTCGGTGATACTTTGAAAATTGAAGGTAGATCATTAGATGGTAGTACCTTTTATATAGATGCTATTGTTGTAGGGACATACGACAGGACTGATTTAATGAAAGATAGTCCGATTGTACCAGGAAGTCCTTATTTCATTATGACATATGATACGGCAAAGAAACTAACAGGGATAACAAACCAAACAGGTATTCTTGCAGTTAAAAATCGTGACAGGTATTTTGATGAAGCTTTGGCCTCAATTCAAAGAATTGTGGATAGAAATGAAAAAATAGAAGTAAATACGATTGAGCAGACAGTTAAAAATATACAGTACCAGTATGATTCCTCTATAAAGGCGTTGTATATGATATCTGCCATCCTATTTATCTTTGGAGGTATTAGTCTTATGAATATGCTTATAGTTGATTTTCAAAGTAGAAGGCGCGAATTTGGTCTGCTTGAAGCTGCTGGAATAACGAAAAAGCAGTTGAGAACAATGTTGAGTAGAGAAATAGGAATTTACCTCGGAGGTTCATTGGTAATATCTTTTATATGCGGAAGTATTTTTAGCATAATTGTATGCAGACGGTTAGATGCCATCAATCATTGTATTACATTGAAATTACCATGGTTTTTCCTATTGGCGCTGATTGCTGTATTATTTGTGATATATTTTGTTTTTTCGATGTACTCCAAAATAGAATTGAAAAAAGCAAATATTTTATCAGCAATAAAAAGTGAGTAGATTTATTGAACCTTGTTGTATCATAAAACTTCACAAATATTTCTGTAAGAGACAAAATCTGTTGTACGACGGCAAAAGACAAAAAGCCGTCGTACAGCAGACATATTTCCACGCGCCTATGGAGCGGCGGTTTTGAGAAAATCAGAGCCGTCGTTTCTTTTTGCTGTCGATTTTCAGGAAAACTTCTAAATTATGTCGCTGTTGGTTCCTGCCACTTTTCGATTCACTCGTTAATTGAAATGGAGGTATATAATAAAGAAAGTCAATCTTCAGAGATTATATCCCGATGTTTATAAAGCCAATCACTTTGTAGAAGTAACAGAAGATGTGCTAGAGGCAATCCCTGCCGCTGAGCGTGTGGAAGATGCCCATGACCGGAGGATGTAGACCCAAGCTGTGTCCGTCGCGGTCTGAAGTAACTGTCAAAGTATTTTTAGGATAAAGTCACAAGGGGCGCAAGGTCTCAAAGTGCTTTTGGCACAGAGCCTTGCGCCCCATCTATTATAGTAGCTTTAGAGAAGTGTTTCACAGAGTTGGATTGGGGTGCAAAAAAGCAGGAGACCATTTCAGATTTCCTGCTTCCTATATAATCACTGATGACAAATCATTCAATTTCCACTATATTTGTAATAGTTGCATATCTGGTAAATGGTAAGTAGACTAATTGAACACTATCGCCAGTTTCGCACCAATCCACCTTACCAACTTTATAATTTCTTCCATTTTCAAGATATATTAGCATTCCATTTTTTTTAACAATTACACCTTGAACTTCCTTATAGTTTGCAGTTAAAACATACGGCAAATCTAAACAAGAAGGTAATGTTCCTATCAAACAGTAAATTATACTTATTAATAAGAAGAACTTTTTTACTATAATATTAAGCTTCCTCTCATGTTTCTGTGCCCATTTTTGTTGCTTAGGATAAAAAAATTCCCACTTAACTATTTTTAATTTAGAAATAGCAAGAAAGGCACAAACTATGGCACAAATACTCATTATGACAAAGTATAGCCAGTATAGTGATAATCTATCAGTACTCATAATATCCTCCCCTGTTTTGAAAACTTTGCGGACAAACAATCAATATATTTCATCGCATATATTAAAGTGCCGAATAGAAAATAACTTTTCTTCATTATACTTCATCAAGCTAAAGAATGAAAGATATTTTTGCCCCCCTAAAGCAAAAGCACCTGTCATTTTCAAAGTGAAAATAGCAAGTACCTTAGCATTCCATATTTAATTTTGGGTGCAAAAAAGCAGGATACCTTTTCAGATTTCCTGCTTCCTCTGAATATGCGTTAGTTCTTTTAATTACCACAAATAGAGAATCTTATCACAAGATTTTTGCGCATTATTTTCTATTTTCTGCTTGAGGCGCATGGATGTTAAGCAGGATCACGCCAAAGGGACTTTCCCGGTGGCAGATTTCCAGCGGCTTGCCATTCATAGCCATTTCATAAGTTTTTTCTGTGACAACGAGTTCAGTCTCTTTTCCATTGTTCATCACAATGGTTAGCTCGTAATTATCCCCATCCACATCTGGGTCATTTGCATGGCTGTCTACGATAACGGCAGGATAGTGCAGAGCAGGACCTATAAGCGCTGCGTTGACGTAGTAATGCAGTCCCACCGCAGCAAAAAGTCCAATGATCGCCATAAAAAAGCCGGCGTTTAAGCGCATTCATTTCGGCGTGCGAAGGATCAACAGCACAGTCAGGACTGTAGCGATAGTCAGGACTCGAACCAGCCAACCCCAGTTTCCATCTACTTCCTGTAAAATCCACCCCCCCCACAAATAGTGAATTTGGCTGATATAGAGAAGTCCAATTAGCATCACCAGTATGACTGGCATTTTGATGTGCATCGCATTCCACTCTGGAGTGGCGTTCTTTGGTCGGCCATCAAAGAGCAGCACCGGGGCAAACACCAAACAGAATACCAGAAATGGGATAGGAGCCAGGGCACCGATTTTCATAACAGTCGTGAACTTTACACCCAAAAGATACAGCGGGATGGGAGCAAGAACACCTGCTGCAAAGAACACGATAACGATCCACATTCCCACACGAATGCCCTTGATATGGTCATGCCAGCGGGTGCGGTACTCCTCACGCCATTGGACGGTGCTTTCCTCCTGGTCAGCTTGCTTGGTCTGCTTTTCCATGTTAGGGGTCAGGGTTGCAGCAAGATTGGTGCTTTCAAGCCACTCTGCAAACCGTGGGATCCCCCGCATATTTGTTTCGATGGAGGTTAGCTTTTTTCTGTCCTTGTTCCGCAGATGAATGGAGCGGTTGGCTGTAAGTCGAACGGAAGACACCTGCTCTGGCGCAAATTCCCGTTTCCTGCCCCAACTGCTGATGTACCACATGGAGTTGTCTTGGAATACAAACAAAGTGCGATTGCGTCCGGCTAGCAGCATCCACACACCCAGCAGCATGAAGGGTAACCCAATCAGAGTACTAACAAATGTCAAGGCAGCGTCAAAAGGCGGTATCCCAGCCACGATAACGGCTGTAAGCATCATTACAAGGGAAAGGCACCACTGGATGCTCCCAAGCACAGCGATTATTTTCCGTTCCCGCACAATGACGATAGGTTGTTTGGTTTCTTCCGGCTCTTTGTGTCGGCAGAACAGCAGTATAAGACCAAATCCGAGAAGAATCAGCAACAGCACAACGCCAGTCCATACACCAGCCATATCAAGCGGTTCATTCCCGTCGGGAATAAAAATCAGTGGGAGTAGGAGCAGAGCAAAAGCGGTGGTAATACCGCCGGTAATCATACATGGCCACTTGCTGCCGGGGGTTGGCAGGTCATGGGACGGTTCCAGAGGCTTTTGGGGAGCATATTCCGTCTGAATAGTCGCTAACTCCGGCGGTTGTTCCAGCACATGGGCACAGTGAGGGCATTGTGGTACATAATTCATTTCACAGAAACGGCTTCCCGTGCCCATAGGCAACGGTTGTCCGCAGGCCGGGCAGATCCAATATCGCTGAAAGATTCTTTTGTGAATTAGTTTTAGTACAACGAGGGACGCTGCTGGAAGGAGGAAAATCAACAGGAACAGCCAAGGACTGTTCGTGGTGATCAGCCCAATCATCAAGATTGTAAGACACAGCGCTGTTCCAATCAGAAAGTGGCTCCCCATCTTGGTAGCCTGCTTTGTGGCGGCAATGTAGGTTTCGTTTCCCTGCTTCATGCCTGCGTGCTGAAGATCCAATAAAAATGCCTCAATCAGTTCATACAGATCGTCTGAGTCATCCACATATTCACTGGTAAATTGGTCATACAGATTTCCGTTTACATATAGCTTTACGCCAGATCGGTTTACCTCTACCTTGCAGTAGAGCCGTTTTAGAATCAGACTGTCTCCGGAGAGTTCCAGCTGATACTGGGGATATTGCGTTTTCAGACGCTCATACAATTTTTTGAGTTCGTTTTCTTGATACATAGGTAATATCCTTCAAGTAAGGGGGTGAGATTTTAATCAGCATTTCTGCTGTTGATGTTTCTGGTTATGTGTAAGTTTTCATTTTGTTCAGGAAGATATCCAGATTTTCTTTCTGTGTAGCAAATCCATAAACTTTTTTAGATATTCGGAACTTTATCATATCTCCATCTATTAAATAGATTCGGAGAATATATTGAAGCGGAAACAGACTTTTTCGCACTTTTGTTTTCTGGATATTGTTGAAAGGGATACGGCTGGTTCCCTTTAATTTTTTAGAATCGCCTTGAAGAAGGGATACCAATAGCGCATTTTCGCTCAATCCTAAATATCCAAATGTGTAATTTCGTTTTTTTTGCAATAGTGTGCCGTAAATCGGTGCTTTTAAGGTCTCGCCTATTTCCAGCAATATGGAAAGTGCAGGGACCATCTGTTCATAAAATGTCATTTCAGTACCTCCGTTAAAAAGGAAAAGACAGCTACCAATAAGAAAAAGCAATTGTCAAATTATCATATCTATACGCAAATATTATAGCATTTATCTGTTTTTTCGTCATCATTTTTCTACTATACAACCGGGAATTAAATGGGAAATAAACTGTGAATAGACATAACAGGATTTTGCAAAAAGAAAAACCGACGCATGATCGTTATCTGACCTTGACGGTTATATTCAGTTGTGGCAGATTACTGATTATTGCTTTGCATCGCTTAGATAATCGGTTTTCCCTCTTTTTCCATTCGTTTTATAAAGTTATCAAAGTGGTCTGTCATACCATCAACAAAAAATGCTTTTTTCTTTCTTGCATTAACATACACATTCAAACCACCGCGTTTCATTTTACAATATGATATGTTTGATATTTTCCAATGTCTTCTAAAAATAAACATTTTAATAACCGTGATATTATCTTCTTCAACTTTTATCTCCCACACTCCTTTTAATGGAGCAATCATACCAAAAAAAGTAACTCCAAACCAAATAATAGAAAATGGGATAATGATCATCAAATATCTTTTAGAACAAAAATTTTCAGGTTCACTCCAAAATCCCCAAATAAAGACAACAAGTACAAACAAAGCACCTATTGCGCATATAAATGATACATCTGATATTGTTCGAATAGAAAAATTATTTAAAGATTTTGTTGTTTTATGATTTCTTTTTTGCATTATATCTAAAACAAATAAAACGATATATGCGGCTAAAATTGTGCCTATATATTTCATGTCTTACCTCCAAAACTTCTAATTTGTTGTTTACATTATATTCCATCAACCTAAAGAATGGAAGAAAAAATTTGTGTGCAGATTTCCTGTTCAAGCTTTGTAGCGCACATTTCCGAAAAATCCATAGTCCCCGATACTTTCCTCACAGGAGATAGGAAACGGTCAAAACATTAGGTCTGCACCTGACATTTTAACCGCATATCAGCCCTTATTATCACACTATCCCTGCTGACTGTTCAGCCCATGCTTTTTCGCATATTTACTGGCTCTCTGTCTGCATTCCTCACTGTAAGGCAGCAGAGAGGTGCTTGTTTGTTGCAATGAACATTCAGAGATTTATTTTTGATAAAATTTCGTTTGAAGCGCCTGTTTTTTGCTCTTTTTGTCAGAGTTAATAAGAAGGACAAGTTTTCCTCCTTCAACAGCACTTTGACAATTTCATAGACAGCATAACAAGTACATAACCCGTGTACGAGCGAGTGTGGAACGCCGCGAAGATGGAGCAGCCAGGGAGGTGATGACAAAGCTGCTTCGGCGCAATCTACGATTTCACAAAGTGGATGGTGGCAGATCCGGCTCGAGGACTGAACGGGGGCTTAAAGATACTTCCTCTTTAACCGAAAATCTAGTGAAAAGACGTGGCTTACAAGGATTGCTATTAACTGCTGCAAAAATATTATGCGGATGAACTGGTTCCGGCTAGGACGCGGACAACTGGAAGAAAATATACAGACTGTTTCTACTGATCCCATAGAGAAGGTATTGGAAAGGATGGTATAACCAGGGCTAAATCTTCACAGCGTTACTAAGCAGGAAATCCGAAAAGGCTTCTGCTTTTTTGCCCCCAAATTGAATAAGGCACTCTAAAGCACTTGCTGTTTTCAATTTGAAAATGACAGGTGCTTTAGGGTTCCAAGAAAGGAGTCACATGAATGTATTTGAAGTTGTAAAAGGAAATGGTACTGCCCGACAAGCCACGGAAGGCTGACTGACAGTACCATTACGAAGCTCTGCGTGATGACCGAGGAGGACTTTGCCGAGTTGGAGCTGTACCCGGATTTTGATCCGTAAACACCATAACTGCAGAGAGGAGTGGTGATTTGCCACCCCACATATAATTTTCCTAAGCATTCTTTTATGGAACTAACAGAAAGAAAAGATCCCTTTTACAATAAATATAGAGGATGTTAATAACGGTTGACAGATTTCCAACTCTAATTGGTAGAATGTTAACCTCTGATTCTGCTATAATTTAGATACGATAAATGTGAAAAGGAGTTCTGAGTATGAATTTTAATGAAAAACTTATTTCTTTGAGAAAATCAAAAGGAATGTCGCAAGAAGAATTAGGGGTAGAATTAAATGTTTCAAGGCAGACAATTTCAAAATGGGAAAGCTGTCAATCATATCCTGATTTTCAACGTCTGGTTCTTTTAAGTGATTTTTTTGGTTTGACATTAGATGAACTTGTAAAAGATATTGATATACAAGAGGTAAGAGAAAAGAATTTAAATAGTGAGAGATTAAACTCAATATATAGTGATGTAGAAAATGCTAAAAAGATAATTAAGTGGGGAGCTATAATTGGTGGTAGCATATGTTTTATTCTTCTTATATTTGTGATTTGCCTAATTTTTATTTTTGTGTATTGATTAGCTTATGTGCTGGTAGCAAGAGGAAAGAAAACAATGAGAAAGGCTTCTTGGTTACATTTATAAATTGTAGCAAGAATTTATTGAAATAATCTTGCTTTGAAGAAAGTTTTTATGATCACTTATTAGAGAATTTATTTTAGAAAAATATACAAGGAGAAAGGGTATGATTTTGCTTAATCAGATAAATAGTGCTATTCTGCAACTTCTGCTATTTTTAAGTGTTCCTTTTATGTGGTATGTGGTTACGCATAAAAAAATAAATGGTTTTTTTGTGTGGCTGGGAATCAAAGTAGCACCAAAACCGCCTTTGAAAGTTATGCTTTGTATTCTAATAGGCTTCTTAGTTGTAGTTTTTCTGCCATATATGTGGCTTTACCAATCTGAAAATTTGAATTATCAAGGGTTTACTGTTGATGCATTCCGGCAAAGTGGTTGGAGTATACAAACACTTTGCGTCATATTAATATGGGCTATATTGCAGACTTCCCTATCTGAGGAGATTTTGTTTCGAGGATTTCTTTGTAAACGCTGTTGTAACAAATTTGGAGAAAAGATAGGTAATACAGTACAAGCTATAATTTTTGGCATGGTACATACTGCGGCGCTGCCTGATAAAAATATTTTTGCAATTCTCATTGTAGTATTATTAACTGGTGGAATAGGGTATGTGTTGGGGTGGCTTTCGTTAAAAAAAGTTCAGGGGAGTATTTTATATGGTTGGGTAATCCATGCAACAGTTAATATACTTTCGCCAATTATTGTCTTCACTTTTTTGCTGCCCAATTATACGGTACAGTAAAAAACAAAGAAGCTGTACCGGGATTTTAGCCAGTAAATTTATCGTGTCAGGATGACATAGTGAGAGAAACTGTTTGACGGATAAGCGGTTTCTCTCATTTTTTATGATCTGCAAGCCTTAATCTATTTCAGAGGAAATTTAACAGTAAAGGTAGCACCGCCACCAGCAGTATCATTGATAGTGATAGCACCGTTCAGCATTTGGGTTAATTCTTTGGCGATACTTAATCCCAGTCCAAAATTCGATTTGTTTGCATGGGACTTGTCGCCACTATAAAAGCGGTCAAAGATATAGTGCTTATCTTCATCAGAAATGCCTTGTCCGTGGTCTACCACAGAAAAAGCAATATTCTTTTCGGTGGCGATTACTTCTATCTCTATCAAAGAATTATTCTTGGAATGTTGAATGGCATTATCCAGAAAGACACACAAGATTTGAAATAATCGGTCTTTGTCGGTAAGCATGGCAGGATAACTTTCCTCGGATAAATGCAGTTTTAGTTCTAAATTCTGTTTCATGCAGACGGGTTCGTAGGTTTCATATAACGTAATGAGCAAGGTATCTATATTGATTATGCTTTTATGCAATGTCCATGTTTTAGCATCGGAAGAAGCCAGAAGCAACATATCTTTAACTAAACGGGATAACCGCATACATTCAAAATCTATGGTCTGTACGGCTTGCTTTGCCTGCTCATTTAAGGAAACATCATCCAGAAGCATATCCGTGTTGGAAATCATAACAGCAAGTGGAGATTTTAATTCATGGGACGCTGTTGCAACAAAATCTTTTTGGCTTTGCAGTATTCGTCCCGGTGGAGCAAACGACTTTTTCAGTAGATAACGAGTTAGAACGATAACAACGATACAAAAGGGACCGTCCTTTGCAATGGCGAGGATATTACAAAAAAAGGGCTGAATTACCACAGAAAGCATAATATCTCATTGGTATTTCAAAACTATAATCTGATTGATTATTTGACAACGGTTGAAAATGTCAAATTAGGTGGTAGTGGAAATGCTGAAAAATTATTGGAAGAAGTCGGTATTGGGAAAGAATACTGGCAGAGAAATGTATTGCAACTATCTGGCGGACAGCAACAGCGTGTGGCGATTGCAAGAGCTTTAGCCAGCGACGCTCATGTACTTCTCGCAGATGAACCGGCGGCAGAAATCGTCAGAAAAATTTTTCATCTTTCTATCCGCTTCCTGGCGACTTACAGTGAGGAACGCAGACAGAAAGCCAGTGAATATGCGAAAAAGCATGGGCTGAACAGTCAGCAGAGCTAATGGATAATCAGGGGTGATATGCAGTTAAAATGTTAGGTGCAGACCTGATGTTTTGACTGTTGTCTATTGCCTGTGAGGAAAGTATCGGGGACTATGGATTTTGCAGAAATGTGTGTTACAAGGCTTGAACAGGAATTTTGGCACACAAAAAATTTTCTTCCATTCTTTAGGTTGATCAAGTATAATGTAAGAAACAAATAAGAAACATATGAGGTTATAACAATGATTAAAAGTTATGATTATATTTTGGGAAACGGAAAATTTACTAATTGGTTTGACATTATAACTGGTGTTATTATTTGTTCAGCAATGTCGTTCAGCTTAACAGAAGTTTTGTTTTCATTTAATTTTAAATTCAATTTTCAAAAAGTACTAATTTTTACCATCCTCTTTTTGCTTTTTTTACTATTATTTTATTATTTTATAAAACAACGTCGTTATAAATTATTAGATGAGAAAATAGTATTCGGGTTTAGAAAAAAAGAAATTTTGTACCGCAATATCAATTCATTATTTTTTACACTAACTTACCGACCTAAAGGAATATATGACATTGGGTTGGGTGAACCTTATCTATATGTAAAAGAACATGGGACAAAAAAATATATATGTAATATTACAATTTGTTTGGTCAATCCTAATATTATGCAAAAAAGTTATGAAGGCAATATAACTGCTGAGAAAATAGGAGTATCTTCTGCGTATAGTTTTAACTGTTATGACATAAAAAGTATTTTCAATTTATTACATCATTCAGAAGCAAGTGTTTATGTGGCAAGGAGTTTTCTTATATTAAATAAATGGACAATAAATAGATTTTGCAAAGAGTACGATATTTCTATTGAAAAGGTTCAACTTATAAATGATGGAAATTAAAGTGAAAAATAAAATTAAGACATCATCTTACTAATAAATCTTCACAGCTGTGCTAAGCAGGAAATCTGAAAAGGTCTCCTATTTTTTTGTACCTAAAATTGAATATGGAACTATAAGGCACTTGCTGTTTTCGCTTTGAAAATGACAGGTGCTTTTTGCTTTAGGTGAACAAGAAAAATTCTTCTGTTTTTTAGGTAGATGAAGTATAATGTTAGTAATAAATATTGCTAATGTAGAAGTCAAGCAAAAAATAACCATGTAGCAGAGGAGATTGTGTAATATGAAGGAACAAAAGAAATCTTCCTGGGGAGCGGCTATGGTGTCGTTTTTTAAGGAATATCTATTTAACTTTTCAGGTCCAGGTCATCTTTATTATGATGAAAATTTAACCAATGAAGGAAAAAGAAAGAAAAATTATATTTGGAGAGTACTTCTACTGGTGACTGCGGTAGGAGTAGCCTTGCTTCCTTTTATAGCTTGGAATATGTTTGTTCCAGATGTACTATGGGCAAAAATATTTGCCGTTGTAATGTGTGAAGGCTATGCTGTTTTTATAGTAAGTATGGAGATTATCGAAGTAAAGGATGAGCTAAGGGAAGATATATTAAAAATAGGTGGATATAAAATTACTCCCAAAGGAAGTATTTCCCTATTTAAAGAAATTGATTTTAAGATTGTTCAAACAGAGTATTCTTATACAATATTGATTTCTAAGAAACCTTTAAAATGGCTTTATAAGAAGTTTTATGTTACAATCTACGGAAGACATGGAAAAGTAAAAAAGATTGAATTGGTTCGAGCAGACAAAAAATATTCTACGAAATATGAGACAATGAATGATACAGTCTTAGAAAAGTTGCAAGAAGAAAATAATAAATTTTTAAGGAAATGCTTAGGCATTCCCAGTAAAAAGAGTATGAAAGGTGTCGAATATCATTATGAGTGGGGACAAATACAATCGTTCTATGATAATCGTTCTTGTCGAATAGGAATTGTAATTATGTTTTAAAATAAGGAAATTAAATTTTCATAGTTTTATTGAGCAGGAAATCTGAAAAGATCTCCTGCAAAGCAATAAGCTGGCAGAAAACAATTTCTTACATGAAAGATCAGAAAGATATTTTGTGTCCAGAGCTATGTTCCATTCTAAATGGACAAGATGCAACCTATGAGAACTTATATACTTCGTTTGTTGAATATTGCAACAGAATTGGTGGACAGATTCATCTGGTTGGTCTTCCGTTAGGTGGGATCATAGCTATGAATTATGCATTGGATTTTCCGGAGAAGGTAAAAACTCTTGTCATAATTGGTACGCCCCATAAAATTCCGAAAGTAGCATTTGAAATTCAAAATGTAATATTTCAATTTTTCCCGAAATCTGTTTTTAAAGAAATGGCATTTGATAAAAAGGATACATTTACCTTGGGAAATTCTATTAAGAAATTAGAAATTGCTGACAGAATACAAGAAATAAAATGTCCTGTTTTAGTGATTTGCGGAGAGAAGGATCATGCGAATAAAAAGTCCGTATACAATTTTTCAGAAAATATAGAAAATGTGGCATTGTGCATGATAGAAAAACAGGACATATTGTAAACGAAGAAAATCCAAAAGAATTAGCGAGAATTCTGAATGAATACTACTATGGAAAATAAAAGCGACGTGTATATTTACAGAGTGGAATGATTTCTTTATAATTAGAACTACGATATAAAAGCAAAGATAAAAACGCAACGCATGTAGTGATATATGCCAGAGCTGGTAGGTAGCCCAGCCGTCCTGTTTATCAGGGTAAGTAACCTTCCCCTCCGGGTTGTCCATTTTTTGCTCATTTCAATCATTAAGGAGGGATTGTCATGAGTACAAGGATAGGGAAACTGACAGTATTTTTTGAAGAACCATTTTGGGTAGGTGTTTTTGAGCAAATTGAAGACGGAAAACTTTCAGTTTCTAAAGTAACATTTGGAGCTGAACCAAAGGACTGTGAGATTTATGAGTATGTTCTAAAATACTATAACAGCTTACGTTTTAGTCCGGCAATAGAAACTGTTGTGAAAGAAGAAGTTAAAAATCCGAAGAAACGTCAGAAAGAAATTCATAAGCAAATGTCTGCCAAGGGGATTGGAACAAAATCTCAGCAGGCTCTAAATCTACAGCGCGAACAATATAAAAAGCAACGTAAAATTAAGAGCAGAGAAAAAAACTAGCGGAAGAAAAGCGGTTGTTTGAATTGAAACAACAGAAGAAAAAAGAAAAACATCGGGGACGTTAAGCTCTTGATGTTTTTCTTACAGAGTCTATTTTGAGAACAATAGGGAAGCAAGGATGATGGATATTCAGGAAATAATTGAATTAGTAAAAAAGACAAAGAAGTTTATATTGAATCGTGAAATGGTTTTAGATGTGAAAGAAAAAGGTATTGCAGACTATGTAACACAAGTAGATATTACAGTTCAAAACTTTTTAAAAGAAGAATTATTTATTCTGGTACCTGATATTCGATTTCTAGGAGAGGAAACAGGGTTACAGAATATGAATGCAGATAGTTTTGGGATTTTAGATCCTGTTGACAGAACAACAAATTTAATGCATGACTATCAACATAGTGTAGTATCTTTAGCTCTTTGCCAACAGGATGAAATTGTTATGGGAATTGTATATGATCCTTTTCGTGAAGATATATTTTACGCAATGAAAGGAAAAGGTAGTTTTTTGAATGGACAACCGATACATGTATCGAATGTAGGAAAACTATCCGATACAATGATTGGAATTGGGACAGCGAAGAGAGAATTAGCAGATGAAAACTTTGCCCGCCTTCGTAGGGTATTTGGCCAGTGTCAGGATATTCGCAGAATTGGTTCAGCAGCATTGGAACTGGCATATACTGCCTGTGGAAGACAAGGAGGATATTTTGAAATATATTTGAATCCGTGGGATTATGCTGCTGGTATGCTTTTAATACAGGAAGCTGGTGGAAAAGTAACCGATTTTATGGGAGGAGATTTGAATCCAAGAAAAGGTGGAAGTGTAGTAGGAACAAATGGATATATTCATACAGAGCTTCTACAACTGTTGTGATTTATCTTTATAAGAAAATGCAATGAATCTTTATATTATTTTTTATGAATCTAACAGATGAATTTGTTTCTTGTACAGATAGAAATTTGTGGAGGATTGTTTTATGAAAAAGGCGATAATTTATATACATGGAAAAGGTGGAAATGCAGGAGAAGCAGCACACTATATTCCTCTATTTAGTGATTGTGATGTGATTGGTCTTAATTATGCAGCACAATTTCCTTGGGAAGCAAAAGAAGAATTCCCATTACTATTTGATTCGATTTGTCAGAACTATAAGTATGTTGAAATAATTGCAAATAGTATAGGCGCCTTTTTTGCTATGAATTCTTTGTCAGAGAAGAAGATAGAAAGAGCATATTTTATTTCTCCTGTTGTAAATATGGAGAGACTAATTGGCAATATGATGCAGTGGGCAAATGTTACAGAAGAAGAACTCCAAAAGAAGAAAGAAATCGAAACCAGCTTTGGAGAGACTCTTTCGTGGGAGTATCTCAGCTATGTTAGAGAAAATCCTGTTACTTGGGCAATTTCAACATACATTTTATATGGTGAGAAGGATCATTTAACTTCTTATGAAACAATATCTGAATTTGCAAACCAAAATAATGCAATACTTACTGTAATGAGAAATGGAGAACATTGGTTTCATACAGAAGAAGAAATACAATTCCTTGACAATTGGATAAGACAGGCAGCACAATAATTTTGCAAGTATTGAAGCAATTGCAGAGGATACATAAGAGTATGTATAAAAGTAAAAGCATTAGGAGTATTAAGTTTGAGGAATATTTTAGAATTTATGAATAATAGAAGGTCTAATCTTTCAGTAGAATTGGATACTTGCAAGAATTAGAATTTATATTTAACAATCAATAAATTGAAGGAGCTTAATCTTATGACCAAACAAAAGAAGGCGATTTTGGTAATATTGGGAATAATTATTTTTGTGTTTAGTGTTTTTTTAGGGCTTGGATATTTAGGTCAAATAACAGGTGGAAATAGTTTAATCCAAAGAACAGAAATGAACGATAAATATGTTCCGGAAGAAATAACAAAATATTATCCAATAGAAAATTTAAACTCAAAAGAAAATTTACTTTCTGATGAAAATTATGCAAACTCGATACAAGATGCTTTGTTAAGTGCCTCTATTGAATTTGAACAAGGCGAAGAATATAAAGCACATATTGATAAGGTTATAAAGGAGTTTGAAAACGAAAACTATAAAAGTGTTTTGTATATATCAGAAAAAAACGATATAGAGTCAAGTTTGACATTTTCAAAATTCAAAATTAAGAAAGTAGATGGTAAAAAGAGATATGCTTATATTACAAGTGTACATGAGGTTATAAAGAAAGACCTCCCGTATGACAAAGATACGATGTCGCTGCTAAAATCACAGTTAGCATTAAGTGATAGCCTGCAAGACTTAAATATTAGTCCAGACAATAGTCGCTTTTTATATGGATTTGTACATGATGAAGATATTTACAATACAAAAATAGAAAATAAAAAACCCGATGAAATTATTTATTTTGAACTTTGCGAAAAGCCCTTCTATTTTTGGTATTATGAAAATTTTCAAAGCGATAAATCTGGAAAATCTTTAAGTATAGAAATTGAAAGATAATAATAAAACAATCCCAATTTGTATAACTGACAAACCAACTACAATTAAATCTTCTAAATCTTTACTAAGCAGGAGATCTGAAAAGGTCTCCTGCTTTTTTGCACCCCAAATTGAATATAGAACTTTAAGGCACTTGCTGTTTTCGTTTTGAAAATAACAGGTACTTTTGTTTTAGGGAGCAAGAAAACATCTTCCATTCTTTAGGTTGATGAAGTATAATGTAAGCAACAAAACAGAATTTATCTTTTACGAAGGTGGTTGAACTATGAAAATAAAGTTTGAAACTATGTTAATAAAGTTTTGGGAAAAGAAAGTAACAATATCGGGGAAAATAGCAGATATTTTAGGAAGTATTCTGATGGTGTTAATCGGCACTTTTTTATTGTATTGTGCCTTAAATCCGCTAGACTTCCTCAAAGAAAATCTAAATCGAATTATTTTCGGAGTAATCGGAGTCCTTTTAATCCTTAAGGCACTAAGAATGCTTTTTGCAAATAAATTGAAAAATAAATCAAAAAATTAGAATTTGTAAGATGATCGGTGCACAAAATTTTATTGTAGTACTGACATGAGAATGTTATAATGTGGACATGAAAAGCAAAACATTATAATTTGGCGGAAAGAAGGCATTTTTATGAAATTTGTAGGAAGTAGAAAATTAACATGGGGAATTTGTAGTATTGGTATTTTATTAGCATTAGTAGGAGTTTTTTTCTTACCTCAAATTATCCCTATGCACTTTGCAAATGGAATACCAGATGGTTTTGGAAATAAGATAGAAATTTTTCTGTTTCCTATTTTACTACTTATGATTACGATTTTAACTGGAAAAGAAAAAATAAAGTATATCTTAACACATTCAAAGGTATTTTTAACAGATACACAATATAATTTGATGACAGATGGAGTTCTTGGATTTGTTTTAATTGCTGAAATTTATATTATTTATGCTTCGTTTGTTTAAGAGTTTTCGAGGAATAAACTTTGAATTCAGAAAAATCAAAGGAGGTTTTCATAATGGCTAAAAGAAAAATATGGATTATTTTATTCATTGTTGGAATAGTCATGATTTTAGGGGCTTCGGAATTTAGCAGATTTTTAGCGAGTGAAATAAACTGGTACACAGCAGGAGTAATATTATCTGCCATTTCTGGACTTGGATTATTGTTTGAAATGTATTTTAGCCGGAATAAGTAAATTCATTTTACGTCCAATCATCAATATCTATCAGTTTTGTCAAAAGGGAGCAAGGTTTATTTTCACCTTAGTCCCCATTCATATTTAGTATCATATTACATTTCTCAGCTTAATAAGCTTACGATATTTTGTGAATCCGCATTATATACACTAATTATCAACAATCGTCAATTCCGCTTCAATATCTTTCCCCTGCGTCCCACAGTTATTACAATACCATTTTGTTATTTTCTGTATAACAATCGTTTCTTTAAATGTATCTGAAAACATTTCTGGACTACCTGAACTATTTTACAATGTCTAAAATAACTTCCAGCGATTTTCCCATTAAACTGAAAGAGGAAAATGTTTCAAGCCTTTGCCAAGACACAATTTTGGACTATTATGATCTGCTTGAACAGACACAATTTGAAGTTGATATTCAGATACCAGATACACCCATTTTGCCTACACAGATAATGAGGCATTACAGCGCATTTTGAAAAATCTGATAGATAATGCGATTCGACATGGTGGTGATGGCAAATATATTTCTCTACGACTCACCACATCAAATGGAAAAAGCATAATTGAAATAGAAGATCATGGAAATGGATTATCACCACAACTGCAAAAACAGGTTTTCGCAAGAAATTACATTGAAAGCAGAAGTGTATGATGACTGGTTTGATGTAAATGTTGCAAATGAATTGAATAAGATCATTAAAGACTATGGAAATGAAAAACAGTTATTCTTTACGAGCGACGGATATCAGGAAGGGATTGTTTTTTATCGTGATAAAGAGTGGGCAGAAGGATTCCAGCTGGAAACCGGGTTGGAGCTTGTGGAATTCAATTAGCCGATTAAAAAAGTAACTTTAAAATCTACAGGAGAAAGGAAATCTCATGAAAAAAGCCAGAAATCAAATCCAAATTGGAAGAGAACCGTTGTCTCATTATGTTATCCGTTCGGAAATCTATCTGAGTTGGCTGTTTGCTTTTTTTGCAATATGCAGTACAGGTTTATTGATTTATAGTATTGTTATAGAGGAAGCTTTGTGGGCGATCCTGTTTCTGCTGCTTGTTTCTATAGTGATGGCGATTGCAGCTTTTAATATCGGCTTATGGAAAGTAGAAGTAAACGATATGGAAATTACGTATCGTTCTACATTTGGCCGCGTAAGAAAGTATTATTTTGCAGATATCACAAAGGGTGTGTATAAAAAGAGCGGAGCTTTTCGGGTTTACATAGACGAAAAAAGAATATTTACTTTTGATGATAATATGGACAATTCATTGTTTATCGAACAAATGGACAGACTGCATATTCCTATCTGGAGTTATAGTTTTTCTCTCAAAATGAAAAAGAAATCTAAATAACCAAAAAATATTTTAATAGGAATATGAACAGATGCAATTTTTAAGAGAATCAACAATATTGTAATTACTATTGTAATGATAATCAATCTGTTTTCTTAGATGGATATCATATAATGAAGACACCGTACAATACGCATATATAATAAGGAAATAGAAAAGCAAATGATTAGGAGGACTTCTTATGGGAAAATTTCAAAAAGGATTTTTTGTCGGTGCTGCGACGGCTGCACATCAAGTAGAGGGGAATAACATTTACAGCGATTGCTGGGCACAGGAGCAGTTGAAATATTCTATTTTTCAAGAACCAAGTTTAGATGCGGTTGACCATTACAATCGGTATCAAGAAGACATAGAATATATGGCAGATGCTGGATTGAATGCCTATCGGTTTAGTATTGAATGGGCGCGTATTGAGCCGGAACAAGGGAAATTCGTGGAAACAGAGATTGAACATTACCGCAATGTTATTCGCTGCTGTAGGGAGAAGGGACTGGAACCTTTCGTTACTCTTCATCATTTTTCCAGCCCGCTTTGGGTGATCCAAAAAGGTGGTTGGGAGTCAGAGGATGTCATACAATATTTTGCGGAGTATGTCGAATATGTGATGAAAAAGCTTGGTAATGAGATTAAGTATGTCTGTACGATCAACGAGGCAAATATGGGACTTCAAATCGCATCTATTATGGAACGGCAAAAGAGACAGGAAAAAGCAAATGCCAGTCGAAGGAAAGAAGAAGGGCAGCAGGTGCAGTTAGGAATGGATTCTGAAAAGATGGAAGAAAACGAACGCCTTGGAGCTGAAGAAAATGAAAGAGTCTTTTATACCGCAACTCCTCAGACATTTTGCAGCAGTCGTACAGAACAGGGAGATTTCATTGTCATGAAGGCGCATCAGAAGGCGGTACATATCATTAAAGAACTTTATCCGGAGACGAAGACAGGGTTAACGCTTTCTCTTCATGATATCCAGCCACAACCAGGAGGAGAAGAGCGTGCAAAAGCAGAGTGGGAGAAGGAATTTACGCATTATCTTCCTTATATCGAACAAGATAATTTCCTTGGAGTACAAAATTACAGCCGTTCAAGAATAGGGGCTGACGGAATCGTTCCAGCGCCGGAACATGCTGAGCTGACACAAATGAATTATGAATACTATCCAGAGGCATTAGAACATGTGATTCGAGCGGTTTCTAAACAATTTCATGGTGATTTATATGTGACGGAAAATGGGATTGCCACAGCAGATGATACACGACGGATTGCTTTTATCGAAAAAGCAACTGACGGTGTTGCTTCCTGCATTGCCGACGATATTCCGGTGAAAGGATATTTCTATTGGAGTCTTTTAGATAATTTTGAATGGCATAGGGGATACACAATGACATTTGGGCTGATACAAGTAGACAGAAAAAATGGAATGAAAAGACAAGTAAAGCCAAGTCTTGCCTACCTTGGACAGTTATGTCCGGATAAATAAATTGTGCAGGCACAATAGGCTGACAGATATAAGAACAAAAAATTGATAGGAATGGGGAAGGATAAATCCGAAAGTGGTTTTATTCTTCCCCATTAAAATGTGTGACAGAAGTATTTTCGCTATTTCATAAATCGGAATACACCGATTACTTTTCCGAGAATTTCTACACTTTCTACAATGATTGGATCCATAAAATCATTCTCCGGCTGAAGTCGATAAACGCCTTCTTCTTTAAAAAATCGCTTTACCGTTGCGCCATCCTCAACGAGTGCAACAACCATATCTCCATTCTCAGCATTTGATTGCTGTTTAATAAGTACATAATCTCCATCTAAAATTCCCGCATTGATCATACTTTCTCCTTTGACAGAAAGAAGGAATGTTTTTTCATTTGGCATAAATTCCATCGGGATTGGAAAATAATTTTCAATATTCTCTTCCGCAAGAATTGGTGCTCCGGCAGCAACACGACCGATAACAGGCACATTCACGACCTCTCTTCGTGTAAGATTAAACGTATCATCCATGATCTCGATTGCACGCGGTTTTGTTGGGTCTCGGCGAATATAACCATTTTTCTCCAATGTCTCCAGATGAGAGTGAACAGAAGAGGTAGATTTCAAATGGACTGCTTCGCAGATCTCACGGACTGCCGGTGGATATCCTTTTGATAATAATTCCGATTTAATATACTCTAAAATTTCTTCTTGTTTTTTACTGATCTTTCCTAGTGGCATAAAAAAGCCTCCCTTTTGTATTCTGCAATTATTTTATCATATGAAAAAGGAAAAAGCAAACAAATGTTTAGAAAGTATGTTCACCTTATTGACAAACGTTTGTTCGTGTTATATGATCTGCGTAAAGAACATTTGTTCGCAACATTTGTTCGAAAAAGCGAATAGACAGCGTTATGATTTCAGAAAGAGAAAGAGGAAGTGGGAGAGATGAGTAAGCACAGAGCATATGCAGTGAAGATCAGGAAACAACGAGCGATGAGAAGGAGATGTATTGTTTCTGTTTTTTCAATTTTAGCAGCATTTTATATCAGCGCAGTTGGCAGCATTTTGTTTACCAATGCACATGGAAATGCATCTGAAGAACCTGTTGTTGGGAAGTATTATAAAAGTATTCAGATTCAGAAAGGTGACACTTTACAGAGTCTTGCAGACACTTATGCAAAAGATTCTGATAAAAAGACAATTGCCAGATACATTAAGGAAGTAAAGAAATTAAATGGGATGTGGCTGAATGATTTATGTGCGGGAGATTATCTATTAATCATTTATTATGATTCTGTACCGGAAGTAATGTGAGAGAGATTCTTTTCAAAACAATAAAAATCCATTGAAAGGCAGAAAACTGCCTTTCTAAAAGAGAAGTTAATCTATACGACAAATACCGATTTTTCCAAAAGATATAGACTAAAAAGTCTACTTATGCTATAATTACCTACAAAATCAGGTTAATTCGTAACTATTTTAAGGAGGTATTTTTCTATGGCAAAAGATATAAAAACTTATCACGAACAGACTTTTATTGAAGATACTTTACGGCTGAGGGAAATTCTGACAACACTTCCTGCCTTTGCAAAAGATTATTTTCGCGCAATGGAACCAACAACTTCTGCAAAAACAAGAATTTCTTATGCTTATGACATCCGAACATTTTTCTACTTTTTGGTGGAATGCAATCCTCTGTATCGCGATCGCTCCACAACACAATTCACCCTTGAAGATCTCGATCAGTTAAGTTCAGTAGATATTGAAGAATATTTAGAATATCTGAAAGTATACGAATCTTCTGAAAACAAACAGATCACAAACAGCGAACAAGGGCTTGCGAGAAAAATGTCTGCACTCAGAAGCTTCTACGGATATTTCTTTAAACGACAGGCAATTGAGAAAAATCCGACATTGCTCGTAGACATGCCAAAACTCCACGAAAAAGCGATCATACGTTTGGATACTGATGAAGTCGCAATTCTGCTTGATTATATAGAAACATGCGGAAGTCAGCTGACAGGACAAAAGAAAGTTTATTATGAAAAAACAAAATATCGGGATCTAGCGATCATTACTCTCCTGCTCGGAACAGGAATCCGTGTTTCAGAATGTGTTGGGCTGGATATCAATGATGTTGATTTCAAAAATAATGGGGTCAAAGTTACAAGAAAAGGTGGAAACGAAATGGTTGTCTATTTTGGAAGGGAAGTCGAAAAAGCTCTTAGAGATTACCTGGAACTGACAAGAAAAAATATTACTCCCCTGCCAGATCATGAAAATGCCCTCTTCCTCTCTACCCAGCGAAAGCGAATGGGGGTACAGGCAGTGGAAAATATGGTCAAAAAATATGCAAAGCAAGTGACACCAAATAAAAAGATTACACCTCATAAACTTCGAAGCACTTACGGTACCTCTTTATATAAAGAAACCGGTGATATTTATCTCGTAGCTGATGTTCTAGGGCATAAAGATGTCAATACAACAAAGAAACATTATGCAGCAATCGATGAAAGCAGGCGCAGACAAGCAGCTTCTGCAGTAAAATTGCGGGAAGAATAGTACTCTACAGTTATAGAGAGACCCACTCTCCTTTTGCTGAACCACTTAGGAAAGCAATGGGCATCGCCACAGTTACTATATCAATAACGGTGCAATGCCCTGTGTTCCTCTTCTGCTTTATAATTTTTCTGAATCAAGTATGATTGTAAATGGTCCATCATTGATTAGCTGAACTTTCATATCAGCGCCAAATTTTCCTCGTTCTACTATCGGGACTTGTTTCTGGCATTCTGAAATAATATATTCATACAACTGCTCTGCTTTGTCCGGTGCTCCGGCTTCAATAAAACTTGGACGGTTTCCTTTCCGGCAGTTGGCATAGAGTGTAAACTGAGAAATCAGCAAAAGGGATCCTTTTACATCTGCAAGAGAAAGATTTGTCTTACCGTTCTCATCCTCAAAAATCCGAAGACCAACCATTTTTTTGATCATTTTATCTGCAATCTCTTTTGTATCTTCATTGCCGACACCAATCAACACCATATATCCTTTTCCAATTTTTCCAATTGTTTCTCCATCAACAGAAACAGATGATTCTAATACACGCTGTACTATAAATTTCATATATTTTTCCCTCCAATTTTTATGACTATTTCCTTTTATATTAGCTTCTTTATTTAAAATAATCAAGTTTTCTCTTGTCAGGAAAAAGGAAATCAGATAAGATATTGAATGAATCGATAGAGAATAACGAGAAAGGAATATACATATGAAATTACAGCAGCTGCTAAGTTATACGAGAAAAGCCGTGGATGAGTATCAAATGATTGAAGAGGGAGACCATATTGCAGTTGGTATCTCCGGAGGGAAAGACAGTCTGACACTCCTCTATGCACTTCATGGATTGAAACGATTTTATCCTAAAAAATTTGAATTGAGTGCAATTACTGTAGATCTCGGATATGAGGAATTTCATCTGGAGCCAATCGAAAAACTTTGTGCCCAGCTTGAGGTACCTTATAAGATTGTCCGGACGGATATTGCTCACATCCTTTTTGAGGAACGAAAAGAATCAAACCCATGTTCTCTCTGTGCAAAGATGCGAAAAGGTGCCTTAAACGATGCTGTCAAAGATATGGGATGCAATAAAGTTGCATACGCACATCATAAAGATGACATTATTGAAACTATGCTACTCTCCCTTATTTTTGAAGGACGTTTTCATTCATTCTCTCCAAAGACTTATCTTGACCGGATGGATCTGACTGTGATTCGACCAATGATGTTTGTCGACGAGATGGATGTGATTGGATTTAAGAATAAATATGATCTTCCGGTAGTCAAAAGTAAGTGTCCGGTAGATGGACATACAAAGAGGCAATATGCCAAAGAACTTGTAAGGCAGTTAAATCAAGAACATACAGGAGCAAAAGAGCGTATGTTTACTGCAATTTTAAACGGAAAGATCAATGGATGGCCGGAAAGAATATTACAAAAACGTTAATTTTCATCCGAATAAACGTATATAAAATAGAAAGAGGCAGAATCTTGTGTTGTACAAGTCCTGCCTCTTTTTCAATCAACTAAGATCGGATGGCTCTGCTATAACTGAGGAGCTTTCGTCAATGCTTCTTTTGCTGCAATATAAGATTTGATTATTTCAACAGCGCCGTCCACTCCAAGATCGGAACTGGAAATACATAAATCATAGCTGTCTACATCAGACCATTTTTTATTAGAATAGTAATTATAATAGTTTGCACGTTTCCTATCTGTTTTTAAGATCATGTCTTTCGCCTTTGCATCTGTCAGATCATAAAGTCTTGCGACACGCCTGATCCGGGCATTCAAATCTGCATGAATAAACACATTCACACAATTATCATACTCTTCCAATGCATAGTCTGCACAGCGTCCGACCAACACACAAGGTCCTTCATCTGCAATTTTTTTAATTGCGTCAAACTGAGCAAGAAAAACTTTATGATTCAGCGGCATATCCGAATATCCACCGGCAGGATAGCCCATAGAGTAAGTATCCATCACCAAGGAGTAGAGGAAGCTATTTGTAGGCTTTTCATCTTGTGATTCAAAGAGTTCTTTGCAGATACCGCTCTCTTTTGCTGCAACTGCGAGCATCTCTTTGTCATACAGTTTAATTCCGTAATATTCTGCAAGCTTTGTACCGATTTCATGTCCACCGCTTCCAAACTGTCTTCCGATTGTAATAATTGTGTTTGTTTTTGTCATAACTGTCACACTCCTTTATGTAAATCCATCTGAGAATCAGATTTGATATATAACATATTATACATCAAATCTGATGAAATGTACACAACTTTACAAAATTTCCAGCAGGTGTTTGAAATAATCTGGCAATTCTGCATTAAATTCCATATACTGACTAGTACGTGGGTGGATAATGCCGAGAATTTTTGCATGAAGTGTCTGCCCTTGAAGCTTCATTGGAGATTTTGCCGGACCATAGATAGCATCTCCAAGAAGAGGATGACGAATACTTGCCATGTGTACCCGAATCTGGTGTGTTCTTCCCGTCTCCAACTGACATTCTACATACGTAAATTTTTCAAAACGCTTTAATACCCGATAGTGCGTGACAGCATGCTTTCCATTCTTATAGTTTACACTCATTTTCTTTCGCTCAACAGGATGTCTGCCGATGGGAGCATCAATAGTACCATTGTCCTCCTTTAACACTCCGTGAACAATCGCATGATATTTCCGTGTAATCGTATGGTCTTTTAACTGCTCAGCCAGCGACTGATGTGCAAAATCATTTTTGCAGACAACCAGAGAACCAGTTGTATCCATGTCAATACGATGCACAATTCCCGGGCGCATTACGCCATTGATCCCAGAGAGTTGATCTTTGCAATGAAACATCAGTGCATTGACTAAAGTTCCACTATAATGTCCTGCAGAAGGATGAACGACCATTCCTTTTGGTTTATTCACAACAAGGATATCTTCATCTTCATAGAGAATATCAAGCGGAATCTGTTCTGGAAGAATATCAGGTTCTTTCAATTCTGGAATCGTCACTGAAATATGATCTTCCAAAGAAAGCTTATAGTTTGCTTTTACCGGTTGCCCATTTACAAGAACTTCTTTTTCTTTGATCAGCTTTTGGAGATAAGAGCGAGAAAGATCTGGAAGTTTTTCGGATAAAAATTTATCAATTCGCATCAGATCATTTCTCTCTGCGGTATATCGTCTTTCTTCCATAATTTACTCCTGTTCTTCTGGATCCTGCACTGACTTTTTCCCACGGAAGGTAAAATATTGATAATCTTCCTCTTTAAGATAGAAAAACGCCAGATAGCAGAACAGACACATTGCCAAAACTACATAAATATCTGCGACATTGAAAACTGGAAAATCAATCAATTCAAAATAGAAAAAATCTGTCACATAATTGTTGCAGAGTCTATCGATCATATTTCCGATTCCACCAGCCGCCACAAGAACCGTGCAGATGCGAAACGCAGCAAAACGCTTTGTATACGGTAATCGGATATAAAAGTAAAGTGCTGCGGAAAGTAACAGCAAGGTGGTAATAATAAAAAATGTTTTCTGTCCTTGAAAAATTCCGAATGCCGCTCCTCTATTTTCCAGATAATGAAGACAAAATACATTTTTGATCAGAACAATATCTTCTTTTCCCTTCAGGTATGTGGTCGCAAGAAACTTTGTCCACTGGTCAAGTACAATTCCAAAAACCAGTGCAACTAAACCACCTAAATACCATAGAAATCGTTTCTTTTTCATATTCTATCGTTTCTCCTTTAAATCAATTTGTGAATTTCCACGAGAAGCCTCCCCTTTTTTGTCTGGGAAATTACTTTTCGATAGATGAACTTACCATAGCCGCGAACAGAGATCACATCATCTTCTTTCACATTATATCCATTAGATGAAATAAGTTTACCATTGACAAACACCTTTCCAGCCTCGATCAATGGACTGAGGCGGCTTCTGGAAGATGAAAATGCAAGAGAAAGAAGGGTATCCAGTCTTACAGAAGCTACTGTACCTGTAATTTTTTCATACTTTTGTGTATAGTGAAACTCAGAAAAAGATTCTTCACAAACAATCACCTGAGTCCGACGTATCTGTGTCATTTCTTTACACACATAGGATAAAAGTTTGTCTGAGACAAATACAAACGCACCTTGCTCTTCTACGATAATATCTCCGATTTTTGAACGCTCAATTCCAAGACTCAGAAGTGCTCCCAAATAATCTCTGTGAGATAGCTGCTCGGAGAACTTTTGACTGCGCGGCAGGATATGTATAATTCCCATCGGATATGCAAGATCTTCTATCTCTGAACGTAAACAAAGAGCATCAGGAAGAAATGCTGCAATCTGACGCTCTGAAGAAGCATAGCCGCCAAAAGTTCTGTACGGAGTGTACAGAGTATCTTTTGGCAACGTATGTAAAATATTCAGTTCATTAAGATTTAGAAAATCTGTGTAAGTAATAAAATTGCGATGATATGCAATCTTTGATAACTCAATCAGTCTTTTTCTTAATAATTCTTCTTCTTTTTGCATAGTACTCCTAGAATCTTGTGTTGATGGACGGCATGTCAAAAGAAGTATTCAGCAAATCCTGTAAATCTCCGGAAATATCTACATTGGTAGGTGTTACGAGGAAGATGTAAGTAGATATCTTCTGAAGATTTCCATTGATCGCAAATGCTGCACCGGAAATAAAGTCGATAATTCTCTGTGCAACCTCCAGATCAAGTCCCTCTAAATTCAGGATAACAGTACGTCCGCTTAAAAGAGATTCTGTAATTGCGCGTGCATCATCAACAGATGTCGGACGAATTACACATACTTCCATTCCTGGCGCTCTTCTCTGTCCACTCGGACGCATTGGAGTTACTTTATTTGTAGATTTTGAAGTGCTTTTTGACTTTTCCTGCATATCAAAATCATCATACTCTTCTTTTTCTTTTTTAAATGGATTTTTGCTTGTCTTTTCCGGATATTCATCTACTTCATCATCGAAGAAATCATCCTCATAATCATCTTCGTCACTCAGTTTCATAATGTCCAAAAACTTGTCAAATACTCCCATAGTTACACTCCTATCATTCGTTTGTTATATTATAGTTTCTTTCACCAAAAATACCAGTGCCGACACGAACCATGGTGGCACCTTCTTCTATCGCGACTTCATAGTCATTTGTCATACCCATTGAAAGAATACGCATACTAACATTATCAATGTTTTTTGCCGCAATGTCAACAGATAATTTTCTTAAATTGGCAAAATGTATACGATTTTCTTCTGGATTTTCGACAAATGGAGCAATCGTCATCAAGCCTTTAATCTTTATATGACGAAAACGGGCGATTTGTTCGACCAATGGAAGCACTTCTTCTGGCGAAATGCCAAACTTGCTCTCTTCACCGGCGACATTAACTTCAATCAAGACATCCACCAAACAGTTCTTTTTTGCTGCTTCTGCCTCGATTGCTTCTGCAAGTCTAAGAGAATCAACGGAATGAATCAGTGTTGTTTTTCCAATCAGATACTTAACTTTATTTCTTTGAAGATGGCCGATCATATGCCATGAAATATCTTTTGGAAGTTTTTCATATTTGTCAGTGAGTTCCTGTACTTTGTTCTCGCCGAACTGCCGGATACCAAGGTCATAAATTTCCTGCAGCATCGAAACCGGCTTCGTTTTGCTCACTGCAATCAATGTAACATCTTCCGGATGTCTACCACTTCTTTTGCAGGCATCTTTCACCTTGTCCTGTATAGATTTCAAATTTTTTTCCAGCATATTCTTCACTCCTCGTCTTTTGCTGTTTTATCATTTGATTTATTACGAATGTGCTCCGGGGCTTACCGGAACACAACTTCGTCCTCTTTTATTCCTTTGCCATCCAGCGCAATGCGATCATAATTTGTCAGCCCATACGACGTATTTTCTTCTACAATATAATATTCTTCACTTTCTGCAAGAATATTAATCTGCCGAAAGACAGCATATCCACGATTAATATTGTAAACCCCTTCTAAAGTTCCTTTTTCGTTCAACGCCATTGTATCATTGCTGTCCTCACACAGCAGTGTATCTCCCTTTTTCAATTCTTCAGAGGCAATATAGCTTTTTCCATCTTTTTGTGCATAGACAGTTGCTTTTACAAATTCTGTAGATCCATTGCGTTTTTTCCTGATGACACCAGCTTCTTTGCTGTTGCCGCCGACGGTTACATATTCCTCCGGCACCAAAAAGAACTCCTTTTCTACTTTAGCCGTTTTAGGAATCTTCAATCCGGTTTCATCTTCCAGAATCAATTCAAGATCCAGATAACGCTCTTCTGCATAACGCACCATCGAATTGTTAAAGGAAAGAATACCATAATAATGGTCATCCTTACTTACGACACTGACATTGGCCCACAGATATTCATCGTCCTTTAGAAAACGAACTTTGACAGAGTTCATCTCAGAGAGTTCTGCTGAGAACTCTTTATCTATTTCGATGGCCACAGACCATTTCTCACTTGTCACAAGCTTATAGGCAGGAGAACCCGCAGTAATCTTTTGATTGTTCAGCAGTTCTGTCTTCTGATAATCTGTTTTATTGAGTAAATCTGATGTAAGCGTATCTTTTGTAATGCCTTCCAGCCCATCTACAGAGTATATGATAATACCGTCTCTTGGTGATGCGCATAATCTTAATCCGGCAGAATTTCCGGAAGCGATAATGGAATCCAATTCGTTGATGCGAGTTTGATTTTGGATTCCAAGCATCACACTGTCGATATTTGTGCGGAGATTGTAAGTGTTATGAAACTGTTCGTCCTGAAATGTTTCATTAAATTTCTGTGTCTTTAATACAATCTGGTTCAGATCTCCTTCAGAGAGTTCCACAGCTGCGGCATCTCCAGATACCTCTGTGTGTTCCATCTTTTCATTGCTCAATGTATATACATTGGAAGCTGCGGATACCTTACTCCCTTCAGAAGTATAATAATTGATATAGCCGTCTCCTTCAGACTCCACGATCATTTCTTCACGAATCGCAAGCCCCGTATATTCATAATCATTCAAAATGCTTCCTTCTCTTACTTCATAGGAAGTAATATGAGGGGAAGTTAGGTACAGAATAATTGTAACAATCAGATAAAAGAAAATGATTCCAAAAATGATGATTCCGACATTGAAAGGAATTTTCTTTTTTGTTTTGTATGCGTTTAAATCGATAAACTTGTCTTGTTGTGCCAAAAATATGACCTCCTACTATAATTTCTGAAGTGCAGCACCATTTAGGTAGCTGCATCGTATGCCCTGCCTGCTGTTTCGTCTCTGCATTTCCTGCTCAAATTCTTCCTGAAGCTTCCACCAGCTAGTTCCCCAGTTGGAAAATACAGCATCTTCTTCCGGAACCCTGCTGAACAGTCTTTCTACTACAATGTCAGGTGAAAGATATTCTAAGAAATCAGCAAGTCTCTGTAAGTATTCTTCTTTTGAGCACACCGCTATTGTACCATTTTCATACGCATTGCACAACAAAGTATTTTTTGCAATATAAAGAGAATGAATCTTTACAATCGGTATGCGAAGGGCAGATAAGATTTTTGCAGTTTCAATAGCATCTCTTCGCGTATCTCCCGGAAGATTTAAAATCACATGGGTGCAGATTGTAAAATCATACATCTGAATACAGCGGACCGCATCTAAATATTCCGCAAGACCATGACCTCTCTGAATGTCATCCAATGTATGATAATTGACCGTCTGCAATCCTAATTCCAACGTAATTTCCACAGAATAAGTTTCCTTGATCTGTTTCAATACTTCCATATAATCTTTACGGATACAGTCCGGCCTTGTAGAAATAGAAATTTCTATAATATCCCTTTGGCTGGCAGCTTCTTTCATATAATTTTGAAAATCAGAAAGCGGCATAAAGGTATTTGTATAATTTTGAAAATAGGCAATAAATTTCTCTGCCTTATACTTTTTAGAAATAAATGCTTTATTTTCGTTCAACTGCTGTGTGACAGTTTTTTGATTGGAAAGGCTTTCAAATCCGGTGCCGACTTCCGCACAGAAGGTGCATCCACCGCCATTAATCCTGTTTGGACAAGTGATTGGAAGATTGATGGGAAGTTTATAAACCTTTGTTCCATATTTTTTCTTTAAGTATTCAGAATATTTATTATAGTAACTTTGTGTTTCCATAGTTTTTCCTTTAACGTATAAATTCTCATTTCATGGCAATTCTATTATTATCTTAAAAAAGGAGGAATTCACATGAAATGGTTTGATAATACAGCATTGACACTTGTAATCATAGGTGCTGTTAACTGGTTGCTTGTTGGTATTTTTAAATTCGACCTCGTTGCTTTTCTGTTAGGGGATTTGTCGTGGCTGTCACGTATCATCTACACAGTCATCGGTCTTTGTGGCCTTTATTTGATCAGTCTCTTTGGACGAATCAACGAGATCTCAGAGTCTTAACAGCACATGGAATATTTGTACATGTAACTGTGTATATTTAAATTTTAAAAAGTGTGCTGCCGCATCAGACATGCAGCGGCACACTAAGAAGCCGGAATCGCTGAAATCAGCGAAGTCATATCATTATAAAGAACCGTTTTGTCAGGTGCTCCCATTACAATAGAAATATAAGGATTTCCTGAAAGGTCCTTTTCTAAAAGAATCAGGCAGGATCCTGCCAAATCTTCTGTTCCTGTCTTTCCACCTACAATCACTGCATTCTGTGGAGGAATTGCGAGACCTTGCGCATAAAAATGGGACGGTGTCCATGTCAGCTGTCTTGTTCCAGAAGTAGGATTCTGTACTGTTGCAGCATAGGATGACTGTGAAATCATCGTCAAAAATGTCTCATTTTTCATACATTCATTAAAAATCAAATACAGATCATATGCTGTAGTATAATGATCTGCTTCATGCAATCCATGTGGATTTGTAAAGTGTGTGTTTGTTGCGCCGAGTTTTCTCGCCTCTTCATTCATTAACTCTACAAAAGCTTCCACACTGCCAGAAATATGCTCTGCAATTGCAATGGCATTATCATTTCCGGAATGAAGTAATAACCCATAGAGGAGTGCTTCCATCGTAATCTGGTCATTTTCTTGCAGTCCACAGACAGAGGCATCCACATCAAAGGTCACTGCACGTCGGCTCACAGTCACAATATCTGACAGATTTCCATATTTCAAAGCAACATAAGCAGTCAGTACCTTTGTTGTGCTTGCCGGATAAAGTTTGTTATGAAGATTCTGTGCATAGAGCACCTGTTCCTGATTTACACCAAACAGTCCGGCAGCATGTAATTGCTGGTCTGTCGTATAACCTGGAAGTTCGATATTTTCCACCGCCACACAGAGATTTTCTGCATACAAATCTGCACGATATAAATCCCGATTGTATTCTGATTTCTCATAGATGGCAATGATGGATTCTTTTTTTGCGCATCCTGCTATGAGAAACATACCAATCAAAAGAAAACTTCCAAAGAAAAATCTCTTTCTTCTATCTGTACATCTCACGCCACTCTAAATCTCCTCTGTCGATCGCTAAGATTAATACTTCTGCAGTTGCTACATTGGTCGCCATTGGAATGTTATGCATATCACAGAGGCGCACAACATCATTGACATTTGGCTCATTGGATTTTGGAGCAAGAGGATCCCTTAGGAAAATTACTGCATCTATTTGATTCTGATCGATCTGTGCTCCCATCTGCTGAGAACCTCCAAGTGGACCTGCCAGATATTTATGAATAGAAAGGTTGGTCACTTCCTCGATCAGGCGTCCTGTTGTTCCTGTTGCATATAATTCATGTTTACTTAAAATTCCTCTGTATGCAATACAGAAATTCTGCATTAACATCTTCTTAGCATCATGTGCTATTAATCCTATTCTCATCGTGTGCTCACTCTCCTATTGGTATTTTTTCGGTTGTAATCCTACATTTAATACAACCCCTATTCCGCTGAACAGGCTGACTATGGAAGAAAGTCCATAGCTTACAAAAGGTAATGAAATACCTGTGTTCGGAAAAATTCCGGTCGCCACACTGATGTTGATAAAACTCTGTATTCCTATCAGTGCGGCTACCCCCCCGCAGATGATCTGTCCTGCAAGATCCTGCGCTCTTAATCCGATTATAATACATTGGACAATAATTAACAATAATAAAATAATTACAATACAGCATCCAATAAATCCAAGTTCTTCCCCAATAATTGCGAAGATAAAATCTGTCTGAGGCTCTGAAATAAAGTTTCCGTTTTTCACAGATGTTGTTGTATTGTTGTCATACCCCTTCCCTTTCAGTTGCCCAGACCCGATTGCCATAATAGAATTCATCTGTTGATATGCTGTGGAAGAGGCATATTTCTGCGGTTCCAGCCATGCAAGGATTCTCTGCCGTTGATAGTCTTTTAAGAACGGTACATTGGAATGTACAACAAGACTTAAAAAGATCAGACAGACTGGAATCACAACCGCCAACACAGTGCCGATAAACTTATAGCTAAGTCCACCCAGATACAAGAGGACACAAAACAGCGCTGCAAGGCAAATGGTGGTAGACAAGTTCGGCTGCTTGTAAATCAAATACAAAGAGGGAAGGATCAAAGCAATTGCTTCCATGATCATGACCGGATGATTTAATTTTTTTCTATGTTTCGTTAAAAATTGAGCAAAGAATAAAATCATCAGAATCTTTGTTGGATCAGAAGGCTGAAACCGGATAAATCCAAAATCAAGCCATCTGACTGCGTTGTTTGCCTCTGCTCCAAAAAAATGAACAAGCAGAAGTAGAATCAGATTGACAGCATACAAAATCCAGTAAAACCGCAAGATCCATTTGTAGTCGATGACAGAAAACAAAAGCATTACAAGCAGACCAAGAATCACTCCGAAGATCTGTTTGCCTTGCATAGATTTCTGTGCACTTCCAACGGCCATGATTCCGATAATCGAAAGTGCTGTGACAAAAGTCACCAGTATGAAGTTAAAATTTTTCAAATGATATCGTTTTAAAAATTTCACTTTTTCTCTCCTGCTAATTGAATATGTATATCAGATTGTGTAATTTGAACAGTAAAGTTTTCGGGTGTAATTTCGATATATTTTGAGACGGTCAGAAATAATTCCTCTGCGATCCGTTCCATATATTCCGGGGTACTGTTTACGCGGTCAGACGACAAGATCAACCGCAGTCGTTCTTTTGCAATCGTTACCGAAGTACGTTTCTTTTTCCATCCAAATTTCTGCATCTGATTCCCTCCCTGTTACTTTTTGAATACTTTTGTCAGTCTTGAAAACAATCCATCCTGCTTTTCAAAATTCAAGAAAGGGACTTCTTCTCCAGTCAGCCTTTTACAAATATTTTTATATGCCGCGCCTGCTTTGGAACTTAGACTAATGACAGGCTCTCCCTGATTTGTACCGATTACAACTTGTTCATCATCAGGAATGACACCGATCAGGCGTATTCCAAGGATTTCTGTCACATCTTCCACGGACATCATCTCTCCTCTTTTTACCATATCCATTCTAAGTCGATTGATGATCAGCTCGGACTGGGCAATTCCTCCTTGCTCCAAAAGACCAATGATTCGATCTGCATCACGGATTGCAGAGACTTCTGGTGTTGTGACGACAACTGCACGGTCCGCTCCCGCGATTGCATTTTGAAATCCTTGTTCAATTCCTGCCGGACAGTCGAGGATAACATAATCAAACAATTCTTTTAGTTCTGCTGTCAGCTTTTTCATCTGTTCCGGAGTTACCGCTGACTTATCTTTTGTCTGTGCCGATGGAAGCAAGTATAATTCCGGATAGCGCTTGTCCTTGATCAGCGCCTGTTTTAGCCTGCAGCTTCCCGTAATGACATCGACCAGATTGTAAACAATCCGATTTTCAAGACCTAGCACAACATCGAGATTGCGAAGTCCTAAGTCAGTATCGATCACAATCACTTTTTTCCCCATCTGTGCAAGTCCGACTCCGATATTAGCCGTTGTTGTTGTCTTTCCGACACCGCCTTTGCCAGATGTGATTACAATTACTTCACCCATACAAAATTCCTCCATTTCATTTCTTTTTTGTCTTTTGTATTTTAATCTCCGGCACCGGCAACACCAAGCATGCTGGCGCTTCCTGTGACGATATCTTCCGTATCTCCAAGATGATATTTATATTTTACAATATCTCTTCCAATTTCTGCTGTGTAACTAGAATTATAGCCATTGGCAATTCTTACGCTCACGGCAATTTCCGGATTTTCGCTTGGGGCATAGCCGACAAACAGTGCATGATCCGGATGGGTCTCACTCTGCTGAGCCGTACCGGTCTTGCCTGCCATCTGAAAACCTTCCAGGCGGAGAGAATCAAATGTTCCAGTTGTTGATACCATATCTTCCATTCCCTGTTGCACTGCATTCCAGGTGCTGTCTGAAACTTCGGTAATTTCATTTCTCAGTTCCGGTTGATAGTCTTTTACAACATTTCCTTTTTTATCCACAGTCTTGTCGAGAAGGGAAAGCTGAAAGACTTTTCCACGGTTTGCAACAGCTGTTACATAGCGTGCGAGCTGGCTTGTCGTATAGTTGTTTGTTCCCTGACCAATAGCAGAAAGTACGGAGTCTGTATCGGAAATCTGAGGTTTCGATTCTGAAATTTCTAATCCGGACTTTTCATTTAACCCAAACATCTCTGCATATTTTGTCAGTTTGTCAATACCGAGATCACTGGAATACGTTTTCGCAGGCTTTCCATCCTCTCCCTTTTTATCCCCTGATTCTGTCACTCCCAACTCATATCCCATTTCATAATAGAAAATATTACAAGAGTGCTGAAGAGCGCCTGTGACGTCAAGCCAACCATGAGCTCCCGGCGAAATCCAGCACTTTGGATTTGGAAATACTTTCTCAAATATTCCTTCACATACAACTCCATCAGATGGTGTAATGATTCCTTCTGTCAAAGCTGCAACGGATGTCAACATTTTATACGTAGATCCCGGTGCAGTCCGCTCCTGAGTAGCAGTATTATAAAAAGGACTGGAGAGATCATTTGCAAGCTTATTATAGTAAGCAGAATCCATTGTATTGGCCAGTCTATTATTATCATAGCCCGGATAGGATACACATGCAAGCACCTCCCCGGTATTTACATCGGTCACAACTGCAGAACCGGAACAAGGTTCCAGTGCAAGTTGGGCTGGTGTAATTTCAAGAGAACTGATTTTCCCGACAAGAAAACTATATGGGTCAATCTGACCGCTTTCCAGTCCCTGATATTGCCCTTCGTCAAAGGCAATTACATTCTGTTCGTATAAAATTCTGCAAATATCTTTGCCCTTCAGTTCATTCGCTTTGATCATATAGCGATAAACAAGCTTTTCGAATGTGCTGTCCGACGGAAGCGTTTGCTCGAGGTAAGTTAAAATCTGCCCGTAAATTTCATTGAGATCCGAATATTTCTCCTGCTCAGTTTCTGCCTGCGGAATCTCTGAAAGATTTATCCAGTTTTTGGATATCGCATAGTTCAGATATTCGTAAAGGCTGATGGTTTCATCTTTTGTCCATGCGATATAGGTTTTATCGCTTGTATCTATCGCATCGGAAGATAGGATTCCTGCCTGGTCCATCAGAAGATCGTCTGCAATATAATTCATATATGCCTGCATTTCTTTGGAAAGTGATTTGTAAGAAGCAGCCGCTGGATCCCGGAGTTGGGACATAACTTCCGCAATGCAGGAAGCTTTCTTTTCCGCGACAAGAGCTTCCACCTTTTTTTCTGTCTCTTTTGCATCTGTCGATGAAAAATGTTTTGTGTCGATCACTTCATTTGCAAATAGCGCATGATAAACATCATCAATCGGTATGATGATCTTGCTGGAGTCTCCTGCGGAAGCCGGATCATAATTCATGATATTTTGAATGCGTGACACGAGAATTCCAGCAAGTTTTTCTTCAATGATCTGATAGGTTGCCTCTTGAAGATTTTTATCAATTGTCAGATAGAGATCGTTCCCGGCAACGGCATCAGTTTTTTTCTCTGTCTCAATTACATTCCCGACACTGTCCACATAGACAATTTCTTTTCCTTTTGTCCCTTGCAGTTCTTCATCCATGGTCTGTTCTAATCCGGATTTTCCAACAATATCAGTCAATGTATATTCTTTGGAGCTTTCCTTTTTCTCAGTGTATTCTTCTTGGGAAATCTTACCGGTATATCCGATCAATGAAGCAAAATATTTACTGTCCGTATAACGTCTGAGAGAATCCTCTGCAATATTGACTCCTTGCAGTCTGTCAGAGTTTTCCATAATTTCAGCTACCGTCTCATCGCTGACATTCGATGCGATGGTTGTCGGAATGTATTTCTGGAAACTGTTGAGACTGATGGCATAACGGATGTTGACCATTTTTAAAATACGAGACTTTTCCATGGAAGATTGATCGATTCCATATCCATAACGCTCATCTTCACATAGATAATTTATAATGTCATCGGCACTGGCATTTTCCTCTTTGTCTGTCAGTTCATCAATTGTCTGATAACCATAAATATCCGCAAGGAACCTAAGCTTGGACGTCTCATTTTGTGCCGCAAATTCATAATTTCCTGAAGCATTTAAAATGATTCCAAAATCACTGATAACGGTATCACCGTTTGACTCTACAATGTCAATCACTTCTTCGACCGTTTCATTTATAATTTTATTTTTTTCTTTGAGTGTCATGGAAGAGTAATCGCCGTTGTCCTCAATCGTAACAGAATATGCCAATTCATTGTAGGCGAGCAATTCTCCATTCCGGTCATAAATGTTTCCTCTTGTCCCGGGAACTTCTCTTGTTTTCCGAATCTGAAGTTTATAATTATCCAGATAATACTGTCCTTTTACAATCTGCAGATAAAAAACTCTTTGGATCAAAATTGCAAACAGAACACAAAAGGCAATCACTGTTACGAACAGACGAGATTTTATAATTTCCATGATCCATTCTTTGATACGATTAAACAAATTTTCCAGCACTCCTTTTTTCTTCTGCTTCCAATCTTCGATTCAAGGTCAGAATGATCGGATACAATATTAATGTTACAAGTATAGTATAGATCAACTCAGGCAAAATGACATTTCCGAGATAATAAGGGAAATCAAATCGGCTTCGAAGTAAAAATAGGAGAAGATAGATTAACATCCCATAGACAAATTCACTTCCGGAAATCAGGATCAGTGGAAGTTTAATATCTTCTGCATAAAATAATCGTCGAAAAAATCCGTTGAGATATCCGATCACCATATAGAGCAGTGCATAAAATCCAATCAGATTTCCTGAAAAAACATCCATGAACAATCCACAGAAAAATCCAACAAACATTCCCGACTTTTTCCCTCGCATAAATCCGAATGAAGCTGTAAGAATGATCATTAAGTTCGGTGCGATGGAAGCAAGTGCAAGTGTCTGAAAGATGGTTGTCTGAAGCAGGAAACAAAAGAAGATCAGACATCCGGTTACTATTTTTCGTTTCATCAGTTCTCCACTCCTTACTTTGCTTCTTTTATCTCTTTCGTTACATCTTCTTTTAAAGTAGTAATGACAAGCACTTCATGAAGATGCTTGAAATCTACAACCGGAGTGAGATAACCGGATCGTGTCAGATTATTGGAATCTACCTTAATATCACTGACAACACCAATTGTAATTCCCTGGAGATATTTGTCACTGATATGAGAAGTCACAATTTCCTCTCCGACCGCAATCTCATTCTTATTATTTTCTAATTGTTCAAACTTGATCTTGCCATCATTCATCAACTTCAAATCACCTTTGACAATACAAGTATCCAGTGTCGAAAGTGTCATGGCACTGATATTGCTGGAATCATCAATAATGGAACGGACACGAGACCATCCTGGGGCTACTTCTGTGATAATACCAACCAATCCAGATCCTGCAATTACATTCATATCCACTGCGAGTCCATCATCACTTCCTTTGTCGATGGTAAAGGTACTAAACCAGTTACCCGGATCCTTCCCGATCACATGAGCTCCCACTTTCTCATAATCTGCATAATTAGAATCTAATTTATACAGTTCCTGAAGACGTTCTAACTCGTATTTTTCTTGTTGGAGCATCTTGTTTTCCAACGTCAGTTCATCTACCTTTTCCTGAAGTGCTTCTTTTTCCTTTCTTGTCAGCTGCAATGTCTCAAAATTATCTGTAATATCTGTTAAAAACATTCCTATTTGATTGATTCCTTTCTGCATCGGAACAACCGTATAATTGGCAAAAATCCGCAAAGGTCCGTTGATTTTATCAGAAATCAGAGAAATTCCCATCAAAAGCAGACATACCGCTGAAAGGATTAAAAGCCAGTATTTACTTGCCAGACCATTTTGTTTTTTCTTTCTCATCGTATCCACCTGTCATTTTCCACTGACATCTCATAAGTCAGTTTGTGAAGATTTTTATTGTGTATGATTTTTTCAAGGCCTCTCACTGCACAAATTGCAGGCTGATTTGCCACAGTCACTTTCCATCCGCCGGCATGCGATAAATATCTGTCAAGACCTGAAAGCGATGCCATACCACCGGTCAGAAAGATTCCTTTTTGCTCAATTGCCTGCCGCACTTCCGGAGGAGTTCTTTTTAAAAGCGCCGTCATTTCCTTCACACAGTCTGACAGAGGCTCCCGAAGTGCCGTTTTCACTAACGTTCCGGGAATCTCCTTGTACTTTGGAAGGCCGGTTCCTAATTTTTTGCACGGAACTTGATAAATAGATTCCTGCCTGTTTGGAAATAATCCTGCTTCTTTTCGAAGAAATTCTGCGGTTCGCCCGGAGATTAATATTTGGTACCGATTTTTAACCAGCTGGATGATCTCACGGTCTAAATGCATTCCACCAATCTTAAGCAGGCGGTTCAATACGATTCCTCCATAGGAAAGCACAGACAATTCCATCGTAGATGCCCCAAAATTAACTAAAAAAATCCCTGGTTCTCGCTCCACGGCAATTCCGGCACCAACTGCATCTGCAATGCCGCGTGCCACGATTCGCACCGATTTTGCTCTCGCAGTTGAATGAAGGACAAGGTCGCAGAATGCCCGCTTTTCCAGTTCTGTTACATCTGTCGGAACAGCAATCACATACTCGGACCCATAAGCAAATTGGTGCCCTCGTTTTAGAAGATTTTGTAATAAATATTGCATATCGGTGATTCCGGAAATCACGCCTTCCTTCATCGGAAATACAACGCGGATGTGATCAGGTGTTTTCCCATACATCTCATATGCCTCATCTCCGACTGCAAAAATTTCCTTTTCATCCGCAAATGCAATCGCATTTTTTTCACGCCAGATTGTTTTTTGTTTTTTATCATATACTTTGATCTCATAACTGCCAAGATCAAGACCATATATATTTCTAGACAACCGACATCGATTCCTCTCTAAATAAGTTCTTGTTCGGCAAAGCTGATATAACAATTGTTCCCAATAATAATATGGTCTAACAGTTCAATTCCAATCAGACTTCCTGCCTCTTTAATTCTTTTTGTAATCAGAAGATCTTCTCGGCTTGGTGTGGGATCCCCGCTTGGGTGATTATGAAGCAATATGATAGAAACAGCATTTTTCTGCAGAGCTTCAATGAACAATTCCCGCGGAGTCAATAAAGACGCGTTGACCGTCCCTTTTGAGATTGTCGTTTCACCGAGAAGCTTTGCCTTTGTATTTAACATCAAAAGCTTCATATGCTCCTGCGTACGATGACGCATATCCTCCATATAATACTCAGCAATGGAGGACGGAGTCCGAAAATCAAGTCCTTGGTACGCATCTGCTTTTGAGAGACGCTTTGCAAGCTCCGACAGGCACAGAATCTGAATCGCTTTAATCTTTCCAATTCCTTTGATCTGCATCAGTTGTTCCATCGTCCAGTGATGAATATTTAAAATTCCATCCTGCCAATAAACCGGATACAAAATCTTTCTGGCCAGTTCCAGCACGCTGTGTCCTTTTGTCCCTGTGCGCAGAAGAATCGCAAGCAATTCAACATCGGTCAGATTGCCTGCGCCATACTGTTCACATTTTTCGTAAGGACGTTCCTCTGATATAATTTCTCTTATGGTACAATTTTGATTCATGTGTTCTTTAGACTCTTGTGCTACAAGTAAAGATGCTATAATAAGCGGTATATAATAATAGATATCACAACTCCAAGAATACTTGCAATTGTAATTTTGATATTCAGGCCGAAAGTAATGACTAATAAGCCGAGATTCAGCACAATCGGATTGTCAAACCCAAATGTCTGGCCATATGACAGCCAGCTCAGTGCCGGCACTCCCTCTGCCAGCATACCTATAAACCCGCCAAGCACAATTCCTGCCAAAAGCAGTAAAAAAAGTGCCCACGTGTTTTTTCCTGCGTGTCCTTTCATCTTTACTCCACCTCTTCTTCTCACAAACTCTGTTTATTTTATCATACTTTAAAAAAAGTGTATATAGAAAAGACATTAATTTTTTGTGAAGATTGTTTGTCTTTCTATCTGAGTTGACCTGCCACAGCTTCTGCCATACGAATCCCATCCATTGCGGCGGAAGTGATTCCACCGGCATATCCGGCCCCTTCTCCACACGGATATAACCCTTTTACACTTCCTTCCATAGTAGAAGGATCCCTGGAAATTCTGACCGGAGAAGATGTTCTGCTTTCCACGCCAGATAAGAGTGCATCTGGGTCAGCAAATCCTTGTAGTTTTTGATCAAAGCAACGGATGCCTTCTTCGATAGATGCTGCCACAATCTCCGGCAGGATTTCTCTGACATTAGCAGGCGCATAGTTTCCTTTCATGGAAGGGTGAACCGTTCCAAAACTGTCTGTTGCCCGGTTTTTGCAAAAATCTTCATAGCGCTGCACAGGAATTTTGCCCTGTGCCAGACGAAATGCCTTTTCTTCCAATTTTCTTTGAAACTCCATTCCAGCTAGTGGATGGTCACTGCCATAATCTTTTGGTGTCACGGTCACGATAATGGCACTGTTTGCATTTTCTCCTGCTCTGCTATGGTAGCTCATTCCGTTTACTGCAAGTCGCCCTTCTTCCGATGAAGCATTGACCACATAACCGCCTGGACACATACAGAAGGAATAAACACCTCTTCCATTGGAAAGTTGTGCCGTCACCTTGTAAGATGCCGCTGGAAGTGTTTTGGGCAGTTCCATCTGATATTGTGCATAATTGATCAATTTCTGTGGATGTTCGACGCGCACACCGACAGCAAATGATTTTGCTTCCATGCAAATCTGTTTTTCCCAAAGCATCTCAAAGGTATCTCTCGCACTGTGTCCAATTGCCAATATCACCGATTTCGCAGGAAGAAATTGCTCTTTATTTATTACAACGCCACAGATCTTTCCGTCAGTTATACAAAGCTCAGTCACTTTGCTTTCAAACCGAACCTCTCCGCCGTTGCTTTGGATCGTCTTCCGCATATTCTTTACAACATTCATCAGAAGATCTGTCCCAATATGTGGTTTATTTACATATAAGATTTCCTCCGGTGCGCCTTCTTTTACAAAGATTTCTAACACTTTCCGATTTCTTCCGGAAGGATCTTTGACAAGTGTATTTAGCTTACCATCAGAAAAAGTTCCGGCGCCTCCCTCTCCAAACTGAACATTGGATTCTGGATTCAGTTTGCCCGTCTCCCAAAAGGAATCTACATCTTTCTTCCGCTCTTCTATTGCTTTGCCGCGCTCCAGAAGTATTGGGGCAAATCCATGTTCTGCCAACATGTATGCACAGAACAGTCCTGCAGGACCACTTCCGATGATCACCGGTCGATCTGCCGGTGTGCTTTCCGCATGAAACGGGAATTGATATACTTTCTTTTCCACGATGGTGATATTTTTGCTGTGAACTTTTTTAAACACCTTTTTCTCCTGCAAAACGGAAGCATGAATCGTATAGACATAAAATATCTGTGGTTTTTTGCGCGCGTCAATTGATTGCTTTTCAATCGAATATTCTATCAGCTCCTCAGGACGGATCCGAAGTGTTCTCTCAATCTTTTCTCTCAATTCCTGCTGTGTATGTGTGCAGGGCAATTTCAATTGGCTAATCTGAATCATATTCTTTTTTCCCTTTCTCCTATACTGCTTTGCGCAGCACATTTTCCTGCAACAAACCCACTGGACCATGCCCACTGAAGGTTATATCCTCCGCAAATCCCATCTACATCGAGGAGCTCTCCCGCAAAATACAACCCTGATACACAATGGGATTCCATTGTTTTTGGATCAACTTCCTCTGTCCTGACACCGCCCGCACAAATTTGTGCCTGATCAAAATCATTTGTGCCCTTGATCGTAATGCGAAGTGATTTTAACAGTCGACATAAAATCATAATTTCCCGCTCTGATAGTTCCTGGCAGCTTTTCTTTTTATCAATTTTGCTAAGCCTTAAAATAGTTTGAGAAAATTTCTGGTGGTACATGCCCGTGAAAAACTCTGTCATTTTGCGTTCCGGATGCCTCCGGATCCGAAGTCTGAGGATATCGTCCATCTCCTTTTCTGTCACATTCGGTGCCAGATCCAAGACTGCAATGACCTCTTTTTTTCTGTAAAGGCCTTCCGATGCGTAACGACTTACTTGAAATACCGGAATGCCGGAAATTCCATATTTGGTAAGTTGAAGCTCCCCGGTATCTTCTGCACATTTTGTTCCATCTACGAAAAGTGTTACTTTCCCCTGGATGCGGACACCAGCTAACGCAGCAAAAAAATTTTCCTTTGCATGCAATGCCACAAGCGCGGGGAGGACCGGAGCAATCGTATGCCCCAGATCCTTCGCGTATTGATATCCACTTCCATCAGATCCGGTTACCGGAGATGCTTTTGACCCCGTGGCAAGAATTAGTTTTTGGCAATGGTATCTCTTTGTGGCGGTGCGGATTTCAAACTGTTCTTTCTTCTTCACAATCCCACAAATCTGCACACCATATTCTACCGGTATCTGCAGTCGCTCTACCTCCATCTGAAGTACTTCCAAAACAGAGGCTGCCTGATCAGACCCCGGATAAAGGTATCCGCCCCGGTCTCTGGTACAGATGCCGAGTTCTTCAAAAAAAGCAATGGTCTTTTCTGCCGGAAACTGTTCGATCACCTGCCATGGAAAATTTCTCTGGCTACTTCTATAACAAGAAGGTTCCTGCAGACGATTTGAAAAATTACACCGTCCATTTCCAGTGGCAAGAATTTTCTTTCCTAATTTCTCATTGTGTTCTAAAATGCAGACACTGGCTCCTGATTTTGCTGCCGAGATTGCAGCCATCAGCCCGGAGGCTCCTCCTCCGACTACAATTATATTCTTCATAGTATCCTCTCCCCAGATCTGCCTAAATTCTTTATGAAATCAGATGTTTCTCCAGATTGTGAGACAGATTTTCTTTTCCTTATATGCTTCTTATAGTGTAACAAGACCTTTGTCTACCATTTTCTGAAGCGACATTAAAATTCCAAATTTTGCATGTTCCCATGTAAGCCCCCCTTGGAAATAAACTGCATATGGTGGCTTGATCGGACCGTCAGCACTCAATTCAATAGAAGATCCCTGCACAAAAGCGCCGGCAGCCATGATCACATCACTGTCATATCCAGGCATTGCCCATGGCTCAGGTGTGACATAACTGTCTACAGGGGCAGCTGCCTGAATTCCCTGACAAAATGCGATCACACCTTCCGGTGTCCCAAGAGTCACAGCTTGTATAATATCATGTCTGCTCTCACTTCCATTTGGAACAACTGAAAATCCAAGTTTTTCATAAATATTGGCAGCAAACACAGCTCCCTTTAAAGCACCTTTTACAACTGTTGGTGCAAGGAAAAATCCTTGATAAAAGTCTTTCATCACTCCAAGGGAAGCTCCTACTTCTTTCCCAAGTCCCGGAGAAGTTAAGCGGTACGCACACTGATCAATATATTCCTGCTTTCCGACAACATATCCGCCGATCGGAGCAAGTCCGCCCCCTGGATTTTTAATCAGAGATCCTACCATCAGATCCGCGCCGACATCACTTGGTTCCATCCGCTCCACAAACTCTCCATAACAGTTATCTACCATACAGATTACATCTGGTTTGATCCCCTTGACAAATGCGATCAGCTCTCCGATCTGTTTTACTGAAAAACTCGGGCGGGTCTGATACCCTTTGGAGCGCTGAATGGTGACCAGTTTTGTCTTCTCATTGATTGCAGCTTTGATTGCCGGATAATCAAAGGTTCCATCTGAGAGCAGATCTACCTGGCGGTATGTAACTCCATATTCCGCAAGAGAACCTTTGGATGGACGGATTCCAATTACTTCTTCCAGCGTATCATATGGTTTCCCGACAGGGGAAAGCAATTCGTCTCCTGGTCTCAAATTTGCACTTAAAGTCAATGCAAGCGCATGCGTTCCACAAGTAATCTGCGGACGGACAAGCGCAGCTTCTGTATGGAATGTATGTGCATAGACTTCCTCCAGCGTATCCCTTCCCTGATCATTGTATCCATATCCACTTACATAGTTAAAGCACCCTTCACTGACTCTGCATTCCTGCATCGCCTGTACCACTTTCAACTGATTATATTCTGCTGTCTGATCAATTTCTTCAAACCGCTCCTGTAATGTTTTTTCAATTTCACTGCCAAATGCATAGACTTCTCTGGAAATCCCCAGTGTCTCATAAATAGCAGCCACTGTCTGTTTTTCTTCTAACATGGAAGATTCATCCTTTCTTTGATACTTTCTAGCAAACTTTGTAATAATTTTTTGTCATCATAATTCAACTCATCTTTCTGAACCCAGATTACATCACGCTCTCTTTTAAACCAAGTCAGCTGTCTTTTTGCGAAGTGTCTTGTATCCCGCTTAATAATATAGACAGCCTCCTCAAGAGAACAGTCCCCCTCCAGATACGAAAAGATTTCTTTATATCCAAGCCCCTGCATCGAGACCATCTGTTTTGTACAGCCTCTCTCTTTTAACGTCTGTACTTCCTGAACAAGACCGTTTCGGATCATCTGATCCACCCGTTGGTCAATCCGTTCATATAGACATTCTCGTCGGTCATTTAAAACAAAGTAACAGAACTGATAAGGAGACTCTTTTTGTCTTTCCCGCTCATTGTGTTCGGAAATCTTCTGTCCTGTCTGGTGATAAAATTCCAGTGCACGGATCACGCGCTTTATATTATTCGCATGGATTTCTTCTGCTGATTTCGGGTCGACCATGGCAAGTTGTCCATGGAGATATGCGGCTCCTTTTTCCTTTGCAAGTGCCTCCAGCTTCTCTCGATATACACTGTCTCCTTCATTTTCAGTGAAATCAATGTCATATAAAAGTGCCTGGATGTAAAATCCGGTTCCACCGACAATAATTGGTATTTTGCCTCTGGAATAAATATCTGCCATTGCCGCCTTTGCCATCTGTTGAAACCGTACCACATGAAATTCCTCTTCCGGTTCCAGAACGTCAATCAGATAATGTGGAACATCTGCCATCTCTTCTTTTGTAATTTTTGCAGAACCGATATCCATATGTCGGTAAACCTGCATAGAATCAGCGGAGATAATTTCTCCGCCGATTGCTTTTGCCAGTCCGATCGATGCCTTCGTTTTTCCGACAGCAGTCGGACCGGTCAATATGATCAATGGTTTTTTTTCTGTATCTATCATAGCCACCTCATAATCTACTCCTGTTGATTACAACATAAGCATGTAAATTGTTGCCACAGAAATTACGATTTGAATGATTCCAAACCGGAAAACAGTCTGTGTGTTCGACCAGTCCCACACTTTTCGCACATGATCATGTAGGGGAGTCCGAACATTTGTTAAGATCTTGATCTTCAAGAAACGAAGCAATGCTACTTTGACAATCCCGATTCCTCCATCTGCAATCAGCACGAATGCAGCGAAAATATATAAAAATGGACTTTCTGTCTTTAACGCTGCGATTGCAATAAAAATTCCCATCGCTCGGGATCCTGCATCCCCCATCATCAGATGGCTCGGAGCAGCATTGTACCACAGATACCCAAGCAAACAGATTACAAACAGCAAGATCAAATAAGAGAAGTTGTCTGTTGTCCCTTTCATCCCTTTTACAATATAAAGTGTGATTAACGTGATGATCGTCAACGTAGCAGAAAGGCCGTCTACTCCATCAGAGCAGTTTGTCACGTTGATAGACACCCAGATCAAAACGATCGAGAGCAGACAAAATACAACCGGAGGAATTGTCACAGAGATTCCTGGAATTGCAAATTCAATCGTGCTGGAATTGTAGTGCATAAAGGTAAGCGAAAGCACTACAGCAACCAAAAGATCGAGTAACCCTTTCTTATACTCATTCCACGGCTTTTCTGAGGCGTCATCCAGATAGCCAGTCAGCATCTCCGCAATGACAAGCACAATGTAAATGACGATCTCGACAGAAAGTTCCGAGAACAGTAGTGCCGCTGCCGCAAATACAAGAATAAAAATGATCCCGGCTCCTCTTGGCTTTCCTGCAGAAAGCTTTCCCTCATGGGCAAAATCTCTGCCGGCATCTTTTGGAAGTAAATAGTTAAATTTGGTAATGCAGACACAAGTCATCAAAAATGCTGCCATAAGACCGATTCCTGCAAATAAAGAATAAAAATTTTCACTGATTATAAAGTTTATCATTTGTCCTTCCCCTGTTTCCTATACTATAATATTTTTACAAAATAAGATGCTATACGATTCTTTTAAATTTTTTCTCCAGCTCGCGTTTTGTCATCGCAATGATCGTTGGTCTTCCATGTGGACAATGATATGGGTTGTCCAGTTCTAAAAGTTCTCCGATCAGCGCATCCACTTCTCTGCCAGAAAGCCTGGAGTTCCCTTTTACCGCAGCCTTACATGACATCGAAGCAATTTTCTCCAGAACAATATCCGGTGCAAGATTTGTAGAAATACTGTCTGACAGGCTGTCTAACATTTCGATCAGCAGGTCTTTTTTTGCAATACTGAACAGATTGTCTGGAACTGCACGGACTGCATAGGAATCCCCTCCAAAAGGCTCGATCTCAAATCCAATCTTTGTAAAATTTTCCATATGTTCTGATAAAAGCTGTTCCTCCTGCATCGACAGATTCAGAACGATTGGCGGACTGATCCGCTGCGAAGTGAACTGCTTTTCCTTCATCCGTTTCAAAGTCCGTTCATACAGCACACGTTCATGAGCGGCATGTTGATCGATAATATACATCTGATCTCGGTATTCTACAATCCAATATGTTTCAAACACTTGTCCTACTAAAGTATATTCCTGTTTTGCTTCTTTTGACAATAGCTTTTGATCAAAAAAATTTAGTTGTGTATCCTCTTCCGCCTCTTTCGGTGTTTGCAACCGTGCGATTTCTTGTGGCGTTTCTTGTAGATTTTCCCTTTTATCTTCTTTTCTATATATTTTTTCCTGCACTTTTTCAGACTGTCCGAATTGCTTTTTTTGTTCTGCCCGATATGCCGCAGCCTCTTTGATCCTATCAGTGGATAATTGATTTCTATAAAGCCCTCCTCGGTCTTTCACTTCTGCCTGAGAACTCTGATTGTGATAGGCAGTGACACGTTCCCGCATCTTCTTCATAAAATAATCTAGATTTTTCTCTTCAGAAGGAGCTTCTGCATACCGCGCTTCCTGCGGAAGTTTCTCCACAAAAACTTTTTCATTTTTTTTATCTGGTAAAACGTCTGGAACAGATGGCGAGACCGCTTTTTCTAAGAACGTACTCTTTTGGGAAACCGGTTCCGCCACCGATAATTCCACCCGTGGAATCAATTCTTTTTCGCTCAAAGCATCCTTCAGTGTATTGTAAATAAAATTATACACTTCCTGTTGTTTGCTAAAACGGACTTCCATTTTTGTTGGATGGACATTTACATCCAGATCTGTTCCGTCTATCGTGAAGTGTAACACAGTAAACGGATACTTATGCTGCATCGTAAACCCCTTATAGGCATCTTCGATTGCTTTTGCAATTATGCTGCTCTTTACATATCTTCCGTTGATATAGTAATTTTCATAATTTCTGTTTCCTCTGGAAATCAGAGGTTTTCCAATATATCCCCGGATTGCAACTCCGTTTGCCTTTGCATTGATTTCGAGCAGGTTTCCGGTAATATCCCTTCCATAAATATGGTAAATAACATCCTTCAGCCTGCCGTTTCCGGATGTGTGAAGTTTTGGCTGCCCGTTTGTGAGAAATTGAAACGAGATTTCCGGATGAGACAGCGCCAATCGCGTGATCAATTCACTGACATGGCTTGCTTCTGTCATCGGAGTTTTCAGAAACTTCCGCCGTGCCGGCGTGTTGAAAAAAATCTGACGGACAAAAAAAGTCGTTCCATCTGGCATTCCTATTTCTTCCAATGATTTTTCTGATCCGCCTTCAATTCGGTACTGTATGCCCGCATCTGCCTCCTTCACCTTTGTACGAAGCTCCACTTGCGCGATCGCCGCAATGCTCGAAAGCGCTTCTCCGCGAAAACCAAGGGAAGCAATTCCAGTCAAGTCCTCCACAGAGCGTATTTTACTTGTCGAATGCCTTAAAAAGGCAAGCGGAACTTCTTCCTTTGGAATTCCACATCCATTGTCTGCAATGCGGATCAGAGAGATTCCGCCGTCTTTGATCTCCACGGTAATGGCAGTGGCTTTCGCATCAATTGCATTTTCCACCAGTTCTTTTACAATCGATGCCGGGCGTTCGATCACCTCTCCCGCCGCAATCTTATCGATCGTAACCTGATCTAAGACTTGAATATTTGGCATATCTGCTCCTTTCTCCGACTATTTCCACCGGTTCTTCAATTTATTCTGCAACCGGTAAATGGTATTTAAAGCATCCATCGGCGTCAGATTCGACACATCAATTTCTTTTAGTTCTTCTAATACATCGTCATCCTTGACCGTATCAAACAATGAGATCTGTGCCAGATCTACTTCATCATATTTTTTCTGGCGTGCTTTCGCCTCGCTTCCTTGCGCAGAAATCTCACGCACCTTTGTCGTAATATCTGCCTCACTTAATTCTCCGACAATTTCTTTTGCACGTGCAATGACGGATTCCGGTACCCCCGCAAGTTTTGCAACCTGGATCCCATAACTCTTATCCGCACCACCTTTTACAATCTTTCTCAAGAAGACAATATCATCTCCCTGCTCTTTGACTGCAATACAATAATTGTTCACGCTGTCAAGCTTTCCTTCCAGTTCCGTCAGTTCATGGTAATGTGTCGCAAACAAGGTTTTAGCTCCAAGCAGTTTTTTATTACTGATATGTTCCACAACTGCCCATGCGATGCTCAATCCGTCAAACGTACTCGTTCCCCGTCCGATTTCATCTAAGATCAACAGGCTGCTGCTTGTGGCATTTCGCAGAATATTTGCAACTTCGGTCATTTCAACCATAAAAGTACTCTGTCCGGACGCAAGGTCATCTGATGCGCCGACTCTCGTAAAAATACGGTCACAGATTCCGATATTGGCACTATCTGCCGGAACAAATGACCCGATCTGTGCCATCAAAACAATCAGCGCAGACTGGCGCATATATGTAGATTTTCCTGCCATATTCGGACCAGTGATGATGGAAACACGATTTTTCTTATCATCCAACAGTGTATCATTTGCGATAAACATATTGTCCGGTGTCATTTTCTCCACAACCGGGTGTCTGCCGCCCTTGATGTCAATCAGTCCTTTCTCGTTGATCTTCGGTCGGACATAATTGTTCCGCTCTGCCACAAGAGCAAGAGACGTAAATACATCAATTTTTGCGACGGCCTTCGCTGTTTTCTGGACACGAAGCACTTCAGATGCAATTCGGTCGCGCACTTTACAATACAGAGTATATTCAAGCGCATACAGCTTGTCTTCTGCACCGAGGATTGTATCTTCCAACTCTTTTAATCTTGGAGTAATGAAACGCTCCGCATTGGCAAGTGTCTGCTTTCTCGTATAATAATCTGGTACTAGTTCTTTGTAAGCGTTTGTGACTTCCAAATAGTATCCAAATACTTTGTTATATTTCACTTTCAAATTCCGAATGCCAGTCTTCTCTCGCTCTTCCTCCTCCAGCTGTGCAAGCCAGTTCTTTCCTTCTGTTTTTGCCTGTCGTAGCATATCCACATCCGCATCATATCCATCTTTGATAATACCGCCTTCTTTCATCGCAAGCGGGGGTTCTTCCATGATGGATTCATTCAAAAGCTGATAAAGATCTTCCAGTGTATCCAACTCTTCACAAATCTGCTGTAAAAGTTCTCCGTGCATTTCTGTTAAAAGGTATTTGATATGCGGCAACATTTCCAGAGAATTGCGGAAAGAAATCAAATCTCTTGGATTCGCAGACTGATATGTCACACGGCTGATCAGACGTTCCAGATCATAGACCGGAGATAAATATTCCCGGATCTCCTCACGAGAAATTGCTTTGTCTTTTAATTCTTCTACCGCCTCCAGCCTCTGTTCAATCTCATGCCGGTCAATCAGCGGCTGTTCAATATAACTTCTAAGCATTCTGGCGCCCATAGCCGTTTTCGTCTTATCCAGCACCCATAAAAGAGAGCCTCTTTTTTGTTTTTCACGCAACGTCTCACACAACTCCAGGTTTCTTCGGGAAGAGCTGTCCAATAACATATATCTCCCTGTCGCATATCCTGTAATATGTGTGATATGAGAAAGCGATGTCTTCTGAGTCTCATAGAGATATTTCAAAAGAGCTCCTGCTGCGATCACACCACAGTTATAATCTCCAAGTCCCATGCCTTCCAGCGAAGCTGCATGAAAATGTTCTTTTAAAATACGTGCACACATTTCATCATCAAAGAAATGCGTATCGATCGAATAGATCATCATTCCAAGACGATGTCTCAAATCGTCCAGATCAAGTCCGCTCATATAGAAGGATTCATTGCAAATAATCTCAGAAGGTGAAAATTTATGAATCTCATCCAAAAGCTTCCGTCCACTGTCAAGTTCTGTCACAAAATAATCCCCGGTAGACACATCTGCCACCGCCAGTCCATAGCGATCGGCGATATATACAATACACATGATATAATTATTCTTTGTCTCATCGAGTGCCTGCGCATTCATATTAGTGCCTGCAGTTACAACACGCACAACTTCTCGCTTGACAATGCCCTTCGCCTGTTGCGGATCTTCTACTTGTTCACAGATTGCAACCTTATATCCCTTTTCCACAAGCCGGTTCAGATAACTATCCACAGAGTGATACGGAATACCGCACATCGGCGCACGTTCCTCTAATCCACAATTTTTTCCGGTCAGTGTAATTTCCAGTTCCTTGGACGCCGTAATGGCATCGTCAAAAAACATTTCATAAAAGTCACCAAGTCTGTAAAATAAAATACAGTCAGAATATTGTTTCTTCGTCTCCATATACTGCTGCATCATTGGTGTTAAACACTTAGTATCAATCATTTTTCCTTATTTTTAAGCATTTCTAGACGTTAACCCGCATCGACTCATGCCACGTCCTATGCTTTTCCTTTTTTTATTTTTACCTATATAATTGTCCTCCTTATCTCTTAATATCATTTCTATAAGAAACAAAGATGCTAATTATGTACGGTTATCATCTTATCAAATTTTCAACTGTTATTCAAGATAAAACCGATTCTTGATAATGTCTGCTGACTGATTCCTAAATTTGTAGTACAGCCTTGCAGCCCTAGATCTTTGTAGTCGCGATAACACCGTACTGTATACCGTTAACTTTACCTCAAGCTGGCTATTTGAATAGATTAAAAATAGCTTCCCCCAATTCCGTCTCAGACAGGGCTTATTAATTTCATTGTCTTTCGACAGAGAAAAGTAAAAGCACAAAGATTCATTAATAACAACACCCATGCAGAAATATTTTGATTGTACCTTTTACAAATAATTTATGTACAGTTTACTTAAATGCGGTGGCAAAAGTACCCTTGATTGATGTATAAAGAAAATGTTGGATCAGACATGGTGGAAGAACGCACAAATGTAGATTTTCTTAGATTCCAGTCATACTTATTCTTTATGACATACGTATGCGGAATATATTTTTTAATCATCTGGTAAATTGTCAGGCATTAGGAGAAGCCATTATGAGCATATCATTTTTCTTTAGATGTTTTATATATACTTTGCTAGTCTCCATCATGGTTTACGGAGGAAATTTACGAAAAATAGGAATTTTCGCATGGAGAATAGGAATTGTGTATTCTATTTTCGATTTAATTTTGGTATTTTTCATATCAGAACCTTGGGGAAACAGGACATTTACATTTTTATTGTTATTACAATGTATTTTAGTTATGCCATTAGTGTCACCACTAAATACCTGTGATTTCTGTGGGCATCGCATGTATTGGCATACGATTTTTTCTAATAAATGTCCACATTGTGGTGAAAAAATATAATAAATAACAGGAAGATAAAGCCTCTGAAATCCACTTTATCTTCCTAATCCTTTCCATTTTTCAATAATGATGTTTGCATTATTCTCAAGACTATCTGTCCCGTCCAATTCCAACTTCAGGCAAGACATTTCATCCATCCATTTTCTCTGCCCATGCAGATTTGGAGAACCATCCTTCTCGTAGCGGCGATTACTTTCTAAAAATCGCATATGATTTTCATACAAGTCGCCTCCTTCAAGTATTCTTCCTCCAAAACGTTCCAATGCGCGGTTATGTACTCGCTGTACACGAATGTCAGGTTCGACATAAAGAAAAACCATCATCTCAAACTTGTCATCAAATGCATAATGGAAAGAACTCATCGAACCAGCCATCACAAAATATTCATAGGGCAAAATATCATTGCTCAATCTGCTAATCTTTTCTTCATGACTATACATAACAGTATATGGTTCTTTAGTATCTTTTCTCCAAATATAATCGTCCACATCAAAGTAAGGGTAGCCTAGCTGAGCGGCGACAAATCTGCCCAATGTAGTTTTTCCACTTCCTGATGGTCCAATAATCATTATCCCTGTTGACATCTATGATCCTCCCAAAAAATAAGATAAGTACATTTCCAATCGCTTTTTTATCTTCTCCAATTTCATAGTTCTGCTACTCCACATATTTCCGATAATCGTTACATGTGATTCTCTGATCTAACAGTGCTCTGTTTTTCTCATTTCTAATGTTGTAAAAATAGACTGGAACCTCGCCGATTTCGCTTCCGTCTTCTGCATATGCCATTACAAACTTTTTATCATATTCATTCTCCGGGTGTCCTTCCCCAAAATAGCTTTCCAACTCATCAATCTTCTTTAATGTCTGTTCAGATACTTCGTGTATCTCTCCGGCAATTCTTTCTTTCCCCTCAATCAGCGCCGGATATCTTCTTCCTTTCAGACTATAAAGAAGCCCATCTACATAGGCTTTTTGACGGTATGAGTCCTCTGCGCTGCAGTAAATCTCATAATTGTACATCCCCTTTAAAAGTGTTCCATATACAAAAATCTGATGCATCTTTTTCCTCCCAAATGTATCCTCATTCTTTGTGTCTTCTATGTTACTGATTCCTATTTTAAAAAATCTTTGTACAGCATACTGGACTGGATTCCTTTGTTATTCTGATATTTTCCACTCTGATAACAGTCATACTCTCCATGAATATCGTGGTAATAGATTTGGCAGACTTCTACATTCGGATAAATCCGGATTGGCTGTACACAAAAAATTTCTAATGTCCAGTAGCCTGCAAAACCAACATCTCCAAATCCTGCTGTCACATGGATAAAAAGCCCGAGACGTCCCGTAGAGGAGCGACCCTCTAGCATTGGCACAAACCCTTCTGTTTTTGTAAATTCGTTCGTCCGTCCAAGATATAGTTTATGTGGTTCCAACAGAAGACCCTCCTCGGGAATTACTATCTTTCTGACGGCATGATCCTTTTTCATATCCAAAACCTCATCTTCATAGACAAGCAGTTCATTTGCCAATGACAGATTATAACTGTTAGGATTTAATCTATTCTCATCAAACGGCTCAATCTGGATCTCTTTCCCTATGTGTTTTAAAATTTCCTTTCCTGACAGAATCATTTTTTTATCCCTCCTATCAACATGTTTTCAATCAAAAAATAAAGTGTTCTTTGTTTGCTGCTATCTCTCTATGATTCTGAATACAAATTTTCAACAATGCCTTCCCATTTAAAACAGCAGAAAATTGCACCTACAAAATATGGAACGATGGTTTTTCTTCCCCATACAGAATATGCAGAAGGAAACTGCTCAGAAATATTCCGATAACGCAAAGCCCCGAAAAAATAATCAGAAAAGGAACACAGACCTGACCAAACAGCTGCATCGGCTGATCACTATAATCCCATACATTGAGTCTGAGCCATTTATTTACAATGATCCCGGTGAAAAATTCTCCTGCTGCCACAAAGATCACGCAGCGAACCGTCTGGCGCCAAAGAGGATCTCTCCAGTGAACCATTTTCCCTTGCCATGCAATGAAACAGAGGCAGATTCCTCCCAGCACAAACATGGACCAGTGAGAAAAACCCCTGAAGATCATTTCAAATTCATAATAAATCGTACCGCCAAGCGCCCACAAAAACAAATATTCACTTACTTTTTTCAATCGTCTCTCTCCTGTCACACAAATTCTCCTTTTTATTGTGGACAAAAATCTGAAAATTATGACATCACAAAAGGAACCCACTATACACGGGTTCCAATATAATAAAATCCTTTACATGCATCCAGTCGCACCGACACAATTTTCCCAATCAACTCTTTTTCTTCCGGAAAATGTACAAGGATATTGTTGCTGAGTCTTCCGGTAACAAGCGCAGGATCATGGTCATTGACTGCCTCTACAAGAACAGACTGTGTCGTTCCTTCATGCACACTGCATACTTCCGCCGAGATGCTCTGCACTTCTTTTAGCAATCTGTCAAAACGGTCTTTGACAACATCTTCCGGAACTTGATTTTCCATCGCTGCCGCAGGTGTTCCTGTCCGCTTAGAGTAGATAAATGTAAATGCACTGTCATAGCGAACCTTCTTTACAACATCCATTGTCTCCAGGAAATCTTCTTCTGTCTCTCCCGGAAATCCAACAATAATATCCGTTGTCAGCGAAATATCCGGCACAGCTTCTTTGATCTTACGCACAAGTTCCAGATACTGTTCTTTTGTGTAGCGTCTATTCATCTTCTTTAAGATCTCTGTACTTCCTGACTGCACCGGCAGATGAAGGTGTTTGCAGATTTTCTTAGAATGTTTCATCACTTCAATCAATTCGTCAGAGAGATCCTTTGGATGAGATGTCATAAAACGAATTCGTTCCAATCCCTCGATCTTCTCAATTTCGGTAAGAAGCTGTGCAAAGGTCATCGGATGTTCCAGTGTCTTTCCGTAAGAATTTACATTCTGACCAAGCAGCATCACTTCTACGACGCCATCTGCCACGAGCCCTTGGATCTCACGGATGATATCTTCCGGATTTCTGCTGCGTTCACGGCCACGCACATACGGCACGATACAGTAGCTACAGAAGTTGTTACAGCCAAACATAATATTGACACCGGATTTGAAAGAAAATTTCCGTTCACTCGGGAGATCTTCTACAATCTTGTCTGTATCTTTCCAAATGTCAATGACCATGCGCTGTGATTCCAGCCGTGTCACGATCAACTCTGCAAATTTATAAATATTATGTGTTCCGAAAATCAGGTCCACAAACCGGTAGCTTTTTTTGATCTTCTCCACGACTTCCGGTTCTTGCATCATGCAGCCACAAAGCCCGATCAACATATGCGGCTTTTGTTTTTTCACTCGATTTAACTGTCCAAGTCTTCCATATACGCGCATGTTAGCGTTTTCCCGCACAGTGCATGTATTGTAGATGACAAAATCCGCTTCCTCCTCGTTTGTTTCTTCCTGGTATCCGATTTGCTCTAATACTCCAAGAAGTTTTTCGGAATCCCGCGCATTCATCTGGCAGCCAAATGTTGTCGTGCACGCTGTCAGGGGACGACCCAGTTTTTCAGACTGTTCTTTCACCAGTTCGCGTGCTTTCTTCATAAACCAATATTGACGCATCGGCTCTGTTTCCGGTGCCGGCTGACTCAAATCCATTTGTTCAAGAATTTCTTCAATTTCTTGATTCTTATTTCGATTCTGTTCTCTCATAATCTTTTCCTTTCTCTGCTAAATAGCGGACAGAAACTGTATGCATTCTGCCAAAAGAGATCTCACAGTATCTGCCCGCTTCATATGAACTTATATTATAATCGAATTTTTTCCCTTTTTCAAGAAAAAGCTGCCAGTCTTCAACGTCTCCTAGCTAGTTTTCTTTCGGCAAATGATGTCCATACGTTCTGACACGCTCATCTGCAATGACTCCCTGCCAGTTCATTCCATAACCAAAATCATAGATATGCCCCTCGGTATCTCTGTGGCATTCCATATCAAACGGAACATCTTCCTGCTGTTCTTCCACGGTGCGCATATCTGCCGGAAGTTGCATTGGAAGGAGTCCTTCCGGTTCAAAGTTACCACTGAGCACCTCCAGCAGTGCATTTGACAGATCACCAAACATCGCAACAATCGCATCTGCCGCCGCTTCAAACTCCTTTACTACCATTGGACCAAGCATATTCACACAAACGATCACCGGTTTTTCGCCCATGAGCTCTCTTGTATGTAAAACAAGGTCCAAATCATCTTCGTTATTGACTGTTACGGTCTTTCCACGGTAAGTTCTATCCGGGAACTCATCATTTGGATCTTGGGCAATGCTATGTTCCCGCGCGTAAACGGCAGTGTATGGACGATATTGCAGACTGATTGGGAGATACCCATTTCCACCGGCCTCTTTATCGCTGACATCATACCCACCTGCAAGTCCAAATGCAGCGCCATCAGGCTGACGAATGATACAAATTGCTGCATCCGCCTTTTCCGGATGATCCGTCACTGTGAAATATTTCTCCAGCAGTTCTTTGGAAATTGGACTGTCCCAGTGCTCCTCCATTTTCTGGCACATCCAGTCTACACTTTCCGGCCAGTGGATTTTCGGGACATAGACTTTCATTTTCTTTTGCAACGGAAGTACATTTTCTTTGTTTTTCAACATGACAATTGATTTTTTCTGTGCGGCAAATCCTTCTTTCATATACTCTGCACAACCAACTGTTCTTGCGGATACTTCCGGGTCTAAATATGGATTCTCAAACAGTCCCACACGGAATATATTTTTCAGAAGCCGGACAGCAGACTGTTCCAAACGTTTTCTCATAAAGGTTTCGCCATGTTCTTTTACACCGATACGGTATGCATCAAGAACTGGCTCTTTTTCATTTAATCCGCCAAACTGATCGACGCCCGCCATCAAAATACGATAGCACCTCTCTCCTCTCGTCAGTTTTTCTGCTCCCCAGCATTTTCCTCCGTACAGATTTTCCAACGTAGATGCATCTTCTGTGATAGACCAGTCTGTACATACCACTTCATCATACTGATAGGTGTTTCTTAGCAGATCTGTAATTAGATATTTGCTGTAACCAGATCCTGCATTCTCATAATTACCTGCTTTTCCGTATACCGCTGTATAATATGGCATGACCGAACTTGCCTTTCCTGTTTTGCCATGGAGTTTAAAAGCGCCTTCTGTAAATGGAAGCAAATGCTCTTCAAAATTATCACCTGGATACACAGAATATTTTCCGGAACCAAAATGAGCATCCCTTCCGCCTTCTACCGCGCCTCCGCCTGGCCAGTGTTTTACCATAGTATTCACACTTTCATATCCCCATCCATCCGTGATCTCGCTGTCTCCTTCTGATGTCTGGAAGCCATCACAGTACGCCCGCGCGAGATCCGCTCCAAGCTTCGAACTCTCTCCGATGCTTCCAGCAAATCGTTTCCAGCGAGGTTCCGTGCAGAGATCGATCTGAGGAGATAATGCCGTCGTAATTCCAAGTCCCCGGTACTCTTTGGCTGCTATCTTTCCAAATTTCTCCATCAAAGCCGGATCAAAAGTCGCAGCAAGTCCCAGTGGTTCCGGCCAATGTGAAATATCTCCCCCGGCTCCGGCATCAAACTCAAATGTGACCGTTGTTCCATGCCTTGGATCCGAGCTGATTGCAACTGGAATTCCCCAAGGCAGTTCTTCTGCCAACGACTGGATATTATTATTCCACTTTGCAGCATCTGCCGCAGACTGAACCGAAATGATCAGAAGATGACGGATAAAGTCTTCTCTGAGAAAAATCTTCTGCTGGTCTGAGATTGCCGACACCGGAAGCCCGCTTTCCTGAATAGATTTCCCATTATAAGTCACTTCTCCGAAATACGGCATAGAAACTCCAGGGATAAATTGATGTCTGCTATAAAGCATCAGACCTGCAATCTGTTCTACGGACATGCGAGATGCCAGATCACTTGCTCTTTGCTCTGCCGGAAGTCTCCAATCCTCATAGGGATATAACTCTCCTGTCCCTGCAAGATCCTTGAAATATAATCCATCTTTTTCAATTAGTTTCATGCCAGACTGTTCAGACCAGCAAAGTTTTGGTCCGTCTGGATTCTGAATACTCTTTACTGTTGTTTCGTAATTCTGTTTCATAATAAATTACTTTCATTCTCTCAAAATTTGGCAGTACTTATTAATAATTTTACCTTTTTTATATAGATTTGCAATGCTTTTTATAAGATTTCGTTTTCGATGTAGTAAATTTTATTGTTTTTAATAAAATTTCAACCTAGTTTTTATTTATTTTTTTTAATTATATTTTTAGAGATCATTTTTTATTGTATGTTTTATGTATTTTTTGTTCTTTTTTAATGATTTTTATATATATTTTACTATAAACCCTATATTTTTTTCTAATGTCATTTGATTTTCAATGATACAATAGAAGAAAATCGTCACTCGCAAAGGAGGAATATGTATTATGGCATCAACAAATGCAAAGTATTACGGAGAAAATGGAATCCACCGGGTTCCGCTATGGCGTATTGCCGGATTCGCCGCAAATAATTTGGCAACAAATATGTATCTATTCTTAATGGGCTATGTCGCCTACTATCTGACAGGATTTGTAGGTGTTGCCGTCGTAACAGCATCTAGTTTTTCTATGGCAATGAGAGTCTGGGATGGTGTCACGGATCCATTTATTGGATATTTTGTAGACAAGACAAATGGTAAATTTGGGAAGAACCGCCCGTTTATGATTATCGGACAGATAATCCTCTGTGTGATGAGCTTTATTCTCTTCCATGTCACACATCGGCTTCCGGAAAATACAGCTATCCGATTCGGATTTTTTATTGTAATTTCTGCAATTTACTATATCGGATACACTTTCCAATGTGTCGTGACAAAATCAGCACAGACTTGTCTTACAAACGATCCGAAACAGAGACCTCTGTTTTCCATTTTTGATGGTGTTTACAATTCTTTGTTATGGACAATCATGGCTGTTATAGCGGCAAAGCTCAGTACAAAATACGGATCTTTTTACAGCGTTGATCTTTTCCATGATCTGTGGGTAATCATAGCGATCGGAAGTGCAATTGCAACCGTGATCGCAGTCATTTCTATCGCCCCAAAAGATCGCACAGAGTTTTTCGGAACTGGAAAATCTGAGCGAATCCGCGCAAAGGATTACTGGGATATCTTAAAGAACAACAGAGCAATCCAAATGCTTGTCGTGGCAGCTTCTACAGATAAACTTGCAGGAAACGCCCGCACAACAACTGTTCAGATTGTCATGTTCGGAATTGTTGCCGGCAATTTTGCAATCAGCGGAACTATCATGGGATATATCACAATTCCTGCTATGATTCTGATGATGTTTGGTATCGGTACACTCGCCACCCGCTTAGGTCAGCGCAAAGGAATGTTGATCGGAAGTATCGGCGGAATTATCATGAACGTACTGCTTGCACTCCTCTGGCTCTTTGGAGATGCTACAACAATGGTGAATGCAAAAGGCGGTCTTGCATTTGGAGTCTTTACGATTTTACATATCGTTCTTTCCATTGCTGCAACTGGATTTACAGGTCTTTCTGGAAGTATCGTAATTCCTATGACAGCAGATTGTGCCGATTACGAAGTATACCGCTCCGGCCGTTACGTTCCGGGGCTGATGGGAACTCTGTTCAGCTTTGTTGACAAATTGATTTCCTCCCTTGCTCCATTGATTGCAGGATTGCTATTTGCAATGGTAGGATTTAAAGATACCCTTCCAGATGTAAATACACCGTATACACCTTCTTTGCATTATGTAGGGGTATTCTTATGCTATGGAATCGTAATTCTCGGATTAATCTGCAACCTGGTTGCAATGAAATACTATCCTTTAACAAAAGAAAAAATGGAGGAAATCCAAACAGAGATCGCACGGATCAAAGCACAAAATCTCCAAAATACTGAAACTGCTTAAAAAGAAACAGGGTTGCTGCACTACTGCCGCAACCCTGTTTGTATCTTCTATTTTACAATCTTGATTTTAGATAATTTAAAAAGCAATTTTCCAAGCACATATCTTTGCAGGCAAATATAATCTTCCTGTGAAACTTTGCCTCTATAATTTAATACTTCCAACTCTCCACTCACTCCTTCAATAAAAATATCAGAAGAAGTGAATCCATTTTTGAGATAAAATCTTCTTCGCGCAACTCTTTGTTCTCTGTTTTGTGCCTGATCATCTAACCGCTCAATCAAAAGAACAATTTTCTTTCCGGCATAATGCCTACATACATTTTGCATAATATAACTTCCAGTACCTTTGCTCCGTATCTTTGAAGATACTGCCAGATAATCAACCATAACCATATCTTTGTACGGAATCAGTACGGTAAATCCTAAAAGTTCTCCTCCCTCTGTCGCTGTCATCACAACTGCTTTTCCCTTTTTCACAGATCTTCTCAGTATAAAATACGGCTTTCTCTCCTGCTTTGGAAAAGCCTCCAAGTAAATCTCCTTTATATTTGCCCATTGCTGTTCATTTGCAAGTGTAAATTCCATCATATCCTCCTTCTTGTGATTGCTTTCTCTTTTCCTCTCGTGTATTATAGAATGTACAGTAACTGTACAGTCAAGAGGTGTTTTTATGAATCATAAAAAATATTTATATTCTTCCGGAGAGTTTGCAAAATTCACTGGTATCAACAAGCGAACTTTGCATTATTATAATGAAATTGGATTATTTTGTCCGGAAGTCATTGGAGAAAATGGATACCATTACTACACTTGTTTCCAATTTGCACAATTGGAACTCATTCTTACTTTGCGAAAAATAGGACTTTCCCTGGATGAAATCCGGGAATATGTGACAACACCATCGGATGAATCGTTCTCCCAGATGATGATCAAAAAGAAAAAGCTGATCGATGAATCCATCAATCAGCTCTTATCCGTACAATCTTTTTTAGAACAAAAAGCAGAACGGTTAAAAATCGGCATGCAATCCAAACACGGTAAGATTGAGCGATGTACACTTCTCGAACGGAAACTTGTGCTCTCTGCACCAATCTCCGGAGATTATGATGAAGAAGATTTCTCTGTTGCGGCAGAGTTTTCTCTCCGCCTCAAAACTCTTTTTCATCTTTATGACAATTTTGGAAGTCGAATCTCGATGGAACAAATTGAAAAAAAATGTTTTCACCGCTACGATTCTTTTTTCGCTTACTGCCCACATGGTTCAAAGACATATGACGTAGTCCTTCCGGCTGGAAGTTATCTGAGAGCATATTGTATCGGCAGGTGGGAGCAGCTTCCGGCTATTTACCAATCCATTCTTTCATATGCACGCGCGCATCAACTCACACTCACTGGTTATGCTTACGAAGAAGGATTAAATGAAATGTCCATCAAAGATAAAAACGATTACATTACTATGATTACAGTGAAATGTGATTAGTTTTTACGGTGTCCTTCCATAGGTATTCTGACTCCTATGAGACTGCGACACCATTTTTTTCGATTTTCTTAAACAGCCTTGTAAGGACGAATATCGCCGCACCTGCAAGTACAAATTCTGCAATGAACTGTGCGTAAGCAAGTCCATAAAGCGGAAATACTTTGTTTAAGATATACAATGCCGGAATTTCCAGCACGATTTTTCTCATAATGCAGAAAATCAATGATTCTTTTCCCATTCCTACAGACTGGAAAACTCCAACTGCGAGGAAATCGATACACATAAATGGGAGACTCAGACAGAATCCTCTTAAAAAGCTTGCTCCATACGCAATGATCGCCTCATTTCCGATGAACAGACTTGTCAGTGGTCCAGAGAACAAATAATAAAGGGTCGCAACCGGAATCATGAATCCAACCGAAAGCGCCGCGCTAAAAAGGACAGTATGTTTCATTCTCTTATGATTTCCACTGGCATAATTGTAACTGATCAGCGGCATAATTCCCTGTGAAAGTCCCATTGCGATATACATCGGAACCATGTTGACTTTCTGTGTAATCCCCATCGCCGCAACAGCCTCAGATCCGAAAGCAGAAGTAAAATTATTTAGAATCGTCATTCCGGTTACATTTAAGAGATTCTGTATCGCAGCAGGAATTCCGACTCCGCATACACCAAATACGATTGCTTTCTGGAATCCAAACTGTGACGGATGGATGCAGACAAGTGTCTTTCCGCGTCTTTTATACATCAGCACAAAGAAGTAGAAACATGCCACACAGTTTGAGATAAATGTCGCAAGTCCGGCACCTTCCGCCCCCATATCCAGTCCCCATGGAAGGATAAAGATCGGATCTAACACAATGTTTAAAAGACATCCGCTCATTGTTCCAATACTGGCATGGAGCGAAGCACCCTCCGCACGGAACAAATATGCCATCACAACATTTAAAATTGCAGGAACTGCACCGAATGTAACCGTCCATCGCATATAAGCCCCCGTTGCTGCCGCTGTTTTCGCATCTGCTCCAAGCATTACAAGCAGTGGATTTTTGAATACTGTACATAACAGTGCAAAAATTACACCACAGATCAATGCACAGTAAAATCCAAATGCAGAACTTTTTTTCAATGTGTTATAATCCTTTTTCCCAAGCGAGCGGCTCATCATACTGGAACTTCCAACACCAAATAAGTTATTTGCCGCATTAAATGCCAAAAGCACCGGTCCTGCCAGTGTAACTGCTGCATTTTGTGTCGAATTGTTCAACATCCCGACAAAATAAGTATCTGCAAGGTTATAGATCACCATGACAAGCGAACTTAAGATCGTCGGAACCGCCAGCTGTGCCACCGCCTTCGGGATCGCTGTTTCTTCAAATAATTTTGTTTTCTGGGTATCTTGCATAATTTTTCCTTTCTCTTTTGTTTTCTTTTTATGCTGCTTCCTCTGCAGTTTTATCATTCCTTTGCATTCCTTTAAGCAGACACCCGATTATTATAACTCTTTTTTTTTCATACATACAAGAACAATTTTTTCTTTTCACCGGAACAATTTTTCAAAGTTTTCACAAAATCGCAAGCAAAATTGTTCCAACTATCATGCAGACATAGATTCTTCCTATATCTTGTTTCGAATTTTTTGCATTTTCATATCCAATTCTGCACTTTGATTTGCACAATACAATAATTCCTCTGCCAACTCCTTCTGCAAGTCCTCGGAAAGATTTTTCTTATATCTGATCTTGTGTTCAAGACTCGCCCAAAAATCCATGGCTATTGTCCGCAATTGTACTTCTACTTTCATATCTCTTTTTTCATCTTTTAAGAAAATAGGTACAGAGATGATCAGGTGCAGGGAGCGATATCCATTCGGCTTAGGTTTTTTAATATAGTCTTTGATTTCAATCAATGTAATATCATCCTGCTTCATAGCAGCCTGAGATTCTTGATTTTGTAGTATTTCCTTAATCTCCATTACAATTCTCCGTTCTTCTGGTGTATAGTTTTCTTTCATGCACATAGTATAGCATACTTCTCATATGAGCGTGAATGTCCTTTTTGCTTTTTGCCGTCTTTTCGCTGCTTGTAAAGATTTTTCGCTCATGGTACAATCAATCTAAAATAACTACTATACATACGGAGGAGATCTCTCATGACAAAACCGATCAAAACCCGAAAAAAATTACTTCTGTTTCTCGCAATTTTATATCTGTTTCTCGGACTTTTTTTCACACTGGCAGGATGTGTTTCGGGGAATCTCCTCTGTTTTCTTCTTTCGTGTATCATCTTCTTTCCCGCCAGTATCCTTCTTTTTGTACAGCTGTTCCTATTGGGCAAAAAAATTTTGTATACCGAAGAAGGTATCTGTATCCATGTTCCATTTCAGCGAGTATATACAGTTTTTTGGACAGAAATCGAATGTCTGATGCGTGTCGATCTGCGGGATCTTTCAAATTCTGATTCTGGCAAGACCTCTTTGGCACGCACACAAAACACAGAGCCGTCACACTACATTCTGATTTCCAAAAGCAGAAAACGAATTTGTGAAATCAAGGAAGATGATAAAAACTTTGAAAAAGTGCAAATGCTGTTGGAGACCTATGCAATTCCTACTCTGGATATCGCTGCTCTGCTTACAGATGGTGATGATGTTTTTCGGTATCTTCCAGCACTTCCATTTTTGACGAAGTGCAGCTGCCTTTTCGAACTCCATGCACAGACAACTTTAGAACAATTCCGGGGAAGTGTCTCTCTGGATACGATTAAAAAAGTAAGAAAACGGCTACGGATCCTTGGATGGCTTCTCATTCCCGCCGGGATTTTCAGCTCATTTTTAGAGGGAAAATTATATTTTCTCGCGCCAGTTTTGATCCTTGTCACTTTATGGTTTGTGTATATTCATTTTTATCCGTATATTTATCTGCTTCAGGGACACTTGTTGCCTTACGAAAAACCAGACAGTGAATTAGATTACTACATCCTCCCTCTCCCTGTCATGGGCGGATTTTTCACACTGTTTTTCTCTATCAACTATATATATTACCTTTTTATGTGCAGCGACTGGCAACTGTATCTGTATGCATGTTTCTTTGCAGTCCTCCTCTTGCTTCCATTTGCTGTTCATCAGCATAAGAAACAATTGAAGCAGCACTGGATGCGTACAGTTTCTGTCGTGCTCTCTGCGCTCATTCTTGGGATCGTACTTGTGCTTCCGGTCAACCGAATCCTGACATTTACACCTGCGAGCACGGAACATTTGATTGTTTTGAAAAAAGAATCCGGGAAATCTGGTTATAGAGTTGTATATGATTATTATTATGTCTATGCCGAACGGCAAGGGAAAACAGAGCGGCTTCAAGTAAGCAAATCTGCCTATCAGAACATAAAAATCGGCGGAACTGTTGAAGTCCGCCGATGGGAAAGTATCCTTGGATTTGACTACTGGGCAGCAGTAGCAGAAGATTCTTAAAGAATTTTACTCATTAGAATTTCATCTCGGTATGTACCATCTTTTAATTTGAACGCATTCTTCCAGATTCCGCACTGCTCAAATCCATACTTCTGGTACAGATGGATTGCCCGTTCATTATCTGCATAAACACCAAGTTCCATTTGCTCAAGCCCATTCTCTTTTGCCTGATGCAGCGCAAGTTTCATCAGGCTGCTTCCAATTCCCATTCCCCAGTGATCTCTGTCAATAGAAATTCCTATATTCGCCCGATGCTTATATTTCAAATGGTTCTTGACTACACGCACTTCTGCCTGACCAACAATCTTCCCATCGTTAATTGCAACAATCTGAAAATGGACTGGATGGTTCTGAATTTCCTTGATTCTTTCCACTTTCCCTTCGATATTGTAGAGAAGCTCCTCAGGATAGAGGGATGTAAAATAAGTTTCCTGCGCAATCGTACACTGATGCTGATAAAGTGCTTCTGCATCTTCTTTTTTCACTCCTCGATATATTACCTGATCTCCGGATTTACAAGAAATCACACACTCGCATACATTCATATTTCTACCTCCTAAGGTTCTTTTCTCGTAAAATTGCCAACATCGTTTTGTTTCTATATAAACTGATTCTGTCCGGCATCGTATAGATAATCGATTGCCTTTAAGGTTTCTGTCAATTTTTCCTTCTCCACAGAAAGATCTTCACAGAGTGCATCTAGATTCTTGTATTCATCTCGTAATTTTGTATTGACCACACTCAATAATAATATCGGGTCTTTGGGAAGTCCTGTAAGCATACCTCCACCTCTTTTCTATCTTTGATAAATCTCTCTTTCTGTGACCAGTACCTCTGGACACAGATCATGACTTTCAAATGGTAACTCTCCTAAGATACACTGACATTCATATGCAACTGCCATTGTATGAAATGGTGCGTCACCGGCAAGATACCGGTCATAAAACCCACCGCCATATCCAATCCGGTGCAGCCTGCGGTCAAATACTATTCCCGGAATGATCATCAAGGCCTTTTCGCTGTGCTCCTTTCGCACGGGATTTTCAGGCAATGGCTCCTCAATCCCATAGGCACCTTCCTCCAGGCGCTCCGGCTCTCTTACTTCATAAAATGTCATCTCTCTTCCTTCCACACGCGGAAGCGCAAGCCGTTTTCCATCTGCAAGAATCTGATCCATCAGTTCTCTTGTCCGGACTTCTCCGTCATGACTTGCATAGCAGAAAACAGTATCTGCCTCTATGTACCATGGATGTGCAGTTACTTTCTGAAAGATTTCTCTGCTCTTTTCTTTTGCCTCCTCCACAGGGAGTGTCCGCCTCACTGCAAGGATCTGTCTTCTAATGTCCTTTTTTGTTCGCGGCTTTTTTTCCATATTTCTCTCCAAGATTCGTAATGCTTCCATCTGGTTCTTTGATGGAAATGTTATCAAGCTGTCCCCGTAAGTTTCGCTTGAAAGCCTCAATATATTCTGCGCGAAGAATCTTCTGCTCTTTTAGTTCAGCTTCTGTCAATCCTTCTGCCTTAGATTTTCGATATAATTCATTGATTCTCTGAATCTTCTCTTCTAACATCTCTTTACCTCACTGTTCTTTCTCATTTGCCTGAAACGGCATGCCACAAAACTGAGAAGTTCGCCAAGATTTTGCCGCATGCCATTCTATATCATACACCATATCTGATACAAAGTCCAGCCGGAAGGGGCTGTTTTTGCTGTTTTCCTACTGTTTTTCTACTGTAATCTAACTGGAATAATTTTCCAAAAAACCATAAAGTTCTTTTGTAGTTTCGATATATTTCCCCTGTCGGATCTCCTCTAGGAGTTTTTCGGGAAGACTCTCTGTTCGGATCCCAGTACTCTCATAGAATGTCTCTCCGTCCGCGAGATAAACTACAAGGTATCCATTCTTTTCTCTCAGGAAATATCCATTCTCTTTTTTTGCCGTTCCATCTGCACTGATGCTTTTTTCTTTCTGTCTCTGCGCTTCTGCCAACTGTGCCTCCAGCCGTTCCACTTCCTCATAAGCCTTTCGGTAACGAATTTGATAGACGGCAGTCAGCAAAAGGAGCGCACAACAGGCAAAACAAAAAAAGCCGATACTGTATCTCTTCTTCATTTCCATGCCACTCCTTTTTTATACAGTATCCGCTCTTTCTTCTATTTTATACAAGCATGTACAGATTCTTCTCGATCATCAGCCCTTCTCTTTCTTCATATTCCATTTTCAGGCTCTCCTCCATGCAGGCATAGACGAAGCGGTGTGCTTCGATCATACTCTCTTTGAGAGAATAGCCTTTTAAAATACTGGCGATCAGAACTCCATCAAATGCATCCCCGGTTCCGTGAAATTCTGCCGAAAGCTGTGTGGTCTCCAACATTGTTATCATTCCTTGCTCAAAAAGGAGGATGGACTTCTCACTTCTGCCATCCGGGACACTGGTGATGATTAGTTGTTTCGCCCCCAGATTGTGCAGTGTTTCACAGATTTTTTTCAAATCCTTTCGGGACAGTTCTTTCGCATATGGATATCCCGCAAGCAGACAACTCTCTGTCAGATTAGGAAGCAACAGGTCTGCACAGGGGATTAACTTCTTTAATGCTTCCCCATAGCTGGTATCAAAATTGCTGTAATATTTTCCATGATCTCCCATGATCGGATCAAAAACGACCATCGCCTCCGGAAAACAAGAAACGAAATATAATACCGACTCTGCCAGTTCCTCATTTCCGAGATAACCGATGAAGATCATATCGAACTTCACATTCTGTTCGCAGTAATGATCAGCGCAACCTTTGATATATTCCGGAGAGATGCGGGCAACCGCAGGTTTTCCATATCCTCCTGTGTGGGTGGATAATAACATCGTCGGAATCGGACATGCCTCAATTCCCATCACACTTAATACTGGAAGCATATTTGTCATCGCAGCTTTTCCTACTCCGCACAGATCATGGAGCAGTGCAACTTTTTTTACTGGTTTCACTCTTCTCTACCCTTTCATCAAATGTAATTTTCGAAAAATCTTGACAAGCATATCTCCTTTTGGCATCGCATACAATTCTTCTTCTGTAAGTCCTCCGATCAGAATGAGTGCCACTGCGTAAATCCCGACTGCCGCCACAAGCGCAAACAGGATTGGGAAAACTCTTCCACCGATCAAAACATCAAACAATTTGAATACCAGATAAGATACCACTCCCATCAAAAATGCTGCCATTGTAGGAAGCAGAAATGTTCGCTTCACTTCTTGATGGTATCCGACTGCCGTCTGGATCGAATGTGCATTCAAAATACACATGCAGAGTGAAAAAACAATATTTCCGACAACAATCGAATAGATATTCCATTTCAACATCACAAGCATCACAAAGACTGACACTAGATGGATTCCAAGAGAAATCAGAGCGTTTCGAATCGGCACTGTCATCTTATCAAGGCCCTGCAAGATGGAATTCTGTACCGTGGACAGACAGTAAAGCACAACGGTAATTGATCCGAGGCTTAACATCGCCGCAGGAGTTTTTCTCTGATCTCCATAGAGCAGATTCATAAGCGGCGATGACAACATCAGAAATCCGACAAAGCTTGGAATTGCGATCAACATCGTGAAGCGGATGGAATGATGGATCTTCCCATAAATCTGTTTTCGATCGCCGACTGCGATCGCGCCAGCGAGACTTGGGATTGCAGACACACCGAGTGCACTTGCCATAGCCAGCGGAACATTGATCAGCGTATTATATTTTCCGGTATAAATTCCGAGAAGTGCCATGTAATCTTTCACGGCATGTCCCTGCGCCGCCATAATCTTACTAAACATTACCTGATCTAAAATCTGGTTGATGTTATAAACCGATGTACTGATAATAACCGGAGCAATCGTAAATAATAGTACCTTATAGATATTTCCATAGCTTTCCACAGAGGTACCGTGATCTCTTTTTAACTGCCGTTTCATCACTCCCTTGTAAGCATACAACACAAACAGAACAAACAGGAGGCTTACAAATGCCCCGGCGACTGCACCGAGCGTTCCTCCTGCCGCACCATAGGAAGGTTCTAACAGTGGACTGTTCTTGCTTTTTGCTGCTTCTGCCCCTACCTTCAGCAGATAGCTTGCTCCTAAAATACTCACGATCGCATTGACGATCTGCTCGATCACCTGAGAAATCGCTGTCGGAATCATAGAACCGAGTCCCTGGAAATATCCTCGTACGACTCCCATAACTGCCACGATAAAAAGTCCTGGCGCCAATACTCTAAGTGCATAGGCACTTGGCGCTGATGCCATTACCTTATCTGCAAAGAAATCTGCTCCAAAAAAAACGACCAGTGCAGCAAGGAGCCCTACACCGATTGCAAATAGAATAGATCCTTTAAAAATCGCCATCGCATTTTTATATTCCTTTTTTGCCACACGTGCAGACACAAGCTTTGAGACTGCAAGCGGCAGACTGAAGGAGGAAAGGATCAGCGCAATTGCATAGACCTCAAACGCATAGCCATAAAACCCCATTCCTTCATCCCCAAGAATATTTGTCAGAGGAATCTTGTAGGCTGCTCCAATGATCTTTGCAATGACGGCTGCTGCTGCAAGGATCGCACCCTGCAGTAGAAAACCGCTGTTTTTATTAATTTGTTTCGTCATATTATCCCTCTTTTGTTATCTTAATATATTGAGCCGCTCAAGGATCTCCCTCTGCTTTTGCTCCATCACAGCACGTTCATCCTCTTCCATGTGGTCATAACCAAACAGATGCAGCATACTGTGTGCCACAAGAAAGGCAAATTCCCTCTCTTCCGTATGTCCATACTCTTCAGCCTGTGCAGTTACCTTCTCCTTGGAAATCACAATGTCCCCAAGCATCAGTTCTCCTGATTCTGGATGAAAATAAGAGTCATCTTCCTCAAGGAACTCAAAATCTCCTGGAGTTCCATAGTCAACCATCGGGAAGGATAACACATCCGTCGCACGGTCGATTTCCCGAAATTGCCGATTCATTTCACGAATTTCTTCATTCATTGTCAGAAGCAAGTTCACTTCTGTTTCATAGGGACACTGCTCGTAGTCCACTGCCTCGGCGATAACTTTTTCAGCCAGCTTTCTGCAGTCAAACGGGAGCTGATACGCTCCCTCTTCCTCAAAATAAACGGTCATTTATTTCTTTCTCCTTCGTTCTTTTCCTATATTTTTCGCGCTGCTTTTCTTCTCATATTCTTCGTATGCCTTGACGATTTTTTGAACAAGCGGGTGTCTGACAACATCTTTGCTCGTCAATCTGCAGATACTGATATCCTCCAGATTTTTTACAACATTGACTGCCACGTCAAGCCCGGAGGTTGTTCCCGCCGGGAGATCCTTCTGTGTAGAATCTCCGGTGATCACTACTTTTGATCCAAACCCAATCCTTGTCAGAAACATCTTCATCTGCGCTGGCGTTGTATTCTGCGCCTCATCAAGAATAATAAATGCATTATCTAATGTACGTCCTCGCATGTAGGCGAGCGGAGCCACTTCAATCAACCCTTTTTCCGAATTTTTCAAAAAGCTCTCCGCCCCCATGATCTGATACAGTGCATCGTAGAGCGGTCTTAAATAGGGATCGATCTTGCTCTGCAGATCTCCCGGCAAAAATCCAAGTTTTTCTCCTGCCTCTATGGCAGGTCTCGTCAAGATGATCCTGCCCACCTCATTGTTCTTAAATGCAGTGATCGCCATTGCCATCGCAAGGTATGTCTTTCCAGTTCCTGCAGGTCCAAGTCCGAATACGATCATCTGATCACGAATTGCATCTACATATTTTTTCTGTCCGAGTGTCTTCGGTTTGATTGGTTTTCCCTGAAGTGTATGACAGATGATATCCTTATCAATCTCCACAATCCCCGCTTCCTGATCCTCCAATACGAGCGACAGCGCATAATCTACATTCTGCTCTGTGATTGTATTCCCTCTCTCTGAGAGAGCTGTCAGCTGCGTCAATGTCCTCTTTGCCTGACTTACACGCGCTGCATCTCCAAGAATCTTTACCTTTCCATCTCTTGCGATCAATGTCACATGAAGTGTCCGCTCGATCTTCTTTGCAAATGCATCAAACTGTCCGAAGACATTCTGCTCATGTTCCACTGGTATTTCTATGATTTCTTCCAGAATACTCATTTACTGTTCCCCTTCTGTTTTTTGTTCTACTTCTATAATTTCGGTTTCTCTCTGTTCCCCCGCCGGTTCGATCAGGGTCAATGTTCCCTTTGCGGTGGCGAGATTTTGACCTATGTGTATTTTAACATTATTTTCAAGAATTTGAACCCCCTTTTTCTCTAATTCCCCACAGAATCTGTGAAAATTTTCACTGAGCATCGTCTGGACCTCTTCTTTTCCATATAGTTTCTTCTGCAGACGATACTCTCGTTCCCACTCCATTCCATGAGAAACCGGAAGTACAAAATGTTCTCCTAATGTCCACCGATACTCCTCTGTCAGCCGCTCTGCGTGTTGATACTGATTTTTTGTCGTCCCTACAGAAACCTTTATATCGTTCCATTTGAGATAGTATTTCCGACGTTCCTTCTCTGTATAGATCTTTTTCTCGTAAGCGCGCTCCATCTTCTCTTCATATGGACAGACCGTCTGTACAAAAATATCTGCATCCGCAGTCTGATATTGATAACCAATCACTTCTTTACTGTCATTTAATACTTCCACTCTCCCCGAAACAAGGAGATCTCCCTTTTTCACCTCATCCCCGGCATGGACAAGCGGTACCCCTTTGCGCGTGATAATCTCAGTTACAACCCCGTCTTTGTCCGCAACAATATCAGAAGGCTTCTCCATCTCTGTGGCAGGCATTGTAATCGTATCACTGTTTTCCTTCACCTGAATCATCAGTCTTGTTCCTTTCACGTACGCAGATACCCAGATAATGTCGTCAAACTGCTGCCGGATATCCTTTACGATCTGCTCACAGTCCACATCTTTTCGAAGCATCCCGTGTACCGTATTTTTTTCTTCCAGAAAAGCAAGAATCGTCTCATCTGTTCTCGTCTGATTGCCATCTATATGGATATTCCAGATAAAAAGAGAAAGAAGATAAACAATCATCACACACCCGGCCGCCCCGCAGAAAAACATTTTTCGTTTTCGGTATTTATGGAAAAAGAACGGCAGTCCAAACCGTTCCTCAATGGTAACTTTTGTCTTTGTCTTTTTTAAAACTGGCTTTAACTTCCGAAATCCACGAATGCTGATATACATTTCATAATCTCTCCCGTGCGGGGACAGCCCCCACAGAAGAATCCCCCGGTTTCGGCATAAGTTTAAAAACCGTTCAGGGGAAGTGCTGGTTACACAAATCCGAAGGTAACCTTTCAAATAACGCATGAGTAAAACAAACATAGGATCCTCCTGGAACTATTTTCCGATTGCTTCAGAAACCAATGTGAAACATCCCGATCACACGTATTCCATAGCCGTAATTCTCCCGGTGATCTTCATCTCATCGTTCATATAATATTCAATTTGCAGATGTTTCCCGGTAAAGCGGATCTGCCCACACTTTGTCTGCACGCGCACAAGCGAATCGGTATATTCTAAAATCCCTCTGTAATTTTCCACGCATGCTTCGGATCTCCCAGTTACATGCACAACCGGAAGTCCCAGTGCCAGATCTTTCGGAAGATTTGCCGCTTCCGCCATTTTATGTTTAAATGTCCCTTTTTCATACTCTCGACTCATAGGAAATGCCATACACATACTTTTTATCTTAAGTATATGTATGGCACAGCAAATTATTCGTTATTCATAGATTGGATAACGGCTGCAGATCTCATTGACAGCCGCACGGATCTCATCCGCCTTCGTATCAAACTCTGTCACTGCCAGTTTGATCAGATGGCTAATGGTCTTCATATCCTCTTCCTTAAGTCCCCTTGTGGTAACTGCAGGTGTACCAATTCGGATACCGCTTGTCACAAATGGACTGGCCGGATCATTTGGAACTGCATTTTTATTGACAGTAATATATACATTGTCCAGTCGATTCTGAAGTTCTTTTCCTGTAATGTGCATATTTTGCAGATCTACAAGCACCAGATGATTGTCTGTACCGTTGCTCACAAGATGAAATCCCTCTTCCATCAATGCAGTGGACAATGCTTTTGCATTTTTTACCACCTGTTCCTGATATGTCCGAAACTCCGGCTTTAATGCCTCCCCGAAGCAGACAGCCTTCGCTGCGATCACATGCATCAGAGGACCTCCCTGTGTTCCCGGGAAAATTGCTTTATCAATCTGTTTTGCATACTCCTTTTTACAGAGGATCATACCGCCACGCGGTCCTCGCAATGTTTTATGCGTCGTCGTCGATACCACATCTGCGTAGAGTACCGGATTCTGATGAAGTCCTGCCGCAACAAGCCCTGCGATATGTGCCATATCCACGAAAAGATAAGCTCCGACTTCCTTTGCAATCTCTGCAAACAGATCAAACCGGATTTCCCTCGGATATGCTGAAGCGCCTGCGACGATCATCTTCGGTTGATGTTCCAGGGCAAGGCGCCTGATTTCTTCGTAATCCAGCACTCCATCGGCATTGACATTATACGGAATAAAATGATACAGACGTCCCGAAATGTTGACCGGAGATCCATGAGTCAGGTGCCCACCGTGTGCAAGGTTCATTCCCATTACCGTATCTCCCGGCTCCAAAAACGCCTGATACACAGCAAGATTTGCGCTTGCACCGGAATGCGGCTGCACACATGCATGTTCTGCACCAAACAGCTTCTTTGCCCGCTCAATTGCCAGATCTTCCAATGCGTCAACTTCCTCGCAGCCACCATAATATCGTTTCTCCGGATACCCTTCTGCATACTTGTTTGTCGGAACCGTTCCCATTGCCAGCATCACTGCCGGGGATACAATATTTTCAGACGCGATCAGTTCCAGATTCCGCTGCTGTCTGTGATACTCTGCATACAAAGCTTTTCCCACTGCTTCATCACAAGATGAAATGTAATCCATGATTTCACGAACCATATGTTTTCCTCCTTTTCTACACGTACTTCCCATCTAAAGGGAATATTGTAGATTTTTGTCAGAAAAATAACAGTTTTTTTGATTATTTTTCTGCAATGATCATCTGCCTTCATTGTATAAAATCATGTCCGAAAAATCAATATCCAATACAGGTTTTCTTATTCGCGATCCATCCGCCCGCTTTTTGCGATCACTCGGTCAATAAATCTGGATGCCTCACTTCTTGTCATAGCTTCCAGATCCTCCGGGACCGTAATCCGATGCCAGCCGCACAACTTTTCCAAATACCGTTTTTGCTTCTCTGTCGCCGGCTGTTCTTTTCTCGGTTGATAGAAAAGTGGTTCCGGCACAAATAAATTTGGTTCCTTTTCCTCAAAATAATGCCCCAGGCAGTGATATAGTTTTGCTGTTGCAAGGGCGTCGTGATATGCCCGGTGTGCCGCGTCATTTTTGATCTGATAGTGTGCACACAATGCCTCGAGACTCCTTGATTCCAGATCCTTATGCACTTTTCTGGCAATCTTTAACGTATCTATCCCTCTTCGCTCAAAAGAATGCTGATACTTACAAGCATATCGTTTCATAAACTTATAATCAAACAGAATATTGTGTCCGAGCAGCACTTCTTCCCCACAAAAACCCATAAAATCATCAATGACCTCTTTTGTATTTCTCGCATGTGCCACCATTTCATTGGTGATCCCGGTAATTTGTGTGATCATCGGAGAAATCTCTTCTGCCGGCTTCAAAAACTCCATGAAACGATCCGTCACTTTTCCATCTGTCACTTTCACAGCGCCAATCTCGATAATACTGTCTCTCTCTTCGCTGAGTCCGGTCGTCTCAAGGTCAAACGCTACATAGGTTTTAATCAATCGCTTCACCTCTTTCTAGGAGCATATCATACCAGATAGCTCCCCCGTGGACAGACTGTGACTTTCCAAGATTTCGGTATCCAAACCGTTCGTAATACGGAATCAGCCGTTCCTTGCAAGTAAGGATCATTCCTTTCTTTTCCCGCTTCCATGCATCTGCAATCAGATGTTCCATAAGATCTGCTGCAATCCCTCTTCGCTGGTACTGTGGGAGTACATCCAGTCCAAACACAGACTGATACGCCCCTTCTGGACTGTGATATGTCACATCTGCAAACATTTCATCACAGATGGTAGTCCGGTCTGTCACACAACCATTGATGAAACCAATCACCTCCCCATGCGGCATCTCTGCCACAAAGAAACAGTCTCCAAACGTCTCCAGGCGCTTCTGGATCGCCTCTTTGGAAGCTGCCTCACTCACCGGAAAACAGCATGCCTCCACGTCGGCAAGTGCAGCAAGATCTGACTGCTTTGCCTTTCTAATCTGATATTCCATTTCCTTCGTATCTCCTTCCTATCATCGTTCCGTAAAGTTCTCTGTCAAAAAAACTGCTATCGGAAAACCTTCTTTGCTCTCGCAAGCCTTTCTGCAAACTGCTCATAAAATGTACGCTCTTTCTCATACGGTGTCAGAAAAAATTCCTGCAAAAGGTAGAGATTGCTCTCACGGCTTGTCTTTTCATCTCCCAGTTTTAAAAGTCTGTCCTGCATTTCCAATATAAAATCATGCCATGCGTTGATAAACTGTTCATTCTTTTTCAATTCCGGGGTATCGATCCACTTCTTTACTTTCACTTTCGTCTTTGGTTCCTTCGGACATTCGTGTATTTGCAGAAAATACTGAAAACGATGATTCTCATAATATCTTCCAAGCGGGAACAGACGACAAATGCCCGGACGATGCGGATGAATGGAACATCTCCCCTCTGCATTGAGAAAAGCACATGCTTCCTCCGCTCCGGTCATTTTTAAGTTTGGCAAGATTACACCATCTACTACATTGAGCTCTGCATACTTTTGCAGTAATTGCTCAAAAGTCATCTCTAGCTGCGTTGTCAGCCGAAAAATATCAAGCGGATCCAGCACAATCGATGTTCCCATCCCCCGGCAGCAGGCAGAACAGCCCTGGCAATCCCCGCATCCTGCTTTCACCAAGTCATTTTCTGTATAAAGCCTGCCGTCCGATATTTCTTTCAGATCTATTTCTCTTCTCATGTTTCTCTCCCGTTCTTCTTACAGATTGTTCGCTATAGGAAGCCCCTTCCCGACATCTGTCTTATTTTTCTTCCAAGTAATACAGATAAAGTTCATGCAGCGCCCTTGTCGCACAGATATAGTCTGCCTGCCGTTCAAAAGCACTTTCTGTCTGTTCACGCAATACAAATACTTGATCGAACTCCAATCCCTTTGCAAGATAGAAAGTTGTGACCGTCACTCCCTTTTCAAAATGGCTGCTGTCCCGATCAATATAATGAATATCTTCCCGCTGCTCTTTCAGATATTCGTAGACCATCCTCGCCTCCGCTTCCGTCCGCAGAAGAATCGCCGCCGTCTCGAAAGCATCCTCTGTGTGCTCCGTTCTGTCCGCTGCTGTTTCAGAAAAAGCTTCTTTGATCTGCACTCCATCCTTTCTTAAGTGCAGATGTCCCTCGATGTCCCGGAGCGCTCCAACGATGCCCGAAACCGTTTTTTCCTCCACCGCCTTCCCGTGGCGCTCAAGAAATTCCAATCCGGTCACATTTGTAATCTGTTCTGCATAACGTGCAATTTCAATCGTATTTCGGTAGCTCTTATTCATAATGATCGTACGGATTTCTTTTCCAAAAATCTTCGGAAGAAATGTAAGAACATCCTGGATCTTGCCGTCCATCGTCTGAGCCCGGTCTCCCAAAATCGTCATCCTGCAGGAGAACAATGTCTCTAAAATAGCATACTGGAGATAAGAGTAATCCTGCATTTCATCGATGACCAGATGCTTGATCTGCTTATGCTTTGCCTTGCCACTTAACCGGTATTTCAAATACAGCATCGGAAATACATCTTCATAGGAGAGCATACGGCTCTCATAAGGTACATCCGGCAACTGCTCCCATCCGTTTTCTTCTAAGAACCAGTTATAGATCCGGTACACATCCCTCGTCACATACATCTGGTCAAATTTCTCTCGCACGGCTGCCAGCTCTTCTTCACTTAAATCTCGGTCATACAGTGTTTCAAACTCATCTACCACATAATCCATAACTGCATACATCCGCTCCAAAAGCGGAATTTCCTGAAATTTAAAGTAGAATAGCTCGATCAGTTCTTCCTCTGTTTTTTTCATCTGGCGCCACTCGAACTCTTTTAGTTCTACAAGATCTTCCTCCAGTCCTGCAAGGAATCCTTCCACTGCTCCGATATATGCCTGAGACTGCTTCAGCTCATAGCGCGCCTGTGCCTCTTTGCTCATCCCTTCCATCTGCCGTTCTATCTGATGATAGCGATCCTCACAATCTGGAACGATTCCTTTTAATTCCTGATAAGCAAACAGATCAAAACTCATCTCACGGATATTTTCTTCCCCAAGTTCCGGCAAAATATGAGAAATATAGTCTGAAAACACACCGCTTGGCGACAGTACAAGAATATTGGATGATTTTAAGTGTTCTCTGTCATGATACAGCAGATAGGCAATCCGATGCAATGCCACCGAAGTTTTTCCGCTTCCTGCTGCTCCCTGAATAACTAAAATCTTATCTTTTGTATTGCGGATAATATCATTTTGCTCCTTCTGGATCGTACGGACAATGTTTTTCAACTGTACGTCCCCATTCTGCCCAAGTTCCTTCTTTAAAATGTCATCATCGATTTTTACATCGCTCTCAAATCCATAGATCATCTTTCCACCCTGGATCTTGTACTGCCATTTTGCCTCAATAGTTCCTTCCATCGTCCCGCCTGGCGCTTCATAAGAAGCAGGACCTTTATCATAGTCATAGAACAGTCCGCTCACCGGGGCTCTCCAGTCATAGATCAGCGGAATCGCTCCTGTGCGCTCCGCAAAATTTCCAATGCCGATATAAAAAATCTCCGCTTCCTCATCCCCGTCATACAGAAAATCCACTCTGCCAAAAAATGGGGCATCTGCCATCTTCTGAAAGCGCTGATATAAAAGCTGTGATTCGTTGTTTGCATTGATCTGATGCAGCAGTGCCTGTTGATTGTCAAAATCTTCATACCCATACTGGTCCATCTCTGTGTAATTCTCCCAGTAATATGCATGCATGTTTTCAATTTCCTGCTGTCCCGCAAGAAGTGTCTCTGCAAGCTTTGTAAGTCTGTCACGCAGCTTGTCTGACACTTCCGCTAAAAATAATTTTCCGTCTTTCTTTACATCTGCCTTCATCTATTTTATTAAATTCCCTTCTTCCCCCATCTGCAAAATATCAAGTGTATGTGCGCTCGCACCAAGCAATTCCGGGCGCTCACACGTCTTTAAATGATATTCAATAAACGTCTGGTAAGTCTCGTCGTCCATCGCATTTAAAATCTGCCGCATATAATTTGCCGGACCATCTGCCGCAATAATCTCAATCCGTTTCATGCCTGCCCCTGCATTGATTGCAGCAATGTCCTCCAGACGTACATAATCATATAGATCCTCCGGCTCTGCCTGTACATGAAACTCTTCGCTGACCTTCCCGGAGGCAATGCTTTCCCGGATATGTCCTTCTTTAAACCCATAGGTCAGAATGCTGTATTCATTCATACAATAAGAGACAAGTACCACCCCGTCCGGTTTCACTACGCGCTTTGCCTCCGCAAGCGCTTTGATCTTATCCTCCATCGTATACAGATGATACATTGGCCCAAATACAAGGACCATATCAAAAGAATTGGAAGCAAACCGTGACAGATTCAATGCAGTCCCCTGATAAGCCTTTACACTGCTTCCCTTTGATTTTAAAATTCCAAGATTGTATTTGACAAGCTCTACTGCCGTCACATCATACCCTTCCTCTGCAAGCTGCACCGAATACCTTCCGGTCCCGGCACCCACATCCAGAATCCTTGCTCCTTCTTTTCCTTCCAGATATTTATGGATATATTTCATCGAGGTAATATATTCTACCTTTCCGTGTCTTCTCGTCAGGCGTTTTTCTTCACAAAATTTATTATAATACTTTTCTAATTCCGTTGACATTTCATTTTCCCTTCTGTTTCCAGACAGCCCCGTCCGAACTGTCTTTCTTTATTATGTCCTGTGAACAGTATCTCTATTGTAACAACGTAAAAAGCAAATTTCAACATTCCATTTATTTTATATTATTTTTTTCATATCCAATATTTAAGAGAAAAATATACAATACTGTCCGTTTCACAAGAGAACTTCTTAGAAACTGCGGAATGCCTCGATAGAATCCCAGCACGCAAAAAGAAAAGGAACTCCACTTTATTTTATAAAGTTTTGTCCCTTTTCTTTGCCCTAACAGAACCTGCTTGCTTTATTCAATTGCATCTGTCTCAATAATAAATTTCACATTTCCATCCATATTATCTGCTTTTCCACTATAAGTGTCATAAGAGCAGTCTTCGGATGTCAGTACATCCACTTTATCGAGGATCTTCTCCAATGCATCTTCCACTGTTTTCTGCAGTTTCTTAATTCCTTCTTCATTGAATTTTTCTGCACCATCTTTTAACTGAGAAGCTCCATCAGAAAGTTGTGCAATTCCGTTCTTGACTTCTCCGCTTGCAGAAGCAAGTGTGTTACCACCATCGGAAAGCTGACCAGCTCCTTGTACAAGTGTGCTTACTCCATCTCTCAGTGCCTGACTATTTCCTGCCAGAAGTGCACCTCCGGAAGAAAGCTGTGTTCCAAGCTGATGCAAACCGCCGCTCAACTCTGTTGTGCCACCCGCCAATGTCTGTACTCCTTCTACGAGTACCGGTGTATTTTGCTGAAGTTTCGCTGCACCTTGAAGTAGTGCATCATTGGCTGCGCCAAGTTGTGCAAATCCTGCATTGAGCTGATCGATGCCCTGAGAAGCTTCAGGCACAGTCACTTCCATTCCATCATTTAATTTCTTCATATTCGCAGCATACCCTCCGATTGCTGCGTTGAGTCCATGCATTCCTGTATTCAGTTCAGACACACTGGCTTTTAACGGATCTGCCATTCCTGACGGAATCTGTTTTTTCAAATTTGTGATGTCTTCCATCTTTTTCTGCATTTCTGCCAACTGTGGAGTCAGTCCGTTTACCGTTCCCTCTATTTCACCGAAAGAATTCTGCATACTTTCTAACAATGCTTTGATCTGTGTCGTGTCAACAGATCCAACTTTTACCGACACATCCGGCACTGTAACCGGAGCAATTTCGGAAACTCCCGCATCTACAGAAATTCCAGAAACTGCCACAAGTGCACTCTGCAGAGAAGCTGCCAGTTCTGCATTTCCATTTGCTTCAGCTTCTGCGATCTGAGCGCTAATCTGAGCTTTTGCCGCTTCCACCTGCTCATTGGCTGCCGCCGCTGCCTGATTTGTCGCCTGGATCTGGCCATTTCGCTCTGCAATCTGTGCATTTACTTCACTGACAGCAGCTTCTTTTGCCTGTGAAACGGCAGCCTCACTATCTGCGCTGATCGTCTCCAATTGAGTGGTAACAGCACTTAAAATCTTCATCAATTCCTGGCCGTTTTTCATCATTTCCTGCACTGGAACTGCAATCTGCTTCTGCATCACCTCAGAAAGTCCTTCTGTCTGTGTGATCAATTCTTTTCCTGTGGCTGTCATCGTATCTACATTGGAAAGCAGGTTATTCATACCGCTTACTGCATCATTTAATTTTTTTGTTCCTTCTGCAAGTTTTTGAGAAGCCACCTGGATATCCTTGTCTCCGGTTCCATCAATCGCCGCATAAAGCTGTCCGACTGCATCTTTTGTCTGTGACAGACCATCTTTTAATGCAGTCAGCTGATCTGCTCCTGCTGCAAGTTGCTTCTCACCACCAATGTAGGAAGTGATTCCGGCAGAGAGCTGAGAAGCGCCCGTTGTATAATCTTCTACCCCTTTTACAACCTTATTCACGCCATTTACATATTCTGTAACTTTTATATTCAGCTCCCCATTTTCTCCGAGGTATTGCTGGATTCCCGCATTTAACTGATCTGCTCCCGCTGTGTAACTGTCTACACCACTCTTTAATTCTCCAGCGCCGCTTTGAAGTGTATGGATTCCATCTTTCAGTGTCTGCACACCTTGGTCAAACTCCGCATAGCTGGATCCAAGTGTCTGTGTACCTTCCGATAACTGGGCAGAACCGTCCACCAGCTGAAGTGCCGCATCTTCCAAGTCATTTAAAGAATTTTTCAGCGTATCGAAATCTGTCACGTTTTTCCAGTCAACATCGTCAAGAAGATCTGACAATGCAATTGTAAACGTCGATCCCATTGTAAAGTTTGTTACATCAGCCGTGATTTCTACACTTTCCGGCAATTGGATATCCTCAGATACTTCCTTAAAATCTTCACTGTTTAAACCAAGGCTCTCTTTTAATCCAGGCATTGCAATTCCCATAACCATGCTTTTCTGTCCATCAGAGATTACTTTTCCGTTATCGATCATAACATTGGAAAACGTCTCATCCGGCAGAATCAGCCCTGTCACCATCACAAACGGACTGTACACTTCCTGCTTCTTTCCATCAATGTTCACGGTCTTTTTTGCATTATTTGTATAGTCAATTTTTATCTTTAAATGCCCGCTCTGTCCCTTCAACTCTTCCGGTGTTATTTCTTTGCCGTCAAGATAGTAAGTCATTTTCATGGATACCGGCAACTGTTTATCTGTAGTTCCCTGATAATAAATATCTACTCCGTTTGTCTGCCATGTAATTGCATCTCCATTTTCTTCAAATGTCTCTTCTCCCTTGACATTTTTGACATTTTCAAGTTCTGTCTCATCTTTTAAGTTTTTTTCTGCTCCGGCATTTTTTAACCAGTTGGAAACTGTGATTTCCTGTTCTGTTCCCTGTGCATCTGCATTCACATACACGGTCTCATCTTTTGAGACTTTCTTATCTGCTGGCTCCGCTGCAAAAACTGGAGTTGTTCCCATCAATCCTGCCATGCCGACCGCAAGTCCTGCTGTCATTTTCTTTTTCAGATCCATTTTCCGGTTTGTATTACTTCTTACTTTATTTCTATTCATATCTAATTACTCCTTTCGGCAGTTTTTTTGCCAAGAAATCCTGCGGATGTTTTACAAATTACTTTATCAAAGATCATAAACATCGCCGGCAAGATCAAAATAACTACAAACATGCTGATCAATGCACCTCTCGCAAGCAGTGTACAGATGGAGCCGATCATATCTACCTTTGAATAAAGCGCCACACCGAAGGTCGCGGCAAAGAAGCTGAATCCACTGCTAATAATAGAAAGCATGCTTGCTCTGTGTGCGATTGAAATCGCTGTCTTCTTATCTTTTCCTTTTCCACGTTCTTTCTGATAACGGCTCGTCATCAAGATCGCATAGTCCACAGTTGCTCCAAGCTGAATAGTACCGATGACAATACTTGCCACAAACGGAAGGCTCGTTCCCTGGTAATATGGAATTGCCATATTGACAAAGATTGCGAACTCAATAACCGCCACAAGGATGACCGGAAGGGAGATCGACTTAAACACGATCATAATAATGATAAAGATTGCAAGGATTGAAATGGCATTGACTGTTTTCAGATCGACATCGGTCGTATCCTGAAGGTCCTTCATCAGAGGAGCCTCTCCGATGACCATTGCATGTTTGGAATAAGATTTTACAATTTTGTCAATTGCTGAAATCTGTTTGTTGACCTCATCTGTTGCAGATTCATATTCCGAACAAATAAATGCCAATTCATAATTGTCACTCTGAAGCATCTTCTTCATATCATCCGGGATCATGGATTCCGGAATGGTCGGTCCGAACAATGTGTTCATTCCAAGGCTCCATTTGACTCCATCGACTTCGTCAATCTCTTCCAACATCTTTCTTTTATCCTTTGCATCCATATCCTTCTGCATCAGGATCATGTGCATATTGCTCATCTTGAAGTCGTCTACCAGTTTCTTGTTTGCCACGTTTGCCGGAAGTGTATCCGGGAGTGACTGTGCAATATTGTAGTAAATTTTCGTATGATTATTTCCGTAAATTGCCGGGAACAGCAACACTGCAAACAGAATGAGCCACAGACGGTAGTGTTTTGTAATAAACGCAGATGGCTTATCAATACTTTTAATCAATGGTCTATGTTTTGTCTTTTCAATCGCTCTATCGAAGATCAATATCAAAGATGGTAATAACGTTACACAGCATAAAACACCGATCACTACACCTTTTGCCATAACAATACCTAAGTCTTTGCCAAGTGCAAATGTCATAAAGCAAAGTGCCATAAATCCTGCAACTGTTGTGACGGAACTTCCCACAACGGACTTAAATGTATTTGCGATCGCATGCCCCATCGCACGTTCTTTTTCTCCTGGAAATCTTAATTTATTTTCCTCATAGCTGTTCAGCAGGAAAATCGAATAATCCATCGTCACTCCAAGCTGTAGTACTGCTGTTAATGCTTCTGTAATATAAGAAATCTCTCCGAGAAAAATATTACTTCCCAAGTTATATAAAACTGCTGCACCAATACTGATCAAGAAAAATATTGGTACGAGAAATGATGTTCCCGTCAATTCCAACACAAAGAAGGAAAGCAGCGTTGCAATCACAACATAGATCGGAAGTTCTTGTAATGAGATATTTTTAATATCTGTGACAATCCCTGTCATACCACTGATAAAGCATTGCTTATCTGCAATTTTTCTCATGTTTGTAACAGCTTCCATAGCTTCATCTGAAGAAGTTGTATTATCAAACAATGCAAGCATCATTGTCGCATCTCCGTTAAAAAATGCTTTCCGTAAATCTTTCGGAATCATTTCTACCGGAAGGCTGATATCTGCCACATCGTCATACCACATCACATCTTTCACATGATCAACTTCGCTGAATTTTTCTTCCAGTTTTTGTACATCTTTTAATTCCATCCCTTCGACGACAACCATGGAAAATGCACCCATACCATATTCGTCTACAAGGATGTCCTGCCCTTTTACTGTTTCCAGATCACCCGGAAGGTAACTGAGCAGGTCATAATTAATCTTTGTCTCTGCTTTCCCGATTGCCGCAGGAATAAGCAGTAAGATACTTACTAATAAAATAAATATCCTGTGTTTGGCGATCCACTTACCAACTTTGACCACTCTAATCATCTCCTGACTTTTTCTTTTTTCTTTACAGCTTTATTATATTCAAAAATGACTAATAGTCAATACTAAAAATGAAATTTGGTCATTTTTATAGCTTGACTTTCTTTTTGGAATCGTAAATAATACATATGAGCAAAAAATTGGAGGGATTCGAGTGGGAAAATTAGAAACAAATAAAAAGGTGAAAAAAAATGCACTCCTTCAGAATGCATTTGAATTATTTACAGACAAAGGCTTCGCAAAGACAACGATCTCTGACATCGTCAGTCGGGCAGGTCTTGCGAAAGGTACTTTCTATTTATATTTTAAAGACAAATATGACTTGCGTGATAAACTGATTGTCTATAAGGCAGGACAACTTTTCTGCGATGCTTACAAAGCTCTTGTCAGTCAACCGATAAATGGATTCGAGCAGGAACTCCTCTTTGTGGCAGACTATATCATCGAGCGTCTGAAGAAGGATCATTCGCTTCTTCAGTTTCTCGCAAAAAATCTATCCTGGGGAATTTTTCGCACTGCTTTTTCAAGCAATGTCCCAAAAGAGTCTGAAGAATTTTACGATTACTATCTGAGAATGCTGAAGAAAAATCATATTGGCTGCAAAGATCCTGAGTTGATGCTGTTTACCATCATTGAACTGATCAATGCAACCTGCTACAACTGTATCCTATTTGAGGAACCGGTGACCATCGATGAATATCTGCCATATCTGCACCTGTCGATCATCCAGATTTTCCGTGCATTTACAAGCGAAGAGCCTATCACCGCTTCCAAGAACTTACAACAATAACAAAACAAAAAACAGATGTCCCAAAAGCTTTATCTCTGCTTTTCAGACATCTGTTTTTCCATCCGCTTCTTATAAAGAATCGATTTCCACGGTTCTTCCATCGCTCCAGATTCTCTCTAAATCATAGAACAGACGGTTTTCTCTGTCAAATACATGCACGATCAAGTCGCCGAAATCTAACAGTACCCAATTTCCGAGTCCCTGTCCTTCTCTTTGTTTTACTTCGTATCCACCTTTGTGCAGATATTCTTCCACGTTGTCGACCAGCGCTTTTACTTGATTTTCACTGGAACCATTTGCAATGATGAAATAATCTGCAAGTACAGATACTTGTGAGATATCGATGATACGGATATCTTCTCCCTTTTTATCGCTCAGCGCCTCGTAAGCAAGACGCACCATTTCTTTTGAGTGATCCATTTTTATGCCTCCTCTGTCCGTTTTTCAAATAAGTCTTTGTAATATAGATAAGTCTTCTCTGTGATCGGATCGATCACCTTATCCCGTGTCCGCAAATAGGCGAGAGAATTTTCCAAGATTGTAAACAATGCCTGATCAATATTTTGAAAAGACATCCTTCGGATCTCGTCCAGTTTTGGAATCTCTTTCCTTCCCGGTTCTATAAAATCTGCAATATAAATAATTTTCTCAAGAAGTGTCATTCCCGGCCGCCCGGTCGTATGAGATGTGATTGCCTGCGCAATCGTCTCATCACCGACATGATATTTGTGTACTGCCATATAAGCGCCAAGCTTTGCATGCAGCAATTCTGGATTTTTCTTTTCAGACTCTGTGACCTCGATCTGGTATTTTTCGCACAGCTTTATTTTCTTACTGTTTGGAATCCCTTTGGCACAGTCATGAAGCACCCCTGCGGTCATCGCCTTCTCAATATCTTCCCCGTAGCACATCGCCAGTGAAGCGGCTGTGTACATCACTCCAAGCGTATGCTCATATCTGTCACTGTCGAGATGTAGTTTTACTTCTTTTTTAATTGCATGAATGTTTGCATTTTCTTTCACTTTCCCTTTTCCTCCGTAAGATACAGTCTGTGCTCATGAATATACTCTTTGACTCCAGGCGGAACAAGACTGCTGATATCCATTCCATACTGGACCATCTGACGGATATCACTTGAGGAAACATCCATCATCGGTGTGAGAAGCAGTTCTATCCCTGCCTGATACTTTTTCTTCAGATAATCAATCTGCTCCTGTACCTGTGACTGATCTTTCTCATCACGGCATGCCGCCAGAATCGTACAGTCAGACAGAAGGCTTTGCGGACATTTCCATGACTCAATGGAAAAAAGCGAATCCGCACCTATGATAAAATAAAATTCGTGTTCCGGGTAAAGTTCATTTAAGTTCCGTATCGTATCATAAGAATACGATACGGTTCCCTTCTCTGCCTCGTACAGATTCAATTCAAAACGGTCATGCCCTTCCAGAGCCAGTTTCACCATCTCAATCCGATGCCGGATTGAGATCTCCCCGGATTTGTGTGGTGGATTTCCATTTGGCAGGAACCACACTTTCTGAAGGCGGAACTGTCTGGCTGCGTACTCTCCGAGCATTAGATGACCATTGTGGATCGGATCAAATGTCCCACCCATGATTCCGATTTTCATTGTTCTCATTCTCCTTTACGGCAGAATAATTTTCTTTTTATTGTCTTTTCCTTCTCTGTAAAGTACGATTTTCTTTCCGATCACCTGCACAACCTGTGCCCGTGTTCGTTCTGCGATCAACTGTGCAAGTTCTTTTGGATCATCTGCACAGTTCTTTAAAACACTGATTTTAATCAGTTCTCTTGCCTCCAGCGCCTCGCTGATCGCCTCGGTAAGCGCAGGTGTCATGCTGGATTTACCAATCTGGAAAATTGGATCCATCGTCATAGCAAGACTCTTTAAATATGCTCTCTGTTTTGTTGTCATCTTTTATCCACCTCTGTTTCTCTGTCAAAAACTCTTTTCTATTTGTAATAGTCAAACTGCAGACCATACATCCGCACAGTGTCTCCTTCTTGGATGCCTGCATCTTCAAGCTGCTGAAGAATACCGGTATCTTTTAAGAATTTCTGGAAGAACGCAAATCCCTTTTCGGAATCCAGATTGGTGTAACCAAGCATCTTCTCGATCTTTGGCCCTTCCACAACATATACATCGTCTTCTTTCTCTACCGTATAAGGAAGATCGATCGTAATTAATTCCTCCTCCGGGAAATACTCCTGCTCAAAAATAACCGGAGGTATATCCAATGTCTTTAGCTGTTCACGTACATAGTAGAGAAGTTCCTGCACACCCTCACCGGAAACACCGGAAATCGGAAATACTTTGATTCCTTTTGGCTCAAACTCCGCCCGAATCTTCTCTACCGGATCTTCATCCTCCGCATAAATCAAATCTGTCTTATTTGCCGCGATCACCTGCGGACGCTTTGCGATCTCGCTGTTGTAATTTTCCAGTTCTGCATTGATCTTATAAATATCCTCAATCGGATCTCTTCCTTCCGAAGAAGCTGCATCGACGACATGGATCATCATCTTTGTACGCTCAATGTGACGTAAAAATTCATATCCCAATCCAACTCCCTGTGATGCTCCTTCGATCAGACCCGGAATGTCAGCGATTACAAAGCCATCTCCGCCATCTTTAAAATCTACAACACCTAAATTCGGATTCAATGTTGTAAAATGATAATTTGCAATCTTCGGATTTGCGTTTGTCACACGAGAGAGGAACGTCGATTTTCCTACATTTGGAAATCCGATCAGCCCAACATCCGCAATCACTTTCAGTTCCAGATTCACCCAGAGTTCCTGTGCAGGCTGTCCTGGCTGTGCATACTTCGGCACCTGCATCGTCGCAGTTGCAAAATGCTGATTGCCAAGTCCTCCTTTTCCTCCCCTGAGAATTACCTGTCTTCTATTTTCTCCGGACATATCTGCGATCACCTTGTCAGACTCTGCCTCTTTGATGATCGTTCCTTCTGGAACTTTCAGGATGATATCCGGCGCATTCTTCCCATGACATCTGCGCTTTCCACCCTGTTCTCCATCTTTTGCGACATACTTTCTTCTATGACGGTAATCCGCAAGTGTGTTGAGTCCGTCATCTACTTCAAAGATCACATCTCCGCCTTTTCCGCCGTCTCCTCCGTCCGGTCCGCCGTTTGGCACATACAATTCTCTCCGGAAACTTGCATGTCCATCCCCGCCTTTTCCGGAACGGATATAAATTTTTGCTCTGTCTGCAAACATATTTTTGTTTCCTTTCTATGTCAATCTCTCTGTTCTATTGTTCCATGAATGCTATTATTATATCAGAATCTTGTAATGATAGATAGTAGAATTTAAAAAAGACTCCAAACCTGATGATTTGAAGCCTATTTTCATACTTATTATTCTGCTACTGGATAGATAGAAACTTGTTTCTTATCTCTTCCTTTTCTTTCGAATCTTACAACTCCGTCAACTAAAGCGAATAAAGTATCATCTCCACCGCGTCCTACGTTAACTCCTGGGTGAATCTTTGTTCCACGTTGTCTGTAAAGGATATTTCCAGCTTTTACAAATTGTCCGTCAGCTCTTTTCGCACCTAATCTCTTAGATTCAGAGTCTCTACCGTTCTTTGTAGAACCAACTCCCTTTTTGTGAGCGAAAAATTGAAGGTTTAATTTCATCATGGTCTTACACCTCCTCAAATGTTATATCAATATATTGCTCGTAGTTTTCGTCATCTGCTATGCTCTCAAGACCGAGAATCATCGCATCCAACAACAGTGCAGCCCTCTCCGAAGGACTATTTGGCAGTTCAAATTCAATTACACCTTCCTCATCATCCGATACCAAACTTGTCTCATCTGATGTGTAACGGTCAATTGCATTCACTGTATTAATGATCAGTACCGAAGCTGCTGCGCAAACAATATCCTGCCCCGCCTCGCTCATTCCGGCATGTCCTTTCGTACGAAAACCAACACATGCATGCTTTTCATTTTTTAAAATCGTTACCTGAATCATGGTCTTGATTAAGCGTTGATCTTTTCGATCTTAACAGCTGTGTACTGCTGTCTGTGACCATTTTTCTTATGGTATCCAGTTTTTCTCTTATACTTGTAAACGATAACTTTTTTAGCTTTTCCATCTCCGATTACAGAAGCTGTAACTGTTGCACCTTCTACTGTCGGATTTCCAACTTTTAATTCAGCATCGCTAACTGCAAGCACCTGGTCAAATGTGAAAGTTTCTCCAGCTTCTACACCAAGTTTCTCTACTCTAATGATATCGCCTTCGGCTACTTTGTACTGTTTACCACCTGTTGCTATAATTGCGTACATATGGCACCTCCTATTATCATTACTCGCCAGCTTTGGTGACCTTAAATAAGATTCTTATACCTCGCTGTGCGGCATCTCCTATATATTATCATCTGTTTTTCATTGTGTCAATAGGTTTACTGATTTTTTTTATACTTTTTATTCCTCTTTCCATATGCTTATAGCAGTAGCTGATGATCTCGCGTCTTGTGATGATTCCGATAAAATTCTGCTGATCATCTACGACCGGGACGAAATTCTGCTCCATCGCGCGGTCGATCAAATCCTCCATCTTTGCGCCTGCATTCACGGCCTGATAATCATAACGTCTTGTAACCTCTGTCATCAGAATATTTTCCGCCTTTTTCAGGTCAAGATTAGCATGATCCTTGATCCACCAGAGAAGATCGCCCTCTGTGATGCTTCCCACATATTTTCCCTCCCGGTTCAATACCGGAACAGAAGAATATTTATGATACTCCATTGTTTCTAACACCTGTCGCAATGTGTGATTATCATAGACATATGCAAGATCACTCTTCGGTCTTAGAAAAAATAAAATGTTCATACATCTGTCCTCTCTTTAGCTGTTAAATCTGCGTTTTTACAAAGATATCATAAATTGCCTGGATGGCAGTTTCAAACTCCTCATTTTTCACTCCGATAATAATATTTAACTCACTGGAGCCAAGATCGATCATTTTGACATTGACATTTGCATGTGCTAAAGCAGAGAAAATGCGCCCGGCTGTTCCTCTCGCACGCGCCATCCCTCGTCCAACAACGGCAAGCAAGGCGAAGTCTGATTCCAGCTGAATATGATCCGGTTGTACTGCCCGCTGAATTCCGGAAATTACAGCCTGCTCTTTCTCCTCAAACACAGACTGATCCACAAGCACTGTCATCGTATCAATACTTGACGGCATATGTTCAAACGGAATCTCATTGTCTTCAAAAATCTGAAGAACTTTTCGTCCAAAACCGATCTCTGCATTCATCATTTCTTTTTCAATATGAACCGAAGCAAATCCTTTTTTTCCTGCAATCCCGGTGATCGTATACTTCGACTGACGGCAGGTACTTTCCACGATCATCGTACCAGGATCTTGCGGTGCATTGGTATTGCGGATATTGATCGGAATTCCGTCTTTTCTCACCGGAAAGATAGCATCCTCGTGCAGGACTGTGGCCCCCATATAAGAAAGCTCTCTCAACTCTCTGTATGTGATTGTCTCGATCGGCTGAGGATTGTGGATAATCCTTGGATCTGCAATCAGAAATCCCGAGACGTCCGTCCAGTTCTCATACATATCCGCCTTCGCAGCCTTTGCCACGATCGATCCCGTAATATCTGATCCTCCTCTTGAAAATGTGTGGATCTTTCCATCCGCTCCCATTCCGTAAAATCCCGGAATCACCGCACGATTTGCATTTTCAAGACGTTTCGCGAGTACATCTTCGGTCCGTGTCAGATCAAGATTTCCTTGCTTATCAAAAAAGATCACTTCTGCCGCATCAATAAACGTGATGCCCAGATAACTGCTCATAACAATCCCATTCAGATATTCTCCTCTGGATGCCGCATAATCTCTTCCTGCCTTTTTTAAAAACTGTTCCGCGATCACCTCAAATTCTTTGTCAAGAGACAACTCCAGCTGAAGTCCGTCAATGATTTCTTCATAGCGTGCTTTGATCTCGTTTAACAGTGGAAGAAATTTCTTTCCTTTCTCTGCCAGCTCATAGCAGTGGTAGAGCATGTCTGTGACTTTCGTGTCATTAATATGCCGTTTTCCCGGTGCAGATGGAACTACATAGCGTCTTGTCTGATCCGCCCGGATAATCTCTCCTACTTTTTTAAACTGAGCCGCATTTGCAAGCGAACTCCCGCCAAATTTTACTACTTTTCTCATTCGGTACCTTCCTCTCATTTATCCAAGATATTCTTCTGCAACTTCTGGTGTAAAAACAACACCCTGGATGCCGAGCATCTTTGCCGCCTCTACATTCTCCGGTCTGTCATCAAAGAATATCGCATTCTCCGGTTTTATATTATACCTCGTCAGAAGGGTTTTGTATATCTTTTCTTCCGGTTTTATACATTTTTCTTTGTAAGAAAAAACACCTCCGTCAAAGCTATTGATAAATCCCAGTTCCTCTTTTGTCATTTCATATAATCCTTCCGAATAATTGGAAAGATAATAGATCCGGCACCCTTTTTCACGAAAATGAGCGATGAGACGATCTGTGTAAGGGAATTTATGTATGCAGCCCGCAAGTCCTTCAAATACTTGCCGCACTTCCTTCTCATTATGCGGTGCATTTTGAAGAAAGCACTGCAGCCATTCTTCTGGTGTAACAGCACCCTGGTCCCCAAGGATCCAGGCCTCACTTAAGAAAATCGCATCTGCCAACACTTGAAAAGTCTTCTCGTCAAAACAAAACTGCTTTAGATAAGATTCCCAGTCATACTCAACAAGCACTTTCCCAAGATCAAAAATCACAGTATCTATCATCTTTTTTCTCCTCTTTTTGTATTCTTCTCATCATTTATATGAAACCATTTAAGCTCTTTCTATCTTTACACATTGAAAAAGGAGTGTTTGTAAAAACACTCCTCACTTCTGCACATATTCATTAATTATATTTACGTTTTCTAGCAGCTTCAGATTTCTTTTTACGTCTTACGCTTGGTTTTTCGTAATGTTCTCTTTTACGAATCTCCTGCTGAATACCAGCTTTTGCACAGTTTCTTTTGAATCTGCGTAAAGCGCTATCTAACGTCTCATTATCTTTTACGATTACATTTGACATAGTCTCACACCTAACCTCCCCTCCAGCCCTATATTGTGCATCATACGACTGTTCGGGTATTTTTATTGCACTACATATGATTATAGCATATTTTTTGATTTCGTCAATAGTTTCCTGTAAATTTCCGGAATGATTTTTATTACTTTTTTCTTCTTTTTTCAGACTTTTTCAAAAAAATCAACCAGTTTGCACGCATCTACTGAATCTGTTCTGCTAACACTTCTTTCGCTTTCGACAATGCTGCGTCAATTCCTTCTGGATTCTTTCCGCCGGCCTGCGCCATATTCGGACGACCTCCGCCGCCTCCACCTACAAGACCAGCAATTGCTTTGATCAGATTTCCTGCATGGGCACCTTTCTTTAACGCACCTTCTGTAGCTGTCGCCATCAGGCTAACCTTACCACCTGCTGCTGAAGCGATCACTACAACTCCTTCTCCGAGTTTTTCTTTTAACTGATCGCCAAGCTCACGAAGTCCTCCCATGTCTACATCTTCCACACGGACTGCAAGCACTTTCACTCCGCAGATCTCCTCTACCTGATTCATCACATCGCCGACAGCTTCCTGAGCCGCTTTGCTCTTTAAGCTTTCGATCTCACTGTGAAGTGACTTTGTCTCTGCGAGCAGATGACTGATTTTCTCCGCCAGATTCTCTGGTGTTGCTTTTAATAATTTTGCCGCTTCTGCAAGCTTCTGTTCCTGTGCTTTATAATAAGCAAATACACCGTCTCCAGTCAGTGCTTCAATACGGCGCACACCTGCTGCCACACCGGATTCGGACACAATCTTAAATGTTGTGATCAGACCAGTATTACTTACATGTGTTCCACCGCAAAGTTCTTTAGAGAAGTCTCCCATTGTGACAACGCGCACATCTTCTTCGTACTTTTCTCCGAAAAGTGCCATCGCACCTGTCTTTTTCGCCTCTTCCACGTTCATTACTTCTGTTACGACCGGATTGTTCTTTGCGATTTCTTCATTTACAAGCGCTTCTACTGCCTCAATCTCTTCTCTTGTCATCGCAGAAAAATGTGCGAAGTCAAAACGAAGTCTGTCTGGTGTCACAAGAGAACCTTTCTGCTCTACATGAGATCCGAGTACTGTTTTTAATGCCTTCTGGAGCAGATGTGTTGCACTGTGATTCTTACATGTATTCAAACGTTCTTTCGATTTCACCTCAAGTGTCACAGTATCTCCTGTACGGAACATTCCCTTTGTCACACGACCGATGTGTCCGAATTTTCCTCCGAGCAGCTTGATCGTCTCTTCTACTGCGAACTCTGCATCTGCAGTATGGATGATTCCAGTATCACCTTCCTGTCCACCCATTGTAGCATAAAACGGTGTCTTCTCTACGAAGATTGTAGCTCTCTGTCCATCTGCAACCGCTTCCGTGATCTCACTTTCTGTTGTAAGCACTGTGATCTTAGAATCACAGGACAGTGTGTCATATCCGACAAATTCGGTTGTGACAGACGGATCGATTTCATCATATACAGTCGCATCTGCACCCATATAGTTTGTCTCTTTGCGGGCTTCTCTTGCCTGGACTCTCTGTTTTTCCATTGCTACCTGGAAACCTTCCTCGTCAATTCCATAACCTTTTTCTTCCAAAATCTCTTTTGTCAGATCAAGTGGAAATCCATAAGTATCATACAGTTTAAATGCATTTTCTCCAGAAAGTACCTTTTCTCCGGCCTGATTCATCTCTTCCTGCATCACCGAGAGAATATGCAATCCCTGATCGATTGTCTTGTCAAACTTATCTTCCTCCTGCGTCAGCACATTGAAGATAAACTCTTTCTTTTCATCTAATTCCGGATACCCGTCTTTGGAACCTTCGATGACTGTCTCACTTAATTTTGCAAGGAATTTTCCTTCAATTCCAAGAAGACGGCCATGTCTTGCCGCGCGGCGGATCAGACGGCGAAGCACATACCCGCGTCCTTCGTTTGTCGGCATGATTCCATCTGAAATCATAAATGTTGCAGAGCGGATATGATCGGTGATCAGACGGATCGATACGTCCTGATCCGCATCTTTCTTGTAAGTCACGTTCGCTGCTTCACACACTTTATCACGAAGTGCTTTGACAGTATCCACATCAAAAATAGAATCTACATCCTGCACAACAGAAGCAAGACGTTCCAATCCCATACCGGTATCGATATTCTTCTGCTCTAACTCAGAATAATTTCCATGTCCATCGTTGTCAAACTGAGTGAATACATTGTTCCAAATCTCCATATATCTGTCACATTCACATCCAACTGTACAATCCGGGCTTCCGCATCCGTATTTCTCCCCGCGGTCATAGTAGATCTCAGAACATGGACCACATGGACCAGCTCCATGCTCCCAGAAATTATCTGCTTTTCCAAACTTAAAGATACGCTCTGCCGGAATTCCCATCTCCTTGTTCCAGATCTCAAATGCTTCCTCATCATCCACATACACAGACGGATATAAGCGGTCTGCATCAAGTCCTACCACTTCTGTCAAAAATTCCCATGACCACTGGATAGCTTCTCTCTTAAAGTAATCTCCGAAAGAGAAATTTCCAAGCATCTCAAAAAATGTACCGTGGCGTGCTGTCTTTCCGACATTCTCAATATCTCCGGTACGGATACACTTCTGGCAGGTTGTCACGCGCTTGCGCGGTGGAATCTCCTGTCCTGTAAAATATGGTTTCAGCGGCGCCATTCCCGAGTTGATCAGGAGCAGACTGTTGTCATTGTGCGGCACCAGTGAAAAACTCTTCATTGCAAGATGTCCTTTGCTCTCAAAAAATTCAAGGAACATCTTTCTCAATTCATTTACTCCGTATTGTTTCATACTTTTCCTCCTAAGGCAAACTATTTCATGTCTGATCGACTTACTTGCTAAATACTTCCTAATTATAAATAGGTTTGCCTGCCTTGTCAATGAACAGACAGCAGAAAACATACCGTTCTGATCCAGGCGGCAAAAAGATTACACTTCTGTAATAAAAAACACTGCCTATTCAACTGAGATCGCATACGCTGTCTGTCTGCGGCATTCTCTGCCGGACAGACCTGAAAACTTACTGCAATCTCTCTCTCATAGGCAGTGTTCCTTCTCCTTTTCATTTGAAAGGGGATTTTCTTATTTCTTTTCTTTTCTGACACGCAGAGCATGTCCGGCTTTGACTCCAAGAACTGCTACTGCCATCAGAAATACCATTTTCACAACTGTGATAATAAGTTCTGCAAAAAATGCCATATTCTTCCCTCCATTCGGATCTTTCTCTCCGACTTTTCTTCTGTTATCATAACACAGCACTCTGCATTTGTAAAGCCGTGCAAAGCCTCTTCCTTCCGCTTCTAATTCAACTCAATCTCTGCCAGTTCTTTTGGCGGAAGTTTTTTAGTGGAAGTTGACACAAATTTTTTCAGTTCTGCCTGTGCTTTATTCACCGGAAGATTCGTTCCCGCTCCGGCAACACATCCTCCCGGACATCCCATTCCTTCGATCAGACATCCATTCATCTTGCCTGCCTTTGCAAGTGTCAACAATTTTTTACAATCTGCAAGTCCTTCTGCATGTTCGATCTTCACATCGATATCCGGATAATACTCATTGATACACTGCTCGATCGCATTTGCGACACCACCTGCCACTGCATATCCACGGCCAGCTCCGGTTGCATCATGGAAAGAGGATTCTCCTTCATAATTATCAAAATCAATGTCTTTCGCATCAAACATCGCCTGCAGTTCTTCAAAAGTGATCACAAAATCCACATCACTGCGCACACTTCTTCTTGATGCCTCTAGTTTCTTTGACGCACACGGACCGATAAATACCACCTTTGCATTTGGATGCTTCTGTTTGATCGTCCTTGCAGTCGCAACCATCGGTGTCAATTCCTGAGAAACTTCGTCTACAAGGTCCGGGAAAAATTTCTTTGTAAGCATAGACCACGATGGGCAGCAGGACGTCAGAAGGAATGGCAACTCTCCCGTAGCTACTTTTTCCGCATAGTGATGCGCCTCTGAAACAGCTCCAATATCCGCTCCCAGTGCGACCTCATATACTTCGCTGAATCCTAAGTCCAATAATGCAGACTTAATTTTTCTTGGTGTGACATCCGTTCCAAACTGTCCAACAAAGGCAGGTGCAATCTCTGCAATGATCTCGCCACCTTCTCTGAGCGCTCTTCCCAACTGAAAGATCTGTGACTTATCCGAGATTGCTCCGAATGGACAGCTTACCATACACATTCCACAGGAAACACATTTCTCATTGTCAATCTTTGCTCTTCCTACTTTGTCACTGACAATCGCATTTACTCCGCATGCTCTCGCGCATGGGCGCTCTTTTTTTGCAATTGCATCGTATGGACAGGCAGACTTACATTTTCCACACTTGATACATTTTGACTGATCAATATAAGAATGTCCGTTTACCATAGAGATTGCATCTTTTGGACAGACCTCTGCACATGGATGTGCCAGACATCCTTTACACATATTGCTGACCTCATATCCACGCTCTTCGCACGCAGCACACGCGGATGGCACAACCTGCATGAGCGGCGGCTCATAATACTTCTCAGAAATATTACTTTCTTCCACTCCTGCTGTAATATGAACCGGACGGTCTTCCGGACGCAAAGACATTCCCATCGCAAGGCGTACACGCTCACTGACAACAGCTCTCGCACGATACATACTGTCCCTATATTTTTCTCCATCCTCCGTCACAAGACGATATGGGATTTCCTCAATCTCTTCAATCAGATTCTCTGATGTTGACTCAAATGCTACTTTCGATACTTCACGGAATACTTGTCTTCTGATTTTTCTGACAGGTGTTTCTAATCCTCGCATTCCCATTCTTCTTCCTCCTTTATCTTTCCAGCATATATCCATGACATTTTTACAATGTCACAAGCTGCTTTTCCATCGGACATCGGCTCCGATACATTACTACATTTAATCATAAAAGAGTGTTAATCGTTTGTCAATGTTCTCGGATGCATTCTTTCAGATACAATGTAACTCGTTTCCACCCTCCCACTTCCATATTTGGAAGTAGATTGCTATCTTATATGAGAGGTCCTTATGCAAATACACGCTGCGCATAATAGACAGACTGCATGGCATCTTTTCCATAGAAATCAGCCCCGATCATCTCTGCATATTCTGGATTTAAAACAGCACCTCCGACCATCACTTTGCAGTCCGGACAGTGTTCCCGAAGCAATCGGATCGTCTCTTCCATGCTCACAACAGTCGTAGTCATCAGCGCGCTCAGTCCGACCAGTCTGATCCCCTCTTGTTTTGCAGTATGCACAATCACCTCCGGATCCACATCCTTTCCAAGATCGATCACATCAAAACTATAATTTTCCAGCAGGACTTTCACGATATTCTTCCCGATGTCATGGATATCTCCTTTGACTGTAGCAAGAATCACTTTTCCTTTCTTCTGCTCTTTTTGTCCGCTTCGTTCCAGCACTTCTTTCAACACGGCAAATGCTTCTTTCGCTGCCTCTGCACTCATCAGAAGCTGCGGAAGAAAGATCGTTCCCTTCTCAAATCCTTTTCCAACAACATCCAGCGCCGGGATCAACTGTTCCTGGATGATCGCAAGCGGCTCTTTTTCTCTGACGAGCTCTCTCGTAAGATGTCCCGCCTCTTCCTTTAATCCACGTTCGATCGCTGTCTGCAGTGACATTTCTCCCGCCCGGGACGTCTCCTGCCCTGCCTGCGTCGGACTGCCCGCTATAGACTGTTGTTCCTCCTCGACAGTTTTGCTGTACCGCTCGATATAGGAAGCACAGTTCTCATCATAGTTCATCAGCGCACAAAACGCATAATAAGAATTCATCATCTCCTCTGAGAACGGATTGATGATTGCCGATGTAAGCCCTTGCTGCATCGCCATCGTATAAAAATGCGCATTGATCACAGGACGTTTCGGAAGTCCAAAAGATATATTGGATACGCCAAGCACCGTATTTACTTTGCATACTTCCCGCACGAGTTTTAATGCTTTCAATGTCACAAGCGCTCCTTCCGGTTCCGAACTGATCGTCATCGCAAGCACATCAACAACAATGTCTTTCCGATCGATCCCATATTTTTCCGCCTCACAGATGATTTTTTCCGCAATTGCAAGACGCCCCTCTGCCGTATCCGGGATGCCGTCTTCATCGATCGTCAGTGCAACAACGACGCCACCATACTTCTGCACCAGTGGAAACACCTGGTCCATCGACTCCTGTTTCCCATTGACAGAGTTGATCATCGGCTTTCCATTATAAATCCTCATCGCACGTTCCATCGCTTCCGGAAGCACCGTATCAATCTGAAGTGGAAGGCTTGTGACGCTCTGAAGTTCTGTCACCACTTTTTCCATCACTGCCACTTCATCGATGTCGGGAAGTCCTACATTGACATCTAGAATATGCGCGCCTTTCTCCTGCTGCATAATCCCTTCTTTCAGGATATAGTCAAAATCTCCGTCTTTCAATGCCTGTTTTAATTTCTTTTTCCCAGTTGGATTGATGCGTTCTCCAATGATGACAGGCTTTCTTCCAAAACTTATGCAGGTTCCATAAGAAGATACGAGTGTATGATGCTTCTTTACCGGCGGAACTGCTCTCATCCCCTGACATAGTGTTGTCATCTGTCGGATATGTGCCGGTGTTGTTCCGCAACACCCCCCGATAATACAGGCGCCCTTCTCTACAATCAGTTTCATCGTAGACGCAAATTCTTCCGGCACTACATCGTAGTAAGTCTGCCCGTCCCGCTGTTTCGGAAGTCCTGCATTTGGCTTTACGATCACAGGCAGTGACGTGTAAGTCAAAAGCTCCTCCAAAATCGAAAGCATCTGCTCCGGTCCCATACCACAGTTGATTCCGAGGGCATCCACACGAAGTCCTTCCAGCATCGCAACCACCGAAGGAACGTCTCCCCCAGTCAAAAGCTTTCCGCGTTCATCAAAGATCATCGTTGCAAATACGGGAAGACTTGTGCGCTCTTTCGCCGCGAGAACTGCTGCCTTCACTTCATAAGTATCGCTCATCGTCTCAATATGAATGAGATCTGCTCCGGCTTTCTCACCATATTCCATTACTTCTGCAAATGCCTCATAGGCATCTTCAAAGGCAAGATCTCCCATCGGCTTTAACAACTTTCCGGTCGGTCCGATATCCAGACCCACATAGATTTCTCTGCCATCTTTGACACCACGCCGTGCCGCCTCCCGCACATTTTCCACAGCTCTGGTGACAACCTCCTGTAAAGGACAGTCTTCACTGTGAAACTTCAACGCATTCGCGCCAAAAGTATTTGTCAGTACAATATCGCTTCCCGCCTCAAAATAATTCTGGTGGATCGCAATGACTTCTTCCGGTCTTTTTAAGTTCCAGCTCTCTGGAAGTTCTCCCGGCTGTAACCCTTTCTCCTGTAACAATGTGCCCATTCCTCCATCGAGAAACAGTAATTCTTTTCCCAAACGTTCTAACAGCATCCTCTAACTACTCCTTCTGTATAAACAATCCTTCTTCTCACACGCCTCACATCCTTTGATATGGCATGGCTGTTGTTCTGTGCTGGCTCCAATCACTGCGGTGACAGATTTTGTCGGTGTCATCATCCCTCCTCCTGTGAGGGTAAGACCGATCGTCTTCGCACAGTCTAACATCCGCATCAGTGTCTCCTGACAGGAAATTGAGAAATCTCCGTATCCCGGACTAAACCGCGGGCGCAGATACCTTCCCTGTCTCTGATACTCTTCTGCGATTTTCTTTTGACAGTCATCACAATACTCTTCCAATTCCGCAGCAGCACATGCCTGACCGACAACCGCCTTCGCCATATCTGTCAGAGAGTATCTCCGGATCCATCTGTCCACCTCCGTCCCAAGCGTCGCCCCAAACAAAACAATTTGATCACATCCCGTAAGATTTTTTGAGAGGTTTTTGCTTGTGACTGTCCATCCGCCAATTTCTATCTGATCCGCTCCTTTGACCTGCAAATCAAAAATGCGATAGACTGACTTCGCACATTTTATCTGATCAAGTTCTCTAAAAACTTCTGTGATCAGTGCAAATGTTCCATCATCTACCGCATGTCTTCCATAGCCAAGATAGCGGATTGCTTCCTTTATCCGCATTTCCATCGGCATTACCTCAAAATCTCTGACAGATTTGTCATAATCGCTGCCGCCACTTCCGGCTTATTCATTGAGTAAATATGGATGTGATCAATTCCGTTGGCGATCAGATCAATGATCTGGTCTGTCGCATAAGCGATTCCCGCCTGCTTCATCGCTTCCGGCTTCTCCCCGAAACGGTCTAAGATCGCATGGAACCGCTGCGGCAGAACCGTTCCGGATAATTTGCAGATTCTCGTCATCTGTCTGCTGTTTGTGACAGGCATGATTCCCGGGAGTACCGGAACAGTGATCCCTTTTTCCCGAATACGATAGAGGAAGTTATAGAGAATCGCATTGTCAAAAAACATCTGCGTTGTAAGAAAATCCACTCCACAGTCTACCTTCTGCTTCAGATAAGCGATGTCATCTTCTTTGTGTTCATTTTCCACATGGCCCTCTGGATAACATGCCGCCCCAATGCAAAAATCGCCCTGCTTTTTAATCTCTCGGATCAGTTCATATGCGTAATGATACTGGTCTGTCTCCGGAAATTCCCGCCCTTCCGGAATATCTCCGCGCAGTGCCAGGATATTTTCAATCCCCTCCGCCCTTAATCGGTCTACCACCGACAACACTTCCTCTTTTGTCGAAGAAGCACAGGTCAGATGCGCCAGGCTGGTCACACCCATTTTCTTTTGAATATCCGAGGCAATCTGTACAGTATTCTTGCTCGTTCCGCCTCCTGCGCCGTAAGTGACGCTTATGAACGCAGGTGCAAGCTTCGCGATCTGCTCTGTGGCGCTTAAAACGGCCTCAATTCCTGCATCCGTCTTTGGTGGAAAAATCTCAAATGAAATATGTATTTTGTTCTCCTGTAATTTATCTATAATCTTCATCTTCTCGTAATCTCCTTAGCTGCAATATTCTCATGCTGTTATTTTGGGTGTGCCTTAGATCAAATCATCGTACAACTGCTCATACTGCTTTGCAGAATTATCCCAGGAAAAATCCTGCTGCATTGCATGTTCTACAATCTTATTCCAATCTCTCTTCTTATCATAATAAATATGTTCTGCATAACGTATGATGTCCATCATCTCATGTGCATTGTAGTTTGCAAAACTGAATCCGGTTCCGGTCTTGTCAAATTCATTGTACGGAACCACCGTATCTTTCAGTCCTCCCGTCTCTCGCACGATCGGAAGTGTTCCGTAGCGCAGACTCATCAGCTGACTTAATCCACATGGTTCAAATAGTGATGGCATTAAAAACGCATCGCACGATGCATAGATCTTATGTGACAGTGCTTCTGAATAATAAATGTTCGCCGAGACTTTTCCCTGATACTTCCATGCAAAATGGCGGAACATATTCTCATAGCGTTCTTCTCCGGTTCCAAGTACGACAAGCTGGATATTCTCCTGACATAACTCATCCATCATGTAGGCAATCAGATCCAATCCTTTCTGGTCTGTCAGTCTTGATACGATTCCGATCATCATGGTCTTTGCGTTTTTCTCCAGTCCAAGTTCTTCCTGAAGCGCCAGTTTATTTTTCGCTTTCTCTTTGCGGAAATTTTCCACCGAGAAGTTATTCGTAATCAATTCATCTGTCTTTGGATTATAGACATCATAATCTATTCCGTTCACGATTCCCTGCAGGCAGTTTGCCCGTGCACGCATCAGCCCATCAAGATTTTCTCCATAAAACGGCATCTTGATCTCCTCTGCATAAGAGTTACTCACCGTTGTAATGCGATCTGCATAGACAATTCCGCCTTTCAGATAGTTGGCATCCTTGTATGCTTCAAGCTTATCCGGAACAAAATAGTAATCCGGCAATCCTGTGATATCCCTCACCGTCTTTGTATCCCACGTTCCCTGGAATTTCAGATTATGTATCGTCATGATCGTCTTAATGTTCCGATAGTATTCATTGGAATACCGGAAATTATCAAGATAAATCGGGATCAACCCTGTCTGCCAATCATGGCAATGAATGATATCCGGCCGGAAATCGATCACCGGAAGCGTACTTAAAACTGCCTTGGAGAAAAAGGCAAATTTCTCAATGTCTTCATAGATATTGCCATAAGGGGCAAACCCATTAAAATAAAATTCATTGTCAATAAAATAAAATGTCACACCATCGTGCACATATTCCAACACACCGACATACTGTGTTCTCCAATTCAAGTCCATATAAAAATGAGTCCGATACTCTAATTTTTCTTTCCACTCTTCTTTCATACACATATATTTCGGAAGCATGACTCTGACATCATACTTCTCTTTATCAAAGTATTTCGGCAGCGAACCTACAACATCTGCAAGTCCCCCGGTCTTGATAAACGGCACACACTCTGACGCTGCGAACAAAATCCTTTTCATATGATTCCCTCCAAACTTTTTACTTTCTGTTATTATATCGTATTTTCAGAAAAATGAAAAGACATAAGATAGAACTGAGTCCTTTTTATTCCACAAGCTGCCTGCGTCTTCCTCTCAGACGGATAGTATCCGCAAGAAGTGCGATAAATTCCGAGTTAGTCGGTTTCCCCTTTCCGCTGCTGACCGTATATCCGAACATTTCATCGATCGTCTCCAATTTCCCCCTCGTCCATGCCACCTCAATCGCATGGCGGATCGCCCGCTCTACCCGGCTTGATGTTGTCTGATTTTTCTTCGCAACAGTCGGATAGAGGATTTTTGTAATTGCATTTAGCACATCCATATCTTCCACAGCCATTATGATCGCATCCCGCAGATAATGATATCCTTTGATATGTGCAGGAATCCCGATCTCGTGAATCATATCGGTTACTTCCTCCTCAAGATCATACTCCGGCAGATCTTTCCTGCTGCTTTCCAGTTCCCGGTCCGGGGCTGCCGGGCGGTAAACTCGATTCACATGTTTGATCTTATCTAACAGCATCCGGTTATTAAACGGCTTCATAATATAGTAATTCGCTCCTTTTTCAAAGGCATCTTCTGTCATTTGTTCCTGTCCGACAGCTGTCACAACGATAAAACTCGGATGCTTTTTGATTTTTTTATCTGTATTGATCTGTTCCATCACACTCAATCCGTCCATTTTCGGCATGATCAGATCCAAAAGGACGACATCCGGCTGTTTTTGTTCTATAATTTTGCACATATCCTCCCCATTGTTCGCTTTTCCAACCAGTGTCAGTTCCTTGTCCCGATCGATCAGTTCCCCAAGAAGATCCAACATTCTCTCATTATCGTCAGCAATAGCTACATTCAGTTTTCCCATGGCTACATCCTCCTTCAATTTCTGCCTTCATTCCACAGCATTCATTATAGACTTGCCATAGGTGGCGAATCAAGAAAAAGGGTTCCTCATTATTCGACAGTCCTGTCAGGATTTTACATGTTCCAACATATTTTCGATAAAAATACCATAGCCTTTCTTCGCATCCTGCACAAACACATGAGTTACCGCTCCAATGATCTTGTCATTCTGGATGATTGGGCTTCCGCTCATCCCCTGGATAATCCCGCCCGTCTTCTCAAGAAGTTCTTTATCTGTCACTTCCAACACGATCCCCTTATTGACTTCCCGCTCCGAGAGATCCACTTTCAATATATTGACATCATATTCTCTGACAACACCATCTACACAGCACCTGATTTTTGCCGGTCCTCTTTGGATCTCTGTCTTTCTCCCTGCTTTCAGCGGTGTCTCATCCGCAAATAATTCATGGATCCGGTCTACCGTACCGAATATTCCCGCATCTGTATTTTCCGTGATCTCCCCGAGAATATTATATCGGTTGTACACGATCACACCTTCCATCCCGCCTGGACTTCCATCCTCCCCTTTCTGGATTGCACTGATACTTGTTTCGTAGAGACTTCCTTTGGCGATTTCCAAAAGCTCATTGGTATCTACATCGTGGATTCCATGCCCAAGTGCACCAAACTGACTATTTCCATTTAAGAAAGTCACTGTGCCAAGTCCCTGGGCATTGTCCCGCACCCAGATTCCGAGACGATATTCTTCCTCACTGCTTTCCACTGCCTTCAGCCGCACATCTACGGGCTGGTCTTTTCTGCGAAGATGAAGCACAACATTTTCATCATCAAGCTTTTTTACTGCCGCAATCAATTCTTTTTTGTTTGTGATCACCTCATCATTGATCCCTGTAATATAATCTCCCTGTCGAACGATATGATCTGCCGGTTTATATTTATCTCCGTCTGTCCCCTCGATCGCATCTGTTCCCAGCACCATCACACCGTTCGTCTCCATATATATCCCGATTGGCATTCCCCCGGGAATCAGATATTCCTCGCTGATTTCCTCCGTACTCACTTCTCTTTTCTGCGAGATTGTCTGATATTTTACGATGCAGGCGCCACCGCCTACCAGCACCGTGAACAGAAGAAGGATCATCAGACTCCTCCGATACCAGTATTTTCTCACACTTCATTCCTCCCAACATAAAAAGATTGCACGACTGTACATTCCTCACAGTATATTTTTTCTTCCGCAAGATTCCAAAACCTTCCTTTGGAGAAAAATAAGACAGACACTTTCATGTCTGCCTTAGTATATGGAATTTTATCTGATTCACTCTGATTTTCTTTTGGAAAGTTCTGCCATTTTTTTCAATTCAACAGCGCTTTGCCGGATCGACTCTGTCACTGCAGATCCTCCGAGCAATCTGGAAAGTTCTGCCACAGACTCTTCCTCCGTCAACTCATTGATCGCAGTCTTTGTCACCCCATCCTGCACCGTCTTCTCGATCACATAATGGGCATCTGCCATCGCTGCAATCTGCGCAAGGTGCGTAATACAAATGACCTGATACTCTTTTGCAAGCATTCCCATCTTCTCTGCAACTTTTCCCGCAGTAATCCCACTGATTCCAGTGTCAATCTCGTCAAAGATCAATGTAGCAATCTCTTCTCGATATGCGAGAACTGTTTTGATCACAAGCATGATCCTCGACAATTCTCCTCCGGATGCCACCATGCCCAGTGGCCGCAGCGGCTCTCCAGGATTCATCGACACAAGAAATTCTGGCTCATCGATCCCATCTTCCCTGCATTCCAAAAGTCTGGTAAACTTCATTTCAAACTGCACATCGAGGAAATTTAAATCTTTCAGGCCGAGCCGGATCCTCTCCACAAAAATCTGTGCCTGTTTTTGTCGAATCTCCGACAGTTCTTCCGCAAGAACTTCCAGTTTTCTACAGGATTCCTCATATTTTTTTTGGAGGGATGCAATATAATTTTCATAGTCATGAAGCTTTTCCAGCTTTTCCTCCACCTGACCGGCATATTTTTCGATCTCTTCCACAGAATTTCCATACTTGGATTTCAAACGATTGATCTCGTTGAGCCTGATCTCCACCTCCTGGAATTCTTCCGGGGAAAATTCTACAGAGTTTCTCGCCGCAGAAAGTTCATGGTTAAAATCATTTAACAGATTCTCTATCTCTGACAACTGCTCATACAAACTTTCTGCCAGTGGATCACAGCCGGAAATTTCCTGAAAAATACGAACTGCCCGACTAATGCAGTCTGCAGCATTTCCTCCGCCATTGTCACTTGTATAAGCATAAGCTTCCTCCATATGCTCCGCCATCCGTCTCCCGGTCAGCATCCGCTTATACTGTTCCTCCAACAAATCATCTTCACCAGGTTTTAACTCTGCCTTTGTAATCTCCTCCAGCTCAAAAGAAAGAAAATCTTCCTCTCTCCTCCTGCTGTCCTCATCTTTGATCGCAAGTGCAAGTTCTTTTTCGTTCTCCTTGCAGCTGTTCCATGCCTCTTTGACCTTATCTTTCAGATCTCCGATCTCTTCTCTTGCAAACAAGTCTAAAAAAGCAAGATGATTCTTCCGGTGGATCAATGTCTGATGCTCATGCTGTCCGTGAATGTCGATCAGAATCGTCGCCACATCTTTTAGAATCCGTGTTGTTACCGTTTCCCCATTGATCTTGCTGACACTTCGTCCATCCATCAGTTTTCTGCTTAAGATCAATTGTCCCTCTTCCGGATAAATATCAAGTGCTCTCAGCTGTGCCTCCTGGGACGGATGTTCCACAGTAAATACCAGTTCTACTAATCCGTAAGCAGCTCCTTTTCGCAGCATCTCAGCAGAATACTTCCCGCCAAGTGCCAATCCGATAGAGCCTAGAATAATTGATTTTCCGGCACCGGTCTCTCCTGTCAGAATGTTTAATCCTTTTTTAAATTCTACTTCGATCTCATCGATCAGCGCTAGGTTCTTTACATGTAAATTTTGTAACATCTGTTTCTCCTGCCGTTACAATACAATTTTTCTTATTTTTTCCATCACAATTTTCGTCTCTTCTGTGCTGCGGACTGCACACATGATCGTATCATCTCCCGCAATACAGCCGACAACTTCGTACCACTGCATCGAATCAATGGATGCGGCGACCGCCATCGCCATTCCGGATACGGTTTTGACTACCAGTATATTTTGCGCCATCTCCATCGAAACATACCCGTCTTTTAGAATCCGCATGTATTTTTCCTTCATATCCTTTTCCGGAACCTGAAGGATCACATACTTCTGTTTTCCATTTTCCCCCGCAACTTTCGTAAGCCGCAGATCACGGATATCTCTTGAAACAGTCGCCTGCGTCACTTGAAAACCTGCTTTGTTCAGCTGTTCTGCCAGCTCTTCCTGGGTCTCAATATTATACTGGTTGATTAATTCTACAATCTTTGCATGCCGACTTACTTTCATCTTATTTAATTTCCTTTCATTTTCTTGCGCAGCGTCTCCAGAAAACTCTCCTCACTCAGCTTTAAAAGTTTGGCAGTCTTTTCAGAACGGCTGATCGTAATACGGTCTCCTGTATAGACCGGAATCACATCCGCTCCGTCAAACGTCACGCTCGCCTCCTCAACCGTATCTCCTTTTCCTTTTCCGATCTCGATCACGATCTCGTCTTCCGCCGAAAGTACGATACTGCTTGTATTTAAAGCGTGTGAACAGATCGGTGTGATCACAAACATCTCTGCCGTCGGTTCCACGATCGGTCCGCCCGCTGACAGGTTGTACGCGGTAGAGCCTGTCGGCGTCGAGATGATCACTCCATCTGCCTGGTAAGAATTTAAAAGCTGTCCATTGACATAAATATTGAAATGGATCACACGGATACTTCCGGCACGCGCCACAACAATATCGTTGAGCGCGATATCTTCCTTTCTTCCTTCAAGCTTTCCTTGCAACATCATCCGGCGTTCCGGAAGAAACGCCCCGCAAAACAGCTTTTCCAGACTTTCTTCGATCTTTGGAAGTTCAATCTCTGTCAAATATCCGAGTGTCCCCATATTCACTCCGATCAACGGAAGATGCTTGTTCCTCAATTCTCTGACCGCCTGGATCAACGTTCCGTCTCCTCCCAGCGTCAGGACACAGTCTGTCTCTTTTGGAATCTGGTCTGTAAGGAGATTGCCCTCTTCATCTCGCTCACATAAGATACAAGTTCTGCCGCGCTTTTCTATATAATCTTGTATCTGCCTTGTCACCTCATAATTTTCATCTTTACTGTAATTCGTAATGATGTAAAACGTTTCCATAACGTACCTCTCTCGCTTTTATTTTGCCAGCGCCTCAAACGCTGCCTCCACTACCTGATATAGTGCACCTTCCATATCCGGCAGATTGCTTCCCGCTTCGCTTTTCTTTAAATGTACCAGATATTCAATATTTCCCTCCGGTCCTTTGATCGGCGAAAATTCAATGCCGAGAATCTGAAATCCGATTGATGCCGCATAGGACGTGACCAGTTTGATCACCTCGTGGTGAGTACTTTTCTCGCGGACAACTCCCTTCTTCCCTACTTTCTCTCTTCCGGCCTCAAACTGTGGCTTGATCAGGGCAACAATCTCCCCATCCGGTTTTAAATAGTTGCGGATCGGTTCCAGCACTTTTGTCAGCGAGATAAAAGACACATCAATGGAAGAAAAATCAATTTCCTCTCCAAGATCTTCCGGTGTCACATACCGGATATTTGTCTTCTCCATACATACAACCCGGTCATCTTGTCTGAGTTTCCACGCAAGCTGTCCTCTCCCTACATCGATCGCGAACACCTTTCTCGCACCATTCTGGAGCATACAATCTGTAAATCCCCCTGTAGAAGAACCAACATCCGTGCAGACTTTTCCTTCCAGATCTACATCAAAATTGGCGATTGCTTTCTCAAGCTTTAATCCGCCGCGGCTGACATACGGCATTGTGTGCCCCTTGATCTCAATCTGAACCTCATCTGAGAAAGTGGTTCCCGCCTTGTCCTCCCGCTGTCCTTCCACAAATACATTGCCGGACATGATGATCGCCTTCGCCTTCTCTCTTGACTCTGCAAGATTCCGCTTTACAAGTAATACATCTAAACGCTCTTTCATCTATTTCTACTCCTGCTGTCTTTTCTGGTACACGGACAGGATCCGCTCTGTGATCGTATCCGCATCCAGCATTACTTCTTTTCTTAATACTTCTATATTTCCATGTTCCACATACTCATCTGGAATTCCGAAGGACTCTACCTGAACGGGAAGTCTTTTCTTCTCCACATAGGCAAGCACCTGAGCTCCATACCCTCCGGCCAGTACATTTTCCTCAATCGTCACGTAAAGTGTATGTGACTTAGAAAGTTCCTTCAAAAGTTTTTCATCCACCGGCTTGACAAATCGACTGTTGACCAGTGTGCTTTGAATTCCTCTCTCTCTTAAGGAATCACTCACCTGCAAGGCCGTCTCCATCATATGTCCGACACTGAGAAGAACTATTCCTTCTCCAGCTTGGATCACTTCACTCTTTCCATATTCGATCGGCGCGCGGAACTCTTCCAGTCCTGTATACGCTGTTCCTCTTGGATAACGGACCGCGACCGGCCCCGGATACTGGATTGCAAAACGGAGCATATCCGCAAGTTCCCACTTGTTTTTCGGCGTCATCACCGTCATATTTGGGATTGTCGATAAAAATGATAAGTCAAACACACCCTGGTGCGTCTCTCCATCACTCCCCACAAGCCCTGCGCGGTCGATTGCAAATACAACCGGGAGATTCTGCAGGCAGACGTCATGGATCAGCTGGTCATACGCCCGCTGTAAAAAAGAGGAATAGATTGCAACCACCGGCTTAAGCCCTGCCGCTGCAAGTCCCGCCGCAAATGTCACTGCGTGCTCTTCTGCAATTCCCACATCAAAAAATCGATCCCGGTAGGTTTTGGAAAATGGAACCAATCCTGTCCCGCCTGCCATCGCTGCGGTAATCGCCACCAGCTTTGGCTCCTTCTTCGCCTCTCGGTAGATCACTTTGGAAAAGACATCGGTGTAAGAATCTTCCCCTGCTTTTTCCTTTGCCTGTCCGGTCTCAATATCAAACGGACCTGTCCCATGAAACTGGGACGGATATTTCTCCGCCGGGAGATATCCTTTTCCTTTTGTTGTAATCACATGTACCAATACGGCATTCTGAAGTTTCTCTGCTTCCTTAAAAGCCCGACACAATGCCTTAAGATCGTGCCCGTCCACCGGGCCAAGATAGGTGATCCCCATATCTTCAAAAAACATTCCCGGAACAAACAGCTGCTTGATTCCGCTCTTCGCTTTCCGAATATGTCCTGTCACTCTCGCTCCAATATACGGCAGCTTCCCTAATCCCGCCTCCACACCCTTTTTCAATCCGGTGTAGGCACTCGCTGTTCGAAGACCATCCAAATACTTCGACATGCCTCCTACATTTTCTGAGATAGACATATTGTTGTCATTGAGCACAATAATAAAATTACTCTTTAATCCTGCCGCATTGTTGAGTGCTTCATATGCCATCCCGCCGGTCATGGCGCCATCCCCGATGACAGAGATGACTTTATGATCTTGTCCTAGGATCTCCCGTGCCTCTACATACCCAAGTCCTGCCGAGATGGATGTGGAACTGTGCCCGGTATCAAACGCATCGCAATCGCTTTCTTTCCGCTTTGGGAACCCGCTCATCCCACCATATTTCCGCAGATCATCAAACCCGGCTTTTCTGCCGGTAAGCAGTTTGTGCGTATACGCCTGATGCCCCACATCCCAGATAATCTTATCCTCCGGCAGGTCAAAAATCAGGTGCATCGCCATCGTCAGTTCTACTACGCCAAGATTAGAAGCCAGATGTCCGCCAGTCACACTGATTTTCTCGATCAGAAAATCCCGGATCTCCTGGGCAAGCACCTCAAGCTCCTCCGGCTTTAATTTTTTTATATCATTTGCTTTCTGAATTTTTTCCAGTACCATAGGCACTCCCTCTATTTCTCCCGATGTATCAACTCCTGCAAGAGCTGCTCCAGATAGGCATTCTCCCTCTGCAGACTCCTTAACAGAGCAATCGCCTCCTCAGAAATCTGTTCTACATCCTTTTTTGCTTTCTCTAATCCGAAGAGCGTCACATAAGTCGTCTTCTCATTCTTCTGATCGCTGAAAACTGGTTTGCCGAGCACTTCTTCTGTACTTGTAACATCAAGAATGTCATCCTGAATCTGAAATGCGATCCCAATCTTCTTCGCGACCTGCTCGATCACTGCAACTTCCTCTTCTTCTGCTCCCGCCAGAATCGCACCGATCATCATGGCACTTTCTAAAAGCGCTCCTGTCTTCAGCTCATAAATAAAAGAAAGTATATCTTCTGTGATATTCTTTCCAGAAGCACTGACATCTACGACCTGCCCTCCGATCATCCCATAGATACCTGCTTTCTTTGCAAGCACCTGAAGTGCTTTCCCGATCCGGGTTGCCTCCTCCGGCGCTTCCTCAAATGCAGTGCATGCTGTCTCAAACGCATAATTTAACAATGCATCTCCGGCAAGGATCCCCATGTCTTCCCCATATACGATGTGTGTCGTCTTCCTTCCTCTCCGGTAATCATCATCATCCATCGCCGGAAGGTCATCGTGTACGAGCGAATAGGTATGGATCATCTCGATTGCCGCCATGAACGGTCTGACGGTCTTTGCGGCACCTCCAAACATCTGGAAGGTCTCCCAAAGAAGCATCGGACGGAGTCTTTTCCCTCCTGCCATCAGACTGTATTCCATCGCCTCCATGATGACCTGCTGCTTTCCTTCCTGCACAGGAAGATACGCCTTTAGGATCTGTTCGATCTCCTCTGTTTTCTTTCTTTTCTCGTCTCTAAAATTCATGGCATTCTCCATTTTCTTCTAATATCTGTATCTGTTTTTCCACTGTATCGATCTTGTCATTGCATGACTTCAAGAGTTCTATTCCTCTGTGATAAAGTGAAAAAGACTGTTCCAAAGAAAGTCCCGGCTCTTCCATCTGCCGCATCATTCCATCCAGTTCTTGAAACAGTTCCTCCAGTGTTCTATTATCTTTGACTGTGCTTTCCGCCATCTTCTGCCTCCTTTTCCACTTCCGTCACCTGTGCGTGTATCGTTCCGTCTGTCACTTTAATGGAAAGGAGTTCGCCTGGGCAGACATCTTCGATTTTTCGAATATTGACTCCAATCTCATTCTGTACATAAGAAAATCCCTGTCCCAATTTTCTGACCGGAGAAAGTCCGTTGAGACGCTCTGCTCGCACAGACAGACCGTGCTTTGCTTCCTTTAACCGCTCCTGCATCTTCTGCCTAAACCGTTCTTCCAAATCCACTGCCTGTTGCCGTTTCTCATTTAGCTTCACCTGCGGATGCAGATAAGAAAGCCTCTGCGCCCGCTGCATAACCTGATTTCGCTTCTCTTCCACCACGTGCGAAAGTGCACGTTTTAGCTTCCTTTCCGTCTCATCCAAATATACGCGGACAACATCGTATTCATAAACCGCAAGCTCCGCTGCCGCAGAAGGTGTCGGCGCACGAAGATCTGCTACATAGTCAGCGATTGTTGTGTCGGTCTCATGTCCCACCGCTGAAATGACCGGGGTCTGACATGCAAAGATCGCCCGGGCAACAATCTCCTCGTTAAATGCCCAAAGATCCTCGATCGAACCGCCGCCTCTTCCTACAATGATTACATCTACGCCGAATGCATCCAGTCTTCGTATCCCGTCTGCAATGCTTTCTGCAGCATCTTCTCCCTGTACAAGTGCAGGGCACAAATACAGCTGCACATAAGGATTCCTCCTGGACGCAATATGAATGATATCCCGGACTGCCGCCCCCGTAGGCGCTGTTACAATCCCAACCGTGCTGGCAAATGGAGGAATCGGTCGCTTATATTCCTGCTCAAACATCCCCATCTCTTCCAATTCCTGCTTCAGCTTCTCAAACTTCTCATATAGCAATCCAGCCCCATCTAAGATGATCTCTTTCGCATAGAGTTGATATCTGCCGTCGCGCTCATAGACATTGACACTTCCAAGAACGATGACTTGCTGCCCTTCTCTCATCCGAAAAGCAAGACCGCCTCTCTGTCCGGCAAACATCACGCAGGCGATCGTCCCTGTCTCATCCTTGAGGGAAAAATAAATATGTCCGGAAGTGTGATATTTGCAGTTTGACACTTCTCCTTTCACATAGATGCGCCCAAGCATGAAATCTTGTGTAAACATATTTTTAATGTAAGAATTGACTTGACCGACGGAATATACACTGCGCATGGCACTACCTCGAATTGACGATCTTTCCAAGAACTCCGTTGATGAAAGACGGACTCTCTTCACCACCATATCTCTTCGCCAGTTCTACTGCCTCGTTGATTGCAACCCCCTGCGGCACTTCCTCATCCCACTCAATCTCATAAACTGCAAGACGAAGAATAGTCAGGTCTACTTTTCCCATTCGGGATGTCTTCCATCCTGTCACGGAAGCATTGATCTTCTCATCGATCATCTCCACCTTCTCCGCAATTGCGGCATATTTTGTGCGAATGTATTCTTTCTCTGTGTCCTTTGCCGATTCCAGCTCTTCCAGATAAAGTGCAAGCTGCTCTTCCATCTCTTCCTTCGGTTGAAACTCGATGCGGAATAATATTCTAAAAATGTGTTCTCTAAGTTCTGATCTTCCCATTGTATACCTCACTGTCTGTTTTTTCAAAGGTTATCTCTTCGATAGGCTCTATTATACTACATAACCTTCCATATTGCAAAATAGAATTCAGCACACGAAAAGAGATTATGAAAACCTTTCATAATCTCCCTGTGAGCCGTGATTTTTTCAAATCTATTCTTCACCCATGTCTACACCCGCAATACGGATATTGACATCCGCAACGGTAAGCCCGGTCATATTCTCCACCGCCGCTTTGACTTTCTCCTGAATCTTTGCTGACACATCCATGATGTTATAGCCATATTTCAGGACAAGCGCCAGAGATACTGTCACGATTCCTTCCAGCACATCCACCTTCACACCTCTGGATAAATTCTTCATTCCCAGTCGTGCGATCAGGTCATTTGTGATATTTCCTGCCATGGAAGCAACCCCTTCTACCTCTGTGGCTGCCAGAGCTGCAATGATCGCAACTACTTCATCGGCGATCTTTACTTCTCCGAGATTCGGATCCTGATGTATCGTATACGTATTTCTTTCGTCTTTTACCATTTCTAAAACCTCCTGTCTGGTTTGCTGTCTGTTATGGTTATTATAACAAATTTCTCATTATTTGCAAACAAAAAACTTTAAGAACGGCCAAATTCAGACAGAACGAGTCCCTCGTTTCGATCCAGTGTCATACGGATGCTCCAGCTATTGACAAACAGAAGAAGCGGACGATCCTTTAAGTCCTTGATCTTCTTCATGTCAGAAGTTCCGATTACTTTATCAAGATCAATGTCTGTATTCTCAATCCAGCGGATGTGCTCATATGGAAGCTGATCCATGCGGATCTCCACATTGTATTCATTTTCCAGACGGTATTTTAATACGTCAAACTGAAGCACACCGACAACTCCGACGATAATTTCTTCCATCCCGGTGTTGTACTCCTGAAAAATCTGGATCGCACCTTCCTGAGCAATCTGATTAATTCCTTTGATAAACTGCTTCCGCTTCATCGTATCCACCTGACGTACTCTGGCAAAATGTTCCGGTGCAAAAGTCGGAATTCCCTCATAGCAGAACCGCTCTGCTGAAGTCGTAAGAGTATCCCCGATCGAGAAGATTCCCGGATCAAACACACCGATGATATCTCCTCCGTAAGCCTTCTCTACCATCTTCCGCTCACTTGCCATCATCTGCTGCGGCTGAGAAAGACGCACCTTTCTTCCTCCCTGCATGTGATATACTTCCATGCCCGCCTCAAACTCACCGGAACAGATCCGCATGAACGCAATACGGTCACGATGCGCCTTGTTCATATTTGCCTGGATCTTGAAGACAAATGCAGAGAAATCCTTCTCAGTCATCGGGTCAATCTCTCCTTTATCTGACTTTCTCGGAAGCGGCGAAGAAGTCATAGAAAGGAAATGCTGTAAAAATGTCTCCACACCAAAGTTCGTGAGCGCAGAGCCGAAAAATACCGGAGAAAGTTCTCCCTTGCTTACCAGCTCCTGGTCAAACTCAGCACTTGCTCCGTCTAACAGTTCCACTTCTTCCTCCAAAAGAGAAAGTGCATCTTCCTCGATCAGTGTACTCAGCTCCGGATCATCCAATGAAATTTTCTTCACTTCTCCCATTTTTGTTCCTTTTTGTGTATCTGAGAACAGTTCAATTTCCCGATGTTCTCTGTCATAGACACCTTTAAATGCCTTTCCGGAACCGATTGGCCAGTTGACCGGACAGGTTGCAATCCCCAGTTCTTTCTCGATATCGTCCAGCAATTCAAACGTATCTCTCGCCTCACGATCCATCTTATTGATAAAGGTAAAGATTGGGATATGACGCATTACACAGACTTTAAATAGCTTTCTCGTCTGCGCCTCCACACCTTTGGATGCATCGATCACCATCACCGCAGAATCCGCAGCCATCAGTGTACGATAAGTATCCTCCGAGAAGTCCTGATGTCCCGGTGTATCCAGAATGTTAATGCAATATCCATCGTAGTTGAACTGAAGCACGGAGGAAGTCACTGAGATTCCTCTCTCTTTCTCAATCTCCATCCAGTCTGATACTGCATGTTTTGCGGTCGCCTTCCCTTTGACAGATCCTGCCTGATTGATCGCGCCGCCGTATAATAAAAATTTCTCGGTCAATGTCGTCTTACCGGCATCGGGATGAGAAATAATCGCAAATGTTCTTCGTTTCTTTATTTCATTCGTAATATTTGACATAATGTTCTCCTGCTTTGCTTTTTTTCAACGTTTCTATTATAGCAACTCTTTTTTTGTTTATCAACAAAAACTATTTTTCTTCTGCCTTTGCCTCTTCTTCCCCACTATGTATCGGTGTGATTACGATATTCTGCGGGGCAATCCCTGTTTTTCTTGTGACGATATCTTCAATCTGTGCACGATTAGCATCTGTCAGATCTGCGTTGCTTACAACCACATCTGCACTGTCCACCGTCAGATTGACGACCGTCTCTGAAAATCCCTTCGATGCAAGAAGTGTCTCCACTGCCACTTCCTTCTCAGACAGATCCGTCAACTGGATCATCTCATTGACTGCCTGCTGCTTCTGCTCTTCACCGATCTCCGCATTATCAATGATCGCCTGAAGTGTCTCCTTATTCTTTGCGCGCACTTGTTCTCTGGAAACTTTTGCCTCCGCTACTACTTTATTCGCCTCCCCACTTGTAAGTACTGCCTCCCCCGGTGTTCCATCTACCGAATCCTCCAGCACTGCCTCCTTGTCTGTACTCTCAATATCTCCTGCCGTCTCAGCCAGCTCCTGCTCAGAGATATCAAGCAATTCTTTGTTCGCCAGTTCTCCGCTCGTCTCCTTCCCTTCTGCTCCTCCAAACAGCTTTCCGGAATAGTTCAAGTATCCCGCCACCGCGATCATAACTGCCAGTGTTGCAATGATTACCTGATTCTTCTTAAATAGTTTTTTCAAAATGAACCCTCCTTCTTTGAATCACTCTGCTTCATTATTTTAATTTTATGCGTTTCGATACCAAATAATGCCTGCACTGCCTCCGTGATTTCCTTTCGCACGACGGCATCATCCCCTCCGGCTGCACTTACAAGCACTCCTTCCACCTGAGGGTGTACTTCCTTTCGCACATACGGTGTATGCGCTCCTTGCGCAGTATCTTCAAACACTGTTTCCTCTCGTCTTGCAGACTCGCTTTTCTCCAAATCTTTCTCCACGACTTTCTCTGCCGATGTGCGAAACGTAATCATCACCCGCACCTTTCCCACACCTTCGGTCCGTTTTAAGATATCTTCCAATTCCCGCTCCATCGTTTCCCGATACGTATCCAAATCCGTCGTCTTTCTATCATCTGCCTCACTCGTTCTTTCTTTTCCCAAGCTTTCACCCGGTTTCGGAGTCGGAATTGCAATGATCACAAGAAGGATCCCGACAAGAAGCACGACCAGCAGTTGATGTTTCTTAGGAAATCCTTCTGGAAATTTCCAGTCCCACCGTTCCCTATTCACTGTACTCTTCCCCTCCTTCTTTTTCTCTTTCCTCAGCGCTTTCTTCTTCCTGCATTCTGTCTTGTTGTGGATTGTTGCCGCCATAGTCTTTTGGAAGATAATCTTCCGGGCAGATTTCCTTAAGGTACTTTGTCTGCTCCTCGATCTTTCGCAATTCCTCCTCATAAGTATGCTTCTGAAACACTTCTTCAAAAGTTTTTTCCATTCCGGCAACCTTTAGCAGCGGACTGATCACAAGCAAGATCAATAAAAGTCCTGTAAAAAACTTCAGATACTTCCGGTATCCATCACCGGGGATCAAATGAAGTGCCGCTGTCATAAGCACCATATAAAACGCAATATTTTCCACCCATTGATACAGTCCCTCTGTCATCTTTCTCTCCTTCAAATGCATTAAGTGGTCGATGCTGTGACGATCACGATCGTCAGTAGAAACAGTAATCCCGTCGTAAAGATTATCCTCAGCAGAAGCTGATACCCTTTGCCGATTCCAGAAATGCAGCCGACAATCCGCTGATCCGATACCGGCTGGATCACCGCCGCCACCAGTTTGTAGAGAAATGCGACCACTGCGACCTGCAAAAACGGAACCGCACAGATTCCTACGCAGATGATGGCGCCGGTAATCCCGATACTGTTCTTGATAAGAACGGTTGTCCCAAGAACAACCTCCGTCATTCCTCCAATTGCATCCCCGATCCCGGGAATTGCCTCTGCAGTCTTTGTCACCACCCCTCTCTTGACAGAATCGATCACCGGAAGCAGCATTCCCTGAACAAGATTCAGACCAACGACACATGCAAGAAGTGTCTTAATGCTCCAATCGATTCCCGTGTGGATCAGATCTGCCATTTTCGATAAATATTCTTCGGAAGAAAGATGATTCAATAACTCCAATATGGTATAGACCTGTACAAATGGAAGCAGGACATTCAAGATCAAAAGCTCCACAAGAAAGATTAAAAATAAAACCAGATTATAAAACGCTGCCGATGTCACGCCCCCATTTGCAACGGCTACTGCGAGAAAGTAGACCGGTCCAAGGACCTTCATAAATGAAGTCAGAATGGTAAGTCTCTGCGCTGTAAGATCTGTCATCATCCGAAAACCATTTAAGCACACGTTAAATAATAAAAGATACAAAAGATAAAAACTAATCTCTGAAATCTGGCGGTTTGGAAATATACCGGAAAAATTGGCAAATACAGCCGCAATCACTGCAAGCATCAATATATACACAAGACTCTTTTTGCTCTGCCCAAACTCATAGGCAACCTGATCTTTCACAAACTGTCCTGCCGCCTCAAACGACATCGGAAGATCTCCTTTTTCAACCTCTTTCACCATCTTGGAAAAATCCATCTTCCCTTCCGGGAACATGCTTTCGAGCGCCCCTGTCACTTCCTCAAAGCCAAACTCTCCGAAAAGAGCCTCCTCCACAGCTTCCTTTGCCTCCTTAAGCGCCTGCTCTTCTTCTATCTCCGATGCCTCTGCATGCGCTGTCGACAAAAAAAGCAACAGCAGCGCAAACAGAATTCTTGTCCACCATGCTTTTTTTCTGTCCCATACCGGTTTCTGCTCTTTCATGTGCCTCCTCCCAACTCCCATTTTCACTACGTTAAAAATGCATGGATCGTCTCCAACAACGCCAGCAGGATCGGCATGCCAAGCGCCAATATCGTCAGTTTACTGAAAATCTCAATCTGGGATGCCACCGTCTGATAGCCGGCATCTTTGCAGATTCCAGAGGAAAATTCCGCTGCATAAGTGATTCCCACCATCTTTAGCAGTGTACCGATATACGCCCGGTCAATCGTGATCATATCTCCAATTGCACGAAGCGTCTCAAGGATAATCTCCAGTCTCCCTACAATATTCAGAAAAATGAAAATGCTGACCGCCACACTTAGGTAGATGCCATACTCAGATTTTCCATTTTTAAACTGAATCGCAAGCAGCGCGCCCGCCACACCCACAAGTCCAATCTGTACTGCATTCAACTCGTATCCCCCTTCTCCATCTCTTATAAGGAAAATAGCTGCTCAATGGAATGAAACAGTTCCTGAATATAGGGAAGAATCCAAAACAGTACGAGCAGAAGCCCTGCAAGACTTGTCAGAAATGCCTGTTCCTCCCGGCCACTGTGTTTTAATACCTGACATAGTACCGAGACGAGGATCCCGACTGCCGCAATCTTAAAAATAAGCTGAACACTCATGTACTCCTCCCACTAGATCAATAAAATTGTAATAAAAATCCCACTCATCACACCGAGACAGCTGCATAGTTTCTGCTTCGCAGCCAGTCCTTCCCGCACGTCTTGTACTTCCACCTTCAGTTGTTCCAGATACAGATCGATCGCCCCTTCCTGGGCATGTCCGCCGAGATACCCGATACTATTTCCAAATTCTTTTAATTCTTCTAACTCTTCCCTCGTAAGCTTTGTTGTGCAAAGTCGCTCTTCCACCGCACAAGACCATATTTCGGCAAAGGAACTTCCCGCACGTCTTGCAAGCTGTCCGGATACCTGTGTCAAAAACAAGCAGTACGGTGCCTTTACTTTTCTTGAAATGCGGGCAAATGCTTCCTCAAGCGGTGCGTGCGTGTATGCAATTTCTTCTTTTAACAACAAAAGGATCCTCCGCAGCCATTTCAGATCGTTCAGATGTCGTTTGAGATCAGCCGCCGTCAGATACCCGATTCCACTCGTCCCAAGAACGATCAAGATAATTCCGATTCCTTTCACACGCATGCCCCCTTCTCGTATTGTTCTCGGTAAAGCAGTGTTCCTCTTTCATCATAAATTCCTTCTACCTCTCCGATATGAATCCCATTTTTCAAAACAACGTAACGACCAAACCTCTTTTTCTGGATCAGCTGCTGCAGCACAGGTTTCTTTTGCACCTCTGCCATCGATGTGCCATGAACAGTTGCCAGCATACGGCATCCGCAATGCATTGCGTACTCCATCGCATGAATATCCTCCGGTGCCCCGATCTCATCGACTGCAAGTATTTTGGGAGCCATCGACCGAATCAACATGAGCATTCCCTCTGCCTTGGGACATCCATCTAAAATATCCGTGCGGATTCCAAGCTCATTCTGTGCAATCCCAAGATGACACGCCCCCAGTTCTGAGCGTTCATCGACCACGCCTACACTTTCCCCCTGAATCCATCGATTTCCGTCTGAGATCTGACGGATCAAATCCCGCAGCAATGTTGTCTTCCCACATCCCGGAGGGGAAATGATCAGCGTGTGGTACAGCTGTTGATCGTATGTAAGATACGGCAATACTTTCCCTGCACAGTCCTTTACCTCATGTGCCACCCGGATGTTGACGGATGAAATATACTGGATATTCTTTATCGTTCCCTGATCCATAATCACTTTTCCTGCCATTCCTACCCGATGTCCTCCTTCCACTGTCAGAAATCCCTGTCGCAGCTCCTCTTCAAAAGCATATAAAGAATAGCTGCTGATATAATCTACCGTCTCGCGCATTTCTGTCTTCGTGACAAGATGCGGTTTTCCATTCCGCTTTGGAATCCTCTCTTTTCCACGGATATTTAAGATTACCGGACTTCCTACACGAAGACGGATCTCCTGAAGTCCTTCCATGTCTATCTCTTCCTGGCTGATCAGTTCCTGAATCTCTCTTGCAAGAATCTGCAGCACCTGACTGTTTTTTCCGATTGCTCTGTTCATCTTTGTCCACCTCTTAAAACAGTATATGAGAAACTTGTCTGTTTAGAACCAGATTCTCACACGGAATGTATTTCGATAAGAATCCGAAGAACTTTTCTATGCAAAAAAGACTCTGCACAGATTTCTCTGTACGGAGTCTTTTTCGCATATTTATAAAATTCAACTTCTTATTCTGCTACATCTTTGATGGAGAAGCTCATTCTTCCCATCTTATCTTTTCCTAAGCAGACTACTTTGACTTTATCGCCAAGTGTCAGAACATCTTCTACATTTTTGATGCGCTCTTTGGAAATCTTGGAAATGTGTACCATTCCTTCTTTACCCGGAGCAAATTCTACAAACGCTCCAAATTCTTTGATGCTTACGACTTTTCCTTCCAGCACCTGTCCGGCTTCAAAGTCTGTGACAATGATCGCAATCATCTTCATCGCTTCTTCCATCGCCTCTGCATCTACACCGCATACAGACACTGCACCGTCATCTGTAATATCGATCTTCACACCAGTCTGTTCAATGATCGCATTGATCGTCTTTCCGCGCTGTCCGACAACATCACCAATCTTTGCAGGATCAATCTGCATCTGACGGATCTTCGGAGCGTACGGTCCAACAGAAGCACGCGGCTCTGCAATCGCCTTGCTCATTACTTCATCTAAAATATAAGTTCTTGCTTTCTTTGTGCATGCAATTGCTTCCTCGATGATCGGTCTTGTCAATCCGTGAATCTTAATATCCATCTGGATTGCTGTGATACCTTTATGTGTTCCGGCAACCTTAAAGTCCATATCTCCAAAGAAGTCTTCGAGTCCCTGGATATCTGTCAGAACGATATAGTCATCGTCTGTCTCCCCTGTCACAAGACCTGCGGAAATTCCTGCCACTGCTGATTTGATCGGAACACCTGCTGCCATCAGCGACATGCTGGATGCACATACACTTGCCTGGGAAGTAGAACCATTTGATTCAAATGTCTCTGATACCGTACGGATCGCATACGGGAACTCTGCCTCGCTTGGAAGTACCGGTACGAGCGCTCTCTCTGCAAGCGCACCATGTCCGATCTCACGACGTCCCGGTCCTCTTGACGGCTTTGTCTCACCGACAGAGTATGACGGGAAGTTATAGTGGTGCATATATCTCTTGGAAGTCTCTGCCTCATCAAGACCATCAATTCTCTGCGCCTCTGAGAGCGGTGCAAGTGTTGTAATAGTACAGATCTGTGTCTGACCTCTTGTAAACATTGCCGAACCGTGTACTCTCGGAATCAAATCAGTCTCTGCTGCAAGCGGTCTGATCTGATCGATCGCTCTTCCATCCGGACGCTTGTGATCTTTTAAGATCATCTTGCGGACAGTCTTCTTCTGATACTGATATAATGCTTCTCCTAAGAGTTCCAGCCACTCTTCGTTCTCTGCAAATGCTTCTTCTAACTTCTCACGGATCACGCGGATATTTTCTTCTCTGACTTGTTTTTCATCTGTGAATACCGCTTCTTCCATCTCTTCCGGTGTCACGATCTCTTTGATCGCCTCAAACAATTCTTCCGGCACTGCACAGCTTGTGTATGCATGCTTTTCTTTTCCACACTCTGCCACGATCGTATCGATGAACTTGATCACTTCCTGGTTCACTTCATGCGCCGCAAAGATCGCCTCGATCATCTTCGCCTCCGGTACTTCATTTGCACCTGCCTCGATCATAATGACCTTATCTCTTGTGGAAGCAACTGTCAACTGCAGATCAGAAACCGCTCTCTGTGCCGCATTCGGATTGAATACAAACTCTCCGTCGATCAGTCCTACCTGTGTAGTAGAAGTAGGCCCATCAAACGGGATGTCAGAGATTGCTGTGGCGATCGCAGAACCTAACATTGCTGTCAGTTCCGGGCTGCAGTCCGGATCCACAGACAATACGAGGTTATTTAATGTCACATCGTTTCTGTAATCCTTTGGAAACAGAGGTCTCATCGGTCTGTCAATGACACGAGATGTCAGGATCGCATTTTCAGACGCTTTCCCTTCTCTCTTGTTAAACCCTCCCGGGATCTTTCCTACCGCATATAATTTCTCTTCATATTCAACGGAGAGCGGGAAGAAATCGATGCCCTCTCTCGGTTTTTCAGATGCTGTCGCTGTCGATAATACAACAGTCTCTCCATAGTGCATCAAAGCCGCACCATTGGCCTGTGCTGCCACTCTGCCTACATCGACACGCAGAGTTCTTCCGGCTAATTCCATTTCAAATTTTTTAAACATACTGTTCTCCTTTTCTTCGCCGGCAGGCTGTACCGAAACTACTGAAAAATACATTTCTGCTTTGCACTCTGTCAACACTGCTGACAGTTCCTGCGGAAATACGCTTTTCAGTGGTCTCGGCTCATACTTTCCTGCCGTTTTTCATAAACTTCTGCACCGAATGTTTTTCATCCGGCACTTGTAACTGAAAACAAGGGATGGCACGAATAACCATCCCCTGCTAAAATCACTTTGATTATTTTCTAAGTCCTAAACGTTCAATTAAAGAACGGTATCTTTCAATATCAGTTTTCTTTAAGTAAGCAAGTAAGCCTCTTCTCTGACCTACCATTTTAAGAAGACCTCTTCTTGAATGATGATCCTTTGGATTTGCTTTAAAGTGATCTGTTAATTCATTGATTCTTGCTGTTAAGATTGCGATCTGAACTTCCGGTGAACCTGTATCTCCTTCTGTTCTTCCGTATTCTGCAATAATAGCCTGTTTCTTTTCTTTTGCGATCATGTGATGATCCTCCTTTATTCTTTCTTATTATTAATATTTGAGCGCCAGATATTAAGTAACGGTTGGAGTCTTCCAGTTACCGGATATCGGCTCGTAAATCCTTAGTTAGATTAGCATAATTGAATTTGTTTTTCAAGATTTATTTTCAATTTTCTTTTCTTTTCTCAGTTTTCGTCACTATGCACAATTCACAGTTCCCTGCGTTTAATCGCTGCAATATCTGCTTCCATCTGGCTTTTCAGCTCTTCCACAGAGGCAAACTTGCGCTCCGGCCGCACAAACGAGAGCAGTTCTACTTGAATGGTCTGTCCGTAGGTTTCTCTGTCGAACGAAAAAACATTGACTTCTAAAATCAGTTTTCCATCCGCATCCACAGTCGGCTTATTGCCAAGGTTCCCAATCCCTTGATAATAGTTCCCATCAATCCGCACACGGCACGCATAGACGCCGTTTGGCGGCGCCAGCTTTCCGATATCCGGAGTGATATTCATCGTCGGAATCCCAAGCTTTCTCCCAAGCTTTCTGCCATGCTCCACCACACCACTCATTGCATACGGATATCCAAGCAATTCTCTTGCCACTTCCATATGTCCGGCACGGACTTCTTCTTTGATATAAGTACTGCTGATTTCCCTGCCCTGATACAGTTCTTTGTCCACGACTTCCAGTTCATATCCATATATCCCTGCATACTGCTTCAGCATATGAATATCTCCGCGTTTCTCATGTCCAAAATGAAAGTCTGTCCCGACCGCAATATACGCTGCATGGAACTGATCCACCAGCACTTCTTTGATGAACGTCTCTGCTTCCATGCCGGATATCTCCTCCGTAAATGGACAGTCAATCAGATAATCTGTCTGTCCATCGAGATGCTCATACCGTTCTTTCCCGGTCATCAGACTTTTCTTCTGTTTGCCCAGTCGTTCATAGAGCGGAGCCATGTCAAATGCAAAGACAACACTTACCACCTCTTTGGATGCATGTTCCTTCACACGGCTGACCAGTTTCTGATGGCCTCTGTGCAGGCCGTCAAATTTCCCCAGTGTCACTGCAGCTTTTCTCTGTTCCTGATAGCATTCTAGTTCTCTTACATACTGCATGTCATTTCCTCTTCTATCCTTATCCGTATTGTGAGATTTTACTTTTCGTAGAACATCTTCTCGAGCCGGAACATCTTTTCCTCCTGACGGTAGCGATAAATTCCGACAAACACTCCCTGCGCATCGTACACCCGCACCCGTTCTTCCGGCTCATACTTCTCTCTTTTCTTTACAAAAGAAAGGGAAAATGGATTGCCGTTGTACAGATACTGATTTCCAGCCTCTTTCACATCCACACTCCTGCATTCTGGAAACATGGCATCGATGGGAATGATTGCCTCCATCAGAGTCCCGTCCTGCTTCTTCTTTTCAATCTCACCTAACGTCAGGCTATCTTCCAACTCAAAACGACTTACTTTTGTCCGAAGCAGTGATTCCATACAAGCCCCACATCCAAGTTTTTCCCCAATGTCATGACAAAGTGTGCGAATGTAAGTCCCCTTTGAGCAAGATACTTCCATCGTCACTCGAGGCAGATCGATCTCCATGATCTCAATGCTGTGGATCTGGACCGGTCTCGCCTTCCGCTCAACTGTCTTTCCTTCCCTTGCCAGTTCATAAAGCTTCTTTCCCCCGACTTTCAATGCGGAATACATCGGCGGAACCTGCTCATAATTCCCGACAAACTTCTGAATACATGCAGTTACCTCTTCGACTGTAAGCGATGCGGTATCTTTTTTCTCCAGCACTTCTCCGGAACTATCCTGTGTATCTGTGACAGTCCCAAGCAGCATCACTGCCCGGTATGTCTTATCCTTATCCGTCAACAGATCACAGAGTTTTGTCCCTTTCCCAAGGCATACCGGCAGAACTCCTGTCGCATCCGGATCGAGTGTCCCGGTATGACCGATCTTTTTCTGCCCTAAAATCCCTCTGAGCTTTGCCACGACGTCGTGAGAAGTAAACCCTTTTTCTTTATATACATTGATCACTCCGTGTATCATCTGTCTTCTGCCTTTCTTTTCTCCATTTTCTTTTGTCTGTTTCTAGAGCTGTTTTTGGATTTCTTCTACCAACCGGGAAAGAATTTCTTCTGCGCTTCCTTTCATGGTAACACCTGCCGCTTTCTTATGACCACCACCGCCAAATTGCTGTGCGATCCGGCTGACATCCACTTCACCCGTTGCCCGCAGACTGACTTTAAACTCATGATGAGATAATTCATAGAGAAAAATCGCCACTTCAACCCCTTTCGTCACGCGAAGCTGACTGACGATCCCATCCAATTCTTTTGGTTTTACTCCATAAACATCCATCTCTTCTTTTGTCAAAAAGGATGCGATACATTTCCCATCAAGAAGCAGTTTGCTGTCCAGCAGTGCCTTCCCAAGCACTTGATTCTGTACATAAGATTTCTGATAAAAAGTACGGTCAATGATTCCGGAGTAGTCAATGCCTTTCCGCATCAGTTCGGCTGCCGCCTCCATCGTCTCCGGCGCAGTGCAGGAATACTGAAATACCCCAGTGTCATGCACAATCCCAAGGTACAGACATTCTGCGATCTCCTTTGTAATCTTTTCTTTGTCTAACAGACGATACACCAACTCCGAAGTAGAACTTGCATCCGGGTCGATCTCATTTTCATCAGCGAATGCCTGATTGCTGATGTGGTGGTCGATGCACGCTGTCCGTCCTGCCTGCTCATAGAGCATTTTGGAAAATCCAAGACGATTCGAATCGCCGCAGTCCAAAAGAATGAAAAGATCATAGGTTTCTGTCTCTGTGACTTCCGAACGGATATCTGCTGCCGCACCGATAAACCGAAAAGAATCCGGCACCGGCTCCAAGTAAACATCCACCGTGATCTCCGGGTAATTTTTCTGAAGATACTGATACAATCCGAGTGTAGAACCGACACAGTCCCCATCCGGGCGGACATGTCCGCCTAGCGCCACACGGTGGGCTCCCTGCAATAATCTTTCTAATTCCATATTTTCGCTTCCTCTATTTGATATCCTTTGTCACTTCGTCGATTTTCTTAGACATGCTCACGCCATATTCAATGGACTGATCCAGAACAAATTTGACTTCCGGCGTATTTCTCATATTGAGACGATGTGCCAACTCTCTGCGGATGTATCCTTCTGCGCTCTGAAGTCCTGTAACAGTATCCTGCTGTGCCTTCTCATCCCCAAGAACGCTGATATAAGCTTTACATGTCTTCAGATCCGGTGCTACTTCCACAGCAACAACCGATGTCATCGGTGCCACTCTAGGATCTTTGATCCCGTCACGAAGGATACTGCTTAATTCTCTCTGTACTTCCATGTTGACTCTTGTATTCTTAATACTGTTCTTTCTCATCGTTGTTCTCCTTTCCATGCTTAGATGTGCCGGAAACTGCGATTTCCAGACTATATCTCTCGGACATTGATCAACCTCCTTAGTCTGAAAATGCAGTTTCCTCAACTTCTCTATCTTATTTTTTGCCTATCTTGGCACTTCTACCATCTTGAATGCTTCAACCTGGTCTTCTTCTTTGACATCGTTAAACTTCTCAAATACAAGACCACATTCATATCCGGCTCTAACTTCCTTGACATCATCTTTGAAACGTTTCAGCGAAGCAAGAGCACCCTCGAAGATCACAACACCATCTCTCGATACTCTGACAGAACATCCTCTCTCAAATGTACCATCAAGCACATAGGAACCTGCGATTGTTCCAACACCAGATGCCTTGAATGTCTGGCGTACTTCCGCATGTCCGAGCACTTTCTCCTCAAATACCGGATCCAGCATTCCCTTCATCGCTGCCTGCACATCTTCGATCGCATCGTAAATGACACGGTACAGACGAAGATCAACACCTTCGCGCTCAGCGATTTCTTTTGCAGTCGCATCCGGACGGACATTAAATCCGATGATGATCGCATTGGATGCGGATGCAAGATTGACATCAGATTCATTGATCGCACCGACACCGCCGTGGATGATCTTAATGACAACTTCCTCGTTAGACAGCTTCAGAAGACTCTGTTTTACCGCCTCCACAGATCCCTGTACATCGGCTTTTACAATGATTCCAAGTTCTTTTAAGTTTCCTGCCTGGATCTGGCTGAACAGATCGTCTAAGGACATTCTTGATTTTGTCTCTTCAAGCATTCTCACACGGTTCTGAGAGATAAATGTCTCTGCAAAGCTTCTTGCTTCTTTATCAGACTCACATCCAACAAAGATCTCACCAGCATTTGGAACATCATTTAATCCGAGGATCTCCACCGGCATAGACGGTCCTGCTTCTTTGACACGTCTTCCTTTGTCATCCATCATCGCTCTTACTTTCCCGTATGCAGAGCCTGCTGCGATCGGATCTCCTACATGAAGTGTTCCTTTCTGCACAAGAACTGTTGCCACAGAACCTTTTCCTTTGTCAAGCTGCGCTTCGATGACAATTCCTCTTGCACGGCGATTCGGATTAGCCTTCAGCTCAGATACTTCTGCTGTCAGAAGAATCATCTCCAGCAGTTCATCGATTCCTTCATGTGTATGTGCAGATACCGGAACAAAGATTGTGCTTCCGCCCCAGTCTTCTGCGATCAAGCCGTATTCTGTCAATTCTTGTTTGACTCTCTCTACATTTGCACTTGGCTTATCAATCTTATTTACTGCAACGATGATCTCGATGCCTGCCGCTTTCGCATGGTTGATCGCTTCTACCGTCTGCGGCATCACACCGTCATCCGCTGCAACAACAAGGATCGCGATATCTGTTGAGCTCGCTCCACGCATACGCATCGCTGTAAATGCTTCATGTCCCGGTGTATCAAGGAATGTAATGTTCTCTCCATTGATCGTTGCCACATATGCACCGATGTGCTGTGTAATTCCACCCGCTTCACGATCGATCACATTTGTGTTACGGATCGCATCGAGAAGAGAAGTCTTTCCATGGTCTACATGTCCCATGACACATACAACCGGAGGACGTTTCACCATTGTGCTTTCATCCTCTTCGTCTTCTTTTAATAATTCCTCGATCACATCGACAACTTCTTCTTTTTCCACAAGGCATTCAAATTCCATTGCGATCTCTTCGGCAGTGTCAAAGTCTACTTCCTGGTTCACTGTCACGATCTTGCCCTGCATGAATAATTTTTTGACAATTACCGATGGCTGGATCTTCATCTTATCTGCAAGTTCCTGAATAGTAAGTGTCTCTGGAATTGTGATCATTTTGATCTTTTCTTCCTCTTTTTCCACTGGCTTTGGCTGTGGTTTTACCGGCTGTGACATCGGTTTTTGTTTCTTCCCTTTTGGAAGTCTTTCTTCTCTGTCGTCATCCCGGTAATCTTTCTTTTTATAGTTCTCTTTGCCCTTCTGGCGCTGTGGTTTCTGCTCCGGAACAATTGGTGCAGGAATGGACGGAGAAGTTCCTCTTCCATTCTCCTGTCTTCTGTCATCTCTTCTTCCGTTATTTCTTCTGTTGTCCTGTCCGCGGTCATCTCTTCTTCCCTGACCGGAGAATCCGCCTTTCTGACCCTGGCGTTCTCCTCTTCCATCCGGACGATTGTCTCCACGGTTATTGTAGTTTCTGTTCTCACCACGATTCTCCCCGGAGCGCTCTCCTCTGTTAAACGGACGGTTTCCTGAACGTTCTCCTCTGTTATCGCCATTTCTGGATCCTTGATTATTGTTGTTTCCACGGCTGTTTGTGCCATTTCCGGAACGGTAATTGCTGTTCTGACGATCCTTTTGTCCTGTACCGTTTCCTCTCTGATTATTGCCGCCATTGTTCGATCTTTGTCCGCCCTGACGCTTTCCATTCTGTGTATTCTGCGGCCGGAATACCTGCACGATATTTTTCTTTTTTGGTGTCTCCTCGGACGATGCTTCCTTCTTTCCTCCAAAAGCATCTTTCACCATGTTTTCCTGTTCATCTGTAAGGGAACTCATGTGGCTTTTCACCTCTACTTTCTTCTCTTGTAAAAAATCTAAAATTTCTTTGTTTGACTTGTTTAACTCTTTTGCCAGTTCATGTACCCGGACTTTTGTCATACGCTCTACCTCCTCTATGCCATTGTCTGCCTCTCATCCTCTATCTGCTTCTTAATTCCCTTTGCAAATCCTGCATCCAGCACGGCAAGCGATGCCCGGAATTCTTTTCCCATTGCATGCCCCAACGTATCTTTATCCTTATAAAAATAAATTGGTACTTCATAGAAATCACACATGTTCTGAAACTTCTTTTTTGTATTGTCAGAAGCATCCTCTGCCACAATGACAAGTTCTGCTCTTCCTGACTTTGTCTCTTTCTCTGTTGAAAACTCTCCGCTTACTGTCTTTCCCGCCTTGGTCGCCAGACTGATCAGCGAAAGTGCTTTACTTTGTTTCAATCGCATCCATCTCCTCTTTTAAATGTTCATATACCTCTGCCGGAATGGATTGTTTGAAAGATCTCTCAAGCCCTCTGTTTTTCACTGCCTTTTCCAGACATTCCCGTGAAAAGCAAAGGTATGCCCCGCGACCGTTTTTCTTGCCGGTCGCATCCAGAATGAATTCGTTTTCTGACGTTTTCAGTACGCGCATCATCTCTTTTTTACTTTTCATTTCACCACATCCTACGCACTTCCGCATAGGAATCTTCTTTACGCTGCCCAAACAATCACTCCGTTTCTATTCTTCATCTGCCAGATAGTCCTCTGTCTGCTCCGGCTCATCCACTTCTGCTGCTTCCATCGCCATATCCATATAGTTTTCCGGAAGATCTCCTGCCTCAATGGCCTGTGTCTCGCTCTTAATGTCAATCTTATAGCCAGTCAGACGCGCTGCAAGTCTTGCGTTCTGCCCTTCTTTTCCGATTGCAAGAGAAAGCTGGTAATCTGGAACGATCACACTTGCTGTCTTCTCATCCGGATCTGCCATAACAGAAATAACTTTTGCCGGGCTTAATGCATTCTCAATTAAGATTGCCGGATTCTCACTCCAGTTGATGATATCGATCTTCTCCCCGCGCAGTTCGTTGACAATCGCATTGACTCTTGCACCGTTCATTCCGACGCATGCTCCAACTGGATCAACATCTGGATCATTGGACCATACGGCGATCTTTGTACGAGAACCTGCTTCTCTGGAAATACTCTTGATCTCTACTGTTCCGTCTTTGACTTCTGCCACTTCTGACTCAAACAGACGCTTTACAAGTTCTGGATGTGTACGAGAAACTAAGATCTTCGGTCCTTTTGTCGTATTCTTTACTTCTACCACGTACAGTTTGATACGCTCTGTCGGCTTAAATACCTCTCCTTTGACCTGTTCATTCTCTGCCAGCATCGCATCTGCCTTACCAAGGTTAATACTTACATTTTTGCCAACATATCTCTGAACGATACCTGTAACGATATCTTTTTCTTTTTCAAAATACTGGTCATAAACCACTTTTCTTTCTTCCTCGCGGATTTTCTGGAGGATCAGGTTTTTTGCATTCTGTGTGGCGATTCTTCCGAATTCCTTTGATTCTACCGGAATCTGGACAATGTCGCCAAGTTCAAATTTTGAATCGATCATCTTTGCATCTGCAAGGCTGATCTCCATCACCTCATCTTCTACTTCCTCCACAACGACTTTCTCCGCAAATACGGAATAATCGCATGTCTCCCTGTTCATGATGATCTTAATGTTATCTGCTTTTCCAAAATGGTTCTTGCAGGCATTCATCAATGAATTCTCAATTGCATCTAACATGGTCTCTTTGCTGATGTCTTTTTCCTCTTCTAAGATCGTCAGCGCTTCTAATAACTCAGTGTTCATTTCTATTTCCTCCTAACTGTTTAAAAATCAAGTGCAAGACGGATCAATGCGATCTCGCTTCTCTCAAATGTCTTCGGTTCACCATCTTCATATTCGATAGTGACAGTGTCTTTGTCATACGATTTTAAAATACCGGTAAATTCCTTCTGTCTGTCGATCGCACGGTACGTTCTGATCTCCACTTCTTCTCCCAGACTGCGTTTAAAATCTTTCTCTTTCTTTAGCGGTCTTCCAAGTCCCGGAGAGCTGACTTCAAAAATATAAGTATCCTCGATATAATCCTCCCGGTCCAGAATCTCTGAAAATGCACGGCTGACTACTTCACAGTCATCTACTGCAATTCCTCCCGGTTTATCGATATAAGCGCGCAGGTACCAGTTGCTTCCTTCCTTTACATACTCCACATCTACCAGTTCAAATCCATTGCCCTCCACGATCGGCAGAATCAGTTCTTCTGTTTTCTGTTCATATACTTCTCTTTTTGACAAATCATCTCTTCCTTTCTGTTCTTGTTCTTTCGTCTCTGACAAATCTGCATGATACAAAGAAGAGTGGACGTCTTGCCCACTCTTCTGTCAGTTACATATCAATCTATTAAAGAGCATAGCACAACTCTCTGGGAAAAGCAAGCGCTTTTTGCCGCTTTCGCTTTATAATCGTGTCTTCGTCCCTTTTCCATCCCGCTTATTTAACTTGAGCCGGTTTAAGGAAACTTCTTTTTCCTGATAACTTCCCTTTGTGTCAACCCCGTCGGTAAACAGATAAATCTGCTCAATCCGATCACTCTTTTGCAGCTTCATTCCGCGCACACCGACTGCGCCTTTTTTCTTCTCCGGCACCTCCGCAAGAAGAAACCGCAGGAAATATCCTCCTTCCGTCTGAAGCACGATATTCTGCTCTTCCAAAACCTTTATAATCGCAACGACTTCGTCCTCTTCCTGAAGCTTCGTTGCCGCAGTCGTCCGCTTTGATACAAGAAACTCTTCTCCGGCCACTTGTTTTAGCATACTTTGCCTTGTCACAAATAGCAGTTTCGCATCTTTTAATTCTTCTTCCGCACAGAGATATACGATCTCTTCCTGCGCACTGTCGTAGTTCCCCAGATTATCGATCGGAACACTCTTATCTCGAAACTTTCCATATGGAATATCCGAGACTTTTACCTGATGCATCTTTCCGGTATTCGTAAAAATACAAACTTTTCCAGTATTTTTACAAGGAACGATGTGCTTGTTCTCGCTGTCTGCGGCTTCTTTATTCCGCTCATACGTTGCTACATCCACAGTCTTTGCATATCCGAAGCGATCCAGAAGCAGGATCACATCCTGTTCTTCCACCTTGTTCTCTTCATAGATTGCCTCTTTTCCATTCTCGATCACAGTGCGGCGTTCTCTTGCATAAGCCTTTTTGTATCCTTCTAATTCGTCAATGATCACATTTGTCATCGAATCATAATTGTTCAGGATATCTTCATACTTTTCAATGTTTTTCAACGTCTCTTCATGTTCCTTCATGAGCGCTTCGATTTCCAGACCGATCAATTTATAGAGGCGCATCTCCAGAATCGCCGTTGCCTGCTTCTCGGTAAAACACAGTTTTGCTGCCTTTTTCTTGGTTGCCGCTGTCTTAAACGTAATATTCTCCACAGTTCCGTGGATCAAGCATTCCTTCGCATCTTTGATCGACTTGCTGCCTCTTAAGATCTCAATGATCAAGTCAATGACGTCACACGCCTTGATCAGACCTTCCTGAATCTCTTTTTTCGCAAGTTCTTTTGCAAGCAATGTCTTATATTTTCTCGTCATCAGTTCAAACTGAAAATCTACGTGGTGTTCGATGATCTGACGGAGCCCCATCGTCTCCGGTCTTCCATCGGCAACTGCAAGCATGTTCACCCCAAACGTATCTTCCAGACGCGTCTTCTTATAGAGCATGTTTTTCAGGTTTTCAATATCCGCATCTTTTTTCAGTTCGAGAACAATACGGATCCCTTCTTTAGAAGACTGATTCGAGATGTCTACGATATCATTTGTCTTCTTTGCCTCCACCAGTGCACAGACATCGTTCAAAAACTTTCCGATCCCTGCGCCGATCATCGTATAAGGAATCTCAGAGATGACCAGACGTTTCTTTCCGCCTTTTCCATTCTCTACCTCTACTTTTCCGCGAAGTTTGATCTTTCCTGTACCGGTCTCATAGATGGATGGCAGATCATCTTTGTTGACTACGATGCCCCCGGTCGGGAAATCCGGCCCCTTCAGATATGTCAGAAGTTCTTCCGTTGTGATCTCATTGTTCCTCATGTATGCCTTTACTGCATCGATCACCTCACCCAGGTTATGTGTCGGGATACTCGTGGCCATACCGACTGCGATTCCCTCCGCACCATTGACAAGGAGGTTCGGAATTCTGACCGGAAGCACTTCCGGCTCTTTTTCTGTCTCGTCAAAATTTGGCACAAAATCTACAATGTCTTTATCAAGATCTGCCAGATACGCTTCCTGCGTGATCTTGGCCAGACGACTCTCCGTATAACGCATCGCCGCAGCGCCGTCCCCTTCTATCGACCCGAAATTCCCGTGGCCGTCTACCAGCACCATTCCCTTTTTAAAATCCTGCGCCATAACAACCAGCGCCTCATAGATGGAACTGTCACCGTGTGGGTGATATTTACCCATCGTATCTCCGACGATACGGGCACACTTTCTGTATGGTCTGTCATATCTGATCCCAAGTTCATACATATCATAGAGCGTTCTTCTCTGTACCGGCTTTAAACCATCCCGGACATCCGGCAGTGCTCTTGCTATGATGACACTCATCGCATAATCAATGTAAGACTTCTTCATCACATCCGAATACTCGGTTCTTATCACTTGCTGCTCGTTCATATTTTACCTCACCTAACTATATATCCAGTTCTGCCTCTGCCGCATTCTCATAGATAAATGCACGTCTCGGCGGAACATCACTTCCCATCAGCATCTCTGTCACACTAGATGCCATTCTCGCATCTTCAATCTCTACCAATTTTAACATTCTTGTCTCCGGGTTCAATGTGGTCTCCCAAAGCTGCTCTGCATCCATCTCCCCGAGACCTTTGTACCTCTGCAGAGTAAACGGGCCGGTCTGGCGCTTCCGGTACTGTTCGAGTGCCTTATCGTCATACAGATACTCTTCCTCACCCTTCTTCGGCATCGCCTTGTAAAGCGGCGGCATCGCAATATAGACATGTCCCTCAAAGATCAACTCCGGCATAAAGCGATAGAATAAGGTCAGAAGCAATGTAGAAATATGCGCTCCGTCCACATCTGCATCTGCCATGATAATGATCTTATCATAGCGGAGCTTACTGATGTCAAAATCATTCCCATATCCTTCTGAAAACCCACACCCAAACGCATTGATCATCGTCTTGATCTCCGCATTTGCCAGCACTTTATCAATGCTTGCCTTCTCCACATTCAAAATCTTTCCACGGATCGGCAAGATCGCCTGATACAGCCGGTCACGCGCCGTCTTTGCGGATCCTCCCGCCGAATCTCCCTCAACGATAAAGATCTCACACTTTGATGCATCACGGCTCTCACAGTTTGCAAGCTTTCCGTTGCTGTCAAACGAATATTTTTGCTTCGTCAGCAGATTCGTTTTTGCACGTTCTTCTGTCTTGCGGATCTTAGCCGCTTTCTCTGCACAGCCGATCACCTTCTTCAACGTCTCAAGATTTCGGTCAAAGTAGCGAACAATCTCTTCCCCGGTCACCTTTCCCGTAGCTTTGGATGCATCTGGATTGTCAAGCTTCGTCTTCGTCTGTCCTTCAAATCTAGGATCCGGATGCTTTACCGAGACGATCGCCGTCATCCCGTTTCGAATATCCGCTCCGGTAAAATTGGAATCTTTCTCTTTTAAAATACCAAGCTCCCTCGCATATTGGTTGATAACTGTAGTAAATGTCGTCTTGAATCCAGTCAGGTGCGTACCGCCCTCCGCATTGTAAATGTTATTGCAGAAACCAAGCACATTTTCATGGAACTCATTGACATACTGAAATGCCACTTCCACCTCGATACCTTCTGCTTCCCCTTTAAAATAGACTGGCTCATGGATGACCTCTTTCTTCTGGTTCATATCTTTGATAAAACCGATGATCCCATCCGGCTCATGAAACTCAATATGTTCTGTCTGCTCTCGTCTCCGATCCTCAAAGATAATCGTCAGTTCTGGATTCAGATACGCCGTTTCATGCAGACGACTCTTCACCTCATCTGCCTTAAACTTTGTCTTCTCAAAAATCTCTCCATCCGGCAAAAAATTCACAAGTGTACCGGTCTTTCTCGTCTTTGCGATCACCGGGAGAAGGCCGTCCTCCAGCTCTACGACCGGAATCCCCCGCTCATACCGGTCATGGTGTACCCCGCCGTCCCGGCTGATCTTCACATCCATATATTCTGACAACGCATTGACTACGGAAGATCCGACACCATGGAGTCCACCGCTTGTCTTGTAAGCCGAATCATCAAACTTTCCTCCCGCATGCAAGGTCGTGTAGACAAGCCTCGCTGCAGAAATTCCCTTCTTGTGCATGCCGACTGGAACTCCTCGTCCATTGTCCTCCACCGTAGCCGAACCGTCTTTTTCTAAAAAAACACTGATCTTATTACAGAATCCGGCGAGATGTTCATCCACCGCATTATCCACAATCTCATAGATCAGATGATTCAGTCCCTTTGTAGACACACTTCCTATATACATTCCCGGACGCTTCCGGACCGCCTCCAGCCCTTCGAGCACCGAAATACTATCTGCATCATATGTATTTTTCTTAGCCATTTACCCCTGTCCTTTCACGTTCTTTATCAAAGCTTCACACATTCTACCACAAATGTTCAGGATTTTCAACTTTATTTTCGAACAGCTGTTCTTTCTGCTTCTAAACTCCTGTTTTTATGGATTTTCCACAATCACTTTCTGAAGTGTTACTGCAAGCAATTCCATCGCATTTCTCATTTCCTCTACCGTGTTTGTCTGCGCCCCTGCCTCGATCAAAAGCGACTTCGGGCGCATGTGCAGACTGTAGCGGTACCCACGGAGAAAGATCCTCCTTGTAAATCCAGGATACATCTGTTCTGCCGCCAACTTCATTTGAAGTGAAAATGCCAGATTGTCCTGTATGTATGGGTTTGGAAGGTATGCGATATCTCCGTTATCCTTTGTCCGGCTCAACCCATTAAAAAACATAATCTGCGCAGTCGGTTTTCCATTTACTTCTGTCACCAGATGCGTATCCTCCCCCACGCCGTCCCGGTGAAGATCGATCACAACTTCGATACTTGGATGCTCTTCAAGGATTGGCCGTACTCCCGCCTCCGCATACTCATATGCTGCGCTCCGGTCCAACTGTCCATTGATCAGATCGTAGACACCCGGATGGTGGATCGTCGGAATCCCAAGTGCATTTAACCGCTCTGCGAGAAGCTTCCCCATCCCGACGATCGTTGTGTCTGTATCTCCCTCCACGGAATCGATGAAAGCTTCCTGCGAATGCGTATGGAAAATAAGAATTTTGGGTGCATCTCCCTGCTTTTCAATCTTCATGCTCCTTGACAGGAGGTCATCCGCATTCAACTGATCCGGTCCAATCATAGTCGCACTGTCCACCGTATAAAAATTGCTGAGCAGATAATCAAAATCCCGTAGCTTCTCTATAGACATCTCCGGGGGAACCTGAGCCATCTTGGGCGGCTCCTCCACCGTTACCGCTTTCTCTGGATTCACCAGTTTTCCATCTGCCCCCACTTCATTTTCATCCTCCGCCTGCTTTTTCAGGATCATCTCGTACGTTTCTTCATCCTCCAGCGATGCCCGATAAACTTTCTGGCGCCGCAGATATCCACCGGCAGGCAAAATCTGCATCGCCTGCTTTGCGATCCACTCCCCCGGAGCAAGAACAGGTTCCGCTTTTAAATAGGAGAGAGAAGGCAGGTATCGCTCCTCTGCCCTCTTCTGCACACTTTTTGCCACTGCCTTTTTATCAAAAACTGTCCCCATATTTTGCAAAATACATAAAAACACAAGAAAGACTGCGATCTTTCCAGTCATACTTCCTGTCCCTGTCAGCTTCCATCTCTTTTTCACGCATCCACTTCCCCACTATTTTCTGCTGCTCTTGTCCATCCTGCCACAATCGCCCTGCCTTTAAACTATATGAGCCAAACAAAAAATTTATGAGGCTGTCCCTTCCGAAAACAAGATATTTAACGCCTCCGAGATTGTAAAACTCACCCGCTTGATAGTGTCATCAATATTTTTTGGTGTCATATACATCCCGTTCAGATGCGGAGCGATCAGCTCCCGGATCAGTTCCTGCTTCTCTGCCTCGTTGTAACTGCGCAGCGTCTCCCCTACACTTTTGAGCAGTTCAGAAGACTCCAGCGCTACGATGAAGTTTTCCATCGTATCATTGACGATCGTCACCGCATCTACCACAGTCGGAACACCGATCCCGATCACCTTGACACCCAACGTCTCCCTGTTTAATGCCAGCCTGTGGTTTCCCACACCAGATCCCGGACAGATTCCGGTATCTGTAATCTGAATCGTCCGGTTTAATCTTTTACTGTTTCTCGCCGCAAGCGCATCGATCGCCACAACAAAATCCGGCTCCGTTTCCTCCGCAATCCCCTTCACAATCTCCAGCGTCTCCATTCCAGTCTGCCCCGTAACCCCGGGCACTACAGCACTGACAAGATATACTTGATCTTTTCCCATCGCATATTTCCCATATTCTTTTACGATGTGCCGTGTGACATGCAGATGGTCTGCCACATAAGGTCCGAGTGCATCCGGTGTCACCTCGCGGTTTCCAAGCCCTACCACAAGAACAGATACTTCCTCCTTTCGTTCCGGCACGAGTTCTTTGATATCCTCTGCCAGCTTTTTTGAAATTTCCCTGTGATAATCTTCATCCGGCACAGCCATATTCGGCGCCTCGATGGTCAGATACGTACCGACTGGCTTTCCCATCATCTTCGCTCCATTCTCTGTCTCAACAACGACACGGGTCGTCCGGATCTCTCTCTCCTCGTCGTAAGTCTCTTCCACACTCACACCCGGAATCTCCACATGATCCGACACAAACCGTTCCCTTGTCTCCAGCGCCAAGTCCGTACGAATATTATAATTTTCCAACATTACATTCTTTCCCTCATTTCCACTCTGTTTTTTAATAGTTTTTACAAAAAAATGGGAAATATGTATTGACAGAACAGATTCTATCCATTAAACTAAATAAGTGTGTTCGACAGAACGTCCGTGTCCGAATCTGCCGAATTACCCTAACGAATAGAAAATAAAAAAATCACATATTTGGAGGTGTACGATTTGGCTAACATTAAATCTGCAAAAAAGAGAATTTTAGTAAACGAAACAAAAGCTGCTAGAAATAAAGCAATTAAATCAAAAGTAAAAACTTACGTGAAAAAAGTAGAGACTGCTGTTGCTCACAGCGACAAAGCTGCTGCTGAAGAAGCTTTAAAAGCTGCTATCGTTGAGATCAACAAAGCTGGTTCTAAAGGTGTTTACCACAAGAACACTTGCGCTAGAAAAGTTTCTCGTTTAACAAAAGCTGTTAACGGAATTGCTTAATTAGAAAGCTTAATCAAATAGAAATAGAAAGAAGTAATCATACCGTCATGTGATTACTTCTTTTTTTATTTCATAGGACCAACTTCTACAAAATCCTAATTTTCTCTCACAGCAGGCGCCCTATAAAAGAGCGCCTGTACATATCCTTTGATCTGGAAAAATTTTACAGAAACAGATTTTTCACATCATTGAATAAAATCAAGATCATCAATCCAAAAAGTAGCACAAATCCTGCAAAATGGACCATTCCCTCTTTCTCCGGCGCAATTCGCTTGCCACGGATCACTTCCAGGATCAAAAATACCAGTCTTCCACCATCTAACGCCGGAATTGGAAGCAGATTCATCACCCCTAAGTTTGCCGATAACAAGATTCCGATGTTCATCAGATTCAGGAATACAATTGCCATTCCCGCCGGTTTCGCAGCCTCATAAGTATCATCTACAAGGTTTACAATTCCTACCGGGCCGGCCATCTGGTCAAGACCGACTTTTCCGGTGACAAGCATCTTCAAGCCATCCAATGTCGTACAGATCCAATATTTTACTTCATAGACTCCATACTGAAGCGCCTTCAGTCCGTCCGCCTTCTCATTTTGCGCCTTTCCGGTCAGACCAAGCAGATACATCCCCGTTTCTTCATCCATCCTCGGCTTGATATCTACCTGATGTTCTTTTCCATCCCGCTCATAAGTGACCGTGACTGTCTCCCCCTGATGCATTTGATTATATACCTGTACCTCTCTCCAGAGATTGATATCCTTATGATTCATCTTCACAATGACATCGCCCTTCTGCAATCCGGCTTCTTCTGCCGCTGACCCCGGAATTACATCGTCTGCAACGGCCGGATCATAACCAACCCAGGCAACAAGGATCACCGCAAAGATGAGCGCGAGAATAAAATTAAACACCGGTCCTGCCGCTATGACAGAAATCCTTGCCCAAACCGATTTGCTGTTAAAGCTTCCTGCCGACTGATCGTCAATCTCATCTTCACCCATCATACAGGATCCTCCAAACGGCAAAAGTTTCCACGAGTATCTCGTGCCTCCCCGCTCAAAGCTTAGGATCCTCGGTCCCATTCCAAGAGAAAATTCTGATACATCGATCCCATTTTTCTTTGCTAGTAAGAAATGTCCAAGTTCATGGACAATTACAATGAAACTAAAAAGTAACAAGGCAAGAAGAATGCCCATCTGTTACCACCTGCTTTCTATATAGTCATATGTTTCTGCCTCTGTCTGCAGTATTTCATCCACAGAAGGATTGGCGATATTTTTGTGCGCCTCCATGCATGCCTGGATCATCTCCGGTATCTCCAAAAATCTGATCTCCCGGTTCAAGAACTTACTCACTGCCTTTTCATTTGCAGCATTGAACACCGTCGGAAGGCTTCCGCCTGCCTTTCCTGCCTCGTATGCCAGCCGCAGCCCATAGAAGGTCTCCAAATCCGGTTCCTCAAAGGTCAGCTGTGCAAGCCCTCTGAAATCCAGCCGGTCTCCCGGCAGATATCTGCGCTCCGGGTAGTAGAGTGCATACTGAATCGGCAACTTCATATCCGGTGTGCCAAGCTGGGCGATTACCGCGCCATCTACATATTCTACCATGGAGTGAATGATACTCTGCGGCTGCACAACAACCTCAATCTGATCTACATCCACTCCAAAGAGCCATTTTGCCTCAATCACTTCCAGCCCTTTGTTGACCATCGTAGAAGAATCGATCGTAATCTTCCTTCCCATCTCCCAGTTCGGATGCTTCAAGGCATCTTCCACCTGGACGTTCTGAAGGTCTTCCCATCTTCTTCCGCGGAATGGTCCCCCGGAAGCTGTGAGCAAGATCTTGTGGAGCGCCCGCTCCTGCCCGCCCTGCAAAGACTGAAAAATGGCGCTGTGTTCACTGTCCACCGGAAGGATCGATACTCCGTGTTCTTTTGCCAGCGGCATGATAATATGCCCCGCAGTCACAAGTGTCTCCTTATTGGCAAGCGCAATATGTTTTCCGGCCGTAATTGCCGCAATCGTCGGCCGAATCCCGATCATTCCTACAATTGCAGTCACTAAGATCTCCACTTCCGGAAGTGTGGATACTTCAATCAGCCCTTCCATCCCAGATACAATCTTCACATCAAGATCTCTGACCTTATCTGCCAGTTCCTTTGCGCGCTCTTCATTCCAGACTGCCACAACTTTCGGTGCAAATTCCCGAATCTGCGCTTCCAGTCGTTCTATATTATTCCCCGCAGCCAGTCCTGATACTTCGATATCTTTATTTTCTCTCACAACCTCCAACGTCTGTGTGCCGATGGAGCCTGTCGAACCTAAAATTGCTATCTTTTTCATCTCATTCACCTACTTCATTATCGTCACAGCGAGATAATAGATCACCGGCGCTGTAAAAATCACACTGTCAAACCGATCCAGCACACCGCCGTGCCCCGGAATCAGCTTGCCATAGTCCTTGATGTCATGGTTTCGTTTGATTGCAGATGCCGCAAGATCTCCCACCTGTGAAATCATACCGCCCACTGCACAAATAAATGCATACGCCAATGCACTTGCCTGCACATCCGGCGCGAAATAATTGATTGCCGCAGCATAGAGCGCTCCAAGAAGTGCAGCGCCTACAATCCCACCGATACCACCTTCCACAGATTTCTTCGGACTTAACTTCGGAGCCATCTTATGTTTACCGATCAGCATTCCGACACAGTACGCACACGTATCACATCCCCAGGAACAGATAAACACAAGTCCTACGAGAAATGCCCCGTGTGCAAGCAGTCTTGTCTGATAGATGTAAGAAAGCATCACTGCCACATAAAACATTCCGAAATAAGTCAGCATCACCTGCTCTGAGCGATATTTCGGAAAAGAAAACACATAAACCGCCATCAACACGATCAAAAAGAGTATTCCGATGCAGGTAATCTCATTGATCTGGCCCGCTGCAAATGCTCCCGGCGCTTTTCCCGCCGCTACTCTGTGCAGCAAAATATAGTAAGCTGCTGCTGCCACATAGCCTGTCACACCAAGCAGTTTTTTATGCACATCTGCAATTTTATAAAGTTCACTCATTCCAATCAGACTGAGAACAAGAAGAATTCCAAACAGAATATCTCCTCCGCTGACGATTGCAAACAGCGCCACGATCACAAGCAGAATCCCGCTGATCAATCTTGTCTTAAACATTTGTATCTTCCTCCCCTGTCTTTCCAAAACGTCTGTCACGGCGATTATATTGTTCAATCGCCTTTCGCAATTCTTCCTTCGTAAAGTCCGGCCATAACACATCTGTAAAATAAAATTCTGTGTAGGCAAGCTGCCAGAGCAGATAGTTGGAGAGCCGCAATTCTCCGCTTGTACGGATCAAAAGATCCGGATCCGGAATCCCATGTGTGTCCAGATAAGACTCCAACACCTCTTCTGTGATCTTCTCCGCCTCTATCTTTCCCTCTTTGCAGTCCTTGGCAAGAGTTCTCACTGCACGGACGATCTCATCCCTGCTTCCATAATTGATCGCAATCTGGAAGTTCAGACCATCGTTATTCTTCGAAGCCTCCTCAAGTTCTAAGATCCTTGTGCGGATATCCTCATCAAGTCCTGTCAAGTCTCCGATCACGCGCACTTTCATTCGGTTCTTCTCGGCAGTCTTTAAACAAGTCTTCATATAATTTCTGAGAAGCTTCATCAGCGCATCGACTTCCCCTTTTGGCCGGTTCCAGTTCTCTGTAGAAAACGCATAGACCGTCAGATACTTGACACCCATCTTATATGCTTCCTCACAGATCCGCTCTACATTTTTGCTTCCCTGGGCATGCCCGTAATTTCTCGGCATCCCTTTCTTCTTCGCCCAACGCCCATTCCCATCCAGGATGATCGCAATATGCTGTGGTACGTTCATCTAATCAAATTCTCCTCTCTAATAGGATAAGCAAGGTCAGACGTCACTTCATCCCCCTTGCTTATCCTCCTTTTTTTCTTCTGTTGTCTCAGATCAGAAATAAAACACTGTGTGCCTCACACAGAATTTCTTCTTAGACAGTCATCACTTCTTTTGATTTTGCCTCAACAGCTTTTTCGATCTGTGCGATGTACTTATCTGTCAGTTTCTGTAATTCATCTTCCAGATCCTTGATCTCATCTTCAGAAACCTCTGTTCCTTTTAATTTCTTAAACGTATCATTTCCATCACGTCTGATGTTACGAACTGCAACCTTTCCTGCTTCTCCTTTTTTCTTAACATCTTTCACAAGTTCTTTTCTTCGCTCTTCTGTCAGCTCCGGAAATACAAGACGGATGACTGTACCATCATTGGTCGGATTGATTCCGATATCAGAAGTCAGGATTGCCTTCTCGATCTCTTTTACCATTGATTTTTCCCATGGCTGGATCTGGATCATGCGCGCTTCCGGCACAGATACATTCGCCACTTGCTGGATCGGAGTTGGTGATCCATAGTAGTCTACTGTCAGCTTATCCAGTACATGTGGGTTTGCACGTCCTGCACGGATCGTTGCCAGTTCACTTGTCAGGCTGTTGTAAGATTTCTCCATTTTTTCATTAAATACATTCAGTCTTTCATTCATTGCTATATTCCTCCGCTTCTTTTTATGATACAGTTACTTTCGTTCCTGTAAATGTTCCTGTCATCGTCTCTACGATACTATTCTCCTCGCTCAAACCAAACACGAGCATAGGCATCTGATTCTCCATACATAAGATAGATGCTGCCAGATCGATCACGGCCAGTCTCTTCTCGATCACTTCACTGATTGAAATCTCATCGTACTTCACAGCCTCCGGATTTACCTTCGGATCACTGTCATATACGCCATCGATCGTCTTCGCAACGAGCATTGCCTCTGCCTCGATCTCAATCGCACGCAGAACCGCACCTGTATCCGTAGAAAAATACGGATGTCCGGTACCTCCGGCAAAGAAAACCACCTTTCCTTCTTCAAGCGCTTTCACAGCTGCATCCTTGGAGAACAGAGTCGTGAATGCTCCACATACAAATGGAGTAAATACTTCTGTCTTCATTCCCACATGGCGGAAAATCTCAGATACATAAGTACAGTTCATGATTGTCGCCAGCATCCCAATCTGGTCCGCTTTCGTGCGGTCGATCGTCTCGCTCGTTCTTCCTCTCCAGAAGTTGCCTCCTCCGGTCACGATCGCAACCTGGATTCCTGCATCTACAAGCTGTTTTACCTGCTCTGCGACTCCGATACAGGTCGCCTCATCAAAACCTGTCTTTTTATCTCCTGCCAGCGCTTCTCCGCTGAGCTTCAGTAATACTCTCTTCATCTGTCTCGCTCCTTATTCTCTTTTGTCATTGATATATAGACATACCAGGACTCTTACGTTACCAGTATATCATAATTTTATCAAAAATGGAATCTCTTCCCGACGGGATTTCTCATTTTATCGATATTCTTCCAGTACGTTTCGGATTTCCTCATCCAACTCTTTGATTCTTGCATCTTTCTGTTGGCAAAAAATCTCATACTCCAATTTCAATGCTTCTGCTTCCGCCTGACACTGCACGCGATACTGGTAGTACTGATAATAGGTCATCACCTGCAAAGCTCCTGCCATCTCCTTTTCTTTGATCTCTGACAGAAGCTTTCGAAACGTCTCGGGCGTAATGGCTTCCCTGTCGCCTTCTATCTGAGAAGTCACTTCCGGAAACAAAAATGCCACCGACTTCTTTTTACTTATCGCATTCGTGAGGGCAGACTCTATCGTCATTGCATGCTTTGACACTATCACTGTCTTCACCGGAAGTGCTCCATCTTCCAGATTCCCAATATAGCCTCCGGACTGCTGCGGAACCGCCCATACCGAAAATCCTCGCGCCTTCAGTTCTTCCTCCTTGCTGTCGGAACTTTGCCCCTCAGAGAAAAAATATCCCCCCGGTGTCCCGATTCCCGCACCATTCCATGCTGCAATCTGGGCATCCAATTGTTGTACCCACTGCTCCTCATCTTCTCCTCCCGGAGACTCGGTCTGGAACACATATTCCCATCCGCTTCCAAGCATGCCATGAAATGCTTCCATACTCATCAGTTCCGGCGAACTTCCCGGTACTAACCCATTCTGCAGCGGAAACGTTCCTCGATATCCATATTCTGTCATGATCTGGAGTGTATCCTGTGTAAGCGTTTGATTTGCACTTGCAAAGCCAAGCAGAACACAAGTCCCTCCATTTCTCGTGTTCTCCAACCGCTGCAGCCATTCCTTATCCTGCTTCTCTAATACACGCTTCTTCTCCTCAAACGGCTTAATCCGTGCGGTAATTTCTGCATTGCTCGAAACCCACTGCTGCTCCTTTTTCTTCTCTGCCCACAGCGCCGCAGCAATGCCAATGATCCCGATAACGATGACTACTACCGCCACAATCCTCAGCAATGCCATCCTTTGTTTTCCTGCTTTCATATTCCCTCTGCACTCTCTTTCTCTGTTTTCACTCGTATAAAACATTATACGATAAGAAAAGAAGAAAATCAATCGAAGAAAATTTTGTGAGGCGTTCTGCCTGCTGCTCACAGAAAGAGACGGCAACAGACAAAAGTCTGCCGCCGTCTCACTTTCCTTCTTATGTCATCTCTTCCTGACTAAGATTATTCTCCCCAGCCAGTTCCTCCAACATCAAGCATATTATCATTCTGCGACGGACTCTCAACTCCACTCATCGTAATGATGCTCTCTCCGTCAAACTCGATAATTTCTAATGCTGGTGCTTCATACTGTCTTTTCATTCTGCTTCATCCTTTCTACTGATTGTATCTCTTCCTACTCTGGAAGTATCTCTTTTTCTCCAAAAAGCTCCTCCTGCAGCGCTTCCTCTTCCGGCAATACCGGCTGCTCTTCCGGAAGTACAACTTCCGGCAGCTCCAATGTATGCTCTTCTCCCAGCTGCGCTTCCGCCTGATTTTCTGATGGTTCCAAATGCTCTGGTTCCTCTATAGTAATCGGCAAATTGTCATAGGTCAAGAGCCATTTTAATGTCGGATACCCTTTTGTGGATACCGAACCGAAATCCCACGCGTCTGGATCAGCTCCCTCTTCGTTGCCATTGAAAGTCAAGACATCACGATAGAACGAGACGTCGTATTTCTGATGTTCCTCAGCAGCCAGCAAGGTTCCTTTTGCAATCGTCGCCTCCGAAACATTACTTGTTCCTGTCGCGCTGGAAAGCTCGTAACATTTTGTAAGATTTGTCGCTTCTATTGTCTCAATCTGATATTTTCCTAAAAACTTATAATTGGCTCCTGCATTTCCGATGGCAATACATCTGTCTACCTGCCAATTCTTCCCGCTGTTACTAAAGGTATCTATACTTCCTAAAAATCCACTCTTATCGCTCCATGTCGCCGGTTGGTTGGATCTCGCCTCCATGTTACTGATGACATTTCTTATCTTGGCTGCTTTAAGCTCTCCCACAGCGCCGCCTTGCTGGTTATTATCCATAACAATTTCCCCCTGCACGTAGGAATCTTCAAATATCGAACTTTGCCCTGTCAGCTGCCCGATGGCTCCTCCGATCAGATTGAATTTCGAAAGTTCTGCCGGAGCAATCTCCCGGTTAATGTCAACTCCCTCTAACCAAATTTTTCCGACATAAGATTCATGCACAAGCCCGCTAAGTGACGCAGTATTCGTTCCTCCATTCAGTTTTACATGATTCATATAGATCGTCTCCAGATGACCATACTCCACCGAACGTGCAAGTCCATTAGCTTCTACTTTCTTTATATTCCCCCACTCCGTCTTCTCGCCTGCAGTTACAAAGACATTTTGTATGCGGAGATTTTTCACAGTCGCCTTGGCATTGACTGACCTTCCTCGAATGAGGTCAAACAAAGAGGCTCGCAAGCCGTGGATGACCTGATTGTTTCCATCCAGTTCTCCTGAGAATGCTTTCATGATGTAGGAAGTCTGATTTTCTGGCAATCTCACTTGCTCCATGGAAATATTGTTCATCAAAATATATTTTCCACCTGGATTCTCTGAAATCTTCATCAAGTCTTCCGGTGTACGAATCTGAATATATTCCGCAGATGGATGTTCGGTGCGCAGTAGATGTTCGGTCACTGCCGATCCTTCCGGCAATGGCGGAAGCGGTTCTTCTCCTGCGATCCATACAAGGGAAGGATATCCATGTTCTGCCACGGAAGAAAAGTTCCATTTAGTGCTGTCAAATTTCAAAGTATCCCGATAAAAATCTGGATTTTTATACTCGGTAGTTTCTGTCAAGTATCCCGAAACTGCGGCGCTCCTTCCGCTCACCGCTGCCTCATAGCAATTCTTCAGCCCGAATTCGATCGCGGTGTTCGAATTTCCTTTTGTTGCAAATCGGTAGGCCTCCCCGACACTTCCCTGTGCCCGGTTTTCTCCTGCTTCCCCGATTGCAATGTTATTTTCCATCCACGTTGCCATACTTCCGTCAAAACCGACCATTCCTATGAAGCCGGCTCCATCGGTCTGTGGTGACGTGGATTTTGTCCGCATATTTGAAACGACCTGTTTGACAGTGTTCTCCGTTCCGTAGTTGTTGTAGCCAAACACACCTCCCTGCGTGTTGGAGCGAACAGTGATTTCTCCTCCCGCATAGCTGTCGTTGACATGAACTCCTCCATTCAACTGAGCAATCAGGCCTCCGACCATCAAATCTGTCTTTCCAGCAAAAGCCGGTCCATAAGGGTTAATGTTCAATCCTTCTGCCCACACTTCACTGATTGTCGTGTTTTGTGCCGTTCCTGCAAGTGCACCTGTATTGTCTCCTCCTGCAAGAAGGATATTCTTTAACTGCAATCTAGAAACCTTCGCATTTTGTAAAGACTTCGCAAGCGCATTCGCCCCTTGGTCACTCTTCCACCGTTCTACTGTTACGTCTGTCACCTTTAAGTTCTTCACAGTTCCCGACAATCGGTCAAATAGCGGTGCCCCGGAAATTTCACGGATCGTCAGTCCATTTCCATCCAGTTCGCCACTGAAGTTTCCAAGGAAAGAGCCATCCACAGCCTTTTTCCCAAAAAGAGAAATCGATTGCATCAGAATATATTTTCCGGAACTGTTTTTCGCCGCCAGCAGTTCTTCCGTCGTATGGATCGGCTCATATCCAGACGGAACCGTCGTCTGTAACGGGGTTTCTTCTGCCGGTGTTCCTTCTGTCCCCGGAGGTCTGATTCCCTCTGCATCCATCTCACGAAGTCTCGGCCAACCCGTCTTTGCTGCATCAGCCCAGTTCCAGATGTTCGGATCCAGTTTCAGATCAGACTGATAGAATGCTTCACTTTGCAGACTGTCCTGAGTCACTCCCTGCGGATCTGTACCTACAATCTGGTATCCCGGTGTGTCCGTATTGACAAAACAGTTTTTAAATGCCTTCAATTCATTAATATCATCCGGATTGTTCATATACATCAATTTGTAACGAGTGCTTCCCGGATCTTGTGGGTACACACCGCCAGCCACCACACATTCTGAAATTGCACTTTCTCCTGTCACGCTTCCGACAAATGCCGCTGTATTTTGTGGAACCGCCTGATATGGCATGTGCAATTCTGCATCTGCAAATACTTTTTGAATCGTCACCGCATCTGCGCTTCCGACAAGTCCACCCACCTCATTTGCGGATGTATGTATCTTTGTCTCTGCTACAAGCAGATTGGACATTCTGGATGCAGCTGCTTGGGCTGTGATCACCCCTGCATAAGCCGCGTTTGCCGTCAGATCCACACCTTGTACACTGATTCGATCAAAGGTGGAGCCCTGATCTTTTCCAACTAGTCCTGTATAACTCTGACCGTTTAAAGTAATTCCATTGAAATGTACATTCTTTACCGTGGCATTCTTCGTCTCCGCCGCCAGCACATTTGCGCCTGCGTCTTCGCTTTTCACAAAAATATTTCTGAAACGAAGGTTTTCTACGGTTCCTGACAGTACCGCAAACAGCGGACCTCTGATTCCACTCACAGCATGTGCTTGCCCGTCCAGACTTCCTGTAAAGGTTTCTGTCACATAAGCAGTTTCTACCTCTGCAAAGTCCAGGTCAGCTGTCAGCACAAATTTTCCTTCCGGTACTCGGTTCATCTTCTGAAGATCTGCCACTGTATGGATCTCCGCCCGCATCGGATTGATTTCGACCGCAAACTCTCTCAGCGAAGCAAATCCTCTTTCAGCTGCCTGCGCCGCATCCCACACAGAAGCATCCAGTCCCAGTGTTTCTGTATAGAATTCCGCTGTCCACACTTCTTTGCTTATCGGTCTTATAAAATCACCTTCGCCAGACTGGCTAATTCCATTTCCGGCTGCAAATTCATATGCATTGCTATACTGTGCAGTATTTCCGCCAAGCTTCTGCATATGGTCTGCCACATCTCCTACCGAACAAATATTGCGGTAGGTATTTTCACCGACACTGTTTCCTACCATCCCGGCTCCGTCTGCCCCTGTCACATCCACATTGAGATAAATATTTTCAAAAACAGCTCCTTCTGTCGTCACCGCAACTCCGGCTGCCGTAGAAGCCGCCTGAACAGCACCTTCTACAAAAAGATTTTTCATCATTGTATTGCGTACAGTTCCCGCAACTGCCGCAGCCTTTCCTGCTGCACTGTTCACTCGGATTCCGTGAAGCAGCACTTGTTCTACAGCAGCATCTTCCATTGTATTTGCCAAAATTCCACTCACCGTCTCCGGAGTGTCTGACAGCTCCACAGTACTTCCCTCTATTGCCAGGTTCCGGACACTTCCCTTCAGTTGATCAAACAGCGGCTTTTGCAATCCGGTGATTTTATAGTGCTGTCCATCCAGCACACCTGTAAATTCCGGTATGACACCGCGTTCGCCTTCTGCCCCCGTCAGATCGATATCTGCTTTCAGATGATATTCCTGTCCAGGGAATGCTTTCATCTTCAGAAAGTCCTCCGGTGTATGGATCTCTATAATTTCTTTTTTCTCCATGCCTCTTAATTCCGGATATCCCTTCATAGCTACTAAGCTGAGATTCCAGATTTCTTCCGAAAAATTCATAGAAGCCCGATAAAATTCTTCCTCTTTTGTGCGTTCTTCCGAAATTGCAGAAAGGATTCCTATCGTTTCTGTCGTGTGAGAGATTCCCCCGGCAGTTTCAAGCACAAACGCATTCTTCACCATCGACTCTAACACTTCCGGTGTTCCCAGGAAGTTATAAAGAGGCGTCTCTGTTCGATTGTCTACCTTTCCTGCCGCGAATACATTTTCCACATTGCTTTTTCCTCCGAGATTTCCAATGAATCCCGCACTATTCGTCCGATTCTTCTCATCCGTATAGTTCTCTGCCACCATATCTGCACCACTGTACACTTGGCGGATATTTAAGCTTTTCCCAGCTCCGATAAATCCTCCACAATCCGTTCCGCTCAGTGTCACCTTACTGTCGATCACTGCAATTTCACTGATCTCTGAACCAGAAGCGCGCCCTGCAAAGACCGCATTGTAATTTCCGGTTCCTTGGATCTGCGCATTTCGAATCTGGATTTGTGAAAAGTTAGAACCAGTATAATCGTATCCTACGACAGCAGCATTGTAGCTTTTTCCACTGATCTTGATATCTTCCAGACTCAGCCGTGCAAACGTCGAATGGTTCGATTCTTTTGCCACTGTGGCATTTTTGCTTTCGCTGTTTGCAATGTTTACAGAAGTAAGCTTCAGATTACGAACCGTCGCATTTTGTACTTTTTCAAAAAGCGGTACTTGAAGACCTGTGATCGCATACTCTCCTCCGTCCAGCTCTCCTGTGAATGTACCTTGGATCACAGCAGCATCTGTCACCGAAGAAGCATCGATCTCATTTTTCAGCACATATTTCGTATAACGATTTTCTCCCAGAGTCCGGAGCTCTTCTAATGTTCTAATCTCCTGTACGGTCTCTTCTTGTTCTTCTTTTACAACAATCGTAAACTGCTTCTGTTGTGCAACCCAGTCTTTCTTTGTCCCTGTTGTATCACTGATCTCTATATCAGCAATGTACGAATTGGCTGTTCTGCGCAAAAGTGGCACTGCTGCATCTGTGATCTTATGTCCATTGCCATCCAGTTTCCCGATGAAAGTCGTGTCCACATACACCTCTCCACTTGCCTGGATGCCTTTCATGGAAATGTCTTTTTCCAACACATAAAATCCATTTGGATTCTCTCTAAGCTTCTGGACAAGTTCTTCTGCTGTAGAAATGGATACGGCATTTCTAGTCTCTGTCCCACCGTAAACCGGAGTCCGGAACTCATCCGTAATCCTCTGGAGATAACGGAAGACATTCTCTCTGGATTCCTTGATATGATTCAGTGTATTGTTTCCGTTGGAAGCTCCACTTCCGATCTCATTTCCATAATTGATCATGTTTTGCTTTAGATATTGAATCAAAGCTTCTTCATCAAAGTACGCATTCCCCTGCTCTTTCTGCTCGTGGATCTTTGTCTCGATTTCTGTGTTTTTATTTTTTCGATAGGACTCAAACGTAAAGTCTGCATTTCCTGTTTTCTGCCGGAAATATTGCAGATCCCCCGTTCTTGTTCTTCCACTCAGGTACTCTACCAGACCGTTGCTGTATCCATACAAGCCAGCCAGCTCATACCCATTTCGACGAAATGTCTGTGCATTCGGTGTACCATTATCTACATACGGGACATACCAGCTCGCATAACATGCTCTGTCGATCTGATAAGCACCTAAATTGTTGACTCCTACCTCATTGAAACTTCTCAGATCCAACCGATGTCCCGGCCGGATTGTCAGTTGATTGTCCCACAGATCATCCAATGTCTTCAGATTCATATTTTCTAATTCTCCGGCACCAATCGTCCGCCAGGTGCTGTTTGCACTGTTCCACTTCTGGTGATTGTTGGTTGTTCCGTATCGGTGCTGCAGTGTAATCCTTGCCTGCTGCTCCGGAGTCAGTTGTAAATACGCCTTCCCCTGCAAATAATCCAACGTATAGATGACATCGAACACTTCCTTATAATAACTCTGAAACTCCTCCGGAGAATTGATCCGATCTGGTGTCAGATTTGTCATCATCGATCCGTCTCTCGCATAGGTTTTCATAAAGTTCATATTATAGTCTACGTTCGCCTGATTGGCAAATCCATTGGAATAGTCCTCGCCATTTCGTCCCGGTCGTTTTCCTTTGTTCTCCATCCAGATCCACATATCTGTCACATGTCCCATCTCGTGGTTTAAGACAGTCAGATCTCCGATGAAATTGGAACCATTATAATAGATGTAATCCAGATTTGGATTTCCGAAAATCACCGCTACTGCACCACTGCTATGCTGCCAAAGTGTCTGCAGCGGCCTATAAAATTCCTTGAACACATCCTGATTATGATTCTTATTGGCAGAAGAATCCACGATCAAAAACTTACTGTTGTTAATAGAATTTGCCCCATTTTCCGCAACGTCAACAAAATTATCATAACTTGTCTTGAAGTGATTCACCTGAGTAATCACCTGTTGCTTTTTCTGCTGTCTCCATGCTTCCGTATCCTGATATCCACTATAGATTTCCAGATTTCCATAAATCAGCGCGGATGGGAACGATGCCAGATACAAGTTTTTGGAAGTTTTATACGATAATACCGGAAGGATCAGTTCATGATTCCGCTGTACCGTATTGTTTTTCAAAATCTTCCATAATCTTGACTGAATCTTCGGGTTGTTCGCCCGCGCCTCTACAATAAATCCACTCTGGAAATTATCGATGATCCAATCATTGACGTCCGCATAACCAGCATACTCTTTCATAAAGTATTCCACGAACGACGCCACGTTAGAAATCCCTGTATAAGCTGAGAGGCGGTTAATATAGAACGATGGTGTATTATTTCCCTGACGCCCGCCATTGCTGCTGAGTTTCACAATCTCTGTAGGAAGATTTCGCACTTTTTTCCCTGTCTTTAAGATAGAATTGTCAAACAGGACGACATCCCTGAGATTGATACCTCCGATCTCAAAGTCATACCAGCGATCCAGATAGTTATACGCATAGAGGAAATCTTTCAGATACTCGCTGGTAAGGAAGTGATCGGTCACGATCTTCTTTGCTATCTCATTTTCCAGATTTATCGGATACTGTGCATTTGTGGCCGACATCGAAACAAGAACCTGCTCCATCTCCGTTTTGACAACTTCATTATAATTTCTCCGATATACATCCAAAACAGAACCACTGTCCTTTTGTGCCACTCTTGTCTCAATATCCCGGTCAAATTCATATGTCTTTGCTGTTTCCAGCAACTTCTGGAACTGCGCTGATGTTGTATTCACTACATAATTTTTAAAGTTAAAGTGTACCGGAATCTGTGACACCTTATAAGAAGCAATGTTCGCCCGCGTATCTATATAAGACATATTGTAGATCAGCGGTGTCGTTTCATCCGCAAATTGAATTCTCAGTTTCTTTACCTGATTCACGGTCTTATCTGACAGCGCTACAATCCTTCTTCCTTGTTCATCCATCGGATAGACTGCCAGCACTCTCTTCTGATTTAAAATGTGTGACACATCTACGTGATTTCCATCCAGAACAATCTGTTCTCTCTGGTAGAACGGCATAAATAACTGTAAATTTTCATACAGTAATTTCCGGTCTTCCCGATAGCCTGTAATTCCTTCCAGTGATCTTGACAAAGCAGCCTCTTCCTGACTTCGCACTGCGATCGCTTCCTGGATCATCTCCGGCGCTTCTACCGAAACTGGATTTTCTTCCGTCCCGTACACATCTCCTTCTGCCTGCAGACGCGGTCTCTTTCCTCCGACAACATCATCCAAATACCAGATGTCTTCCTGCCATTCCAGTGTCTGCAAATAGAATTCCTTGCTTTGGATCTGTACCTCAGATGCCTGTTCGATTTTTCCAGGCAATACCGAAGATACCGGATCTCCCTCACGATATTCGTAGTTTCCTACATAGTTCTCTCCTTCGGCAATCCCCTGCTGATTTCCTACAAATGCATAGGACGCCGGTCCAAAAGAGATATTGCGTTCGATCTTTGTCGGAGTCTGGTCTCCCGTACCACTTTCCCCGATAAAGGTTCCGACAACACCTTCTGTAGCCGGAGTCTCATTCTTTTCCTCCGCCTTTTTCCACGAAAGTTGTCCAAAGTTTTTACTCAGCTGTGACTGCTTCACGATTGCCGCAAAGCCGCCCTGCGGACCTTCTGCCGTCTGGAAGCTGTCTAGATCCACAGCTCTCTTTGCATAAGAGTTTGAAATGACAGAGCCTTCCAAAATCTCCGCTGCAAATCCGCCTGCATTCCCTCCGGTCACCTCCGCATTAACGGAACAAGCTTCTGCCGTCGTCTGCTTCATCACTGCAATCATACCACCTACCGTAGTTCTTCCTGTGATGCTCATATCTCTTACATAGACATGTCTAAGTGTCGTTCCGCTCTCCGAAACTTTAGCCAGTGCAGCAACCTGATCGGTATCTTTCTTCCCGATCGATCCCTGCGTCAACTTCAGCTCCTCTACCGAAGCTCCTGCCAATGTCTCAAACAACGGAAGCTTCATTCCGATGATCTGATGTCCATTTCCTCGCAACAGGCCTCGGAAGCTACCCAAAATGATCGCATTGCCTTCTGCGATCTCCGATACATCAAGGTCGGTTGTCAGAACATAGGCGCCGCCCAGGTCATCCTTGATCTTCCGAAGGTCATCCACCGATGAAATTTCTTTCATCTGCAGCATCGTTGTCATATTGGAATCCCCATTCTGCAATACCGGTGTCTTTCCTTCCTGCAGCGGTGCAAAATTCCATACGTCTTCCGGCCATGCCATTGCCGTGTAAAATTCTTTTCCGGAAAGGGTATCGACGGAACTCTCTGTAATCTTCGTCAATGCTGTTGCCCCGGTTCGGCTGCTCTCCCTTTTTAATCGGCTCTCTTTCATAGAATATAATCCAGAAACACCTTCTGCACTATACTTTGTGTCTTCGGATGCTCCGTCAAATTTATAGCCCTGGGTTCCGCTGCTGTAAGAAACATTGTTTTTCAATATACCCGTTCCATCTGCATTTCCAATGTATCCAATAAATCCACCAGACTCTTTCTGATTGGATTTTGCCACTTCCATACTTACATTTGTATAACAGTTTGTGACCGAAGTGCTGCAGTTAGAATTATGCCATCCGATCAATCCTCCGATGGCACCGTTTGTCTGGTTTCCACGAATTGTTCCAACTGCATAGGAATTTTCTATAATATTGCTGCCATTCCCATTGTTGACGTTTCTCAGATTTGACATCTGTCCGATCAATCCACCTGTCGTATTAAACGTACCGGTAATCTCCAAGTTGGCGGAACATCTTCTGACCGCTGCATAATCCATACGACCGATCAGACCTCCAAGCAGCTGTCTGCTGTTCGGTGTTTTCAGACTTCCGCTTACATGGACATCTTCCACACTTGCGTTTGCCATCGCTTTGTTCGCCAGCGTTCCGCCACCGGCATCTCCATAGGATCCCTGCTTTGTAATGGATACATTTTCCAGCTTCACGTTCTTTACCGTACCACCCGAAATCGTTCCAAACAAAGTTGTCGTCAGCCCTTTGATCTTATATCCTTTTCCATCAAAAGTCCCGCGAAATTCCGGGATCAGCACGTCTTCTCCCTGCACCATGCCGGCATCGATATCATGCTCCAATGTATAAGTCCCATCCGGATCTGCCTTGATTCGATCTACCAGTGCCTGCATCGTAATGTATTTCGTGGATGCCTGTCCTTCCGATAAAGTTCCAAACTCCACAACAACCTCTGCCTGCGGCTGCCCTTGCTGCGGCATCACATAATTGTCCAATTTCAACCCGAAGCTGACTTTCCCATCCTCCGAGACAATCAACTTTGTAATCTCAGAAAATACTTCTGGCTGATCTTCCATCTCAACCTTCACAATATATTGCTCTGGTTTAAACTCCTCCACATGGAAATGCGAGACCTCTTCTACTTCCCCCACTTCTTCTCCGATTCCAGTCTTGTGATACAGCGTAACACCAGAAACGGTTCCGAGTTCAAATGGAATTTTCTTTTCTTCTTCCTGCGGTTGTTCCGGCTGGTCTACCGGATTCAAAATGTTTTCCCGCAGCCACTCCTTATTTTCCTCTGTCTCTGTCGTTCCGTCCACTGCCGCCTGTGCAATCTGATAGACTTGGCGGTTGACTGTATCGTCACTGTATACAATCTCTGTCTTTTTCTCCGAAGATCCTTCTTCATTAGAAATCGTTCTTGTAATCTTTGCATAGACTCTGGCAGCATAATCATTTTTATATCGCTCTTTCGAAAGATTTGCCAGAACCGCTGTAAAATAGATTCTGTCGTCATCTTCTGAAAACTTTTTAACTGCCGTTACTTTAGCCGGCTTGTACACTGCACCATTGTAAAGATATTTGCGGTCCAGTTCCAGTTCCTGCTCCCCTAGATATGTTTTAGGAAGCAGAACCATTCCATATTCTACGACTGCACCGCTGCTCTCCAATTCTTGCAGATAAGATTTCTTGATACACCCGATCATTCTTAATCCCATCGGAGTAATCGTCCGGATTTGTCCACCCAACATCTGCATATCTACATCCCGCAGCTCAGGTCCGGATGCTTTGACCGGAACTATCCATTGTCCCCAGAACAAAAGCAGCAAAAAAATCCAGATGCCCAAACTCTTTTTCCTCTGTTTCATACTCTAATCCTTCCTTAGTATATTCCTGTAATCCACCCCGGCTCACTCACTTGCGGCAGTGTCGGTTTCTGCGGCACTTCCGGCTCCTGTGGCTGTTGTGGCGCTTCCGGTTCCTCATTTGGTTCCTGCGGCTGCTGCGGCACTTCCGGTTCCCCATTTGGTTCCTGCGGATCCTGAGGCACTTCCGGTTCCTCATTTGGTCCCTGCGGCTGCTGCGGCACTTCCGGTTCCCCATTTGGCTCCTGCGGCTGCTGCGGTTCTTCATTCGGCTTCTGTGGCACCTCTGATTTTCCTTCTGTTTCTTTTTCAGTATCTTTCTTGGTGTCTTTCTTTTTATCCGCTGATTTTTTCTTTCCGTCAGACATTTCTGCCTGCTTCTGTGCATCTTTCTTCAGCGCTCTCTTTTCTTTCCAGGTAACATCCTCTTCTTCAAAAAGATGATTTAGATCCAACACATGGTCACGTGCATTGAGATTCTCAATCTCTGCCACCTCATCCGACACCGGTGTTTTCTTCTGCTGTTCTTTCGCATCCCCCTGGAAGTGTTCCCACAAAGCGATCCCACTTCCAAGCAGTATGCAAAAGCCAATTCCGGCGATTGCACCTGCTATCCTCTTTTTTCTCTGCATTTGTTGTCTCTCCTTCTTATCACTTTTCTTTCCCATCCAAAATATTGTCTAATTTCCCTCAGCATTGCCGGATCCGTCTAATACGATTTTATGATCACAACATGCGAATGCTGCCACCTTATGGGAAATGCATAAAATGGTCTTTGATTTCATCTGTTTTAAATTGTTTAACACTTGTTCTTCTGTCTTCTCGTCCAGCGCCGAGGTGCATTCATCCAAGAGAAGAACCGGCGCATCACTTAAGAGTGCCCGCGCAATTGCAATCCGCTGGATCTGCCCTTCGGAAAGCCCATTTCCTCTTTCCCGCAGCACCGTATCCAATCCATCAGGGAGCTCCTGAATATATTCCCAGATACATGCCATCTTTGCCGCCGTACAAATCTCCTCTTCCGATACCTGTCTTCCGGAAAAAACAAGATTTTCACGGATGGTTCCTGATAAGATCATATTCCCTTGCGGCACGTAGGCAAACATCTTTCTTGTCCCGGCATCCGCCGGTATCTTTTTCTTCCCAAGATCAAAATAAATCTGTCCTTCCTCACATTGAAGCAAACCGAGCAGCAACTTCATCATCGTGCTTTTGCCTGCACCAGAAGGACCGGCAACTGCCGTCAGACTTCCCTTTTCCAAACGTACAGAAAAATGTTCCAGCACGCTTCGGTTCTCGTAGGAGAATCCAACCTCTTCAAAGACAATCGCCTGCATCTCTTCAGAAATCTTTTCAAACTCCTCTTCCACGGAAAATGCCTCTTCTTCCTCGATCTGCTCCAAATCCATCAATCGTTCCGCCGATCCGATCATACTATAATATTGAGGAATCAGCCCGGAAATATTTCGGAACGGCGCCCGGATCTGCCCGATGATCTGCAGAAAAGCTGTCAATGTCCCGAAGGTCAGCAATCCTCTGGAAATCTGAATCGCACCCCATGCCAGAGCCGCATAATATCCTGCCGTAAACATGACATAGACGATGGTATTTGCCAGATTGCTGACTGCATTCCGCTTCTTTTTTATCTGATAATGGATCTCCTGATAATTGGTGAGTTTTTGTTCCATCATTTCTTCATTGGAAAAAGACTTGATGACCATAAGGTTTTCGATACATTCCTGTAAAAATGCACGCACCTGCCCTCCACTTTCCTGCACTTCCTTATGAAAATGGCGAAATCTCTCACTGTAAATCCTATTTCCGATACATACCACAACCCCGATCAGCAAGATCACAAGCGTAAATCGAAAATCAATCCGAAATAGAATCAGCAGCCCCACAGACAGTTTTGTCCCAAGGGAGATCAGCTGTGGCAAAATACCGACAATCCCTGCAACTACAAGCTCTACATCACTTGTCAGTCGATTCATAATCTCTCCAGAATGAATACCGCTGATCTCCAGATACGGTTTCCTTAAAATCGCCGCGAACATTCTGCGCTTCAGTTCCATCTCCAGTTTGCCTGAAACACGGACACGGATATTACTGTTTACGATATTCAGAATCGCCTGGAGGCCAATGAGCTCTACAAGGATCAGACAATATCTCCAAAGGCTTCCTTGTCTGCTGCCGGATGCCACATCAAGAAGTGTGCTGGAGATCAGTGCAAGCAGAAGGAAACTTCCGGCAATGGCTGCGCTGACACCTGCCAACAGTGCAACTGCCCACAGATGTTTTTTGCTGCATCGGTAGATCCAGCTTATCGGTTTTTGTTCCATTTTCCTCTCAATCCTTTCCACCCTCTCCACACTAAATCTCCCAGTCTTATGATCCATTTTCTCGCTCGGATTGAACTGCACCAAATCTTTGCATAGATCCGATATCTCCTATCCTTTCTGCAATCGACATAATCCTCTCCTCGGTAAAATCCTCGCAGTACTCCAAGTACCTGTTCCTCCTGGATTCCGTGCTCCGGTATCCACTGATGATCCCCACAGAGGATATATCCTTCCGTGTCTCTTCCGATAACTCGATGGAGAATATAAGATCCATTCTTCCTTCGATAGAGAATCACCTCACTGGTTTCCACGATTCCCTCCGGCCGAACGAGATGCAAGATATCCTTCTGCGGTCTGATACAGGGAAGCATACTGATCCCAGATGCCGCTGTAAACAATTCCCCATCTTCTAAAAGAATCTGCTCCATTTTCTTGCGCATCGTATGTTCCGCCTACGCTTCTAAAATGCCAGCCTCTAAAAGTCTGGTGACAAATGTATGTACATCGTTTTTCGCCTGTTCCTCTGTCATCTCATATTGATCCAGCATCATCTTTGTCAGCGCATCTTCTGTCAGATCCCTCTCAAGCGCTTTCCAGAGAAAAGCCCCCGTCTGGTTCATCTGAATCATTCCTTTGAACTCATTTGTCTGTGCTCCAACCGGGACTACAACATATTTTCCTGCCACTTCCCGCATAAAAAATCCATTTTTGATTCTCATATTCCTTCTCCTCTCATACTTTCATATGCCATCTTTGCCGCACATTCTGAAATCGTACACTGCATCTGATAGACCGGGACTTCTCGAAAAAGTTCATCCAGCATCCCCAGCAGCTTCTCTGCCATCTCCTGCCTGCGCGGAACGAGTGTCTGCCGCATCAAAAGCAGCACCGCTTCTTGAGGATCCATGCGGCTGATCTCGTTTGTTTTCCCACGCTCCAGCATACAGATTCCCTGCAGTTTCCCCTTTCGGTTCAACTGCTCATCTGTTTTTCCGCTAAACGGTGTCCCGTAGGCGACCCAGCCATCCGCTTCTTTTCTGACTGCCGGCTTATCGTCATTGATGATCAATGCTCGCTCAGTTCCAAAATATTTCTGCCACTGTTTTGTATGTGTAGATTTCCCTGTTCCACTGTCCGCAGAAAACAGATAAACTCTGCCATCCACTTCCACCGCAGATGCATGGATCATCATCCCGCCCTGCAAAAGAAGCTTGCGGTAAAATTCCAATCCCACAAAAATATATTCACACTCTTCTAATGTCAGATGAGGCTGCTCTGCCTGTTTCTGTATACAGAGTTCCTCTGTCATCGTCAGTGTGATCTGCGTCTTCGCATCCCCATCAAAACGGTATGACTCCATCTTCTTTTTCAGAAACTCATAGATTGGCTCATACTCTACAATGCAATCCGCAATCTGATATCGCATTCCTCTTCTCCTTTCCGAAAAAGGACCTGGAAGTATTGCTCCCAGATCCTCCTGTGATCAGTCAATGATAAATTCTTTTTCTACTTTTTGCAGCTGTCCATCTTTCGATACATACATGCTGACTTTATAAGTTCCCAGACCAAATGCTCCATTCAGCGTACGCATGCGAAGTTTTGTATGGCTTTCATCTAAAAAGCTTGTCTCCAACAACACTTTCCCTACAGATGTCCCTTGGATCACTGTAAACTTAATCAGTGCCTGATTCGGAAAGTCATCGATTGCCGTTGTAAATGTAACATCCAGACAGGTGCCATAATCCGACTCTTCTTTATTATAGAAAATCGATTCAATTGCAAGTTTTGGTTCTTCCGGAACTTGCGGCACATATGCCGGAATCTTATCATGTTCTGTATAGCCCGCATAGTTGCCGTAAACATCTACAGGAAGCGCAAAATAGTCCTTATCGGTTCCATTATAGGAGATCTCCACCTGGTTATATCCACTGTGCATCTGAATCTGCGACGAAGCAATCTCGCCACCTACCAGTTGATCTCCGGTCGGTGTATTGTTCTCCCAGTTATAGGAGCCGTTAAAGTTATATGTTCCGTAGTAAAGTGTTCCACTCTCATCCGATACAAAACTATATCGGAAAGAAGTCTCCGAGATCCGCTCTACTTTCTGCTCTGTAATCCGCGGCGGATTGTATTCCACTACAAAAGATTTCTTTGCAACGGTTCCATCAGAAAATGTCACCTTTGCAATATACTGATTATCTTTATGTCCATAATTTTCCGGAATCACAATCGTATAGACTTTTCTGTCTTCGCTGACAAAAAGCTGTGCTTTATCTGTTGTGATCGGTGAACCGGTCGGACAGATAAAGGAGAAATTGTCCAGTGTCAACTCTTCTGCCGGAGCTTTATTTAACTCTACGGTAATTGTGTTTTTCGGTTTCTCTCCGACAGATACGATCTGATATTCGGATGAAATGTTTGGATCTTCCTGCACATTTCCACTAACAGTGATCGGCCCCAGAACATCCGATGTTCTTCCATCGTGAGCTTCCATCACATAATATAACGAATAAGAGATTCCTTCTTCCAGCCCACTGATCAACACCTTATTGAATCCCGTCTTTATTTCCTTACGGTATCCTTTTTTCACAGTATCCACAGAAGGAATTTCCTCTGCCGCACGACTGACCTGTGTATGCCCCGGAAGGTATACATATACATATCCTCCCTCATCCACATCAAACAAATCAAATTCTGCTCTTGTCGCCTCACTTCTCAGTACCGTTGCATCGCTGGCAGTCGGGCAGTCTACTTTGTAACTGAAATATTTGGAAATGATCTTGCCCGGTGCAATCTCCATCGAGAATGTGTAGGTATCGTCTTTTGCAAACACCGAAGTAGAAACTTCGTACACGCGATTGTCTTCCGTCTTTGCGCTTAAAAGTGTCATTTCCTTCCCGCCATGGCAGATAATTCTCATATCTTCTACTGCAAGCGGTTGTGTTGTCGCTTTCTCCAAAGTAACGATCATCCGACTCATTCCACGTACTTCCACAGATACAATGCTGTTGGTCAAGATTTCTTCCCCAACTTCCACTTCTACTTGATTATTTCCATTGTCCTGCACTTTATCAAGCTTTCCGCTTCCGCCAATCGTAGAATTGTCTCCATTTAAAATAGCATTCTCCACGGTTCCATTGACAGTGATCATAGATCCACCTGCAGCCTCAGATACGAGTAATTCCTCCGCAGGTACATTCACTGTAAATCCTTGTACCACTTCTGCAACTTCCACTTCTGCAATTTTCAATGCTCCATTGACCGTCATATTACTTCCCGCCACAAGTTTCGCAACACTGGATCCAGCTCCAAGATTCAGGGTGAAATTCCCCGCTGCCCGGCCTGCACCGGCAGCACTTTTCCCGATCTGATCAAATACTGTGTCATTTGCTGTCACAGTACAGTCCGCATCTGCTGCCACTTCCAAATTTTTTACACGAAGCTGATTCAATACGATCTCTCCACCTTGTACAGAGCTGTCCACAACGACCTTGTTATAATTTCGCACTTTCTCAGTCGCATTCACTGTGTAAATACCGTCCTTTACTTGCTCCGCCGTAATTGTCAGTGTATCCTGTATCACCTTCTTCACAGTGTCACACGCATCCAGCACATTTTTGGCAAGCCATTTCTTCTGGTCCGTTGACACTTCCGAAGACTTCAGCATCTCCTGTGCCGTCACATAAGCAGACTGTACAAGTGTATTCCCATAGGATACCTGTCCGTCTACTTTCATATAAGATCTGACTGCATATCTGGTGTTAAACCCTGCTCCACTGATTCCGGTAAGAACTCCGGTATAGTAAACCTTCTCCTCTGTTGTCTTCCAATTCTTCTCTGCCGGAATCTCAAGAGCTTTGTAAGCTTTCCCTTTTAACGCATAGCTTCCGCCAATCTGAAGTTCTCCTCCGGCTGCCTCCAACGCACTCGCAGGTACTGCCACCGTTCCGTAAGTGACCTCTTTCCCTTCTGCTTTCAGCTGCTCCAGGTAAGCCTTATCGATTGCCGAAATCGTCCGAAGTCCTGTCTTTCCTTCTGTTCGAATCTCCATAGATTCTGTAGAAATATGTGTTTCATTCTCTGCCGCCAACGCGAACCCTGTGCTGCCCAATACGAATGTTAAGGCTAATAACAATACTTTGCATATCTTATTTAGTCTTTTTAGCATTCCTTTTCTCCTTCTAGTCTTTATTCTTCCCAGTCATCTGGAATTGTCACCTCATTATCAAGGTTCTCTGACGGTTGTTCCGTTCCCATATCCATCTCGGTGTCTGTTGATGAATCTTCTGTACTTCTTTCCCCTGGCTTCTCTAATGAAGAGTTCCCTGCATGCTCATCGCTTGCTCCCAATTCTTTCTTCTCTTCGGAATCGGTATCCAGATCCTCTGCCTGCCCGTTCGCTGTAGCTTTTCTAGAATCATCACCTGCCTGATCCGAACTCCTTCCGGAAAAAGAATCAGATAACAGCCATGTGATGGCACAGAGGAAAAGAATTACAATTACAGTTATGATTGTCTTCTTTTTCATATACTACCTCTGAGTCGCTGTCCTAAAAGCCTAGATCTTCTCCTCCCCCTTCAACTTCACCGTCGCCACCATCTCCAAAATTACTCATCATCATAATCGTATCTTCCACCGGAATCTTTACAATATTCAGTTCTAATGCCTCATATCTTTCTTTCATTATTTTTACGCTCCTTTTCATTTTAGTTTCCGGTAAATTATACATTATCTTTTTACATCTCTGCAACTATTTTTCATCCGTGTTTTTCACCATTTTTTCTTCCTATTTTTCTTATTTTTTGCTCTTTTTCACAGATGCTTTTACTCGTAAAGTCCTGCCGCCCTGCATACGCGATCCATCTGGTCTACCTGTTCGGTCACCGCAGCGCTCTTTAAGGCCTCCCGCCCTTTTCTATTTGCAAAAATGGTCTTCGTGACCAAACGCCAGATCCATGCTGCGGGCAACAAAAATGAATGTCGTCTCACTGCCGGAGAAAGTTCTTTCATTGCCTCCAAAGGCGGGAAAAGCATTGTCATCACCAACCGTATGCGTGTCCTTCGGATTTGCTTTTTCTCCCCGCCCTCTTTTAAGAGTCTCGCTCCCATATGATTTTCCATCGTGCCATATGCCCCACTGCCAATGATATGTTCCAAAAGAATATTTCCCTCAAAAAACGATTCGTCTTCCTCCATACACTGCTGTAAAAAGCGCTGCATCGTTTCGGAAAACTTCAAAAGTCTCCCTCTCTCCAGATACGCTTCGACCTTTTTCCAGTCGCAACTGTCTTTTTTCTTCTGTGCAAACACAAAAAGGTCCAACAGCATCCGGATTCCAATTCCTCCGTACTTCAAGTGCTTTGCCATATGACCAATCATATATACATAATACTCTTCCCAAGGCATCTGATACGCAAACGCAAAACCTTCCTTTCGGATACATTTGCTCCAAATATCCTCCAAAAGTACGTCTAGCTCCCGATTCTCCGTTGAGCAGTCCCAATGAATCTCAACCGTCATAAAAGGATTCCGCACATAGACATCGTGATGCCCTCCTCCATGTTCCAAAGTATATCCAAGCGACTCCATAATTGCCTGAATCTTTCCTTGCTGCTCTTTCTGACACAGAATATCAAGATCTGTGAGAAAACGCATATCAGGAGAAGGGTATTCCTTTTTCAACTGAGCTCCCTTTAATGGGAGATGCTCGATTTGTTCTTCCTCAAACTTCTGTTGGATCTCCTGCAAAGAAAAATACTGGGTAGCCTCTCTCGCAATCCCTTTCTGCTGCGCCTTTTGCATTGCACAGACCACATCCGCAGGGATTTTCTCCTGTTCCTGCAGTGGTAAAATTCCATAAGATACTAGATTGTCAATCTTCTGATACTTGCACAACTGCTGCAAATACTTCCAGTCAAGCCCTTCGACCTCTATCGTTATTGGTTCTTCCAGTAAAACACTCTTGATCAACTGAAAGAGCGCCTTCTGTTCTTTTTCTCTTCTCATCTACTTCTCTCTTTCTTTTTGATTTATCTTACGATGTCACACACAACGATCTCCGGAAGATTATTGACTCGCGGAATTCCTCTGGAACTGCCAAGACCAGCCGACAAGATCATCGTTCCATTTCCGCAGGAAAACATTCCTCTCGTATACATTGGAAAAAATCCTTCCTCCGGATCAAACAGTCCTCCTACAAATGGAACTCTTACCTGACCACCATGCACATGTCCGCTGAAAACTAGATCTACATCCCAGTATTCCATGCTCTTCCACAACAGTAATCCTTCCGGTACATGACTCAGCAAAATCTTTAGCCGATCCGTCTGCACAAACGCTTCCAGAAATCGTTGCTCCGATCCATCTTTCCAGTCTTCCGGCAGTAAATATCCGTAGGCTCCCCCAATCCTTACTTCCTGTCCGGCAATCTTGGTATCCACATATTCTTTCTCCAGTACAACTGCCCCGGCAGCTTCAAGTTGTTCCGTCAGATCACCTTCACCATAAGCTTTCTCATAACCCACCTCATGATTGCCCAGCGAAAAATACACCGGCGCAATCGCACACGCTTCCCGAACCAGATGCAGAACAATATCCGTGCGGTCTTCATCCTCATTGAGCATATCTCCCGTCATAAAGATTACATCCGGCTTCTGTTTCTGAATCTTAGCAATCAGCCTTTGATTATCCCTACCATACTGATAATTATGAAGATCTGTAAGCTGCACAGCTCTAATTGGAGCTGCAATCTTTGGATTTCGGTAAGTATACTGCCGAACAATGAGACATTTTTGTGATAAGATAAGACTGACCAAAACAATTCCTGTCAGCAAAAAGAAACTAAATACAACTATCTTTCCAAATTTCTTCATTGTCCACCTCCGATCTGTCATTTCTCTTTCCAATCAAATAGCCGGAGCTTCTTCCACCCCGGCTTTCTTTTCTTATGCGTACTTTCTTACAGTCTCCTGCATCTTTGCAAATTGCTGCTCCATCTCATCCACCAGACGGAACTGCGTCCGCGCACGGACAAGGTTGTGTTCTGGATAAGCCGTCTTAAAGTAGGTGTCTCCTTCCAGATAATCTGTCAGGAACCGAATTCCACACTCAAACGTCATCAGACGCGCTCCCCATGGAAGACTCTCGACTTCTTCCGGTGTCAACACATCTCTTGTCGCCTCCAAATATCCTTTCACATACATCTCATATAAAGAGATATCAAAATGCATCTTATCCAGATCGCGCTCATCTTCCTCCGCTGTCGCCGCACCAAACCGGATGGAATCTCCGAAATCGTTTGCAGCAAGCCCTGGCATGATCGTATCCAGATCAATGATACAAAGTCCCTTTCCAGTCTCTGCATCAAACAAAATATTGTTCAGCTTTGTATCATTGTGTGTCACTCGAAGCGGCAGCGTTCCATTCTCCTGCTGTTCTACTAATACCTTACAATCTTGCTTTCTATCAAGGGCAAATGCAATCTCCGGTCTGCAAGTGATCGCCCTGTTTTTGATATCTCGCTTCAAAGCTTTCTCCAAATTTTCAAACCGTTTCACCGTATTGTGGAAATCTGGGATTGTCTCCTTTAAGCTGGATGCCGGATAATTTCCAAGCTGTTTTAAGAAGTGTCCAAAACTATTTCCAGACTGATAGAACTGCTCCGGATCCTCTACAAGCTGATAACATACCGAATTCGAAATATAATTATAACATCTCCACGGCTGTCCCTCATTATCCTCAAAATAGGTACATCCATTCTTTGTCTTAATGCAGGAAAGTGTCTCTCTGTCCGGATCTCCACCTTCCTCTCGAATGACATTTCTTAGATATTCTGTCACTCCGAAGATGTTCTCCATCACACCTGCCGGATCCTTGAAGACATTATTATTCACCCGCTGAAGAATATAGGCAAACTCATCGCCCTCCTCCGTCGGCATATAGACCGCATACGTCTCGTTAATATGTCCCTCTCCAAACGGCTTCACATAGCTGCACTGAAGACCGAACCCAAACGCATACAGTGCATCTTCCAGATTTCTGCTTGTCACACCGTCAATCTTTCTTCTCGTAGAGAAGATCACTTCTCCCTCTTCAACCTTTTTTCTGGAAGGGATTACACAGTTCGCCTTTACGACACTGCCCAGTCCGATATGTGCTCCACATCCAACATGAGAATCATGATCTACAACTGCCCCACTGTTGACAAGCACACCATGTTCCACAACTGTATTGGTATTGACAATCGCACTCTGCATAATAAAACTTCCATTGCCGATCACCGCACTAGGACTAACGACCGCTGACGGATGAATGATCGCCGGAACTTGATAGCCCGCTTCCATCAATTTCTCTGTCCAGTATAGCCGCATTCCGCTGTCTCCCAGAGCTGCCACTGCCGTATCGTACTCATTTAAAAATGCCTTATAGTCACAGCACTTTCCAATTACATCCGCTCCCTTTACGGCATCATCTAAAAACACAACCTCTTCGTACCCCAACAATCTTGCTGTTTCCTGGATCATATGGCCAAAACCACCGGCACCTAAAATTAATAAACGTTTCACTTCTTCTTTTGTATGAATCCAAATTGGAAACATACCCCTCCTTCCTATGTAAGATATAAACTTATCATACCACATCTACCGGAAGGCTGCTACAAAAAATATGGAAGTTTCCATATAAAGTAATTGTACAATTTCCCCAAAACTTTCTCTTCCACATTATCTATTATTCTAGAATTCCTCTGTCTATTCTTGAATACTTGCCTGAAACGGCATCGACTTGTTTCCTATCTCAGAGATTTCACAAGAACAGTGAAACCTCCGAAGATTTAGATCTGATCATCGATCAGAAATAGATTTTTCTTACATCTTCTGTACAAACTCTT
>OLOY01000011.1_pt1 | contig 170096 bp, 168 predicted proteins | sample 1672771 | NCBI WGS metagenome assembly OLOY01 (sample SAMEA3136722, study PRJEB25190) | human gut metagenome
GCATCAGGGTTTCCCCCATTGTGCAATATTCCCCACTGCTGCCTCCCGTAGGAGTTTGGGCCGTGTCTCAGTCCCAATGTGGCCGTTCACCCTCTCAGGCCGGCTACTGATCGTCGCCTTGGTGGGCCATTACCCCACCAACTAGCTAATCAGACGCGGGTCCATCTCATACCACCGGAGTTTTTCACACTCGATCATGCGATCACGTGTGCTTATGCGGTATTAGCAGTCATTTCTAACTGTTATCCCCCTGTATGAGGCAGGTTACCCACGCGTTACTCACCCGTCCGCCACTCAGTCACTTGAGCTTCCTTCCGAAGAATTCCATCCAAGCGCTTCGTTCGACTTGCATGTGTTAAGCACGCCGCCAGCGTTCATCCTGAGCCAGGATCAAACTCTCGTTAAAAGTGTTTGTTTCCAGTCAAGAATCACTACTAGCAATCCTATCCCTTTTACTGTTTTTAGGTTGACATTTCTGTCTGTTCTGAAATTTTCTCAATTGTTCGAAATTTTCAGGGTTGTGTTGTCTATTGTTTAATTATCAATGTTCTGTTTTGCTTTTTCGTAATCAGCTGTTTCATTTTATCACAACACTTCTTACTTGTCAAGCACTTTTTTCATTTTATTTTTCGTTGTTTTTGTTTCGCAACAACGATTTATATATTATCACAAGTTCTTTTTGTTTGTCAAGCACTTTTTTCATTTTTCTTTTTCAAACTTTTTTTGAACTTGTCTGCTCTCTCGAGCGCTCCATTAGAATATCATCTTCGACAGAAACTGTCAATAGGTTTTTTCATTTTTTTCTATTTTTTTGTAATTTTATACTTTTCCGACGTTTTTTCACTTCATGTTACAGGCAGCCTTTGAGATTGTTCTTCCGTCAGACTGCCTGTGTCCTAGGTGAAAGAAATGACCTTTTGAATTGCATATATCTCTTTTCTTTTTTCTATAAGAGCTGTATTGCTTCATTAACACTCTTTACACCGATCACTCGGATTCCCTTTATACTTTTTACCATTTTCACAGAAGCCTCCGGCAAAATGCAAGTGGTGAATCCAAGTTTCTTCGCTTCTGCCACTCTCTGTTCCGGCATATTTACTGCACGCACTTCACCACTTAATCCAACTTCTCCAAATACGATCGTCTTTTCGTCAAGCGGTCGGTTTTTATAACTGGATACGATTGCCAGGACAATTCCCAGATCTACCGCCGGTTCATTCATCTTAATTCCTCCGGCAATATTTACATAAGCATCATGGTTTGAAAGTGGAAATCCTATTCTTTTTTCAAGAACTGCCATCAAAAGATTGACGCGGTTATAGTCCGTCCCCGCAGCTGTGCGCCTTGGCATCCCAAAATTTGTCGGACAGACAAGTGCCTGTATTTCAATCAAAATCGGTCTCGTTCCTTCCATGGAGCATGCCACAACAGATCCCGAAGCATTCTCCGGTCTTCCTTCCAGCATATATTCTGATGGATTTTCTACCTCTTTGAGTCCATCCTGCCTCATTTCAAAGACGCCAATCTCATTCGTAGATCCGAACCGATTCTTTACCGCTCGCAGAATCCGGTATGACGCGTGTCGATCCCCCTCAAAATATAAAACGGTATCCACCATATGTTCCAGCACTCTCGGACCTGCAACTGTCCCTTCTTTTGTCACATGACCTACAATAAAAATCGAAATTCCAAGCCCCTTCGCAAGTTGCATGAAAACATTCGTAGATTCCCGTACTTGAGATACACTTCCCGGTGCAGATCCCACAGCTTCGCTGTACATTGTCTGAATAGAGTCAATGATCACGATCTCTGGTCTGCGCGACTCTAACACACCTTGAATCTTCTCTAGATTCGTCTCACTCAGCAAAAAGACCGTCTCACTAAATTCTCCCATCCGCTTTGCACGCAGTTTTATCTGCCTGAGTGACTCTTCCCCTGAAATATAAAGAATCTTCCTCTGATCCCCACCGAGTTCCCGACAAACTTGTAGCAAAAGTGTTGATTTTCCGATTCCTGGATCTCCTCCTACCAGAATCAGCGATCCCGGTACGATCCCTCCTCCAAGTACACGATCCAATTCTCCGATTTTTGTATAGATTCTTTCTTCATGCTCTGTCTCCACATCATTCAAAGATAGAATTTCTACTTCTTTTACCGACGCAAGGACAGATTTTGGATTTCCGGAAGCAGTGATCTTTTCCTCTACAAACGTATTCCATTCTCTGCACACCGGGCATTGTCCGAGCCATTTATTTTCTTCGTGCCCACAATTTTGGCAGAAAAATATACTTTTTTTTGATTTTGCCATATTCGTTTTCCTTTTTTGTTTTCTTTATATGAAATAAAACAAGGAGCCCTGCCTCAAGACACTGTCTCATTTTTGCATCGGTTCCTTGTTTCCTGATTTGTAATCTCTTTATGTAACTTACACCCTCATTACAAGTATGCTCTTCTTTAAACTCTTGCCACCCTGATCTTTGCGTTGACGCCTTCCTGAAGTTCTGCGCTGACACTCAGTTTCCCGCTCAGATTTGTCATCATTTTTCCGATATTGACGTCGTCCACATACACAATGTATTCACAGTCTGGTTCCAGTTCTAATGTAAACTGTGCATCTTCCTTCGCAGATACTGTAAATGCCACTTCATCTTCTGTTTCTGCAAAATGTTCAACAGCAGTCCCCGGTACAGATTCATAGACGAACATTCCATTTCTCTCTAGTTTTGTGATCTCTGAGAAGGTCTTTACTTTATATACATCTCCTTCGAATTCAAAGTTATCCAATTTTGTCTTCTGTGCTAATGTAAAATCCCCAAAACTAAGTGTTCCGTCTTCCTCTACACGCAATAATTCTTTTACTGCAGCCATCTTGTTCTCCTCCTACGGTACTTCATATTTTCATTTCTGCATCTTATCCCCTCTCATCATAGTATGGATAAGGTGTTTTCTGATATTATATAATAATTTGTGATATTTTTCTAGTTCTTTGTCACTTTCGGCAGAAATTTAATTTGTTTTTTAGAAAAGGATACATCTACCTCCATATCAGAGTGGATTTCTCCGGCAAGAATCGCCTCTGCCATCTTATCTTCCAATTCATTCTGCACTGCACGTCTCAGCGGTCTTGCTCCATATTTAGTATCTGTTCCCACTTCCACAATATGTTTTTTGACCGAATCACGGATGTGTAACTGGATATTTAACTGTGACTGGACACGAACTGCAAATTCCTTGCACAATAATCCTGCAATTTTCTTCAAATTCTCTGCACTAAGCGCATGGAACACAATAATTTCATCGATCCGGTTCAAGAATTCCGGTCGGAACAACTGCTTCACTTCATCCATTACATTGCTTTTCATCTTCTTATAGTCATCCTGCGGATCTTCCTTTGCGGCAAATCCCAGCTTCTTCGGTTCCACGATTGCCTTCGCCCCTGCATTCGACGTCATAATAATGACCGTATTACGGAAATCAATCTTTCTTCCCTGGGAATCTGTAATATGCCCATCATCAAGCACCTGAAGCAAAATATTAAATACATCCGGATGTGCTTTTTCAATCTCATCGAACAAAATTACTGCATATGGATTCCTTCTGACTTTCTCGCTGAGCTGCCCGCCTTCCTCATGTCCGACATATCCCGGAGGGGAACCAATCATCTTTGACACACTATGCTTCTCCATGTATTCTGACATATCGACGCGAATCATTGCATCTTCCTGTCCAAACAACGCCTCCGCAAGTGCTTTGGATAGCTCTGTCTTCCCCACACCTGTCGGTCCAAGAAACAAAAATGACCCAATCGGTCTGTTCGGGGATTTCAGTCCTACACGTCCCCGCTTCACCGCTTTTGCAACAGCAGTGACCGCTTCTTCCTGACCGATCACTCTCTTCTGTAAAGTCTGCTCTAATTTTCTTAACCTTGCACTTTCAGATTCTCCCAGTTTTTGTACCGGAATCTTTGTCCAGACAGACACTACTTCTGCAATCTGCTGCTCTGTCACGCAAATCTGATGCGATGCCTGATTCTTGTTAAACCGTTTCTTAATGCTCTCTAATTTCTTTTCAACAGCCTGCTGCTCCTGATTCAACATCGATGCCTCTGCAAAACGGCCTTCTGCCACCGCCTGTTCCTTCTCCTTCATGAGAGACTGCAGAATTTCCTCTGTCTTTGTCAGATTATCCGGAACTTTAAACCCATTAAGATTTGCCTTGGAACACGCTTCATCCAAAACATCAATCGCCTTATCGGGCAGATTCCTGTCACTGATATAGCGCTCTGACAGTTTGACCGCAGCCTCAAGTGCTCCCGGCTCAATCGTAACATGATGGTGTGATTCATATTTTCCCTTCAGACCTTCCAAAATCTGAATACTCTGGGCACTATCTGGCTCTTCAACTGTAATCGGCTGAAATCTCCGCTCCAACGCTGCATCTTTCTCAATATATTTTCTATATTCAGAGATCGTTGTTGCGCCGATCAACTGCAGTTCTCCACGAGCCAGCGATGGCTTCAAAATGTTAGAGGCATCCATAGCCCCCTCTGCACCTCCTGCACCGATCATTGTATGTACCTCGTCTAAGAACAGAAGAATATCCGATGAACTTTTCACTTCCTGAATCAGGCGCTTCATCCTGTCTTCAAATTCTCCCCGATACTTAGATCCCGCAATGAGAGAAGCAAGATCCAACGTCAGAATATGCTTATGCTTCATACTCTCTGGAACCATCCCCGACACGATTCTCTGTGCAAGCCCTTCAATGATCGCAGTCTTTCCAACTCCCGGTTCCCCGACAAGACATGGATTGTTCTTCGTTCTACGGCTTAATACCTGCATCAGCCGCTCAATCTCTTCCATTCTTCCAACAACCGGATCCAGCTTCCCGTCTGCTGCTTTCTCTGTCAGATCTGTGCAGTATTGCTCCAGCATCCCTGGCTGTCCTCTTCTTCCACTTCCGGCTTCCTCTGAAAATTCCGCCGGATCAATCCCTGCCGCCTCAAAAATATCTTGATAAATCTTTGTCAGACTGATATTTAACGTTGTAAGGATTCTGGCCGCAACACACTCTGAATCACGCACGATCGCCATCAACATATGCTCCGTACCAACCTCCGATGCCTGAAATCGCTCTGCCTCTCTTCTGCTGTTCTCAAGCAGATACTCTAAGCGTGGACTTCTCTCTGCCTTTCCTTCAAATACAACTTCCTCTGTCGGAGAAATCAGTTCTCCGATCACTTTCAAAATCTCATTCTCATTTACTCCGTTTGTCGCAAGGATCTGACCTGCCACTCCCGTAAACACTCTCCGCAGTCCAAGCAAAAGATGTTCTGTCCCAATATATGGGTGTCTTAACTCCTTTGCTGCACTCCTCGCGGTCTTTAACACATTCTCAGCCTGTTTTGTATATTCAATCTGCATGAATTCCTCCTTCTATCTCTCCTACACATATTCTTCATAAATCTCATCCACAAGCTGATGAACTTCCTCCCTGGAAATGTTCTGACAGCTTGCCTTTGCAAGCAGTACTCTGAGCTGCTCTCTCATCTCTTCCACCGCCTGAAGTTTATTGACATCGATGGCGATCACAGCACCTTTTCTGCGGTCCAGCTGAAGAAACCCTTCCTGCTTTAAGACCGAATACGCCTTATTTACTGTATGCATATTGATACCGATATTTTCCGCAAGCTGCCTGACAGACGGAAGTGTATCCCCTTCCCGGATCGTAGATGTCGCAATTCCCATAATGATCTGATTCCGAAGCTGAATATACAGCGCTTCTGAACTGTTAAAATCAATCTCGATAAACATAACCTCACCTCCGTTGTTATATACATGTTATAACATATGACATTTCTTGTCAATGCATTCTCTTGCCCTTTACACTCCTTTTAATTTCAGATATAATAGCAACGTAAATAAGAAAATAAAACAAGATGGAGGAACACTGTGAAAATACGTAGATTATTTGCCATATGGGCTTCAAAGCTCACAGGCTTTGTATGTAAATTGTTAGGAAAGCAGGGGCTCACCTGGTCTGGTAAGATTGCACTTACGATCGATCCTGATATTCTGACAGAGATGGCCGCTGATGTCCGTGAGAAAATCTTTGTCGTTTGTGGTACAAATGGAAAAACCACAATCAATAATCTTCTCTGCTCTACTTTGGAGGGACAGGGAAAAAAGGTAATCTGTAACCACTCCGGTTCCAATATGTTAAACGGAGCTATTGCCGCTTTTGTACTATCTGCAAAATGGAATGGAAAAATCGATGCCGACTATGCCTGTATCGAAGTGGACGAAGCCTCCACACTGCGCATTTTCCCGCATTTCAAACCGGATTACATGATACTAAACAATCTGTTTCGGGATCAGCTGGATCGCTATGGCGAGATTGATATCACAATGAATCTGTTAAAAGATGCAATGCGAATTGCTCCGGAGATGACGATCATCGTCAATGGAGATGATGCACTCTCCACATATCTTGCCCAGGAAAGCGGCAATCCATATGTCACTTACGGAATCCAGGAGCAAGTATTTGAAGAACAAAGCATCAACGAAATCAAAGAAGGACGTTTCTGCAAAAAATGTGGAGCAAAATTGTTTTACAATTTCTACCATTACAGCCAGCTCGGGGACTACCACTGTCCAAACTGTGATTTCCACCGACCAGAGCTAAACTATAACGCAAGCAATGTCAAGACTGGAAAGGTTCTGGACTTCGATGCAAATGGGGAGCATATTCATGTAAATTATCGTGGTTTCTACAATGTCTACAATATTCTTGCTGTATATGCTGCTGTCAAAGAAGCCGGCATTCCACTTCAAAATTTCAATGAGATCCTCGGCAAGTACAACCCAGAAAACGGACGAATGGAACATTTCTCTATCAAAGGAACGGAAATTATCTTAAACCTTGCAAAGAACCCAGCAGGATTTAACCAAAACATTTCCGCCGTCATGGAGGATGACAGCCCGAAAGATCTGATTATTCTGATCAACGACAATGATCAGGACGGAATTGATGTGTCCTGGCTCTGGGATGTGGACTTTGACCGCCTAGGCGACCCATCCATACGTTCCATCACCGTCAGCGGAATCCGCTGCCAGGATATGCGCTTACGATTGAAATATGTAGATATCCCTTCTATTTTGGAGCCGGATATTGAGACTGCAGTCCGGAAACGCATCGCCGATGGCACCGGAAATTTATACGTCCTTGTCAATTATACTGCCTTGTATAGTACTCATAATATCTTAAAGCGAATGGAGGGTGAACAATCATGAAACTGACTATCGGACATCTTTATCCAGATCTTCTGAATCTCTACGGAGACCGGGGAAATATTCAATGTATGATGAAGAGGCTCCAATGGAGAGGCATCGAAGCAGAGACAATTGAATTTGAGATTCAGGACGAGGTCGACTTCTCTGAACTTGACATTGTTCTGCTCGGTGGAGGGTCTGACCGGGAACAGATGCTTGTCTGCGAACGTCTGAAGGAAATCCGCGATGATTTCAAAGCTTATGTGGAGGACGGCGGTGTTGTCCTTGCAGTCTGCGGCGGATACCAGTTACTCGGGACCCACTATTCCACTGATCAAGGTGTGATCGAAGGGCTTTCCATCGTAGATATTTACACAGAACAGGGCAAGGATTATCGACTCATCGATAACATTGTTCTGGAGAGCGAACTTTCTGATATGCCTGTGGTCGGCTTTGAAAATCACGGCGGCAGAACTTATATCAAAGATCAGAAGCCATTCGGAAAAGTCATTTATGGAAGTGGAAATGACGGACAGAGCGGCTACGAAGGGATCATTTATAAAAATGTGATCGGAACTTATCTGCACGGACCGCTTCTCCCAAAAAATCCTCAGATTTGTGATTATCTTCTCACAAAAGCACTAGAGAGAAAATATAAGAAGCCAATTGAGCTCGCTCCCCTTGATGATACCGAGGAACGTGAAGCAAACACTTACATTTGTCAGCGGTTCAAAGGAAAAGTCAGCAGACCGCAGGATCAGGAACAGATTTAAGATTTTACTTGAAAAGAAGTTGCCGTATTTTTTCTTTACGGCAACTTCTTATCGTTCTTTCTCTTTTTTAGTTTTTATGGGATTTCATAGATGATCCGCTTGTAGTTTAGCTTTTCTTCTTCGGTCTTTGCATGCTCGCTGTCCCAGACATTCTGAAAGGAAAGATCTTTATCGTTTGTCAGTACAACATAGCGGACTGGCTTTACTGCCTGATCCATGCGTCCCTCCAAATCCAGCAAATATTTATATTCATAATCATGCACCTCATGATCTTTTGACAAAATCACCCGGAAGTTCTTCCCATCATAGAATAGATCTTCGAGAAACCATTCTTTCTCCCTTCCAAACTGATACATGATCCGCACTTTTGCAGGCTCTTTGCTCTCTGCACTTTTTAAAAACTGTTCCCAGTATTCTCCGCCGTCAACCAGCTTTGTATCTCTGTAAACTACACATCCATCTTTCTTTGCCTGCTCGGCAGTATAATCTTCCGGCACATGATCAAATCCTTGATAGACTCCTTTTCCTCTTGTCCGAAACGTCTGCTTCTCCTTCGGCATCAGTTCCATGCAGCCACTCATATACAAACTGATTCCTATTGCGATCAGCCCAAACAGGATTCTTTTCTTTTCCATCTGATTTCTTTCTCCATATATACTTCGCCGTCAAGATCTTTCCACTCAAATTTCTCATCTAAAATCATATAGCTGTGAAGAGAATCTTCTTTTGGAATGGAAATAGAACCCGGGTTCATATAAATACATCTGTCCGTTTCTCTGCAAACCGGCACATGTGTATGTCCATGAAGAAGAATGTCTCCCTTTTTTAACATTGGCACATGTTCCAGATTATGTACATGTCCATGTGTGGCAAAGATCATACGGTCATTCAAATATAAAATACAGTAATCTGCCATAATCGGGAATTCCAAAACCATCTGGTCTACTTCACTCTCACAATTTCCCTTCACACAAAGAATCTCTTCTTTGATCTCATTTAACATCGCGATCACTTCCTTTGGCGCATAGTCTTTCGGAAGGTCGTTTCTTGGCCCGTGATATAAAATATCTCCGAGAAGCAGAAGCTTATCTGCCTTCTCTCTTCTGTATGCTTCTATCATCTTTCTGCAGTAATATGCAGAACCGTGGATATCTGATGCAATCATCCATCTCATTGTTGCTCCTCCTCTGTTTCACTGTGAATTTGCTGTCATTGTACCATCTTTCATTTTCTTTGGATAGGCAAAAATAAAAATTTATAAAAATGTGGCAAAAACAGATGCACCAATGACCGTCATCAGCCCTGACACAGCGATAGAAAGGCTGCTCATGGCTCCCTGCACCTCTCCAAGTTCCAATGCTTTTGCTGTGCCGATTGCATGCGAAGCCGTTCCAAGAGAAAGTCCTACCGCAATCGGTTCTCTGATTCCAAACATTTTACATATATATTCTCCGATGATATTTCCTAACACCCCTGTCACAATGATGACAGCGACGGTGATCGTTGAGATTCCTCCCAACTCCTCGGAAACTCCAATTCCAATCGCAGTTGTGATCGACTTCGGCAGCAGTGTCACATACTGTTCATGGCTCAGCCCAAACAAATATGCCAACCCGAAAACACTTCCGAGGCTTGACAGTACGCCTGCCGTAATTCCCCAGAAAACTGCCCAGAAATTTTGTTTCAACAATTCCATCTGCTGATACAATGGAACCGCAAGGCAGACAGTAGCCGGAGTTAAAAGATAGCTTAAGTATTTTGCTGATTCGTTGTAAGTCGCATAATCAACATCCAATACATTGAGTAGAACAATAACTGCAACGATCGCTAACAGCAATGGATTCAAAAACCCCCATTTCAATTTTTTCCGTGCAAGTAAGCCCAGACCATAGGCTCCGATACTGATCGTCAGACCAAAATACAACGATTCACTAAAAAACTCTTTCATCTTTCCGTTCTACCTCCTTTTTTCTCCTGTAGTCAATAATTCCCTGTGATACTTTTCCGGTGCAAATCATCACAAAAATCGTTGTGATAACAATAATCATCATGACCGGCACAACGATTTCCTTTAAATCCGCCCACACTGTAATAAGTCCAACTGCTGAAGGTATAAACATCGGCGGCATAATATCAATCAAAAAATCCGCTGCAAGTTTCACCTGATTCAATTTTATCACTTTCGCGCAAAGACAAAATAGCATGATCAAAAGTCCATAAATGCTTGCCGGAACCGGAAGAGGGAGCACTGCATGAAGAACTTCCCCTAGAAATGTGACCGTCATGATCACGCCAAACTGATACAATAATTTCATATCTTTTCTCATTCCTTCCTTAAACGATTACAAAATTCTTTGCTTTTCATCATATCACACTCCATTTTGCTGCGCACAATGATTTTTCCACAAAAAAAGCAGAGGATATCTCCTCCATTTTGTATATATCCTCTGCCTTTTGTAGATATGCTTTATTTTTTTTTCGATCTGCAACATATTATGTATAATTCGCACAAATGTCACAGTTCCTTTCCACATCACATCTTCATCAATATTAAATGTTGGATTGTGATGCGGAATATCTGTTCCCTTTTTTTCATTGGAAGAACTCAGGAAGAAAAAAGCTCCCGGAACTTCCAAAAGATAGTTCGCAAAATCTTCTCCTCCCATATTAGGAATTGACAAATCCTCAATAATATCTTTCGGTTCAAACAGATCGCTGACGGCTTTTGCAGCCAGCTCTGCCATCGTCTCATCATTGACTACCGGGGGAGCTCCCCATATAATCTCACACTCACAGCTTCCTCCAAACATCGCTGAAATAGCCACTGCCAGTTCTTTGATCCTTCTCGCAATATACTGCCGCACTGTCTCATCCAGCGCTCGAATCGTCCCTTCCAAAACTACCTGGTCCGGTATCACATTATATTGGGTTCCTCCTGTAATTTTTCCAACGGTGATAACACTAGACGCTGTTCCCGATATTTCTTTTGTCTGTATTGTCTGCAAAGCAATCAGAAGATGAGCTGCTATGTTGACAGGGTCAACGCCCTTCTCTAGTGTAGATCCATGACAGGATTGCCCTTTTACACAAATAATAAATTTATCAAAAGATGCCATACAACATGCCCTTGGAAAAATAAGAGTCCCTGTCGGAATTTCTTTGCCTAAAATATTTCCGATATGAAGTCCAAAAATAGCAGCTACATCTTTCAGACATCCATTTGAAATTGCAATCTCTGAGCCTCTGGAAATTTCCTCAGCTGTCTGAAAAATCAGTTCCCGATCCATGATACCCTTCTTTTCTTCCATCTCCAATAAAATCATTTTTAATCAGTCTGTCCACAAATTCTGCAACGGACTTCATTGCCTCTCGCATCTTGGCAGCATTGTTCTCCGTCTGTAAAATATATGCGCGGTCTTTATAAAGATCTGTCCCTGGATTTTCCGCATACAGAGCAGTCACCGCCGGAATTTTAACCTGCTCAGTCACTGCTGCCGTAGCAGCTCCACATCCCAATCCATATCTTCCTGCATTGAATCCTGGTCCTGCCACAAATAAATCTTCCTGATATTTCTTTACAAGTTCTACAAACTCCCTGTACACTTCTTCTGTATGCTCCGCTATATAAAATTCTTCTTTCTGATTGGATTTTTATCAAATTCCTCTGCTCGTTTTTCCATCATTCTCTGATTCGATAAAATTGAGTATCCTAAAGATTCGGAATCCAGTATCTCACGAATCTGTTCAAAATACTTCATATAATTATCATGCATTCCTTCATCTACCCAATCTTTGATAATTCCTACCAGTGCATGTGCTTTTAGCTTTGCCATCAGATTCAACTCACTTTCCGACAGCTTGAATCCGCATTCAGAATATCCCATATCAATATTGATCTTCCAAAGTTCATAATAAATTTCATACAAAGATTCAAACAGAGAATTTTGTCCAACATATTGAAAACACGCAAAGTAAAATTTCCTTTCTGCATAAAGAGCCTTACATACTTTCACAAAACTCTCTGTCAGCTTCGATGGATTGTTAAAAGAATTTACATTTTCCAACATATCTGTATAAAACATCCAGTTGATCAGCTCATATTTGTCCTGAAACGATAGTAAAATGAATTTCTCTTTTTCTCTTGTTAGCATTTGATTAGAAAAATTTGTCGAAAAAAAAGGGGTTTTATTTATGTATCTATATGCTGCAATCGCTGCACTTCCAATTTTATTCACTATTATCTTTATGGCTGTCTTCAATTGGCCTGCAAAACGTGCATTGCCTTTCTCTTGGCTGATTGCCTGCCTGGTTGCCGGATTTGTATGGAAAATGGATTTTCTGGAAATCTCAGCCAGAACAATTTCTGGTTTCCTAAGTGCTCTGGAAACTTTGTTTATCATTTTTGGAGCTCTTCTCCTTATGAACGTACTCAAGCAGTCTGGTGCCATGGCAGCAATCAATCAAAGATTACAGTGTTTGCGAATATTTTGCAAAGAACGGATACACTGTATGGCGTCTGGATCTTAGCGGATATGGAAAATCTGGAAAATACGAAGACGGATGGAAAGTCACAACACAACATGCTGCAGAAGATAAAATTTATGCTCTCGAAAAAATCTGTGAGTTACAGGGTGTAGAAAAACTTGATTTGCTTGGCTGGTCATGGGGAACAATGACAACTTCCGAAGTTGCTTCACAGCGCCCGGATTTATTAAAGAAAGTCGTATGGCTTGGACCTTGCTTCGGTGGTGCATTTGAAGCGACTCCAGTAACAGAACTTCACGGAATGTGGGTAGACCATACATATGCTCAGGATGGCGGACATGGACGTCCAAACGGCGGTGCGAAAGAGATTATGGAAATCGGCGATGGCTGGCTGATCGATACAAAAGCAGTAAAAGTTCCTGTATTGATTATTACTGGTGACAATGACTTCTATGTAAACATTGACAGATGTTATCAAGCTGAGAAGGAACTTCCAGAAGGATCCAAATTACTTCATCTGCACGGCGCTGGTCACGCAATGTATCTTGAAAAAGATTACTATCAGACTACACGGGAAGCAATCTTGAAATTTATCTCTGAATAGAGACAAATTCCTCTATAATAAAATCTTTGGCAAAAGTGATTTCTTGCCGCTTCTGCCAAAAGAGCCGGGAACAAAATCCCCGACTCTTTTCCTTTCACAGTATCAACTGCATTCTCTATTATGATTTACTCTCCAAAATCTTATCAATACTTACCAGCTTCACACTCAGTACAAAGATCTCACATGCCTTCGCCAGTTCCTCCGGTGTCGGATATGATGGTGCAATACGGATATTGCTGTCTTTTGGATCTTTACCATACGGGAATGTCGCCCCTGCAGGTGTCATGACAAGTCCTGCCTCACTTGCCTTTGCAACAATCGCCTTGGCACATCCATCCATCGCATCAAACGAGATGAAATATCCTCCTCGCGGCCGTAACCAGGAACCGATTTCAAGTCCTTCCAGCTCTCTCTCTAAAATTGTCAGGACTGTCTCAAATTTCGGACGCAGAATATCTGCATGCAGCTTCATATGTTCCACCATTCCGTGAATGTCTTTATAAAAGCGTGCGTGGCGCAGCTGATTCAACTTATCATGTCCAATTGTCTGGATCTGCATCTGTTTTCTGATTGCCACAAGATTGGCATCCGATGCCGCAATCGCTGCAACTCCGGAACCCGGAAAGCTTACTTTCGATGTGGAACAGAATTTATACACCATATCTGGGTTTCCTTCTTTTTTACATTCCATCAAAATCTCTATTAAATAGTCCTGCTTGTCTTCGTATAAGTGATGGATGCCATATGCATTATCCCAATAAATACGGAAATCTTTTGCCGCCGGTTTCAGTTTTGCAAAGCGGTGTACTGTCTCGTCAGAATATGTGATTCCCTGTGGATTCGAATATTTCGGGACACACCAGATTCCTTTGATCGCATCATCCTCGCTGACCAGCTTCTCCACAATATCCATATCCGGTCCATCCATCGTCATTGGCACATTGATCATTTCAATTCCAAAATGCTCTGTGATCGCAAAGTGTCTGTCGTATCCAGGAACCGGGCATAAGAACTTTACTTTGTCCAATTTTGCCCACGGGGTACTTCCCATCACCCCATGTGTCATGGAACGTGCAATCGTATCGTACATAATATTCAAACTGGAATTTCCAAAGATAACGATATTGTCTTTCGGCACTTCTGTCATATCGGCAAGGAGCTGCTTCGCTTCACGGATTCCGTCGAGTACTCCGTAATTTCGGCAGTCTACCCCTTCCTCGCATTTCAGATCGGATTCACTTGTAAGGACATCCATCATCCCCATCGCAAGATCCAGCTGTGCTGCAGAAGGTTTTCCTCTAGACATATCAAGCTGCAGTCCCTGTGCCTTTACCTTTTGAAATTCTTGTTCTAACTGACTTTTCAGTTCTAAAAGTTCCTCTTTACTTCTATCCTTATACGCTAACATTGCAAGACCTCCAAAATCTGTTTTCAATTTAACATCATACTCACTTTTTGACGTTTCGTCAATACTTTCTTGCATTTATTTACGCATTTTCATTGTTTTCTTTTATTTTTTATTCTTTTTTGAATGAATTCATACTTATTAATTCATTTTTCTATCGATATGCTTTCAGAATCTCTCCCAGACTCTCCTCCGTCACTTGATGATATACCGTTCCGTCAATCATCATGTTCGGCCCTTTGGCACACTGTTTCATACACCCGCTTGTCCGCAGATAAAATCTGCCTCCCTCAGATACTTCTCCTTGCCGAATTTTCCACTTTTTCTCAAGTATTTTCAAAAGATCGTAAGAGCCTTTTGCTGAACACCCTGCTCCTACACATATTTGAATCTCATGACGATAATTCTCCGCCTTCAGGCTTGGATAACGTTTGATGACTGCCGCCAGAAATGTCTCCTTCATTTTTGTAACTTCTGCCACTTGTTTCTGCACTGCTGCCGGAATACATCCTTTCACATCCTGGATCTCCCGCAGCATATTGACGAGATCCTCCTGTGAAATCATTTCTCCCTCCTTTGTATAATATTCTATAATTTCACGAATCTGTTCTTCCATCTTTTCAATCTCCTTTCTGTATCTTCATTGTCCATCTTTTGTATTGCATCTGTTCCCTTTGCCTATTCTCTGATATCAGCCTCAAATCCTGCCGGCGTACATATTTCATCAAAGAGAAGATCGCCATCCACAAAAAGCCGATATCTGACCGTACATGCAGCATGTTCGTAGATTCCTCTTCCCATCGCCCCTAACTGCGGTGCCAGAAGTTTCTGCGGATGGTTCTGCTGTAGTTGTGCCTCAAATTTTATATGTTTCTGTTCAATCACTATTTGCTTCTCTGTTCTTTCCTTGACTCGAGCTCCACAATAAGTCGCAAGACGATAGTGTCTTCTTCCGTACCAGATTTCTGCAATCGTTCCTTCAAAGGAAAATGGTCCCACCGGAATTGTTGCTGCTGCCGCCATCAAGTGCAATCTTCCTCCTGCCCCTCTGCTGCACTGGGTCCAGACATATTGATCTGGAAAAGACGTGCCGCGGTCTTTCTCAATATACCCGATTCCTTTGCCAAAATGAAGCTGCTCGCGATTGATCTTCAATGTTCCTGCCACATTGTGTCTCATACTGATGATCTCATGTCGGCACTGCATAAATGGGATCCAGCGAAACGGACCCATAATATCCCCAGACAGTTGGGAGAATTTCCCATAGACAAGCTTCCCTTTCATTTTCAATTCTCTCGTCCGTATATCAATAGAAATCCCAGTTTCCGAAAAGACATTTCTTCCGATCCGGCAGTACAGACGTCCCTTTGCCGCATAAAACTGTTCCGGTGCATAATGAATCTTCCAAACATGATCATTTGCGATCACCTGCAGCATCGCACTTTTTTCTCCTCTTGGATTGATATGGAACGATGGAATAAAGCAAATAGTCTGGGATCCATTTTCATGCTTAAAATACCATCCTTCAAAATAGCACTTCTTTTTTCGTCCCCCATAAAAATAATTTTTTCTGCTCATTTCCTCTCCACTGCTGCATTTCTTACTGCAGGATTATCAATCAGATTTCCTTCTTTATCAAACCGCGATCCATGGCAAGGACAGTCCCATGTCTCTTCTTCTGGATTCCACGTCAACTTACAGCCGAGGTGGGGACAGCGGATGCCTCCGGGAGCCGCCAGTCCTTTGGCGCTCTTTGCTCCTTCTACCGCTGCTGCTTTCAATGCTCTGATCGGAACTCTCTGCGGAGAAAACACTGCTGCATTTCCACTTTCTTTCTGGCAGATCTGTTCTGTAATCATCAGAGCCGCTGCCATCGAGGAAGTCATTCCCCATTTTCCAAATCCGGTTTCTACATACCACTTTTTATTTTTTCCTGTATAAAGTCCGATGTAGGGAATGGCATCGAGTGTCATGCAGTCCTGCGCCGACCATCTATCTATCGTCTCACAATCTCTCCAATATTCTTTTGCCCGCCTCTCCAGCTTCTTGTATTGCCCTCCGGTCTCATTTTCTCCGGTCCGGTGCCCTTCTCCTCCAAACAATGTAAACTCTCTGAAATTCCGGAAGGAGAAGTCTTCCCCGGGATCTACACCCAAATACAAATGTTCAAAGGGTTGTGCCTGTTTCAATGCAAGTACATAACTGCGTTCTTGATGCATCCTTGCAAAATAATATCCTGGTGTATTCATAATCGGATAATGAGACGCAAATACAACCGCATCTGCCAACACGTTTCCATGATCCGTATAAATTTTCCCCTCCTCCACACCAGTTACTTTTGTGTGCTCATAAATTACAAGCTGTTCTGCAAGTGCTTTTAAAAAGAGCAGTGGATGAAATGCTGCCTGTTTCTGATAACAGATACTTCCTATAACGGAAAATGGAAGCTCTGTCTTTGTTGTAAACTCCGCTTCAATCCCCAGACGTACTGCCGCCTCCACTTCTCTCTTTATCTGCTCTGCATCGGTCAGTGAATAGAGGTAGGAACTACATTCTCGAAAATCACAGTCTATCTGCTCTTCCTGCACCAGCCGACTATACATCTTCAGTGCACGCTTATTTGCACTGACATATTTTCTTGCTTTTTCCTCTCCCGCCTCTCTGAACAGTTTTTCATAAATCAAATTGTGAGAAATCGTAATCTTTGCTGTGGTCCCTGCAGTCTGTCCACTTCCCACTCGATTCCCCTCAAGAACGATCACATCTTTTCCTGCTCGTTTCAGAAAAAAAGCCGTTAAAATTCCGGCCATTCCTCCGCCGATCACCGCAACTTCTGCTCGAACACTCTGAGCAAGTGGCGAGAACGCAGGAAGCTTGCTTGTCTTCGTCCAGATTGTATCCATACACTCCACCTCATTTTTGTTACTTCTACATGTTATAGAAAGTATGGACAATTTTTCTCTCACTTATTCTGTTTTTTCTGACCTCCGCTCTGTTGTGCTCGCTTTATATTCACATTATAATCGCTTCTGCTGAGAGAATCTTCTATACCTTTCCTTCTTTGAACGCAAGAATCATCTCATTTGTCAGACTGATATGCTTTTCTGTTACCGGAATTTCTTCACGCTCAAACCACTCTGCCAAGGCAAGTTCCTCTTCGTCAAGCGTAATCTCGGCACTTCCATCTAACTCCGCAAAAAATCCAAACAACAGTGTATCCGAAAAAGACCACGGCTGGCTTTTATAATAACGCAGATTTTTGACTTTCAAGCCAACTTCCTCCATCACTTCCCGCTGCACCGTCTCCTCGATTGTCTCGCCAATTTCTGCAAAACCGGCAATCAATGCATATTTCTTGTAGTCTCTGCCTGCATATTTTGACATGAGCAGCCGATTACCATCCGTCACACCAATAATGACTGCCGGGCAGATTTTCGGAAATTCCATCTGTCCACAATGCTCACAGCGCATCATACGTTCTTTTTTGTCATGTACCATCGGTCTGCCGCATACTCCGCAAAATTTTCTGCTCCGATACCAGTTATACAGCTGGAAACCTGTAATCCCCGCAAAGGCAAGATAAAGTGGCTTCGCCTGCCGGAAAGCTTCAGTATGTTCCATCTGAAATGTAGACAGCTGTGCATAACGGATATGTTCTCCCAAATAGAAACACTTCCCGTCTATCTCAAACAGATATGTATAATTCTCATAGATCCCATCATTTTCCTTTTCCAGTTCCGCAAAAGTCGGAAAACGGATTTCCTCTCCCTTTTTCTCCAACAATACCTGATGTCCGTCATAACATAGCATAATACTGTCTTTCTCCGGCGGTTTTGGGTTGTACTCATTTCGATACCGGTGTGGTGCAATATCTTGTATCATGATTTTTACCTCTTTTTCTTCTATTTCCTATTTTTCTTTTTTCATCCATCCACTTGTATTTTTATCTGTCTGCGAGATACTCTTCTTTTAAAATATCCATATGGATTTCATCCCAGAAACGTCCTTTTGCATAATAGCTTTCTCTTCTTCTTCCAAACTCACGGAAGCCGACTTTCTGATAAGTGTGGATCGCTCTCTCATTAAATGCAAATACTCGCAGCATCACATTGTGAAGGTTTAATGTCCCAAAAGCAAAATCGAGAAGGAGCCTTAATACCTCCTGCCCATATCCTTTTCCCCGATTTTCTTCCTCTCCGATAAAAAGTCCGACTTCCGCACACTGACGGATTTGATTGATCTCCTGGATCCCACAGTTGCCGATCAGTGTATCATCTTCTTTTCTGATGATCGCAAACTGTGTTTTCCCTTGCATACTTTGGATCCATGCCTCTTCCGCCTCAACCGTCATGATCATCGCAGAATTCCCAAGTCCGTCTGTCGTATCAAAGTCACTGAGCCACTTCACATAAGTTGCTGCATCTTCCACCTTTGGTACCGCAAGATAAAGATGTTTCCCTTCCAATTTCTTAATATATCCCATTCTTTTTTCCTCCCATCTTTTCTTTCTATCTGCTTCTATAAAAATTTTCTCTTTTTATCCTATTTTTCTCTTCGCACAAACCTACTTTCGCGATGGTGCAATGTATTCCTTTTCCACATCTTTTTTTCGCCAGTTTTGAATAAAGAACCATTTTTTCGGAATGGTAACAATAAATACAATTCCAAGTACAATTCCAAATGCGATTTTTAACGACTCCAGTCCTTTGATCGCCGCCAGTGTCAACTCATTTGACACAAGATAGTACATGGTATAGTAAACGCCTGCTCCCGGCACAAGCGGGAAAATCCCCGAGATCAAAAAGACCGTGATCGGACATTTCTTCCAGACTGCAAAAATGCGGGAAACAAGCACGACTCCGACTGCACCGAAGAACGAGGCAACCGCTGTATCCGTAAACGGTACTATCAGATAATAGCAAAACCATCCTGCCATTCCAGTAAATGCTGCACACAAATAAAATTTGCGAGGAACATTGTAGAGAATTGCAAATGCAAGTGATCCTGTGGATGCCAGAAGTAAATTTAATACAAATGTCATAAAAACATTCCTCCCATCAGACTATTGTAAATAGACAGTACAGATCCTGCCCCGACTGCAATATAGACAAATACAAGAACGGCATCTACCATGCGGACAGTCCCTGATAAAATGTCACTGTCTGCAATATCGCGGATTGCATTTGTAAAAGCAATTCCTGGTACAAGCGGCATGATTGCACCGCTGATCAGCTTATCCATCCGAAGCGGAAACGGCAGGAAGTTGATCGCGCATAGTGTCATCACCGTGATAAATGCACCTCCCAGAATATTGACGATCACTTTTGAACTGTTATATTTTTTGACTCCCATCAGAAATACATGCAGTAATACCCCGATGCAGAATGCAATTCCACTTTCTATCAAAGTTGCCCCCATAATATAGCAGAAACTTCCTGCTCCCATCCCCGATGCAAACGTCTGCAACGGTTTGCTCGTGCGGGGCATCTGTTCGATCTTTTTCAGCCGTTGAAATGCCTCATCGACACTGACTTTCCCTTCTACAATCTCTCTTGAGAGCGCATTGACCTCCGCTACAATTCCTAAATGTGCACCTGACAATGGCACATGCTTTGTTTTTGCATAAATTGTCTTCTCGCCATCATCTGCTGTGATAAAAATCCCATTACTCAGTACAAATGTATCCAGTCCCTGCACTCCATAATGCTCACAGATATGCCACACGGTCTCCTCTACCCGAAAGATCTCCGCCCCGTTTCTTAAGAGGATTCTCCCTGCCTCCATTGCCAGTTCCAGTACTCTGTGCGACTCTCCGTTATTGATTTCTACAATTTCTTCTTTTTCTTTCACATCCTGCCTCCAATTCTCACACCTCTATTTTAAGAGGATTTTCTCCATCAGCCAGCGCTGTGGCTTCATCCCTGCTTTCTCATAAAAGCGAAGCGCCGCCTCATTAAAGTTCCAGACACAAAGATCGATGCGTTCTGCCCCAATGTCTTGTGCCAGTCTCTCTACTGACTGATATAAACTGATTCCGACTCCCTGCTTTCTATATTGCTGTGATACATAAATATCTTCAATGTACACCGTCTTTTTCGGCACCATGATCGGATGCTTTGTCTCCCGTATGGTAGCAATACAGATTCCCATCAGCTCGCCTTCCTCTGTGTCCGCACCAAGCGTGATCATTTCATCATTTTGAAGCATACTGTAAAATTCTTCCTTTGTATAGACTGTTCCAATTTCCTCCATCTGCCGATACATATCCGGTCTGCTCTCTGCATGTAATTTATGGAGTTCCGCCATAAACTGGCTTACAGTATCATAATCGATCTCTCTTAGTTTCCTGATCTTCATATCTATTCACTCCTTCTTTCCTGTTCTTCGTTTTCTCGATAGCCGTATTATAGCGCAACTTTTCTCCAAAGTATACAAAAAATCCTCACTCTTTTTTCCGCCACATGTTCTTTCGGAAAAACAAAAAGAGAAAGACCACAGCCACTTCCCGCTGTCATCTTCCCCTTCTCTCTATCGCATGCTTCTTTTTGCCGTCTGTTTTTTATGCCTCATCAATCGCTTTTCCGATATCGTTTCTCTTATATTTGTTCGCAAATGTAACCCACTCTGTCGCAGCATATGCATTTGCTCTTGCCTCTTTTAAATCTTTTCCTTTTGCAGTCACGCCAAGTACACGTCCACCGTTTGTCACGATCGTATCTCCGTCAAATTTTGTTCCTGCATGGAAGCAGTAGTACCCTTCATGTTTCTGGAATTCTTCCAGTCCACTGATTGGAAGCCCTTTGTCGTATTTCTCCGGATAGCCGTCTGATGCAAGTACAACACAGACTGCCGCATTCTCTTCAAATTCCAGCTCGATCTGATCTAATTTCCCATCAATACAAGCTTCCATCACTTCAAGGATATCATTTTTCATTCTCGGCAGTACCACCTGTGCCTCCGGATCACCAAATCTTGCATTGTACTCCAGCACCTTCGGTCCTTCCTCTGTCAACATCAATCCAAAGAAAATAATTCCCTTAAATGGTCTTCCCTCTGCTTTCATCGCATCGACTGTTGCCTGATAAATATGCGCCTTGCAGAAAGCATCCACCTCTTTTGTATAGAACGGACTTGGAGAAAACGTTCCCATTCCTCCTGTATTCAGTCCCTGATCTCCGTCTTTTGCACGCTTGTGATCCTGCGCTGATGTCATAGTCTTGATTGTATTTCCATCTACAAAGGAAAGCACCGATACTTCCCGTCCAGTCATAAACTCTTCGATTACGATCGTATTTCCGGCCGCTCCAAACTGATGATCAAGCATCAGTGATTTCACACCTTCCTGCGCCTCCTCCAGCGTATTGCAGATCAGCACACCTTTTCCGAGCGCCAGTCCGTCTGCCTTCAGAACGATTGGAAATTTTGCTGTTTCCAAATAAGCAAGCGCCTCTTCTGCACAATCAAAATTCTCATATGCCGCTGTCGGAATCTGATATTTCTTCATCAAATCCTTCGAAAATGCCTTCGATCCTTCCAGAATCGCAGCTGCCTTATTTGGACCAAATACGCGCAATCCTTCTGCCTCAAAGGCATCAACAATTCCTCCGACAAGTGGGTCATCCATTCCAACGATCGTCAGATCAACTGCATTCTCCTTTGCAAATGCTGCCAGCTTTTCAAATTCCATCGCACCAATGTCTACACATTCCGCATACTCTGCGATCCCTGCATTACCTGGTGCACAGTAAATCTTCTCTGCTTTGCTGCTTCTTGACACACTCCATGCGATCGCATGCTCTCTCCCGCCGCTTCCTACAATTAGTACTTTCATAAATTATGCCTCCTACGATTTTCTACCGTTTCTCTGCTCATTCTTCTCTGAATGCAGACCTGTTATGCCGATCTGTTCTCTATCTCCACTCACCAATAACTCTTTTCGGTACACTACTCGCCGCAGACTACCGCCTTCCCATCGATCAGTTCAATCTTCCCGTTTGCGATCAAATCAATCGCCTTCGGCAAAATCTTCCACTCCGCCTCTTCCATCACACGCCGTTGAAGCGTCTCCGGAGTGTCACTATTTTTCACTTCCACTGCCTTCTGCAAAATAATCGGACCGGTATCCGTTCCTTCATCTACAAAGTGTACTGTCGCGCCGACAACCTTCACCCCTCGTTTCAGTGCCGCCTCATGTACTTTCAGCCCATAATATCCCTTTCCACAAAATGCCGGAATCAAAGATGGGTGAATATTGATCATGCGATGTTCGTACTGTCTGATCACCTTTTCCGGAATCACCACAAGAAATCCCGCAAGCACGATCAGATCCGGATTTAACTGTTGAAGCTCATCAAGGAAAGCATCGTTAAATGCTTCCCTTGATTCATAATCTTTCGGTGAAATGCACATTGCAGGAATCCCATGCTTCTTCGCACGTTCCAAAGCATAGGCATTCTTATTGTTGCTGATGACACCGATGATCTCTGTATTTGTAATTGTCTTAGCTTCAACTGCATCCATGATTGCCTGCAGGTTTGTCCCCCCGCCGGAAACTAATACAACTATTTTTAGCATAAAGTAACTCCTTTTTCTCCTGCTTCGATATGTCCTACCACATATGCATCCTCTCCGGCAGCCTTGATTGCTGCAACAGTCTTCTCCACATCATCTTTATCGACTGCCACGATCATTCCAAGTCCCATATTGTAAGTATTGTACATCATCTCTTCTGCAATCTCACCTTCTCTTGCCAGCATACGGAAGATTGGTGGAACCGGATAGCTGTCTTTTTCCACAACTGCACGCACACCATCACAGAGCATACGAGGAATATTCTCATAGAATCCACCACCTGTGATATGACTGCATCCTTTGATCTTCACTCCGCTTTCCTTAATACCGCGAAGTGCTTTCACATAGATCTTTGTCGGTGCGATCAGTGCTTCTCCAAGCGTAGTCCCAAGCTCTTCATGATATGTATCTAAAGTGTCTTTATCCATCTTAAATACTTTTCTTACAAGAGAAAATCCATTGCTATGTACTCCGGAAGACGCAATTCCGATCAGAACATCCCCATCTTTTAATTCCTTTCCAGTGATCAAGTCTTTCTCATCTACGACTCCGACTGCAAATCCTGCAAGATCGTATTCATCTTCTGGATAAAATCCTGGCATCTCCGCAGTCTCTCCACCGATCAGCGCTGCATCGGACTGTTTACAACCTTCTGCAACACCACTGACGATCGTAGCGATCTTCTCCGGCACATTTTTTCCACATGCAATATAATCTAAGAAAAACAACGGCTCTCCGCCCGCACATGCGATGTCATTGACACACATTGCAACACAGTCAATCCCCACTGTGTCATGCTTATCGAGAATAAATGCAAGTTTTAACTTTGTTCCGACACCATCTGTTCCAGATACTAATGTCGGTTTTTCCATTTCTTTGAACTTCTCCATAGAAAATGCTCCCGAAAATCCCCCGATATTTGTCAGAACTTCCGGTCTCATTGTCTGTTTGATATGTTCTTTCATCAATTCTACTGATTTGTACCCTGCTTCAATATCGACGCCTGCGTTTTTGTAATCCATCTTTTCTCCTCCATTTCAAGGCTTTCCCTGCTTTTTCCTACATTTGTTTCAGATATTCTTTATGTCCTAACTGATCAAGTTTTTCTGCCTTTGCCTGTACAGTCTCTTTCATCTCCTGAGAGTATGCTTTCAATCTTCCAAGCAGCTCCGGATCAGATGTTGCAAGAATTCTTGCCGCAAGAATCGCTGCATTGACTCCCCCGTCAATTGCCACTGTCGCTACCGGAATTCCCGGCGGCATCTGTACGATAGAATAAAGTGCATCTACACCCTCCAGGTTCTTTCCTGACATCGGAATTCCAATGACCGGCATTGGGAAGATCGCTGCACACATTCCAGGAAGATGTGCTGCCATACCTGCCCCTGCAATGATGACTTTAAAGTCTTTCTCCTCTGCGGACTTTGCATATTCAAAAAATACGTCCGGTTCACGGTGTGCAGAAATAATTGTCATTTCATATTCTACACCCAGTTTTTCCAGCATATCTGCTGCCTTGCTCATGACTTTCATGTCTGAGTCACTGCCCATAACAATTCCTACTTTTGGCATAATTCTCTCCTTTTCTCATTTACAAAATACCGGCACTTGGAAATACAAAGTATGAAATGATCCATCATCCATCTTTTTCCCGGCACCTTTATAAGTTACCAGTATAAATACTTGTTCATTTATAAGTTAATTTTACTAATACCGGGCAAGGATGTCAACAGTCCCGCCCGGTATCAGTGATTATAAATACTTATAAGGTTTTATTTCTAAACTCGTTCTTCCAAAAATCTTACGCATTTTCTGCATCCATTCGATCTAGTGGTTCATTGAGACTTTCCGTCCCCGGCAGTACGAATCTCATATCTTTCAAAAGTTCGATCTTGCTGCCATCTTTTCGGATGACACTGATCTCTGCCAGTTCTTCATATGGAATCGTAATGTCTGTATGACACTGAAAATATGCTTTATTCACATCTTCTTTTCGCAGAATCGAAATAGTATTATCCTTTGCAATGATCTCTTTTCCGTTCGGATTGTACACCCGGTTCTCCTCGTTCCAGCTGTAACAAGTGTCTCCGACCGCAAAATGTGGTCCCATCTTCTCTGCGATCAAAATGGTCATCTTATCCGCGATCTGATACTTGTTGACCATCACATATGCCGTCGTATTCGTTCCAATCGCAAACTCTCCAAGTGGAAGTGTCTCATGATTGTGCAGAATATTTTCCCGGATATAGGTTTTATTCTCCTCTTCTTTCTCAAAGTTTGCACAAGTATAATCTGTGATCATTCCATCCTGAAATTCGATCTTCAGATCTTTATACTGCATTCCATGCAGATATACTTCACTGACAAACAATGTTCCGTTTGTTCCTTCCAGTGTCGGAGAGGTGAACACTTCCCCTGCCGGAATATTGACATCCGAACCACAGTTTTCAAAGATCGTCTCCTTCTCCGGATCATTTAAAGCATGCAGTCTGACTTTGATATCCGTCTGATTCTTTCCTCTTCCAATGATATGCACGTATTCGCCTTGATCCAAGGCATCAATCATCGTCTGCTGGATCTGTCCATACACTTCGCTGTCCACTGCATTGATCTCGATCGTATCGTTAAAGATTGCCTCGTAGTCTTCTCCAATCTCCGGCTTCGGATACGAGATGATCGTGAAGCTTCTCTCTTCTCCCTTGATATACTGATTGATCATCTGGCTGGACTTACTTGCAAATGCCTGCAGCAGTTCTTCCTGCTTATCCGTATAGGAGAATACCTCCGACTTTCTCTCCGGTGAAAACGGTGGTTCTCCAAATGGATCGATCCATGCCGGACCCGCATAACATGCCGCCAGCTCTTTCTGTTTCTCATATGTATTTTTGATCACATCCAGCTTCCGCTCTGTATATTTTTTATCGAGGAACAATGCCTGGTCTGCTCTGTGATCATATTCAAACTGTTTGTTGACCGCTCCGTAATAACCGGATTTCTGATGGTTTTTCTTGGTCACAACACTGTTTGCTGCACGAAAGATCAACGGACGTAATCCCATTTTTTCAAAATTGCGTATCGCATACTGGATCATCCGCTCAAACCCTGCGGAATACAGCACATTGACCGTCTTTTTCTTTGAAAGATCTTTGCCGCCAAGTATAAATCCTCTTCGGAATCCTTCTGTATAGGTATCTGCCATCTTCTGAATCGTCTCTTCCGGAAGACTGTTCAGGTGACGCATCGTCTGGATCTCATAATCTGTGATCCATTCTCCGGTACGGAAAATAAACCGCTCATCACTGACATCCGTCTTTGCAAGCATCGGCACAAACACACCGCAATCCGGTGAGATCTGCTCTTCGATCCGATCTGCCAGAAACACATCACAATAATCACTTGCATACCAGTACACGATCTCCTTAAGTTCTCTGAACTCCGGACACTGTGCATCTTCAAAACAATTATAGATTTCAATAAACAGTTCATTACAGATTGTATTGTATTTTAATTTTCCTTCATAGGCATACCCTATCTGAGCGCGCATCTCAGTATACAGAAAACTTAAAAAAGTTCCAAAATCTTCTCCGAGTTTTTCTACTGCCCAAGCCGGATTTGCATACGATGTTCCGTAATTTTCTTCTGAAATGTCTGCATACAGCTTGTGATTGATTTCTTTCATCTCATCAAATGAAAGTTTTTCCCACGATCCATCTTCCACCATTGCTCTTACTTCTTCTACAAAAAGAAGAAATTCTGCCACATGTCTAAAATATGGACGAAACTGCTCTGCGGCAGTCTGCTCTGTACCGATCATTCGGATACGTTCGATCGTCAGATCGTGTCTTTCGTGAAATATTTCATTTTCTTCTTTCCACTGTTCGTTCCACATAAACTTATATCCCCCTGAAAAATATTATTGCCAAACCGACAAACAAAGCGGCATTGCATACAATTCCGATCCGGCATGTAAGATACTTCCGCTCTCGCTCCCGCAGTCCGATCATTCCAAAGAAAATCCCAACTCCCGAAAGTATCCAGGCGCAAATTCCCAACGCACCGATCATTGTTGCTGCTTTTCCTTCCTGAACGTACGACACTGTAACAAGAAGAGAAAGAAGTACGATGGCCGCTATAGCAATAAGGGTAGAACGAACTCCATGCTTCGCATGGCGGATCACTTTTTCTTCTCCATAGCGGTTTCTTTTTTTCTGATAGCGCTGTACTTCTTTTTCCCGCCGTCTCTGCTGTCTTTCTAATTCTCGCTGTCTTTTTTTTCGTCTTCTCTCACTTCTTTGCATGGTATCTTCTCCTTATTGCATTGCATATAACAAACAGTATGTAGCCTGCGAGCCCTCCGATTGTATTTAACAGAAGGTCGTCCACATCGAAAGATCCTACTCTTGTAAGTAGTTGAAATACTTCCACGCAAAGACTGAGTCCGAAACTGTAACATACCGTCATAAAAAAGCTGCGGTATTTGCTTGCCATCGGCATAAAGAAACCGAATGGCACAAAAATTACTACGTTTCCGACAACATTCGTGAGCACTGCAAAAGTCCCCAGTGTCTCACGATATGTCAGAAAACGCCGAATCTCTTTAAACAGAACGAGATTGTAACGATACTCGCTCATTTCCCCAGTACGCCCATACCACTCTGAGAAAAGCAGAAAGTATATAATGAACAACACATAACATACAAACAACACTTTCCCGAGGATACGCAGACGTTTTCTTTCTTTATACTTCACCATTGCACCCTTTCAGAATGATTCCTCTCTTTCCGGACTAAAAAGTCAGACCGGATTTATTCTTTAGTAAGCGTGCACCCCCTACGATTGTGATCACTCCTGCTGCGATCCCGGTCACGATCATGATCACACCGAGAACTATATTTCCTGCGCCGACTGTCGTCATCGTCTTATAAATCTTTTCGTTCATAAGTCTCTCCTGTCTATTTTGCTCCGTACTGCTCATAGTATGCATCAATTGCAGACTTGATCTCATCATCGATCACTACTTTTCCATTGCATTCTTTATTGTGCAGGTGCTCTACTACTTCCGCCATCGTCACGATCGCATTTGTCTCAAATCCATAGAGATCTTTTACTTCTTCCAGAGCACATTTCACTCCGCCTTTTCCAACTTCCATACGGTCAAGAGATACCATCAGACCTACAATCTCTACATCTGCTGCCCCTTTTACTTTCGGCACAGTCTCCTCCATGGATTTTCCTGATGTCGTCACATCCTCGATCATGATCACTCGATCGCCATCCTGAAGTTTGCTTCCAAGAAAGCTTCCCTTGTCTGCTCCATGATCTTTCTCTTCTTTTCTGTCAGAGCAGTAACGGACTTCCTTTCCATACAATTCACTATATGCGATCGCTGTCACTACTCCGAGCGGAATTCCCTTATATGCCGGTCCAAATAAAACGTCAAAATCATCTCCGTATTTATCGTGGATTGCCTTTGCATAATACTCCCCGAGTCTCTTTAACTGAGAACCAGTCACATATCCTCCCGCATTCATGAAAAACGGAGATTTTCTTCCGCTTTTTAATGTAAATTCTCCAAACTTGAGCACATTGCTCTCCACCATAAATTCAATAAACTCTTTCTTATACTGTTCCATCTCTCTACCTCCATATCTTCAGGCAGCAGCTGCCTTGATTTACTGTTTTCTCTTCTCTATTTTACAATTCCAACCATATCTTTCACAGTCTCGAACTGATATTTCTTCATATACGCTTCGATTCCATCCACGATCTCGGCTGTGACACCTGGATTGATGAAGTTTGCAGTTCCAACAGATACTGCACTTGCCCCTGCGAGGATAAATTCAATCGCATCCTCCGCTGTAGCAATTCCGCCCATTCCAATGATCGGGATATTGACTGCATTTGCCACCTGGTAGACCATGCGGACTGCGATCGGCTTAATTGCCGGACCAGAGACACCGCCGGTTTTATTTGCCAGCGCAAATGCTCTTCGATGTACATCGATCTTCATTCCAGTCAGTGTATTGATCAGCGATACTGCATCGGCTCCTCCTGCCTCCACAGCTTTTGCCATCTCTGTGATATCTGTTACATTCGGGCTTAGCTTCATGATGACCGGCTGCTTCGCATATTTTTTCACTGCGCTTGTGATCTCCTCTGCCGCCTTTGGATTCTGTCCGAATGCAATCCCACCTTCCTTGACGTTCGGGCAGGAAATGTTGATCTCCAGCATATCTACATCTTCACTTGCAAGACGTTCTACAACTTCACAATAATCTTCTTTCGAGCGTCCACAGACATTGACAATGATCTTTGTGTCATGCTGACGAAGGAACGGGATATCGCGCTCACAGAATAGATCAATCCCCGGATTCTGCAGACCGACTGCATTCATCATTCCTCCGTAAGTTTCTGCCACACGCGGAGTCGGATTTCCTTCCCATGGAATATTTGCCACCCCTTTGGTCGTGACTGCTCCGAGCTTGCTAAGATCTACAAAATCACAGAACTCTGCACCAGAACCAAAAGTCCCGGAGGCAACTGTCACAGGATTTTTCCATTCTACTCCTGCTATATTTACACGCATATCCATTATAATTCCACCTCCGTCGATAAGAATACCGGTCCGTCCTTGCAAATCCGCTTATTATTCACATTGCTGTGGTGGTCTTTCTCTTTTGATTTGCACACACATGCAAGACAAGCGCCGATTCCACACGCCATACGCTCCTCAAGGGAAAGGTAACATTCGATTCCGTTTTCCTCTGCATAGCTTTTCAGTGCACGGAGCATTGGTGTCGGACCGCACGCATAGATAATATCAGCTTCCAGACTATGTTCGCGGATTGCATCCATAACATTTCCCTTTGTTCCGACACTTCCGTCTTCTGTGGAAATATAAAGTGTTCCATTTGCTTCCAGTTCTTTCTTTAAGAAAGTCTGTGCATCACGGTATCCTACGATAATCTGTTTCTCACAGTTCAGTGATTTTGCAAGTTCCAGAATCGGAGGTACTCCGATTCCTCCACCGATCAGAAATGCTTTCTTCTCAATCAGTGGGAATCCGTTTCCAAGCGGTCCGATCACCGGGATTGTATCCCCCGCTTTCATTTTTGAAAACTGTTCTGTCCCTGTCTTTTCTCCCGTCACGCGATATACGACGCGAAGCTTTCCTCCCTCTCTGTCAATCTCACAGATACTGATCGGACGTGGGAGCAGTTTGCTCCCATCATTTGTATACATGGAAATAAATTGTCCTGCTTTTGCTGTCTTTGCTGCCTTTGTCTGGATCCACATGCTGAAAATCCCATCTGCAAGACATTCCTGGGAGACAACAAGTGCCTGCTCTTTTTCTCTCTCTGCCATAATGTTCTTCCTCTATCATTTCATCTTTTTTATCATTCTATTAGCGGTTGTTCAGTGCATTGCTGATGTCTGCCACCATTGCTTCCACAGCTGCTCTTGATGCATCTCCGAAATTCTCGGCACCGAATTTTGCATAAGCTTCCTGCTTGTAAGCTGCGATAATTCCACGGGAAGAGTTTACGATTGCTCCCAGTCCATCTTCATTAAAGAAATGTACGAGGTCTTTTCCCTGTCCTCCCTGTGCTCCGTATCCCGGTACGAGAATGTAAGATTTCGGCATCACTTTTCTGAGAACTTTTCCCATCTCCGGGTAAGTTGCTCCTACAACGGCTCCGATGTAGCTGTATTCGTCACCCATATGTGCCTCGCCCCATGCAGCAACTTTCTCTCCAACTAATTCATACAGCGGTCTGCCGTCGACCAGCTGATCCTGGAACTCTCCGCTTGATGGGTTGGATGTCTTCACAAGGATGAACAGACCCTTGTTTTCTTCTTTACAGATGTCGATAAATGGATTGACCCCATCCGATCCAAGGTATGGGTTGACTGTCACGAAGTCCTCATCAAACGGTGCATAAGATTTGCTTCCTACCTGCACATGTCCGAGATGCCCTACTGCATAAGCAGCGGATGTAGATCCGATATCTCCTCTCTTGATATCTCCGATCACCACAAGTCCTTTTTCCTTACAGTAATCGACAGTCTTTTTAAATGCTTCCAGTCCCGGAATTCCAAACTGTTCGTACATAGCGATCTGCGGCTTCACTGCCGGGATCAGGTCATAAGTCTTGTCAACGATCTCTTTATTGAACTGCCAGATTGCCTCTGCTGCTCCCTCTAAAGTCTCCCCGAACTCTGCGAATGCTTTCTTCTGTACATGCTCCGGAATATAGTTGAGCATCGGGTCTAATCCTACTACGATTGGTGCGTTTGTCTTCTTAATATTTGCTACTAACTTGTTGATCATGTTTCTCTCCTCCACTGATATGTCTTTCTATCTTTCTTCTGTCTTGCAAAGCTTTCTCTTATCCTTCATAGACCGGCACGCCGTCCACGATTGTGCAGCGCACTTCGCCTTTTACTTTTCTTCCATGGAATGGTGTATTCTTTCCTTTTGAGAAAAATGTATGTTTGTCAATCTCATATTCTTTCGATGGATCAAAGATGACAATGTCCGCGATCTTCCCTTCAGAAATCGAACCCTTTTCCTCGGAAAGCCCGAGGATCTTTGCCGGATTATAGCTCATCTTCTCTGCCATCTGCATTGGAGTAAGCACTCCGGTCTCCACCAGTTCTGTGTAAGTCAGTGCTGCCGATGTCTCCAACCCTACAATTCCAAATGCAGCATCCTTCATGGATTTGTCCTTTTCCTGCTCTGCATGCGGCGCATGATCGGTAGCGATCACATCCATGATGTTATTTTTCAGTCCTTCGCGAAGTGCTTCTACATCTGCCTTGCTGCGAAGCGGCGGATTCATCTTAAAGTTTCCATCATCCTCTGTAATATCGTCTGTCGTCATAATAAAGTGATGCGGGCATACTTCTGCCGTCACTGGAAGTCCATCTCTCTTTGCCTCAGCGACCATACGCACACTGTCCGCAGTCGAACAATGGCACAGATGAAGCTGTACTCCTGTCTCTTTTGCAAGAAGGATATCTCTTGCAACGATTACATCTTCCACCGCATTTGTAATTCCTTTCAGTCCGAGTGCTTCTGCCTTTTGATCGGCATTCATGACACCACCTTCTACCATATGAATATCCTCGCAGTGTGCAAAGACAGCGATTCCGCTTGCTGCCGCTCTTCTCATTCCTTCTCTGTAAAGAGATGCGTTCATCACAGACTTCCCATCCTCACTGATCGCATGGCATCCTGCCTCCGCCATTCCTTCGATATCAGCCAGTTCTTCTCCTGCCTGACCGACTGTGACTGCACCAAGCTGGATCACATGCACCGGCGAATCTTCCTTCGCACGCGTATGTACATCTTCCACACGCTCTTTTGTGTCGATGACCGGTTTTGTGTTCGGCATCGCACAGACCGTTGTCACACCTCCGTGCGCTGCTGCCTTTCCGCCTGTCTCTAATGTTTCTTTATATTCCAATCCCGGATCTCTTAAATGTACATGAAGGTCAATGAATCCCGGCATTACATAACAGCCTTTCGCATCGATCACCCGATCCGCCTGCTCTTCAATATGTTCTTTGACACCGATGATTCTCTGATCCTCTGTCAGCACATCACAGATCCCATCCACTCCCGTAGCCGGATCCAAAACATGCCCATTCTTGATTAATACTCTCATACTGCTCTATCCTTTCTTCCCAGTGTACTGTACCTTCCGACAGACAGGTCCCCGTCTGTCATCATACTATTTTTATTTTATCATAGCAGCACAAAAAAAGGAATGTCAAATTTGTGTTCCCTTCTGACATTCCTTCTCTTTCATCACTTTGGATAAATTCTTTCCATGCTGCACTGATTTTTCAGTACACTGGTACATTGTATTCTATTGTTCCCGAAGCACATCCATCGCAGTCTGCAGTTGATTGTCAGCCTCCGGATCTTCCTCATCTCTGACATACTCTACCGAAACATCCGGCTCGATTCCTTTCCCGTCGATATTTCTTCCCTTCGGAGTAAAATACTCAGAGATTGTCACCTTGACACAAGTTCCGTCATCGAGTGGAAATAGTTGCTGGACAACGCCTTTCCCATATGTTGTCGTTCCTACGATCGTACCGATCTTGTAATCCTGAACTGCTCCGGCAAAAATCTCAGAAGCACTTGCGCTATATCCATTTACCAGAACTGCAAGCGGAGTATCAAAGTCATTCTTTCCACTTCCTCGGATTTCTTCTTCTTTTCCACTCCGATCCTTTGTAGAAACAATCGTTCCTTCCGGAAGGATCAGCTCCAGCATATTGCAGACTGTATCAAGATTTCCACCTGGATTACTTCTCAAATCAATGACAAGCCCCTGCATGTCCTGCTCTTCCAATGTTGTAAGCGCCTGTTCAAACTGTCCCATCGTCACACTGTCAAATTCAGAAACACTGATGTAGCCAATCTGGTCTTCTTTCATCTCAAACTCGACTGTCTGAGCTTCGACTTTTCCTCGCACAGCCGTCAATTCAATCTCTTCTTTTTCCTCCCCGCGTAAAACGGTGATATGGACTTCTGTCCCCTCTTCTCCTTTGATGTCTGCAACAACTTCATCCAGTTCCTCACCGGTCACTTCTTCGCCTTCCACCTTATAGAGAATATCTTCCGAACGCATTCCCGCTTTTTCTGCCGGAGAGTCTTTGTAGACTCTGCTTACCGTAATGATTCCTGTGTCTAGATTCTGAGACATCGCCGCTCCGATTCCAATATATTCTCCTGATGTCGTCTCAAAAAGTTCCTTTGTTTCTTCTTCCGTATAGTAAGTCGAATACGGATCATTTAAACCTGCCAGAATTCCTGCATACATACCGTCTTCCAGATCTTCTGTATCTGTATCCCGAAGATAATGCTCGTCAATAATCTTCTCAATCTCTTTCAGCTTTTCTTTTGATTCCGCGTTCAGCACACTCTCCGATGACTGAATACTGTTATTTTCATTCTTTCTGATTTTCTCTGCTACATTCTTTCCTAGGGAAACTCCGCCAAAAATGGCACCTCCCCCTATGAACATAGCAAGGGCGCCACAGAGCGCCCCTTTTAAAAAACTATGTTTATTCTCCATATGATTACCTGTCTTACATATAATTTGAAGGATTCACTGCTACACCGTTTAATTCTACCTGAAAGTGAAGGTGTGGTCCTGTCGACTGTCCGGTACTTCCCACATATCCAATCTGCTGACCTTTCTCTACTCTCTGTCCAGCAGATACTGTCAGTGCAGAATGATGCATGTATTTTGAAACAAGTCCATTGTCATGCTGGATGACAACCCAGTTTCCTGCTGATGTACTATAATTTGCAATCAGGACAGTGCCTGCCGCTGCTGCATATGTAGGTGTTCCTTCTGGCGCTGCATAATCATGCCCTTTGTGCCCTCCGACCTCAAACTCTCGGATTTCTCCAAAGTAACTTGACTGATATGTCATCCCCGGACATGGGTGTGTAAAGTACCCGCTGCCAGATACCACATTGTCTGATGACGGCGGCATCACTCCTCCAGATGTACTTCCACCAGTACTGCTTCCACCCGAAGGTGCCTGTATCTGATTGTTCTGTCCGGCATTGTTGTTCATCGCCTGCTGCTGTGCTGCTAACTGTGCCGCCTCAGCTTCCTTCTGGCGCCGTTCGGCCTCCTGTGCTTCCGCGATCAGTTGCTGTAATACTTTTGCGTTCTCCCCAATCTCAGATTCCAGATTTGCAATCTGAATGTTCTTATTAGAAAGTAGTGTTTCTACACTTGCACGCTTCTCAGAAAGTGTCGTCTGAAGTGCTGACAGTTCCTCGTACTCTGCACGGAGTTCTTCTTCCTTCTTCTGCACTTGCTCAACCGTCTTCTGAAATTCTACAAGCATATCTCTATCATATTCCGAGATCTTAGTCACATATTCCGTTTTGTTGAGAAAATCTGAGATATTTTCTGCACTGAGAATGATCTCGATAAATTCCACATTTCCATTCTCGTACATGTATTTGATACGTTTCTTCATGCTCTCATATTGATTGTTCTCAGTTACTTTCGCCTCCACAAGCTCATTCTCAGCAGACTCAATCTGCTCTTCCTTCGCAGACATATCATCCTGCGCTTTCTGAAGTTCCTGGATGACTGTGTTCAGTTCATTATCAAGCGAGCTTTTCTCGGCTTCCGCAGCTTTCTTCTGCTCTTCCAACTGCTCTCCCTTTTTTTGTGTCTCAGAAATAGATGTTGCTGACACTGGCATGACACTTCCGCTGCATAACGCACACGCAAGGAATAGTGCCGCTATCTTCTTTCCTCTTAATTTCATATTTTCACCTATACCTTTAAATGCTTTCTGATCGTAAAGAAACTTCCGATAAAACCGATTCCGACTCCAAGAAGAAGACCTGTCGGCAATAAGATTTTATACACATCCCACACTGGCATGAAATCTAAAATGTTATTCAGAATGCTAAAGCGGGTCATAATGTAATCAATTGCTTTGTCATATACGACATACAATCCTGCCAGCGGAATTGCTGCCCCGACAAGACCGATCAGAATACCTTCAACGATAAATGGTCCACGGACAAAATAATCCTTGGCACCAATGTATTTCATGATCGCAATCTCTTCCTTCCGGACCGTAATACCAATCGTAACTGTGTTACTGATCAAAAATACTGTTACAATCAGCAGAATCAAGATGATCGCCGCAGACACATAGAGGATCAGTTTATTGACACTCGACAATGTCTTTGCAACAACATCGGACTTATTGACCTTGCGGACTCCATCAAGTCCTTCTGCAAATTTCACGACTTCTTTCTGTGACTCTACGTCTTTCATATACACTTCATAGTTATCAGATCCTGCCAGCGGATTGTCATCCTTAAATCCCTCGGCAAGATCTTTGGATTCTCCAAAATATTCATCCTTGAATGTATCCCACGCCTCATCTGCCGAAACGTAAGTAACCTTCAGGACATCGTCCCTATCTCTCAGCGCATCTCCGATTGCCTCTACCTTGCTGTCTCCCAGATTTTCCTCAAAGAATACAGTGATCGCTACCCCTTCTTCTGCCTTCTTGACTATGTAGTTAAAGTTAAGAATTACGGAAAAGAATAGTCCGAATAAGAAGATACATGCCGCCATCGTTGCAACTGATGCCAGCGAGAACAGCTTGTTTCTTCCGATATTCTTAACTCCCTGCTTCATCGTATATCCTACTGTACTAATCCTCATTTATATACCCACCTTTTTTCTCGTCGCTGACAATGACACCTTTCTTCATCGTAATTACACGCTTCTGCATCTCGTTTACGATCTCCTGATTATGTGTAACGACTAATACGGTTGTTCCTCTTTGGTTCGCTTCCTCAAGCAACTGCATGATCTCCCATGAGTTTGTCGGGTCAAGATTTCCTGTCGGCTCGTCTGCCAGAAGGATTGACGGCTCATTGACGATCGCTCTTGCGATTGCTACACGCTGCTGTTCTCCACCGGAAAGTTCCTTCGGGAACATCTTATATTTCTGAGCAAGTCCTACAAGTGAAAGCGCTGCCGGTACTTTCTTCTTCATCACACGCGTCGGAGTCTCAACAACTCTCTGGGCAAATGCAATGTTCTCATAAATATTTCTGTCTTTTAAAAGTCTGAAGTCCTGGAACACAACTCCAAGGCCTCTTCTGTACTTCGGAATATGTCTGTGCTTCATACGGTTCAGATTCTGTCCATTCACAATGATCGTGCCGGATGTCGGATCTAATTCTTTCATGATCAACTTGATCAAAGTAGATTTTCCTGACCCACTGTCCCCTACGATGAACACGAATTCGCCCTGCTCGATCTTCACAGATACTCCATTCAGAGCCGCAACTCCTTTTGAATACTCCTTCGTTACATCTTTTAATTCTATCATATGTCCTCCTATCACTAATACTCCAAGGTCTCCATGTACTTCATGTATTTCACTACCATAAGAGCAATCTTGAATGTGATCGCATCTTCAAACACACGAAGATCCAAACCTGTGCTCTTTTGCAGCTTATCCAGCCTGTACACAAGTGTATTTCTGTGGATGTATAGCTGTCTTGATGTCTCCGATACATTCAGACTGTTTTCGAAGAATTTATTGATCGTCGTCAATGTTTCCTCATCAAAATCGTCCGGTGATTTTCCTTCAAAAATCTCACGGATAAACATCTTGCAAAGTGGAATCGGCAGCTGATAGATCAGTCTTCCGATACCAAGTGTGTTGTATGCGATGATATCTTTCTCATTAAAGAAGATCTTTCCTACATCCAGTGCAAGCTTCGCCTCTTTGTAGGACTTGGATACCTCCTTGATATCATTTACTATAGTTCCGTATGCAACATGAACATCTTCCTCGCCCTCTGACTGAAGCATCTCCAGAATGTTCTTTGCAACTTGTTCCATCTCTTTGTAACCTTCATTAGCTGCAAGCTCTTTCACAACGATGATGTTCTTCTCATCCACAGCTGTGATAAAATCCTTTGTCTTGCTGCCCAGAAGTACACGCACACTCTCAAGCATCCCCGTATCTTTCTCCCGGGACGTTTCAACTATAAGAATAACACGTCTCACTTCCGTGTCAATATGTAATTTTTTCGCCCGATTATAGATATCTACAAGCAGTAAGTTGTCAAGAAGCAGATTCTTGATGAAATTATCTTTGTCAAAACGCTCTTTGTAAGCGACCAAAAGATTCTGGATCTGGAATGCCGCGATCTTACCGACCATGTATACATCCTCGCTTCCACCATTCGCCATTAAGATATATTCGAGCTGATGTTCGTCAAAAATCTTAAAGAACTGGTAGCCCTGGATCACCTGACTGTCCGCCGGTGATTCCACAAACGGCACTACCGCACTTTCATAATCTTCTGTATCTGTAAATGTACTTGCAAGTACCTTTCCTTCTGTATCCATTACACACAAATCGACCCGGGTAATTCCCTTCAAGCCTTCGATGGTGTTCTGAAGTGTCTGATTTGATATCATATTCTTCTCCTCCGCTTAATAAATTCTACATTTCTACATATCTGTATATATCTTAATGCAAAACAGCAAAAAAAGAAAGTAGAAATCAAGAATTATTATGCATTTTTTCTTTCGGGAGAAATACTTACGCACAAAAAAATTCCTTCTCCCAGTCGTACGATTATATCAAATAATCTCTTATTTTTCAACCCCTGCCTCAGATTGTTCACAGTTTTTAAACATTTTTCTACGGTTTTTTACGATTCCTCCGATTCTTCCGGTCTCCCTCGACGACAGTGATTTCCACCCTTTTTCCATCACCTGATCGAGGAGTCCGAGTTCTTCTGCAATCTCATATTTCAACCGTTCTTCTGGCTCTAATTCACTTAATACAATCTTTTTTTCCTTTTTCCGTGACATCTTTTTTCTCCCCTTTTCCTGCAATTTCCTAATTCTATTAAATCCATTGTGATATTTGTAAATATTCCCTGTTTTTTTTAATTTATACAGACTCCTCACTTCCCACGGACTTCTCTATGCTCTAAAAGGAAAAAGCAGCTGTTCGCTGCTTTTTTATGTCATCCTAAAGTTTTCTCCATATTAAAATTCTTTCGGCTCATCCGGAATAATGACCGAACAGATAAAATAGGCAAGAATTCCCGTTCCCCAACTTGTCAAGCTGAGCAATACAACTCCAAGTCTTACAAGTGTCGGATCGATGTTGAAATATTCTGCTATTCCTCCGCATACTCCACATATCATTTTATTTCTTGTTGATCTGTATAATCTTTTCTGTTCCATTCTAAAATTCCCCTTTCTTAAAAAACACTCTGTAAATTAATTTTCCTATGAACAGTGTTTCACTCCTGCTCAGAAAAGTCAATAGTAATTTCCCCGGCGCCGCATTCGATAGCAAGCTTTTTCTCTGCTCCCGGATGAATACGTTTTTCTGATCCCAGCGCCGTATATTCCTCATCTCCGATCCACACACTTCCCATTCCACACTCTGTGAAACATTCATAGTCTGTCTCTTCCCCTGCAAGTGTCAGATATATTTCTCCCATTCCACATTCGATTTCTCCTTCTGACACAACTGCCTCCATAATGTCAATTTCCCCGGCACCAGCCTCTAAAGTCATTGTCATTGCATCGACTTTCTCAATCGTAACATCTCCTGCTCCCGCACTGATTTCCACATGACCACCGCGAAGCTTGTCCGCAGTAAACTCACCTGCTGCAATCTCACACTGAAACGATTCCAAACGGTATCCTTTTGGAATCCCAATCACGACCGGTTCTACGCTCTTTCCCAGTTTTGACTTTCGCTCTGTATTCTCGATCGTCAGTTTCTCACCGTCCTGGTAACACTGGATTTTTCTGAAGTCCTCTGGAATCGTTACTTGAATTTCTGCTCCATCTGTTTCCTCTACGATTATCTCACCTACACTTATCTCAACTTCCATCCGCTTTACATCTGTAAAAAGATTTTCTCTTTCACTCCCTGTGTACTGCTCTTCAGAAGCCCCATACGGAGAGGCCACCTCCGACAGATCATCTTCAAACAGTTCCCCTGAAAAGAAGTCGAAAACATGCTCTCCGTTAAATTCAATTGTATCTGTTCTTCCTCCAAGCGCAACACCCGCAATACAAAACATCCCTCCAGTCACTGCCGCTACACCTGCTATGATCCACCCGGCTTTCCAACCTTTTTTCATCTTCTCACTCCTCTCTGCAAAATCTTTCTACAAATATTTACAGCTCCCTGAAACAGAAATGGTACCACCTTCAAAATCACCCACAGAACCGCCATCGATCCAAGCAATCCGACCGCGGTAAGCAAAAGTCCGATTCCACTTACTAGCAATCCTTCTCCGACAGCCGTAAACATGTGGACAATTCCTACACCTGCTGTAAAAATTCCGGAAATCAAAATTGCAATCGTTCCCATACCAATCCCTGCCACTGCTGCTACAATCCCGATCACCACCCCGAAGATGACCCCGATAATTGCAATCACAAGCGGTATCACGATCGGCGCTCCTATAAGAATAATCGCAGCGAGCAAAATCACCTTTGCTGTCCTGTTGTGTTTCTCATTTTCATAAGTACCACGTTCTTCTGACCGGCTCTGCTCATATGAATACTCTCCGGCTACCGGCATTTTCCGACTGTCAAACTGAAAATCCTGATAACCATTTTCTGTGAAGGCTCCTCCCAGATCGCTTCTGCCATCCAGGCCTACTTTTAACTTTTCTGCAACTTTCTTTGGGCTTTCCAGCTCCGAAATTACTTTTTGTTCATTTTCTTCTCCTGCCGCATCAAAATAATCATTATAATACTGCATTGCATCTGTTCGCTCTTCCACTGGCACATCCTGCAAAAGCGCTGCCAGCTCTAACATAAATTCTATTCGATTCATGCAGTCACACCTCCCTCAAATATCTCACTGATCTTCTTTGAATACACTTTCCATTCCTCGCGATACAGATTCAGCTGTGCCATTCCTCGATCTGTCACCTTATAGTACCGCCGGTTTCTGCCGTCAAACTGCATATCGTACACTTCCAGGCATTGATCTTTCTGGAGTCTTCGCAAAACTGGATACAAGGTAGACTCCGATACTTCCAACACTTGTCTGACATCCTGTGTAATTTTATATCCGTAAGTCCCCTGACTTTCTCTGGATACAACTGCCAACACAATCGCATCTAACAATGCCGCTCCTGTGTTAAATACCATGTCATCACTCCTTTATCTTTTTCTATTTGTGATTCATAATATGATAATAAATTTAATACTATTTATTTATCTATATTATATATCGTATAATATTGTTGTCAATGTAAAAATATATAAGAATTTATGAAGATTTTCTTAATGTCGTGCCAATTTCTGCCTGAAATCTACCTCATTTTCAGACATACAGACAGGGACGATACAGAATCATCTCTTGTATAAGAAACTACTTCTGTATCGCCCCTGTCCTTTATTGTTCAATCCATCCATAACATCGAAAATCAGAATCGATTTCCCCATAAATAACATAGCACCAAACATTCTGCCACAAGTAATGCCGGCACACCAACATAAAATTTCGGTTTTCTCGTCTTGTGATGAAAGGTATACATTCCAAGAAGCGCCCCGGCTCCTCCTCCAAGCGCCGCCACCGTCAGAAGGGTCGCTTCCGGAATGCGCCATTTCCTTTTCACTGCCTTTCTCTTATCGATTCCAAACAGGGAAAACGCAAACAAATTGATCAGGAGCACGTAACCGATTGCGATTTCTATCATACTCGTACCTCTTCTTTCTGCGCAAAGGAATATATAATTTTCTCCTTTACTCTCTTTCCGGTAAGCCGTTCCAGCACTTCTCCATAATAGCGGAGCTGTTTCTCATATCGTTCTGCAAGCTCTTCCCGAGATGCTGCCCGGTCTGTCTTATAATCCACGACGACAATTCCGTCTGGCTCCTCAAAATAAACATCTATGATTCCCTGCACGATCAGAAGTTCTTCCTCTTCTTCCTGTCTCTCGAGCAGTTCCGGATAAATTGTATCCGCCGAAACTCCAAGTACAAATGGCTGTTCTTTTTTCAGGCAGCCACTTTGTGCTGCTTTCCGAAGTCTGAGACCAAGCGGACTTTCCAGCAATCCTAAAATATCTTTGTAGTAGATACTTTCCATCATCTCCGGCTTAAGTTTCCCTTCCTCACAGAACTTTGCCGCCTCAGCATACAATTGCGAAATAGTATAACTTTTTCCAAAATCCAGCAGTTCCAAAAACTTATGGTATGCCGTTCCCCTGGATGCCCCGGACAAAGTTCCCGTGTATCCCGGCTCTGTTTTCTCCCGCATAAAGTTTGGAACCAAAGGAACTATCTCGGGCTCTTCATACAAAATTTCTCCTGCCTCTTCCTCAGGCTCTGACCTTTTTTTCAGTTCAGACACAGTAAATTTCAATTTCATCTTCTGCATGGCTTCGTATGGATACTGATAGGAAAACTGTTCTTCAATCTGCGCTCTCATTCTCTCATCATAGACATATGCTGTATCCCAGTTTCTTAAGAGCTCTTCTGTCAATGCCTGCTCCACTTCCTCCGCAGTTTCCTGCAAGATAAGATGTTCCGGAAAAATCTCTTCCACAACGAGCGGAACCTCTTTCTGGTACATTGCATTGGTAAACGGAACATTCATCCCATATCCATTCAGCAGATCTGCAAGCACCTGATTCCGAAACAGCGCCGGCAAAATCCAGTCAAAATACGATGTAGCCCTCGAAAGAACTCCAAATGGAAGCGCTGTTTGTTCTCTGGACTGAATGGAAGCAAAACTTTTCAATTTCTTCTCCAGATTAGAAATGCTTCCAATTAAAATCAGTTTTTCCTTTGCTCTTGTAAGTGCAACATAAAGTACGCGAAGTTCTTCCCCGAGATTTTCCAACTGAACCTTTCTCTGGATCACTTTTTTCAGGAACGTCGGAATCTTCGTCCGGTACTCCAAATCGACTGCATCCACCCCGACTCCAAGTTCCGGGTGGACTACAATGCTTCCCGTCGTATCCTGCATATTGAAACGCTTGCTCATTCCCGCTACAATGACGATTGGAAATTCCAGCCCTTTACTTTTATGGATACTCATCAAGCGTACCGTATCCGCCTGCTCATCGGCAATGTTTGCCTCTCCGTAATCAATATCATATTTCCTCAGCTGTTCAATATAGCGCACGAAATTAAAAAGCCCTTTATAACTTGTAGCTTCAAAAGCAATCGCCTTCTCCACAAGCATCTCCAGATTCGCCGCCCGCTGCCCGCCTCCTGGCATCGCCGCCACATAATTTCCATAGCCGGTTTCATCTAGAATCTGCCAGAGCAGTTCGTGGATGGCCGTATACGGGAGCCTCTCCCGGAAGTCCTCCATCTTCTCATAACACCTGTCTAATTTTTCTTGGATCGCTCTGTCGTCCCCCATTCGCCGGTAATCCTGCACCGCCTGATAAAAAGGTACTTCCTTTTCCTCGCATTTGATCTTGGCAAACTCTTCACTGGACAGTCCTGCAAACATTGATTTTAACACAGCTGCAAGCGGAAGGTCCTGCCGCGGATTATCCAGCACACGAAGATAATCTAACAACAGACGAATTTCTCTCGTCTCAAAATACCCCTCTTTCGACCCAGTAAAGGTTGGAATTCCTTCCCGGTTCAGCACTTCCGTAAAGACATCTGTCCATCCTTTCAAACTTCTCGTAAGAATGACAATATCGCTGTATTTTGCCGGACGATATGCCCCGCTTTTTTTATCAAATACCGGGTGTGCTCCCACAAGCTGCTTGATCCTTGCCGCAATTGCACGCGCCTCAAGCTCCCGGTCAGATGCTTCCCTTACTTCGGTTTGTTCGGAAAAATCCTCCGCCGTATTGACCAGCAGTACCTCCATCTCCATTCCCGGCTTCTCCTCGTAGTCTGCTCCCACATACAATGCAGCTTTCTCATCGTATGTAATTTCTCCTAGTTCTTTTGTCATAATCTGCTCGAATACGAAATTGGTGCTGTCCAGCACCTCTCTTCTACTTCGGAAATTTTTATGGAGATCGATCCGCTGTTTTTGACTTTCTTCTATACTATATGTGTTAAATTTTTCCATAAACAGTTCCGGTCTGGAAAGACGGAAACGGTAAATACTCTGTTTGACATCTCCCACCATAAACACGTTATAGTTGCCTTCTGACACCGTAGAGACACTTGTGAGAATCGCCTCCTGGATCAGATTGCTGTCCTGGTACTCATCAATCATAACTTCCGCAAATTTTTTCTGATAATCTTTCGCGGCCTCAGAAGGGATGAGTCCCTCCTCTGTCTTTTCTGTCAGAATGCGAAGTGCATATTGCTCCATATCCGAAAAATCAATCAGGTGTTTACTCCGTTTCTTTTCCTCGAATGCATCTGCAAAGAACTGTACCAACCCTGCAAGTACAGACATCGTTTTCCCTGCTTCCACCATATCTTTCCACAATTCCTCCGGTGCTTCATAGAAAAACTGATCCTTAAGCGCTCCCACAATGTCTTTCACTTCTTCTCTGATATTCTTTACCGAGGCAGTGAGTTCTTCCGATACACTTTTGTCTTTGTTCGCTGCAAATCGCTTCCACTTCCAGTCTGCAAACAAGTCATACATTCCCCGCATCGTTGTCTGCGCCAGCAGCTTTTGAATCCTCTCGCGATCCTCCTTGAGTGCATCGGCATACATATAAGGGCCGTCCGGCTCCTGGCACTGTCTTATCCCTTCTTCCAGAAGTGCCATTGTTTCTTCCAACGCTTTTCTCAAACTCTCTTTCGCATAAACAGCTCCTTCCGAAGCCTCAAATGCTTCCATCGTATCTACTTCATAGGATTTCACACACTGACGGAGCCACTTTTCCGGCTCCGGATTGCTTCGAGAAAATTCATACAACTGCAAAATAATCTCCTCGATCTTCTTGTCGTCCCTTCCTGCTGCAAAACTTTCGATGCAATCCAAAAAAGATTGCTCACCGGCTGTATAACAGTTCTCCAAAACTTCTTCCAGCACATCCTGCCGAAGCAGCTTCAATTCTCCCTCATCCGCAATCCGAAATCCCGGATCCAGATCGATCATATGAAAATAGTCCCGGATGACCGAAAGACAAAAGCTGTGGATTGTCGTCACCTGCGCATTGTGGATCAGTGTCGCCTGTCGCTGCAAATGGACATTTTCCGGCTGCTCCTCCAATTTTTTCTCAATCGCATCCCGAATACGTTCTTTCATCTCTGCTGCCGCAGCTTCCGTGAATGTCACGACGAGCATCTGATCTACATCAATCGGCGGCTCATCTACTGTCAGTCTCGTGATGATCCGCTCTACAAGCACCGCCGTCTTTCCTGAGCCTGCCGCCGCAGACACAAGAATATTTCTGTTTCTAAGATGGATGACCTGCGCTTGTTCCTTTGTCCAAGATACTCCCATCCGATGATTCTCCCCTTTCTTTTTTCATAATCTACTCTTTCACTTCTTGCTCCATTTGCTGCAATGCTTCCACATCTTTCAATTTGGAAAGTTTCCGATACTCATACCCCGGTATTTTCTTATCAAATCCACAGATTCCCTGATACGGGCAGTAATCACACCCAGTCTTTCCTCCCAGTTCATATGGAAGGATCTCTGCTTCCCCATCTAAAATCCGCTGTCCGATCCGATTTAAAATCTGATCTGTATATTCTGACAAAATGTTAAATCCTCTTCCGCTCAACACTTTTGACGTCTTTGAGAGGCTCTGATCCTTATTTCTTCCAACCGGGATCACATCCGAGTTCCCCGAAAAAGAACTATCCAAATGGGTGATGACTTCCTCTGAGGAATTGACGATGCCATCTGGTTTTAATTCTTTCAAAACTGCCTTCTCCCCAAGATTTTCTCTAACTTCCTTTTCCACAAACGGATCTTTCATCTGATAGTAGAAAATTCCTGCCGGAACAATCTCCTTCTCCGGATATTTCTGCTCTTCCATCTCCATCACCGCGTTCAAATAGACAATCAACTGTAGCTGCAATCCATGATACATTTCTCCTAACTGAAATGCTTTTGCCCCAGTTTTATAATCAATGACTTTGACATAGACATGCTCCTCATCCTCATACAGATCTACACGGTCAATCTTTCCTCTCAGCCGCATCCGTGCATGCTCTGACAGTGACAAATTAACCGACTCCAAATGTGCCAAATTCCCAAAGCTGATCTCATATCCCGCCGGCACAAAATCTCCCTTCTCCAGTTGCTTAGTCAACGCCCATACCGTTCTTCTAAGCAGACGTTTCATACGCGTGATCACATATTCATTTCTGGAAGAACTATATAACACTGCATTTCCATAGTTTGTGACACCTGCCTCCACACTTTCCTCGATGAGTTGTTCCCGCAATTCCTCAGAAACTGTCGTCCATGTCACTTGGTGCTCTTCTAATTTTTTCGAAAACTGTTCCATCGCACTGTGGAAAATATTCCCAAGATCTACCGGTTTAAATCCATAGACTGCACGCTCTTCCAACTTCATCCCATAAGTAAGGAAATGCGCATAAGCACAGGCAGAGAATTTTTCTAATCTTGTCACGCTGTTCTCTAAGATCGTGCCATAAAGCTTTCTAGCCACCTCTTCCGATAACTGATCGTGCGGACGTTTCAGATGGTTTGCCGCAAGCAATTGCTCCATCTGTGCATGCCACTTAGGGTGCTTCCGATACCAAGTATATAGCTCCTTCCATGCTCCTCCAAATGTCTCACTTCGCACCTGCAGCCCTTCCACAAGATACGGAAGTGCCGTCTCCGGTGTCAGTTCCTTTTCCCAGAATGGCCTGTCTTCCTCCTCTTCCACCAAAAGTTCTGGATACATCCTTTTTAGATCTGCGATCAGATAGGCAGGACGCAGACTTTTCCCTTCCGAGGAGATTTTAGAAAAAGTCAAATACAGATACTCAGATGGTTTTGTCAGATGCAGATACAGATAAAATTTCTGAATGTAAGCCTGCTCCTTCGCCCCCGGTGCCAGTGCCACCTTCTGCTCCTGAAATCTCTCCCGGTCATACTCGGACAACAGTCCTCCTGCTCCCTGCTTTCCCGGAAGCCAGGTGTCATTTACTCCTGCCAAAAATAAAACTTTCACATCCTGAAGCCTTGTACGCTCGATATCTCCAACGACCACCTGATCGATTCCCGGAGGAATCACACCGACCTTTGCCTCCTGAAGCCCTGCATCGAGAAGTTCTCTGTATTCCCCGAGAGAAATCTGCTCTTCCCCAAGCAGTTCTGTAAACTTGTCAAACAGCTCCAGTACAATCCGGTAAATCTGGGCATATTCCTTTGCAAGTACCAACTGTCCCCGCTCCTGAAACTGCACTTCATATATGCCGATCTTCTTCTGCATCTCTTCCTGAACGAGAAATGCATAAATTGCCTCCGTCACTTCCCGCACCGTCTTTTTCCGGCGCTTCAATACCTCTGTGAGTCTTTCTAACTTCTCTATAAATTTCTGCCGGAATGCATTCCAACGAAGCATGTCCTCAGCGTCTGCATGCGGACTTTGCCTTACCCACATCTCTTTCCACTTCTTATATCCACGAATGCCGAGTGCCACCACATAGTTTTCCACATCGTCCACCTCTTCCCGTGTAAAACCGGTCAGATTTGTCCTCAGAAAACGGAACGTACTCTCATAGGAAAAGTTTTCGTCGATCATCGCCAAAAGACTTCTCAAGTATTCCACAAAGGAATTGAGCAGCACACTTCGTTTGTGATCCATAAAAAATGGAACCCCACAAATCCGAAATGCTCTCTCCATATATTCCGCATAAGTTTCCATATCACTGACAATCACAGCCATATCCCGGTAGCGGTACCCCTTTGTCCGCACCAGCCTGAGAATCTCTGAAACAACGAACACCGACTCTTCCTTTGGATTTTTGACCGCATGAAGCGACAGCATATCCTGCTTGTTGTCATACACCCGCTTCGTATAGCGGAACAAGTTCTGCTCTAAAAAAGCAAGCGGCGGATTTTCCCGGAATCTAACAGGAACTTCTCCCCGGTTTCCATACAACTGCACAGGAGGCTCTACCTCAATGTTTTCCTCCGCCGCAATGTGCACCAATCCGGTAACCATCTGCTTACTCAGAGTAAACAACTGATACTTATGCTTCAACTGGTAAGGATCCTCCCTCTGATCTATCGTCACAGTAACGGTTACTTTCCGGCAAATTTTTAAAAGCTGTCCAAGCACCCGGTTCTGTACCGGTGTAAATCCGGTGAATCCGTCAAGTACAACCACACTGTCTTTTAAAATCTCTGACTGCTGCACGACAGCACTAAAGACATCCAGCAATTCTTCTCCGGTAATATATTTTCCCTGCAGATACTCTCCGAATTTTTCCTGAAGTTTCTGGATATCGTGAAGCTTCCAGTAAAGCTGCGGGCCAATCTCTCCACTTTCCATTACACGCTCCAGTTCCTCTGCGCCAACATCATACTGTGTGAATTCTGAGATCACCGATTTCACTTCACTGATGTATCCAAGACGCCGGATATTGCTCCCCAGTACCTTTAATTCTCCTTCCATATCCCCTGCCGCCTTCCTTAGCAGCAAGCTTTTCCCGATATCGTCAAGCACGATTCTTCTGTTTCCGCCCACCTCCTCAAAAATGCGATGCGCCAGCCGTCCAAAGCTTAATACATCAATATTCATGATTCCATGCCGCGGATGCAGTCTGACTAATTCTTTCTGTGTCTGCATCGTAAACTGCTCCGGCACAAGCACAATGTAATTCCGATTTGGATTTTCGCATGCTCCTGCAATAACCTGTTCATACAGATATCTGGATTTCCCGGATCCAGAATTTCCAAAAATAAATTGTAACGACATCATTCACCTCTTACTTCTTTCCAAACACAACATTTCCCTGTTCATCCAGTATCTCATACCACTCCGGCACACGCTGCGTCATATAGAGAAACGGCCAGTCTTCGATTTCAAATTTCCGCTCTTTCTTTCCCGGCTCTTTGACGATCAATGCTTTCAGCGCCTTGCTGCAAATTTCAAATGCATATGCCCGGTCGTACTGTTCGACAAATCCATTTTTCTTCGCATTTCCAATCTTCACAGTCCAGACAAGTTTCATCGCTTCTTTCTGAAACCTGTATACATCTTCTTTTTCCTCGTAGGAAAGCGCTGCAATTTCCCTCTCTTTCAACTCCTCGGCATCTGCACCCAATGCAAGCACTGCCTCTGTTTTCGATGGAAACTTCCGGCATTCCTCCTCAAATACGCGCTGCAATACGGGATGCCGCGTCTCCTCTCCACAATCAAAAATCTTCCATACCCAGTTTGTCCGGATACTCCCCTCGCTGCGGATATAGTGATAGATTTGCTCTACGCCGCTTCTTGGGATCATCGTCGGCAAAGTCACCTTCAGGAAAGTCCCGTCGATCCCAAGTAAAGACAGTTCTCCGGTTTCACGCCCTGTATTCACTACTCCTACATTATTCCCCAGCTGCATTCCCATCGTCAGCTGCTTGGAAATATAGTAATCCGCCACACGAAACCAGTTCGCACTTTCTTTGACATCCCAGTTCCGGTCCAGATCCACCACCGTCTCAAAGACTTCTCCATCCAGAAGTCGGTCGATCTCTTTCCCGTCCAGCAATCCCGATACGACCGGAACTGTCAGATATTTCCTGCGGCAGTATCGCACCATCGGCTTCCAGTACGCTTTACACCCTGCCACTGCTGCCGCAAAGATTCCAAACACTACCAGCCATGCTGCCAGACCGTTTCCTCCAGAAAGCGCCCACTCTGCCATCTGCATCGCCGCGCCCGCTGCGATCATCGCAATAAATAGAAATACTGTCACCACCATCATCTTCCGGAACCATGTTCCATGTCTGAGTTCTTTCTTAGAAATCTTTCTCATACCTCTCCTCCTCTCCGGATTTTCTGCTCACTCCTGATCTGTTCCTTCCTGATTCCAAAATAAAAATCCTCCGAAAATCATGTATCTCATTATAACATGATTTCCGGAGGAAATATAGAACGATCTCCCACTATAAAATTAATTTTCCCGTCTTACCACCGTTTTTCTGATCAACAATATACTGAAACCTGCCAGAATCACCAGACCTATTACACCAGATATCAGTCCATAGAATGGATTCCCATCGGCGAGGCCGGATAACTTCATGATCGCATTCATGATGGCGATCATGCTCCTTCCACCAAACAAAAAATAGTCCGCAAGGGGATATACAAGCCATAAAACTGCCGGTACTCCAAATGCAAATATGATTCTTCCTATTTTATTCAGACGATACCAGATGATAGACACCATATACCCTGCCCCTGCAAAAAGTGCATACACTACAGACAGCAGTGCTACCGAGACGATTGCCCTCACAACGGAAGATACCTGCTCTAAAAACTCTGGATAAAACAAGGGTAAAATTTCTCCTCCAAATTTGATATTTCCCCATCCGTTCAGCTTTTGATCTACTGTAGCAAGCAAGGTATCAGCCACTCCGCACATCCCGGCACCGGCTGCGAAGACAAGCATCTTTCCTGCCAGAACTTGCTTTCTGCTCACACCATTCTGCAATAAAAACTGGAAGCTTTCTGTAAAACTACACATTCCGATGATCAGCATAAACATCGCCGACATCATATTCATTCCGTTCATCGTCACATATTCTCCACCAATCTTGCTCGCAATCAGCAATGCCAGTAGACGCATTCCAATCTGAACAAGATATAACATCCCAATTGACTGCCACACTTCTTGAAACTGATATTTAAAACTCTTCTTCGTTCTCATATACATCCCCCTCTAACGATTTGTCATCTGGATAAACATCTTCTGCAAGTCCAACTTCGCCACTTCCAGCTCTTCCGGTGCTTTCTTCCATTTTTCTTTGGAACTTCCGATCACATATGCCGTCTTCATCGTTCCGAGCATCTCCGTGCCGATCACATCCTCTCCCTGGCTCCATATGTCAACCATTTCCTTCTTCCCGGATATTCTATAACCACCGGCAAGCAATTCCTCTGTCGCACAATTCTTCACAATCTTCCCGTCTTTTAAGATCACAACATGTTCGATCACACTTGCGACCTCTTCAATCAGATGTGTAGAAATTACTATCGTAAACGGTTCTTCTATATACTTCTCAAGAAGAATCCGATAGAACATCTCTCTGTGATTCGCATCCAGCCCAAGGACCGGCTCATCTAAAAACAGATATGGAACATTGACAGAAAGCGCAAGAACTAGCTTAAAAATCGACTTATACCCGGTGGAAAGTGTCCGCACTTTTTTCTTCGTATTCAGCCCAAACATCCCTGCAAGTTCCATCGCATACTCCATATCGAACTTCGGATAAAATTCCTTCGACCATTGAAATGCCTGCTGGATCTTCATCCCTGCCGGGTAAAGTGTCTGCTCACTCATTAGATACATATTCTGCTGCACCTGATCATTTTCCCTTGCAGGCTTTCCATCTACCAGCACTTCTCCCTGATCCGGAAAAATCCGGTTACTGATAATATTGAGCATGGTGGATTTCCCTGCTCCATTTCGTCCTAGAAGCGCATATATTTTCCCATCCTCAAACTGTACACTGACATGATCCAGCGCCTTTGTGTCCTTATAGCCCTTTGACACTTCTTTGATCTCTATCCCTCTCATTTTGAAAATCCCCTTTCTATCATCGAAATGATCTCCATATCTGTAATCTCCAGCTTCTTCGCCTCCTCTACAAGACGACTTACAAAATTTTCATAAAACTGGTCTTTCCTCTTTTGTCTTAATTTCCTTACTGCACCTTCTGCCACAAACATTCCTACTCCTCTCTTCTTATACACGATCCCGGCATCTACCAGCAGGTTGATCCCCTTAAGCGCAGTTGCCGGGTTGATTTTATAAGTCACAGATAGCTCTGTTGTAGAAGGAATCTGACTCTCTTCCTGAAATACCCCTGTCAAGATTGCATCTTCCATCCCTTCTGCAATCTGCAAAAATACAGGCTTCTCATCATCAAAATTCAGCTTCATCTTTTCCTCCTCTCGTTATACAGTTAGTTACTCAAGTAATTAACTATATATGCATTATATCCACCACTCCTACTTTTGTCAATTACTTTGCTTCAAAAAGTTTTGTAAAAAACAAAAAACCTCGCAACGTTTTCTATACGTCGCAAGGCATCTTTCTCTATTCTTTCTGTTCTTTCTCTATGCTATATTTACACCTATGCTGGAATGTCTTTTTCTTTCCTAGACCATCATTGCGATCAGAGAAGGAATCAAACAGACAAGCGCACACAACAAATCTCCTAAAAACCGGCACACAATCCGTTCGTCATCATCCAATTCCCCAAATGGAATCACCTTCTCATCGACAAAATCTACCATATCTTTTGTGATATGTTTCTTTTTTTTCTCTTCTTTTTCCTCCAACAAATGATGGATCCGAACCCCATCCAGCCTAAGATATTGAATCCATGCCAACATAAGGAAAATACATCCTGCCACAAAAAGTGCATTCTCTGCAAGTGACCGATATCCCCCTTGATTCAAAAACTTGTCCCACAGAAGGCAGAGAACCATCGCTACAGCAAATTTTGCCACACACTGATATAACATTGGACGGATCATATATTTTTGAAATATCATACGGATTTTTTTAATCATAGTTTTTCTTCCTTTACCTAAGTATTACTTCATTTTCTCTGTCCAGATTATACTTTTTCACAAAAAATAAGTCTTGTCAAGGTTTTCCCAACAAGTTCTCCCCTCAACAAGACATACTTTTATCATTTTTATCCAGCTTTTAGACAACAGCTTCGCTTTTGCCTCAGCCGTAATATTTTTCTTATTTTTCGATCTCTCTGCGATATCCTTCCAGTTCTTTCTGATTTCCATAGACAAAATGTCCCGGCAGAATTTCTTCCCAAACCGGCTGATCCACACTGTAATCATGAATCGACGGATCATAAACAATAAGCTCTTTATTCTTCTCACGCTCTGGATCCGGAATCGGAACTGCAGAAAGCAGCGCTTTTGTATATGGATGAAGCGGGTGCAGGAACAACTCTTCTGCTTCTGCAAGCTCCACAATACGTCCCTTATGAATTACCGCAATACGGTCTGAAATAAATCTTACAACAGACAGGTCATGTGCGATAAACAGGTACGTCAGTCCTTTTGTCTTCTTCAACTCATTCAGAAGGTTCAATACCTGTGCACGGATAGAAACATCCAGCGCAGAAATCGGTTCATCCGCCACAACAAACTCCGGTTCCATGATCAACGCACGCGCAATACCGATACGCTGTCTTTGTCCACCTGAGAATTCATGTGGGAATCGAGATGCAAATTCCGGTAAAAGACCAACTTCCCGAAGTGCATTCTGCACTTTATTGTATCTGTCTTTCTCATCTTTGTAAAGGTGATGATTAATCAGACCTTCTGAGATAATATAATCAACTTTCGCACGTTCATTTAAGGATGCCTGAGGATCCTGGAAGATCATCTGACATTTTTTTATCACTTCAAGGTCGAGTTCTTTTGAAATCTTACCACTGATGCGACGCCCTTTAAACAAAATCTCTCCAGCAGATACCGGGTTGATTCTCGTGATTGCACGTCCGATCGTTGTCTTTCCTGATCCTGACTCTCCTACGAGCGCGAAGGTTTCTCCTTTATAAATATCAAAGTTCACATGGTCAACTGCAACGAACTTCTTCTTTCCGGTTCCGAAGGTAATCTGCAGATCTTTCAACTCAATCAGTTTTTCTTTTTCTTGCATAATTCTTACCCTCTTCCTTCCATACTCGCACGAAGACGTTTAATTGCCTCCGGCTGTTCAATCTTCGGTGCACGCGGATCTAAGTACCACGTTTTCGCCTTATGCGTTGGTGTGATCTCAAAGAATGGCGGCTCCTCTTCAAAGTCAATTGCAAGTGCCTTCTTGTTACGAGGTGCAAATGCATCCCCTTGAATCTTATTAAATAAGTTCGGTGGTGTACCTTCAATCGTTGGCAACGGTTCCCCTTTCACTCCTAACTGTGGAAGGGAAGATAACAATGCCCATGTGTACGGATGCCATGCATCATAGAAAATCTCATTGACTGTACCATACTCAACGATCTGTCCCGCATACATTACTGCAACACGGTCCGCTACATTCGCCACAACACCAAGATCGTGTGTAATATAAATAACTGTCATCTTCAGTTCTTTCTGAAGATCTCTGATCAGATTCAGAATCTGTGCCTGGATTGTTACATCCAGCGCAGTCGTAGGTTCATCACAGATCAGAATATCCGGATGACAGGCAGCTGCGATTGCAATGACAACACGCTGTCTCATACCACCGGAAAATTCATGTGGATACTGATTGTATCGTTTCTCCGGAAATGGGATTCCTACTTTTTCAAGCATCTCCAGTGCCATTTTCTTTGCCTCAGCACCTTTGATCCCCTGATTCAGTTCAATACTTTCCTCAATCTGTTTTCCTACTTTTTTCAATGGATTCAGAGAAGTCATCGGATCCTGCATTACCATAGAAATTTTCTTTCCACGGATTGTTCTCCAGTCCTTCTCTTTTTTATATTTCGCCAGATCTTTTCCATCATACATGATCGATCCGTGTGTAATACTTCCATTTGAGTCAAGCATTCCTAAGAAAGACTTTGTAAACACTGACTTTCCTGATCCTGACTCTCCTACAATTGCAAGTGTTTCTCCTTCATAAAGGTCTAAGGAACATCTGCGAATCGCCGTCAGTTTTCTGCCACGTAAGCTAAACTGGATTTCTACATCTTTCGCAGACAAGATTGGTTCTTTTGTCATAGCAGTCCTCCGTTCTATACGTGATTTCTCGGGTCAGCCGCATCAGAGAACGCATTTCCCACAAGGTAAAATGTAACTGTAATAAGAGATACAATTACCGCCGGGAAAATCAGCAGATACGGATGTTCGAGGAAATAGTTACGGGCATTTCTAAGCAGAATACCCAGTGACGGTGTATCGATTCCAAGTCCAAGTCCTAAATAAGATAATGTAGACTCAAGTGCAATTGTCGACGGGATCGACAGTGCAAGTCTCAGAATAATGATACTGATCAAATATGGAAGAATGTTCTTTACGAGCACTCTCCAGATCGGAGTACCTAAGCATCGTGAAGCAAGATTGTATTCTCTATCACGATACATCATAACAAGGTTACGCACATTTCTCGCCATGGTCAGCCATCCGAATCCAATCAGTGAAATACACATAATTGTAAAGGACTGCCCAACAAGAAGCGCAATCAATGTCATATAAATGATAACTGGTACGTTATTAATAATATTATAAACTTCTGTCAAAATACGATCGAGGCTTCTTACGTATCCCCAAATACAGCCAATGATAACTCCGAGCACACACTCTCCAAGCGCAACGATCAGCGCCAGTTTAATGGATGTCTGTGCTGCATACCATACCTGACACCAGTAATCACGTCCGAGGTTATCTGTTCCGAACCAATATTCACCATTCGGTGACTGGAATGCCATAGCTGAATTTGTTTTTAATGCAGCATAATCATATTTTCCAATGTGCAGTGCGATGAAAGAGAAAATTACAAGTGCAAAAAAGACAATGGCCATCACAACTGCTGATTTTTTCTTCAGAAAATTCTGGAACACGGATTTCCAATAAGAATAGTCTGAATATCCGGTACGTTCCGCTTCTTCTGCAGAATATTCCACGAACCGAAATAAATCATCTTTTTTCTCATTTTCGCCCATTATCGCGTTCCTCCTTTTCCTGTAAGTTTAATTCTCGGATCAAGTAACATCATAAGAATGTCTCCGAGGAATACACCCAGTGTACCAAGCACTGCGTAAAGGACTACAAGTGTCTGCACGACATTTACGTCATAGCGGACAATCGCATCCGTAAGAAGTGGTCCCATTCCCGGTACAGAGAAGAATCTTTCTACCAAAAGAGATCCACCAATTGTGTAGAGAAATGATGCCGGAACATATTGAGCCAGCGGTACAAATGCGTTCTTAAAGACATGTTTAATCATAATTCCCGCAGAAGAAGTACCCTTTACACGAGCCAGCTTAATGTAATCCTTATTCAGTTCATCTACCATATAACGTCTCGTCCAGAGTGCATAACTTGCGATAGATGCCAGTGACAGACATACGATCGGAAGTATACTTGTCTCTGACGGATTCCGTGTCGAATAAAGCGACGGAAGCCCGAGCACTTTCGAACCAAATGCCAACACAAGTGAGTATGACACAAGGCTTGGAACCGCATTTACAAAAATTGTGTATGCTGTTCCTACATGATCTAAGATCCGGTCTTTGTTTAATGTCTGGATAATACCGATAAGGATACCTACAAAAAGGGAAATCACAAGTGCAGTACATCCAAGTTTCATAGAAATTGTAAATTTATCGCCAATTACCGATACGACATCAACACCGTTCTGAATTCTTCTGGATTCGCCAAAATCGAATTTCAGAAGCTGCCCATAATAACGAACGAGTTGTTTCGGCATCGGATCTAACAGTCCTGCCGCCTGTAACTGCTCTTCTTTCTGCTCTGATGTAAACTTCATTAACTGATCTTCTGTAAAGAAATAGTCTGTCGGAAGCATTCTCATCAACAGAAAAACGATCGTTACAACAATCAGGACTGTCACAACAGATTGTAACAGTCGCTTGATTGTATACTTAAACATTATTTATTAAATTCCTCTGCGAATTTCTCGTAATCTTCCGTAGTATAGGCGTCTACGGATGTCTCCCAGTCCTTATATTTTGCATTCTGCATACCATAGATTGCATGAGATACTGAGTAATCATTGATTTTTGATAACTGCCATGAAATATCAAGGTTGTATGGGATTGTCATCGCATGTTTTAACATGTAAGCTTCTGCCTGTGCATATGCTTCATATCTTTCATCAAGATCTCCTGTAATTGCATTCGCTTTGTTTACAAGGTCTGTAAATTCTTTCCATGTAGCGATCAGTTCAGGATCTGTAGCGTCGTTGATGTTTGTGTAGTTCATTGAATAGTAAGCTGTCTCTTCTCCGTATGTCTCCTGTCCGAGGAAGTTCTGCACATCACCATAGTCAGCTCCCCATCCATTCATAACAACAGAATGAAGACTTGGATCGATAACTTCCTGAGTTAAGCTGGATACATATGTTCCGATGTTTAATTTTATATAATCATCTCCAAAACAGTCTGCAAAGTTTTCCTGAAGAACTGTTGCACCATCAAGTGCTAACTGAGAACCAGCTGGGATATAGTAGTCCATCTCAACCGGGAATTTAACACCTTTTGCAGAGAGTTCTTCTATTGCCTGTTTCTTAAGCTCTTCTGCTTTTTCTTTGTCAAGTCTTCTCATCGTCTTGCCGTTAGACTCTGGAAGTTCGATTAATTCTTCTACTCTGTCAACGTACTCTGTACCATCTGAGAAGTATACAAGACCTTTCATTGTGTAAGCTGTATTCTCGCAGCTAAGTGGATTGATCATGTTTGCTCTCTCATAAGTTTTTGTCAGGTCAAGTCCGTAGTAGATAGACTGACGGAATGCTTCGTTTGCAATCGCTGTATTCCAGTTTGTATCATCAGATCCGTCTTCGTTCTTCTTTGCATAGTTGAATTTCATCTGGTAAGAGAATTTCTTAGGAAGTTTCTCTGTCAGATAATCGTGATACTGGTTGTTCTCATCTTCGTAGATAGCTCTTAAGTTTGCTTCTGCAAGGTCGATTGTATCGATTTCTCCTGTATCATAGAGAGAGTATCCAACTGTTAAGTCTTCGATCAGTTTGATTGTAACTGTATCGAAAAGTTTACAATCTTTATCCCAGTAGCTTTCGTTCTTTGTCAGAGTCTTTGTGTTACCCTGGATGAACTCTGTTAAGATGTATGGTCCGTTGTACCATAATTTATCGATTCCTACAGATTTTACATTTTCTACACCAACTTCATCGATGAAGCCCTGAGAAATCGGGTACAGACATGCAGATACTGCTACTGTATCAAAATATGGTGTCTCTGCTATACAGTGGTAAACTACTGTGTAATCATCTGGCGTTTCGATTCCTACCATCTCAAGGAATTTCGATTTGTCAAGCTTTAATGCCTCATCTGCTGAGAGTGATTTTGTATATTCACGGTATTCCTTTGCACCTTTGATCATTGAGATTGGCATAGATGTGTTGTTACCAGCATCGTTCTTGTGTGCATTCAGGATCCACTCAAGAGCTGTTACAAAGTCATCTGCAACCATGTCAGCCTTTTCATTTCCCTGCTGATCTACCCATTTCACATCGTCTCTCATCTTAAATGTCCATGTAAGACCATTATCTTCTGTACCCCATTCTTTTGCGATACCTGCCACTAACTGTCCTTTTGGATTTGTCTCAAGGAAACCTTCGTTTGTGTTACAAAGTACGTTTAAGTCAGCTGCCATCTCCGTATTCAAAATAAATACGTTCTCCATCTCACGCTGTGGCACTTCATAAGTCACAAGATCTTTAATCTCTTCTGAAGCCCCTTTTTCGCCTTTGGATTCTTTCTTGCCACTTCCACATCCAACAGTTGTTACTGCGAGTGCAGCTACCAGTGCAAGTGCAAGCCATTTGCCTCGTTTTTTCATAACTTTCTCCTCCTTTTATAATTTATAGCATTAAAGTTATTATAATTTTTCATCGCTGCATTGTCAATAAATTTTTTCATTTTTTGCATGTTTACGCAAAATACTTTTCTCATCGTAATTCATCAGAATTTTCTATCTTTTTAGTGTTTTTATATATTTTGTATTTCATCTACCCCTTTTTCCTTTTCTTTTGTCTATGCATCTACTGCCTATATTCTCGTATATATGATTTTCATATTCTTCATATAGTAGATTTTTTACGAAAATCGCATTGATGTCACAAGTATTTTTCTAGCTTTTCTCCTTATAAATATTTATTCACTCTTATATTGTATCATTTTTCTACATTTCAAAAAACATAGGATTTTTCTGATGCCACATCCAGATATTCCTTCAATAATTTCAGAGAGTTTCCAAATTTTTGCAAGAAAAGATTTCTAATAATTCAAAAAACTGACTTTGACTGTAATTTTCTCTCTCGTTTATCAGCCTAATTTTTACAAAATATAACTTAAAACAATCTCCCTCGCTTTCTATATGAATAAACTTCTAAATTTCTTATTAAAAGCACTCTGTCCCATCCAATTCCCCCAATATATTATTACCCCATTAAATAAGGAAAGAAAAGGATCCATACAGTAAAATTTTGAAACATCCAGCCACAGATTAGCGTCACACTCAACTGCTCACGAAGATCAATCTAAAAACTTTCCATTCCTCGTAAAAAATATTGTATATACATGATTTACTTTTATTAATTTATGATAAATCGATATCTTATTCTAAATTTATAGAAAAATATTAAAAAATGCAATTATTTGTTGACAACGAAAGCCTGTAAATTTATAATAACTTTATTATAATTAAATTTTTCTAAATTTAGGAGGGAAAAGGTATGAAATGGAAAAAACTGACAGCACTGGCGATGGCATCCATGATGATCGCAACAATTTTATCTGGCTGTGGTGGCGGAAACAGCGAAGAGAAATCTTCCGGGAAAACAGCTGAATCCTCCAGCGAAGCTAAACCAGACGAAAAGCAGGAATTAGTGTTAAATAACGTAGACTGCAAAGTACTCGATGTCAATGATGCAAGGAATGCTAATGAATTTGTTCTTTTGAGTCATGTCCAGGAAGGGTTATTCCGTGTATTCAGCGACAAAGATGGAAATGATGTCGTAGAAAATGCCGGATGTGAAAGCTATGAAGTATCTGACGATGGTCTGACTTACACATTCAAACTGCGTGACTACAAATGGTCTGACGGCCAGCCAGTCACTGCCCAGCATTATGTAGACTCAATCAAAAGACTGTTAAATCCTGAAAATGGATTTTCCTACTCTTTCATGGCATATGATATCGAAAATGCTGAGGCATATTACGATGGACAAGCTTCTGCCGATGATATCGGGGTAAAAGCACTCGATGATAAAACACTTGAAATCAAACTTCGTGCAAACATCCCATTCTTCATCAAAAAACTTACAAATGTTTGTTTTGATCCAGTCCGTCTTGATGTAATCGAAAAGGCCGGAGATCAAACAAAATATAATGCAGACTATAAACTTCATGTATTCTGTGGACCTTTCGTAATTGCAGATCACACAAAAGGAAATGAAATTGTTCTTGAGAAAAACCCAGAATACTGGGATGCTGAAAATGTACATTTAGAAAAAGTTACATTGAAAGAGATTCCGGAAGATTCTACAAAATCCATTCTGATTGAAAACAAAGAACTGGATGCTGTGGAAGCAAACTCCGAGTATATTGCAAAATGGCAGAAACTTACTGAAAGCGGACAGCTTGCAAACATTTCTAAAACATCACCAAGCTGTAACTATATGTGCTTCAATCAGCACACAGGAGGACTTTCCGGTCTTATGAACAATGCAAAATGCAGAAAGGCACTTTCTCTTGCAATCAACCGAGCAGAAATGAATGAAGTTGTATACAGTGGTATCAATATTCCTGCTTATGGTCTGATTCCTGCTGGAATGCTCGTAGGAGAAGAAGAATTCCGCACAGTGGCAGGGGAAGAACCATTAAAAGCTGATTACGACAAGTACAAAGACGATAACGAAGGACTTCAAAAAATGTTCAAGGAAGGTATGAAAGAAGCCGGTGTCGATAAAGATCTCAAAGATGTCGAGCTGACTATCATCTCCTCCGGAACAACCGTCCAGGATCAGGCAATCCAGGAATACTTCAAACAGACTTGGGAAGACAGACTCGGTGTAAAAGTAAACGTGAATATCTGTGCCGACACTTCCCTTTTCGTAGATGAGAGAAATAACAACCGCTACGATCTTGTCTTCATGGGATGGAATGGTGACTACAACGACCCTATGACTTTTATGGAACTGTTTAATACAGGAAGTGGATATGCAAAATTCATGGGTGGATATTCGAATGAAGAATTTGACAAAATGTTTGATTCTCTTGCCGAAGAAAGCGATATGGAAAAACGTGCCGAAACCTATGTGGCAATGGAGAACAATCTGATCAATGAACAAGCTGGTATCGCACCGATTTTCTATTCTAACAAACAGTTTTTCGTACAAAGCTATGTAAAAGACATGAGCTTCCCAACTTTTGGAAGTGCATATGAATTCAGCCGCGCATATATTTCCGGCAAATAGCAACAGCAAAAATGTCCAAGAAAAGAGGTTCTCTGGCGAACCTCTTTTCCATTGGAATCTATTAGACACACCATAAAAGAGAAAGGAAATACAGTATGGTTAAATATACAATAAGAAGATTCGTCGAGATGTTATTTACGCTGTTCGTCATCGCGACTGGAACTTTCTTTTTACTGGCTGCAGTGCCGGGGGATGCCCTCACTGCAAGAGCAGATAAACTGCCGGAAAAAGTCCGTGTCAACCTTTACAAGCGATATGGTCTTGACAAACCACTTCTTGAGCGTTATGGAATCACAATGAAAGGAATGTTAAAAGGAGATTTTGGTGAATCCGTTATCTATGAAGGAGAGACGGTTTCCAACATTATTAAAACGAAAGGACCTGTCTCTGCACGACTCGGTATCCAGCAGATGCTCCTCGGTGTAGGCCTTGGATTATTGCTCGGTATTCTGGCCGCAACGAGAAAGGGAACATGGATTGATTATTCCATTGTGTTCTTCTCAATCCTCCTGATTTCCGTCCCCCATCTCGTCTTTGGTATCCTGCTTCAGAAAGTCTTTGCCGGAAACCTACACTTATTCCCGACGATCGGATGGCCGAAAGGAGATCTTTTCACCTTGTGGTTTGGCGGCTGGGAGTATACGATTCTCCCTACTTTGACAGGATGTTTTGTCTACATTGCATCTTACGCCCGCCTGTTAAAAACATCCATGTTGGATGTTATGAACCAGGAATATATTCTCACTGCGGAATCCAAAGGTCTCTCCAAAGGAAAAGTCATCCGCAGACATGTACTTAGGAATTCTTTCATCCCTGTCATCACTAATCTTCCGATGAGTGTGGCAATGTGTATTACCGGATCTTATTTTATCGAAAAAATCTTCGTAATACCGGGATTTGGAAAATACTATGTCGAAGCAATCAGCGGCAGGGATGTCTGTATCGTCATGGGACAGACAGTAATTACTGCAGCACTATATATTGCAGTTGTATTTCTGACAGATATTTTGTATACCGTAGTCGATCCGCGAATCCGTATCAGCGGCGGCAAGAAATAGGGAGGGGGAAGAAAATGGCTGAATTAACAAAAGAAAAATTTAGACCGGTCGACAGAAGCCGCTTTGATTCTGATGCCATTGTGCGTCCTACTGTAACTTACTGGCAGGATGCATGGAGAAGACTTCGAAAAAATCCAATTGCTGTTTTCTCTATGATTTTATTGCTGGCATGTGTCCTTTTTATCACACTTGGTCCAACGATCAGTGGCGAGGAATATGTCTCAATCAATGCAGTTATGAAGAACAAACCTGCCGATGGCACACACTGGTTTGGTACTGATATCCTTGGAAGAGATCTTTTCAGCCGTGTCTGTGTCGGTGCGCGTGCTTCTCTGATCGTTGCGATTGCGTGTACTTTCATTCAGATCGTCGTCGGCTGCGCATACGGTGGAATCATGGCATATTTTGGCGGATGGCTCGATGAAGTCATGATGCGAATTGTAGAAATCCTTACATCCATTCCTTCTCTTCTGCTCACACTGCTGATCATGATGGTGCTTGGACAGAATATGGGAGCGCTTCTTGTTGCCATGTGCCTTACTTCCTGGTGCGGCACAGCCAGACAAATGCGTGGTATGATCATGCAGCTCAGAGAATCTGAATACGTCATGGCTGCCGAAACACTTGGAGCAAATCCTTCGTGGATCATTCGTAAGCATCTGATTCCGAATACATTGAGTATTTTAATTCTGAATGTTGCCACAAGCATTCCAAGCTACATTTTTACGGAAGCATCTTTGAGCTTTCTCGGCATGGGATTAAAAGAACCTGTCATCAGTCTTGGTGTGCTGATTTCAAATGGACAGTCGGTTCTGGATCTGTATCCATATCAGATCTTCTATCCGGCACTTGTTCTGTGTATCATCGTGCTTGCATTCAACTTACTCGGAGACGGTCTGAGAGATGCTCTGGATCCGAGATTACGTCAGTAGGAGGAAAACAATGGATAAAATATTAGAAATCGAAAATCTGCGCGTATCCTATCATACTTACGCAGGAGAAGTACAATCTGTCCGCGGTGTTTCCTTCGATGTAGAAGAAGGCGAAGCTGTCGCAATCGTTGGAGAATCCGGCTGCGGTAAATCTGTAACCGCAAAATCTATTATGCGCCTGATAAAAACTCCACCCGGAGAAATCAAAGACGGAAGCCAGATTTTATACAAAGGCAAAGATGTTCTGAAAATGGACAAAAAAGAGTTAAGTGAATACCGCGGCGGGGAAGTCGCGATTATCTTTCAGGATGCTCTTGCATCTCTGAACCCGACTATGACTGTCGGAAAACAAATTGTAGAAAATTTAATGATGCACCGGAAAATGACAAAAGCTGAAGCATACAAAGAAGCGGTGAACCTTTTGAAAATGGTTGGAATCCCAAATGCTGAAGGTCGTGTCAAGCAATACCCACACGAATTTTCTGGCGGAATGCGCCAAAGAGCAATGATTGCAATCGCATTTGCCTGTCAGCCGAATCTTCTGATTGCAGATGAGCCAACAACTGCATTGGATGTTACGATTCAGGCTCAGATTATGGATCTGATCAAAGATCTTCAGCACAAAATGAATACCGCTGTCATCTTGATCACTCACGATCTTGGTGTAGTAGCCAACATTGCAAAACGGATTGTAGTGATGTACTCAGGAAAAATTGTGGAAAGAGGAAGCCGGGAAGATATTTTCTATCACCCAAAACATCCTTATACAAGAGCGTTATTAAAAGCGGTTCCTCGTCTGGACCTTTCTAATAAACAGGAACTGGCTTCTATCGAAGGAACTCCGCCGGATTTAATCTCACCACCGAAAGGATGCCCTTTCTGTACAAGATGTTCTTACTGCATGGAAATCTGCTGTGAGGAGGCACCGGAAGTAACTGATTTTGGAAATGGACATCAGGCAGCATGCTGGCTGCACCATCCGATGGCGCCAAAAGAAAATCAACCATTTGGAGTGGAGGAATCATTATGAGCCAGAATGTATTAGAAGTAAAAAATTTATGCAAATATTTTGAAGTCGGAAAAGGACTTACATTAAAAGCAGTCGATGATGTTTCTTTTGAAATTGCTCCAGGGGAAACACTTGGACTCGTCGGCGAATCTGGTTGTGGCAAAACAACCTGCGGACGTACTTGTATCGGATTATATAATAAAACATCCGGAGAAGTTCTTTATAAAGGAAAAAATGTCCATGAACTAAAAGGGAAAGAAAAGTTAAATTTCCGAAAAGAAACTCAAATGATCTTTCAAGATCCATACGCTTCCTTAGATCCTCGTATGACGGTTGCAGATATTGTTGCAGAGGGACTTGATATCCATCATATGACTTCAAACAAAAAAGAGCGAAGTGAAAAAATTTACCACTACCTAGATCTTGTCGGATTAAACAAAGAACATGCAAACCGTTTTGTTCACGAATTTTCCGGTGGTCAGAGACAGCGAATCGGAATCGCACGAGCACTCGCTGTTGAACCTAAATTTCTTGTACTGGATGAACCTATTTCCGCACTGGATGTATCCATTCAAGCTCAGATTGTCAATCTCCTGATCAAATTGCAAAAAGAAATGGATCTGACTTACCTGTTTGTCGCACATGACCTATCTATGGTAAAACATATTTCTGACCGTGTTGCTGTAATGTACTTAGGCTCTATGGTGGAGATCACAAGCTCTGAGGAGTTATACAAAAACCCACTTCATCCATACACACAAGCACTGCTGTCCGCGATCCCAATCCCGGATCCAGAAGTAGAAATCGCACGAGAGAAAACAAGAATCAAACTGGAAGGGGATGTGCCAAGCCCTGTAAACCCTGCGCCGGGATGTAGATTTAAAGGAAGATGCAAGTATGCAAAAGAAATCTGTTCACAATGCATGCCTACCTTAAAAGATATCGGCAACGGACATCAGGTGGCCTGTCATTTGTATGATGAAAAATAAAGAATACTTGACCGACTTTCTCTCTGCTGGAAAATATGGTGTGATTTTATCCATCGCCGTTTCACTGTTGCTTTTGACCGGAGGATTCCTGTTTCAAGGCTTCTCTCTGCCGGAAGCATTCCAAGTGTGGCGCAGCGGCATGTGTATCCTCAGTGGAATCTCACTGTTTTTAGTCGCCGGAAGTATTTTGACAAAGAAATCTTCCAAAATCGACAAACATTCTCGGTGGCGGGAAAAATTCAAAAAATTAAACTACGAAAGTGTAATCGGAACGATTGCAGTGATCTTCATCCTATTTGCCTCCTGTGCAGATGCTGTCACAAGAGTCGTATCTTAAGAGAATTTGGGGCAGAATGAAAATACATTCTGCCCCATAAAACTTTCTATCAATTTCATCTAAGCCTCTACCGTTCCTCTACGCTTACCGCAGCTCTTAATCGCTCGCCAAACTCGCTGCTCAGTGAAATCTTTCCTATATAAAATACTTCCCCTGTTGCAAATACTTCCCAGTCATCCTGAATCTCTACTTGAAGCTTTCCGCCCGGCATATGAACCGTCACACCTGGATTTGTCATGCCAAGCTTATATGCAACGCCCGCTGCAGCACACGCACAACTTCCGGATGCCAATGTATAACCGACTCCTCTTTCAAAGATCTCAATCTGGATATTCTCCTGGTCAATCACTTTTAATAGCTGTGTGTTGATCTTATTTGGGAAATATCTGGCAATCTCCGCATAATCACCAATCTTACAGACAAGTGGTTTAGAAATCTCTCGCATCGGGATCACACAATGCGGATTTCCGATTGACACACAAGTAACCGGATATAAAGTTCTTCCAAATACCATGTCTTCATTGATGACTTCTCTGCGCTCTCCCGTTACCGGAATCTCATCACTCCAGAAAGAAAGCTTTCCTGCCGAAGCGCGCAGCCTGCTTCCATCCTCATTCAGATATGTTACCTGAATAGCTCCGCTCAGTGTGTAGAAGGTTACATGCTTCTTCTGAATGTATCCGGCATCCTTCAAATATTTTGCAAAAATACGATCTCCATTCCCACTTTTCTCCGCTTCACTTCCATCCGGATTCCATACTTTCACATAAATTCTATCTTCCTGAAAAATAGGTCCTTCGAGAATTCCATCCGAACCCATCCCAAAATTTCTGTCACAGATCATTCGGACATTCTCTTTTGTCAGCTTTAACTCATTTTTATTCGGATCAAATACAAAGTAATCATTTCCCAATCCATGATATTTTTCCAACACAATATTCATCACTGTAACCGCGCCTCCTTTTTCTTCATCATAACAAGCATTATTCCGTAATAATATAGAAATAGTGCTTTCTATATTGCAGATAGTGCTGTATAATCATCGTAACAGCTATGAAGCACAACCGTAGTACAATTGATTTTTTATGATCTGCTATTACTATATGGGAAATGATTTGTTGATATTCTTTCTCTCCCTAAACAGGAAAAATAATCTTAGGAATCCTCTGACCCGTACGATGCAACACACTGTTTCCTAGCTGAAAATCGAACACAAGGAGACTGCCTTTATGGAAACTTACGAGAAAAAAGGATACTTATACAGCGATTTCCGCCTGTTTTACCTGACGGACACCGCTTCCAAGGAATTTGAATATCACTATCATGACTTTGATAAGATCACAATTTTTCTGAAAGGAAATGTCCAGTACACGATTGAGGGGAAATCTTACCAACTACAGCCTTATGACATCGTCCTTGTCAGCCACAATGATATCCATAAGCTAAACGTACAAGATTCGGAACCATATGAACGAATCGTCGTCTACATCTCCCCGGAATTTATCAATACTTACCAGACGGCAGATTATGACCTCAGCGAGTGCTTTCAAAAGGCAAAAAAAGAACATACGAACGTACTTCGGACACACTCCCACGCAAAAAACACGCTGGTGCGCGCCGTTGACAATCTGAAACATTCATTTTCCGATGTCGGATACGCCAATACGCTCTATCAGAAAATTCTCTTTCTGGAATTTATGATTCATCTGAATCGTGCAACCTTGAATGAACAGTTGGAATTTATCGCCACAGACCATTGTAATACAAAAGTTGTGGAGCTTCTCCAGTATATTAACCGAAATCTGACCACAGACTTAAATATTGATGATCTCGCTGCCAGATTTTATGTCAGCAAATACTATATGATGCGTCTGTTCAAAACCGAGACCGGATATACGATCGGAAACTATATCAATTACAAACGATTACTGCTCGCCAAAGAACTGATTGCCTCCGGAGAGCCAATCACTCAGGCGTGTTACGACTGCGGATTTAAAAACTATTCCACGTTCTCGCGTGCATACAAATCTCACTTTGGAGAATCTCCCAGACAGATTCGCGATACCCTCTGACTTTCGTTCCGGCAATGAGACGCTCCTTGCTAAAAAATAACGTCTCTATAATTTAATCACAAATGCCGGAACCGGAGGATGATTCGGGCGATTATAGTATTCACTGACGATCACAAGATATTTCTTCGGATCAAGTTCTTTCAGGTAAGCTAAAATCCGCTCTTTTTCTTCAAATCCACTGTCCCCTCCACTATAAATGCAAAGACTCATCAACCCATCTTTCTTCAATAGTCGCAATCCTTCCTCGATCGCCTGCACACTCGTATCTGCCTTTGTCGCAAGTGTATGATCCCCTCCCGGCAGATAGCCGAAATTAAACGTGATGCAGCTGACTGTATTTTCCTTTGCGTAAGCTCCCATATGCACATGGCTGTCCAGCACAACTTCTGTCCGTTCTGCATATCCACATGCATCTATCTTTCTTTTTGTCTCCTGTACCGCCTGCTCCTGGATGTCAAAAGCAATGACGCTTCCCGATGCTCCCACAAGCTCTGCCAGAAGAAGGGTATCATGCCCATTGCCAGCAGTCGCATCGATACAAATATCCCCTTCCAGCACATGCCCTCCGATAAAATGATGGCACCATTCGGTAATCTGATATTTCTTCATCTTTATCCCCGCTTTCCCTTTTTCAAAATTTATACATGCATTATACTATTGATTCGAAATACCGTCACCTACTTTTGAGCATCTTGCGGAAAAACATTACAAAGAACCTCAATCTATGTTATGATACATATATCTATATCAATTTGCCCTCCTTCGGGCAGAAAGGACTTTTATGCAATTATACGATTTAAAGGAAACAAAAGAACGTGTCATCCTCGTCGGTGTGCAAGCAGATGACAATGAAGATACAGAAAAATCACTGGATGAATTGGAAGAACTGGCACAGACTGCCGGGGCCGAGACAGTTGGACGGATCATCCAGAACCGGGAGCAGATCCACCCTGGCACTTACGTCGGCAAGGGAAAACTGGATGAAATTAAAAATCTCCTCTGGGAGACAGATGCCACTGGAATCATTTGTGATGATGAGCTCTCTCCTGCACAACTTGGAAATCTCCAGGATGCACTGGATACAAAAGTCATGGATCGCACTTTGATCATCCTTGACATCTTTGCAGAACGCGCCTCTACAAATGAAGGTAAAATTCAGGTGGAACTTGCACAGCTGAAATACCGCCAATCCCGCCTGGTTGGTCTTGGAAAATCACTTTCCAGACTCGGCGGCGGAATCGGTACAAGAGGTCCCGGAGAGAAAAAACTTGAAATGGACCGCCGTCTGATCAAAGGACGCATTGCCCAGCTAAACCGTGAGTTAAAAGATGTCAAACGGCACCGGGAAGTGACCCGTGAGCAGCGAAGCCGCAATCATATCCCGGTCATCGCTATCGTCGGCTATACAAATGCAGGTAAATCCACACTGCTAAATCGTCTGACCGGATCCAGTGTTCTTGAGGAGGATAAGCTGTTTGCCACTTTAGATCCAACGACCAGAGGACTGAAACTTCCAAGCGGTCAGGAAGTGCTTCTGACAGATACCGTCGGATTTATCCGAAAGCTTCCTCATCATCTGATCGAAGCATTCAAAAGTACATTAGAAGAAGCGAAATATGCAGATATGATCTTACATGTAGTCGATGTTTCCAACCCACAGATGGATGAACAGATGTATACCGTCTACGAGACACTACAAAATCTGGATGTCAAAGATAAAGTGGTCATCACCGCTTTCAACAAGCAGGATCGACTGACAGAAGTTCCGATCATCCGTGATTTCAAGGCAGATCACATCGTAAATATCTCTGCGCGGACCGGTCAAGGACTGGATACCCTGCAATCTGTCATTGAACAGATTCTGCGCGAACGAAAGATTGAAATTTCAAGAACCTATTCTTACGCCGATGCCGGAAAGATCCAGCTGATCCGTAAATACGGAGAACTTTTGGAGGAAGAATACCGGGAAGATGGCATCTTTGTCCACGCATTTGTCCCAAAAGAACTTTATGGAAAAATAGAAGGCAGGGAGTAATCTCCACTGCCTCTTATTTTTATCTTGTCCGCAAAAATTCTGCTTCTTTCTTTGCCGCTTCATCGTCAGGGTATTTTGCAATATATTCTTCTATCTTTGCCTTTGCACTCTCCCAATCATACAATTTTTCATAGGCGGCAATCTGATTAAATTCCATTTCCTGTGTCAGTTCTGCACTGTTTCCCTCTGACTGTAACCCAAGATTATAATGATTCAGTGCACTCTGATAATCACCAAGCTGCATCTCACAGGAAGCCAGCAGATTATAGAGTGTCCCCGTCTTTTCTGTACCTGCATTCAATGCTTTCTGAAATGCATTTCTCGCCTCTTCATATTTCTGCTGTTCCCAGTAGACAAGTCCCATTCCTAAGTATGCCTCTGCCTGCTCCTCCCCTGACTCTGCTTCCTTTTGAAAAAGTTCCAGTGCCTCATCATATTTTTTCTGCTCAAACAGTTCCATACCTTCCTCCGTCGCTCTGGTACATCCGGCAAAAACTAGAAGCATAAATACCAGCACACACAGCGCCCATTTTTTACTTTTCAACACAATTCCTCCCTGATTCATTATTTTTCCACATACATTTCGTCATGCTGTGGATTCCCCATATTCTTTCTTTTCCTGACAACTTGCAGACATTTTCCCTATCCCGGATATTTCAGCAGACACAGCGCATTAAATAATGTAACCAGCATAATGATCACATCTGCGGTAATCGCCGTCCACATAGAGATCAACCCCGTTGCCGCCAAGGTCAGTAAAATCAATTTCATGCCGATTGACAGCACGGCATTCTGGCGGATTGCTCCGATTGTCTCCCTTGCAATCCTGAGGATTACAAGAATCATCGACGGATCATCTTCCATCAAAACGATATCTGCCGCTTCCACCGCCGCAGCAGCTCCAAGTGTTCCCATCGCAATTCCGATATCCGCCCGCTTTAATACCGGGGCATCATTGATACCATCACCAACATACACTAACTTCTCATCTTCCTGCTGAGAATCAATAAACTCCTCTACCTTCTCAACCTTTTCCGCCGGAAGCAGATTCGTATAAATGTGATCCATGTTCAGCAACTTGCCAACAGCTCCTCCTACAATCTCATTATCCCCTGTCAGCATGACCAATTCCTTATGATACCGCCTTTTCAGAATATCCATCGTCTCCCGCACTTCTTTTTTCAACGTATCACCGATCACAATATATCCCGCATAAACTCCATCGAGTGCAACATACACGATCGTACCTGCTGCACGCACTTTTGGAACAGCAATCCGCAGTTCCCTTAAAAGTTCTCGATTTCCTGCATATGCCGCCTTCCCATCAATCAGAGCATAGATCCCCTGTCCCGGAATTTCCTGAACTACCTCGATCCGCTGTTTCTCTACTTCCTTTTTATACATTTTCTGCAGTGACATAGAAATCGGATGATTCGAAAAGTACTCGATATATGCTGTCAGCTCCAAAAGTTCTTCTTCCGTCATTCCCTCCGGATGAATTTCCTTTACTTCAAACACTCCCTCGGTCAGTGTTCCGGTCTTGTCAAACACAAACGTATCTGCCTTTGTCAGAAGTTCTAGCTGATGACTGCTTTTGATCATTACACCTTGTCTTGCTGCCGCTCCGATTCCTCCGTAAAAGGTCAGCGGAATTGAAATAACAATCCCCCACGGGCACGCAACAATTAGAAATGTGAGCGCGCGGTAGATCCATGTGTACCAGTCACCTTCTGCAAATGTATTTGGCGGAACAATCGCCAAAAGAGCTGCCGCCAACATGATGATCGGCGTATAAATCGACGCAAACTTTGTGATCGTCCGCTCGCTGTCTGTCTTCGTATCATTGGCTTTCCGCACCATCGCCATAATCTTCGCAGCCGTAGAATCTTCATATTTCTTTACCACTTCCGCTTCCAACGCCCCGGTCAGATTAATGCTGCCACTATATAGCATCGCCCCTGCCGTCACAGTCTGCGGAAGAGACTCTCCAGTCAGTGCCTTGGCATCAACCATACTTTCCCCTGATAACACTCTGCTGTCCACCGGAATCCTCTCTCCCGGACGGATCAAAATGATATCGCCACATTCCAGTTCCGATGGCTCCACTTGCACTTCCTGCTCATGACTCTTTCGATTTGCAAACTCCGGGGCAATGTCCATCATATTTGCAATAGATTTCTTTGATCGGTACAGCATGACTTCTTCAAGAATCGAACCAATCTGAAACAATAATAAAACAGAAATGCCTTCTACATACTGAAAAATAAGAAAAGAGCATGCTGTCGCAATAAGAATCAGCAGATATTCATTAAAAATCCGCTTCTTACAAAAACTCCGCACAGTCTTTTCCACCACACCAGCTGCGATTATCATATAAGTCGCCGCAAACAAAATAACTTCCTGCTGCAGCGTAAGATCCATTTTCTTTAAAAACACCAGTTCTCCCAAAAACGCTGCTGCCCCGATTCCTGTCAGTAACATATTTCTTCTGACTGCTCTGATTCCTCCCACTTTCGCTCTCCTCTTACTCACGAATATGTTCCATTCCCTGATTCATAATGGTTTTGATATGGCTGTCCGCCAGCGAATAGAACACGGTTTTTCCTTCTCTTCTGTTTGTCACAAGCTTCATCTGCTTCAAAACACGCAGCTGATGCGAAATTGCAGACTGTGTCATCTGAAGTACCTGAGCAAGATCACAGACACACATCTCTGACTGAAATAGCACATAAAGCATTTTTACTCTTGTCAGATCTCCAAAGACTTTAAAAAAATCTGCAAGATCCTGCAGTTCATCTTCCACAGGCATATCCTTTTTCACTTTTTCCACCGTCTTCTCGTGCACATGTTTTAGCTCGCACTGCTCCACTTCCGCTTCCTCTATTTTCTTCATAATGATATCTATCTCCTTCATTTCTGTTTCATTATCGTTCACTTTGATTTTGTTTGTCAATACTTTTCTTACATTTCACAGAAAAGGAAGTGCTGCTTCCATGGATTTCCACTTCGCATCACTTCCTCCTGATATATTTCTATTTTTTCTTATATAAAATACGGATAGAGTTTAGTACACAGAGCATTGCAACTCCTGTATCCGCAAACACAGCCAGCCACATATCCGCAAATCCTGCCAGCCCAAGCACCATAACAACGACCTTAATTGCCAATGCAAACAGAACGTTCTGCTTCGCAATACGGTTTGTACTTCGCGCAATCTCCAGCGATGCCGGAATTGCCTCCATCGAAGAAGTCATAAACACCACATCAGCAGCTTCAATAGCTGCATCGGCTCCGCTTCCCATCGCTGCTCCGACATCCGCTCCTGCAAGTACTGGTGCGTCATTGATTCCGTCCCCGACAAACATTACCGAACCATTCTGCTCTCGGATTTTTGTCAGCTCACCTAACTTTTCTTCTGGCAGAAGTCTTGCATGTACTTCATCAATGCCTGTCTGCTCTGCTACTGCTTCCGCGCTTTCTTTTGCATCTCCGGTCAGCATTGCAGTGCGTATTTTCTGCCGTTTCAGTTCCTGTACCGCCGAGACAGCATCTTTTTTAATCGTATCAGAGATCACAAGAAATCCCGCAAATTCTCCATCAACTGCAACAAGTACTTCCGTTCCATATGACCCCTTTGGACCATTTGTCAAATCTACCTGATACTGTTCCATCAGCTTCTGATTTCCACAGAGAATCTGTCTGCCATCCAAAACTGCCTCAATTCCTTTTCCAGAAATTTCTGTGATCCGTTCCGGATCAAGAACAGACACCTTTCTCTCTTCTGCTTCCAAAAGAATGCTTGTTCCAATCGGATGAGTGGAATTCTTCTCACAGACTGCGGCAAGACGGAGTAATTCTTCCTCTTCCATTTCATTTGCCACACATTTCTGCACAACAAAATTTCCTTCTGTGATTGTTCCCGTCTTATCCATGACAACGGTCTTTACTCCTTGCAGCGCCTCAATTGCAACACCACCTTTGAATAAGATTCCTCTCTTAGATCCTGCTCCGATTCCCGAGAAAAAGGCAAGTGGCACACTCAGTACAAGCGCACATGGACAACTAATAACTAAGAAAGTCAGCGCCGTATACACCCAGTAGCTCCAGTTTCCAGTGACAAGTGATGGAAGAATCGCCGTCGCAAGAGCAAGCGCCACAACAAACGGCGTATAGACTCTTGCAAATCTTGTGATAAACTTATCAATTTTCGGCTTGCTAGCAGCTGCATGTTCTACAGAATCCAGAATTCTTGTCACCATGGAATCCTCCAATACCTTTTCTACACGCATCTTCAACAAACCTGATGTGTTGACACATCCAGATACTAAAGAATCTCCTTTCTCAACTTTGACCGGAACTGGTTCCCCGGTTACCGGTGAAGTATCGATCCTGCTCTCACCATCTATTACTGTACCATCCAGCGGAATACGATCTCCCGGCCGCACGATCAAAAGATCTCCGACTTGTGCCTGCTCTGCCGGAATGACTTCTGTCACCCCATTCTGTTCCCGGCTGACTACTTCCGGTCTTAAATCAACCGCACTCATGATCTGTCCACGGCTCTTTTCCACAGCAATATGCTCAAACATCTCTCCAATCCGGTAAAACAGCATGACACCGACTGCTTCTGCATATTCCTGGATTGCAAATGCACCAAGTGTTGCAATACTCATCAGGAAATTTTCATCGAGCATTCTTCCCTTACAAATATTTTTTCCCGCAGTAAGCAGAATCTCCCATCCAAGCGTCAAATAAGAACTCACAAATAAGATGGTAGAAAATAATTCGTATTTGTCCTTCAACAAAATTCCCGCAAGAAACAATCCCGCTCCTGCTACAATTTCTATGCGTTCCCGTTTCTGTTCTCTTTTCTTTTCCTGCTCCCTCTTTTTCTTTTCTTCTTTCTTATTTACCGATACCTTCCTTTTTACAATCACTTCAGACTCAATCGCAGCACAGATCTTCTGAAATTCCTCCAGCAGGTCCTTGTCACCTTCCGTGACCACTTGAAGCTGATTTGTCGTAAATGTGATTGTCGCCTCTTTCACCTCAGGCAGCGCCTGTATCCTTGCTTCCATCTTGGAAGCACAGTTCGCTCATCCAAGATTATCAAGCAGATACGTCTGTATTCTACCCTTTCTATGTGATGAAATAGACTTTTCTTTGTTATCCTCATTCTCCTTGTTCTGGTGGGAATGTGCGTGGTGATGTCCTTCACAGCCACAAGTTTTCCCATGCTCATGGTGGGAATGTGTATGCTCGTGATCATGATGATCTCCTCCGCAGCCACAAGCTTTTCCATGCTCATGGTGGGAATGCGTATGCTCGTGATCATGATGATCTCCTCCGCAGCCACAAGCTTTCCCATGCTCATGGTGGGAATGTGTATGCTCATGATGATGTTCCCCACAGCCACAGTGTTCATGAATCTCTTTGTCAACAGATTCTGTCAGCTCTGTCTCTCTGTCTTTTTTTGTTCTTTCCTCTATTTTCATGCGTAAGCACCTCCTAAACATATGAATAACTGTTCATATGTTCATATAAACATTTTTCAATCATTTTGTCAAGTCTTATCTCCTATTTTTTATTTTATCTTTTCGTTTTACACATGACTGACAGAAACTGTTGGTCAAAAACCATAAGAAAAGCAGCTAATCCGAAAACTAACTGCTTGTCCCTCATCTGATTTCTTCAAATTTATTTCTGTAATTCTTCTTTTACCAGTTTTATCACTTCACCCAAGGCAATCTCACGATTCTCTGCTGCTGTTCTGGCACGGAATTCTACCTTCCCCTCTTGAATACCTCTTCCGACAGTAATGCGATATGGGATCCCGATCAGTTCCATATCTTTGAATTTTACACCCGCACGTTCTTTTCGATCATCCAGAAGTACATCAATGCCTTCTTTTTTCAATGCCTCATACAATTCACTTCCAATACGCATCTGCTCTTCATCTTTGCTGGATACAACGACCACTACAACCTCAAACGGCGCTACACTTGCCGGCCAGATAATTCCAGCCTCGTCATTGTGCTGCTCTACAATTGCCGCCATACAGCGTTCCAAACCAAAACCATAACAGCCCATTTCCACCGGATGAAGTTTATTATCCACATCTTGATATTCCAATCCGAGTGTCTTTGCATATTTTGTTCCCAGCTTGAACGTATTTCCAACTTCGATTCCCTTACAGAATTTTAATGGCTTTCCGCAAACCGGACAGACATCTCCCTCATGCACCTGTGCGATATCCGCAACAATCTCCACCTCAAAATCCTTCAGATTTACATTAACAATATGGTGATCTGTTTTATTTGCTCCAACGATAAAGTTCTTCATGTTTGTGACCTCACGGTCCATAACGATCGGACACTCTAAACCAACCGGTCCCGCAAATCCAACTTTTGCATGTGTAACACGTTCCACTTCCTCAAACGGCGCAAGCTCTATTTCATTTGCCTTTAGAAGCTTCAACACTTTTGTTTCATTCAATTCCCGATTTCCTTTTAAGAGAAATGCCATTGTTTTTCCATCTACCGTATAGATCAGTGTCTTCACAAATTCATTTACAGACTTATGGAAAAATGCAGCAACTTCTTCCATCGTGCGTGCATTCGGTGTTTCCACAACCTCCATCACCTGTTCCTCTGCATCTGACGGCTCACTCACATCAATCACCTCTGTAATTTCTAGATTGCTTGAGAAATCACAGCCGTCGCAGGTGACAATCACATCTTCCCCGATATCTGTAATTGCCTGAAATTCCTCGGATAAAGATCCACCCATCGCTCCTGTATCTGCTTTTACAATCTTGTAATTTAACTTACAGCGCTCCATGATATTCTGATAGGCGTGGAACATTTTCATATAGGATTCATGCAGACCTGCTTCATCAATATCAAATGAATAGGCATCCTTCATAATAAACTCACGCACACGGATCAAACCATAACGAGGTCTTGTTTCATCTCGGAATTTCGTCTGAATCTGATACAGATTATAAGGAAAATCCTTATAGGAACTTCCCTTCATCATAGCTGCCATCGTAAATAATTCTTCATGAGTCGGACCGAGAACATAGTTCTTCTGATAACGGTCTTTCAGCGCAAACATGTTGGAACCAAATGCCTCTCTACGTCCACTTTTCTCATAAATTTCTTCTGGGATCATAGCCGGCATCAACAGTTCCTGCGCTCCTGCAGCATCCATTTCTTCCCGCACGATTTCCTCAATCTTTTTCAGAACACGTTTTCCCATCGGCATGATCATATAAATTCCGCTGCTGCTTTTTTTGATCATTCCTGCCCGCACTAATAAATTTCCACTTGTACTATCTTCTTCTTTTACATTTTCCCGCAGTGTATAAAAATACGAATTACTTAACTTCATTTACTTCCTTCCTCCAATAATCAATTGCTCATTTACTGCATTTAGACCTATTATAGCAAAACTGAGATTTGAAAACCACCTCTGTCTATATGTAAATTTTCATTTTTCCCAGAAAGATGGTCAGATTTTCTTCCTGGGTGGCGAATCCATAGACTTTTTTTATTATACGGAACATAAAATGTCATTGAATCACCTCCATTGAAAACGAAAACACGGCCGCTAATAAGAAAAACCCGGAAAGAAGTTCCAGCCGAATATCGCTGCATTGGAACACTTCCCGGCCATATTTTTCATTCTTGAATACCCAAATCTCTTTTCCAATCTTTTTCCTTTGCACCGTTCTCCAGTCAAGACAACCCTATACTTCAAGTACAAAGGGAAGAATGAAGCTGCCATGCAAAACAATCCCAACATCATCATATCACTTATCTCCTTATGCAGACATTATAGCATTTGCCCGATCTCTCGTCATCCTTTTTCTACTGCCTGATTGGGAAATGAATGGGTGACAAATTGTGAAGAGATATCACTGATTGTCTTTGCAAACAACATGATTTTTATAGAATAGACGATATCGCCATTTGCTTTATGCGGTCTGTATGATATGATATTTCTATATCTAATATAAGATATTTTCTCCCTCTTCCATTACATAACCAGTGACAAAATCCTTTCACATACCTACTGATTGATTTCTCCGGCAAACAAATGAGAGGCACATTCTGATTCTCCATACCTCAGAAGCAGCCACACAGAAACAAAAGGAAAAAGAAGCAAAAAAGGAAAAAACGAACATGAAAAACTCTGAAAAAAAGAAACACATCTACTTGAAAAACTATCCCAATGTCTATCGAATCTTTCAAAAGACTTTACGATTCTGGTATGCAAAAGCCATAGGAAGTATTATTCTCTGTATCTTCATGACAATTATTTCCATCCGTTTGCTTCACAAAGGATCCATCGAAACAGCGATTCTCTTCGGATTTTTTACGTTACTTATCGGGGTGACAACGCTGCTCTATTTTCTCGGGAAATACCAGATGCTTACTTCCTCTGATCTCACGAAATTAGAAAAAGCATTGCAGACGTTACAAAAGACCGTTGGAAACCGTTTCTTTTTTACAGAATCAGCAATTATCATTCTGAATGATTTTTCTCTTTGCTATTATGACTGCCGAAAACTAAAACGAATCTATTTTTCCGATGAACGGGAACGTGGTAATCTTTACCAGAATGCAGTAATCCACTTTGTCAAAAAAGATGGCAGTGAAGAAACCATTTCCCTTCGGTGCGATTGTTCTGAATTTCTCAGAACAATCCGGACTTACTATCCAAAGATTCAATTGCCGAAAATACCTCTGACTTTCCAGCCTATTTCTGAATCTTCCTGGAAACGTCCTTAATCTTCTCTTTCAGAAGTTATTTTGATTTTTTATGCCAATTTCCCTTTCACTTTTTCAACTGATTCTTTATCATCCAGCACTAAGGAGGTGTTCGCATTGTCATCCGGACAACAACATGATTATAATTATCTCGAAAATGAGACAGTCTTGCTCCAGAAGGAGCAGTTGATCAAACAAAATTCTCGGAGTGCCCGCCTTATAGCAACAGGAAAGTTTTTGGAACGGTCTTTCTTTGTGCTTACCGCATCAGGTATATTCCTCCTTCTTCTGGAAGGCGGACAAGTACACCACGACTGGGCAAAGATTCTACTGCTTATCATTTCCATCGCTCTGCTGCTTTCTCTGATTTTCAGCGTTGCCCTGCTATATTCCTCAGATATTCTGCACCATCGTTTCTGGAAATGTCCGAATTGCGGCGGTGAACTTCCGCTTCTGACCATGCCGCGGACATTTCTAACCAAACAGAGATCTGTACAGAATCCTGACCTCTATGATCTATGTATAAAAAAGCAGATTCAATGCGTACGACTTCCCGGAAGTAATCTTCTGATTCCTTCCCGCTGCCCGCACTGTGGTGAAAAGTTCTGGAAATACCAAAAAAACATAACAGACAATAATACTTCTCCCTCATAATACGAAAGGACTGATCTTCCATGCAAAAAATATCCGCTGGAGTTTTTAAAAATTTCCCCCGCTTCTTTTTCATTCCATTCCTTCTGGCATTTTTATTTCTTACGCTAACCGCCTGCCAGTTTGAGGATTCCTCTCTACGAGAAGATACGACTACTTTTTCAAAAATTCCTGAACAATATTTGTCTAAGATCCAGATTTCCGACATCAAACAAATTGAGCGTATTTCCATCACGGGTGGAAAGGATTCTCCCACCTCACAGAACCTTTCCAAAGAAGAAATTTCTGCCTTCACTGACTGGATGCATCAACTCCGTTTTCACGGGGAGATTTCGCGCAAGGAAGCGCTCTCTTCCGGTGCGGTCACTTACTACCATATTTTCTTCTTGGACGGAAGCAAATTAACGATCAGCCCTGGGGAAATTATGCAGATGAATGACACTTACTATCGCATGAACGCGGAAGTTTCCACGATAAAACCACCATGTTAACTTGCGTTGCTTGCCTTTTCTTCCCCTGATTTTTATACTGGCAGTGGAACATCAATCTACATGTGAAAGGAGACTTCGATATGTTAGGAGATCAAATTAAAAAATATCGAAAAGAGAAGAAAATGAGTCAGGAGGAACTGGCAATCCCTCTGAATGTTGTCCGGCAGACCGTATCAAAATGGGAAAATAATCTCTCCGTACCGGATGCGGAACTTCTGATCCGTCTCGCAGAAGTGTTAGAAATTTCTGTTGCAGAACTGCTTGGGACAGACGAACAACCACGTTCAGAATCCCTCTCTGCAGAAACTCTTGCTATAGAACTTGCTCGCCTCAATGAAGAGCTTGCCAAACAAGTGCAGGAACGGAGTCTTTCTTCCCGCGCCGAGCAAAAGCGGAATCTGATTCTCTTTTTCTCGATGCTTTCTATGCTCTTTGCACTGATCATCGACAATACTATTGTTTCCGTTTTACTGACCTTTGCCTGCCTTCTGACAGCAGTCATCATTCTGTACCGGAATACTGCTCTGCTCACCCGCACGACAACCTCCGTAAAAAAACTCGGTGCCGTTCGAATTACAACCCTTTTTAATATTGGCGTCCTCACTGTCTGTATTGTAACTTTTGTCTTGTCCGAGATGGGCATCCTTCCTTTTTCCAATACCGATGGGAAATTTTTTGCAATGCTGCTCGTATCTGCCATTATCCTTTTTACCGGCATGATATCGACAAGACTTCCCTTCAACAGACATACCGGATTGCGACTTCCATGGACCGTACACGACGAAGATACCTGGAATGTAGCTCATCGTGTCCTTCATGATCTGTCCATCCCGATTGTGCTTCTCTATCTGGTCTGCACACTGACTGTCCCGGATTTTGAGACTGTCACATTATGTGCGGTGGCACTTTGGGTCGGTCTTCCTTCAGTAATCTCCGGCGTCTTTTTCTGGAAAAAGATGCATGGCCGCTAAAAAAGTACACGTTTCAAAAAATGGGAGATTGCTGTAGCATGATTTCATTCTCTACTGCATCATGCTACAATACAAAAAAATATTCTATTAGATACAGGAGGTTCTACGCCTATGTCACAACTGCAAGCAAACCATTTCAGCCATATAACACTCAGACCTTACACCCCGAAGACTGTGAAGAAATCAGCATTCTTTTCTGTCAACTACCCACGACCTAAAGGTCATGGGCTTGTAACTGCCCAGTCGTACGAACGACATACGTCTCCGACTTTTAACCCCAAAAGATATTGCTATCTAAAGTGGCGTTACATCATAGGGTGGTTGACAACACCCTTTACGGATAAGATATGCTCATCTGTAACTGTATCAGGTACTAAACTTCCCATGCCATACAGTAATAATGTCTTTACGATTAAGATTTTACGCAGTACACGAATTTCGTATTGCAACCTCATATCTTGTCAATGTACAAAAGAGTGCCTTGATGAGCAGCACATCGAACGGTTTTCTCTTTAAGAACTGCTACAGTCAGTGTAGCATATTTAACAACAATCAACTAGGCTCCTCCCGCCAGCAGATGGATGTATGGGCGACCGGTTCCATAGATCTTGCTGCATGGAATAAGTCTTTTCTCGCGCATACATCCTTTGTCGCTGTCGATGGGGAAACAATTGCTGGATTCGGCGATATTGATTCCTCCGGCTACCTAGACCGTCTCTATGTCCACAAAGATCATCAGGGAATCGGTATTGCTACTGCACTCTGCGAGAAACTGGAAGCATCTGTGGAAAGTGCGACAGTTACCACACATGCCTCCATCACTGCAAGACCATTTTTCGAGCACCGTGGATATGTTGTAAAAAAAGAGCAACAGGTCGAACGACAGGGAATCCTGCTGACCAACTATGTAATGGAAAAACAGCAAAAAAATACAACCTCGCAACGTGTACTTTCTAATTCACTCTAGAGGTTGTATTTCCATATTTATATTCTTAAGATTTTGAATAACTTTTATTTCATATTTTTCTATTCCCTGCTGTCTTCCACTGCCTTGGAAACCGCCTCATTAAAAGTCGGATGTGCACGCATCGCATACATTAGCTGTCGGGATGTCAGACCGTTGGCGATCGCTGTCGCCAGTTCCCCGATCATATCTGTTGCCCGCTGACACATGATCTGTGCGCCCAGCAGTACGTCACTGTCTGCGGCAAACAGTACTTTGATAAATCCCACTTCCTCTTTTGATAAAATCGTCTGTCCATTTGCGTCCATCCGGTAACGCCCACAGCGCACTGGGATGCCTTTCCTCTCTGCCTCTTCTTCAGTCAGTCCGACCGTTGCAATCTCCGGATTCAGATACAGACAGTTTGGGATGATCGACATGGAGACAAACAGACAACTTGGCACGATGGATAAGATGACTGACGGTTCTAAATTGTTCATGCGCTCCACAACATATTTCGCCTGAGCGGAAGCAACATGCGCAAGCTGAACTCCTCCGATCACATCTCCAATCGCATAGATGCCCGGGATATTTGTCATGAAGAATTCATTGACAAGCACTTTGCCGTGATCCATGCGAATCTTCAAGTCTGCTGCAAACAATTCTTCCGTATAAGGTTCCCTTCCCACAGATACCAGCACTGCATCCGCGGAAAGAATCTGCTTTTTCCCTTCGGACATCAAATGACAGCTTACACCATTCTCTTCTTTCTCGAACCGCTCTATCAAACTTTTCTTATACACATGGATTCCACGCCCGACAAGAATCTTCTCCAAAGCCTCAGCAAACTCAATGTCCATCGACGGAAGAAGCCGCTCTCCCAATTCTATCACAGTCACTTCTGAACCGAGCGCCTGAAATACAGTGGCAATCTCCAGTCCAATGACACCGCCTCCTACAACAACCAGCCTGTCATAACATCTGTCCTTCGCCTGAAGCAGTTCTTCACTCGTCATTACTTCCGACAACTCCTCCCCAGGAAGCCCAAGTTTCCTCGGCGCTGCTCCGGAAGCAATTAGAATTTTATCTGCCTCATAGATAACGGTATCTAGTATATCGGCCGGGTTCTTTCCATCATCTGACAGTCCACTGCCAACGGTACGCTTCTGCATATGTGCCATTTTTACGACCACTCGTTTATCTGCCTGAACCTGTGCAATTCCCTGTACAAAAGTAACACCAAGTCTTGAAAATTCTTCCTCGATTGCTTTCCGCATTTCTACGACGGATTCCTCTTTATACTGATATAATTTCTGCAAGTCAAATCCGATTTCCTTTGCATAAAGTCCGAATTTCTCACAGTCTTTCATATCTTTATAAATCGTGGAGGCATGCAGCAATGCTTTTGTCGGAATGCACCCTCTGTTTACGCAAGTTCCCCCTGCCTCTTTCTTATCTACAACAAGTACCTTCATTCCCCGTTTTGTTGCCTCAAGCGCCGCTACATATCCCCCCGGTCCGGCGCCGATAATCAGAAGATCATACTTTTCCATAGTCACTTTCCTCTCTTTTCTTTTATTTTTCAATCGTTCACTCTATCTTATCAATCTGCCAGTCAACCGGCTCCACTCCATTTGCCATTAAAAATGCATTTGTCTGGCTAAACGGTCTGCTTCCGAAAAAACCACGGTAGGCAGAGAGCGGACTTGGATGTGGCGCTTCCAAGATCAGGTGTTTCGGATTATTTAACATTGCTTTCTTAGTCTGTGCCGGTCTTCCCCACAAGATAAATACGATTGGTCGATCCTGTTCATTCAGTACCCGAATCGCTGCATCTGTAAATTCTTCCCAGCCAATTCCCCGGTGCGAATTTGCCTGATGAGCGCGCACCGTCAGAACTGTATTGAGCATCAATACGCCCTGTTTGGCCCATTTGACAAGGTATCCATGATTTGGAATTTCACATCCAAGATCATCATGCAGTTCCTGATAAATATTCACCAGTGACGGTGGAATGTCTACTTCCGGTTTCACTGAGAAGCAAAGTCCATGTGCCTGTCCTACGTTGTGGTATGGATCCTGCCCTAAAATGACTACTTTCACTTCATTTAATGGTGTCAGATGAAATGCATTGAACACATCATCCGCAGGCGGAAAGATCTGTCTCGTCCGATACTCCTGATTGACTGTCTCAAATAATTTCTTATAATATGGCTTCTTAAACTCTCCTTTTAATGCTTCTAACCAAGCTCCGCTAATTGCCGCCATCTTCTTTTCCTCCTGCTTTTCCTAACTTTTCTTTTGTTTCCTTTTTCCTGCCGGTATCTGTTATTTCATATCCAACTCGAACCAGAATGCTACCCCATTGTCATAATTTTCTACCCCAAATTTCTGATGAAAGGACTCCATGATCGCCTTCACGATAGAAAGTCCGATTCCATTTCCACCGTACTCCCGCGAATGCGCTTTATCTACTTTGTAAAACTTATCCCAGATCCGTTCCACATCTTCCTGTGGAATCGATTTTCCGGTATTGAAGACAGAAATATGTGCTTTCTCTCCTGTTTCTTCTACTTTGATCTCGATAATCCGCTCTCCCTCCACATGGTGGATTGCATTGCTGATATAATTTCGCAGCACCTGCTCTGTCTTAAATTCATCTGCCCATACATAGATTGTCTCTTGCATTTTCAGGCTCACCTTCGCCTCGGCCTGCTGGATCAAAATCTCACAGCTTTGCAGCACTCCGCGGATTAAGCCTGCCAGATCAAATCTTGTCATGGACAATCCGTCATCTCCAGATTCCAACTGATTTAATGTCAGCAGATTTTTTACCATCTGGTTCATCTTATTGGCCTCATCGATGATGACGTCACAGTAAAATTCCATGCTCTCCGGATCATCATGGATCCCTTCTTTCAGTCCTTCTGCATAACCCTGGATCAGTGCAATTGGCGTCTTCAACTCATGGGATACATTTCCGATAAATTCTTTCCGGCGCTCTTCCTGTTTTTCCTTCTGTTCAATATCTTTTTGCAATTCAAAGTTTGCGGTCTTTAACTGGGAGATTGTCTGCTCCAGTTTTTCCGACATTCGGTTAAAGCTGTCTCCCAATACCCCAATCTCATTGTCACCGCCGCTTGTATATTTGGCATTGAAATCAAGATTCGCCATCTTCTGCGAGAGCATAGCAAGCTCCATGATGGGATCTGTGATCTTTCTGGAAAAATACCAGACGAGAATACAGCTCACTCCGATCATAATGCAGCCCACATACGCAAGAAATCTCGTAGAAAGTTTTGCTCCCTCCCGAATACTGTCAAGCGGTGTCCGAATCAGAAAATGGTATCCACTGTCAAAACTTCCCCACATTTCAATATATTCTGTTCTGCTTCTGATATCCTTCGCCTTCCGTATTTCATAATAGGATGTCTGCTCTAAGATCTTTCCGTCCTGCTTATCAAGAAGATAGCCGTTTAACTGACTGTTCAGCTCATCCTCTCCCTCTTTCATCATACCGATGACCGGATTTCCTGATCGGTCGCGCACGATAAAAGATATATTTGCCCGCTCTGCAAGACGTTTCATAGCTTCCAAAGACTCCGTGTAAATCACACTGCTTCCGACAGACTCATTTAACATCTGGTACATATTTTTTAAGTCCTCTTCCTTGTTTGCAATGTAATAACCTTCCATGAATCTTCCATTGATCAAAAGTGCGATGATCATAGTAAATGCAACTATCCCGACACTTAAAATAGTAATCTGACGTTTGATCGAATCTCTCATTACTCTACCTCAAATTTGTATCCCATCCCCCAGATGGTCTTAATGTACTCACCTTTGTCCCCCAGCTTATTTCTCAACTTCTTGACATGTGTATCGATCGTTCTCGCATCCCCAAAATAATCGTAATTCCATACATTATTCAAAATCTTTTCTCTCGAAAGTGCGATTCCCTGATTTTCAATAAAATATGCCAACAGTTCGAACTCTTTGTAACTTAAATCTATCGGAACTCCGTCAATCTTCACCTCATGTGCTGCCTTATCCACAGAAATGCCACCTGCATCCACAACTTCATCTGCCGCAAATACATTCGTTCTTCTTAAAATAGCCTCAACTCTCGCAACAAGAATCTTTGGACTAAACGGCTTGGAAATATATTCGTCTACCCCAAGTTCGAATCCTTGCAACTCATCCCGCTCCTCTCCTCTGGCCGTCAACATGATGATCGGTACTTTCGAGTGCATACGCACCTCCCGGCACACCTGCCAGCCATCCATCTTTGGCATCATCACATCGAGAATGATCAGTGCAATATCATTCTGCTCATAGAAAATGTCCATCGCCTCCATACCATCTGCTGCCTCGACAACCGTGTATCCACTTCTTGTCAGGAAATCTTTGACAAGCTTTCTCATTCTGCTCTCATCATCCACCACCAATATTTTTAATTTATCCATCAAACATTCGCTCCTTCGTTTTTTCTCATCATAACAAATACTTGTGTCACTTTTGTGAAAAACAAAAATATCTCCAGGTACGAGATTTATTATACCATACCCGGAGACATCCCCGACACTTTTTTCTAAATGCAGTCTGAATTTTTCAATAACATTCTCGTCGTCTTCTGTTTCTTTCTATTCAACACTCTTTAATGATTCCACCATATTGATCTTCTTCAGTTTGAAATACATCACACAATTTACAAAAACAGAGAATCCACATGTAAGCAGTGCGCTGTACAGAAAACTAAACCCTTTGATCGTTCTTGCAAACATCACAGTATCAATCTCAACAGTCGTAATCACGAACCGGTGAAGGATACTGCCCAATATCACCCCGACAACTGTTCCAATCAATGTCAGAAGAATATTTTCACGGTATACATAGGCAGAAACTTCATTATCATAAAATCCAAGTACTTTGATCGTCGCAAGCTCCCGCTTCCGCTCATTAATGTTAATATTATTCAGATTGTAGAGCACAACAAACGCTAACAGCCCCGCAGAAATAATCAGCACAACGATGACAATATCCAGACTTTCCAGCATCTCATCCATTTGTTCCTCTACATTATAAGTATAGGAAACATTGAGCGCCGCACGCTCCTCGAGCACTTTTTCTCCGATTTCCTTTAACTTTTTCTCATCAAATTCTTTCATCTTAAAGTAAATATTATTTGCTTTTGGAAATGCACCAAACATTTCTTTGTAAATTTCAGGAGATACATAAAGATAATGCTCCATATAATTTTCACATACATTTGTGATCGTCAGTTCTTTTTTGTCACCATTTTCCCCTTTCACTGTAATCGTATCGCCCTTCTTTACCTCGAGTGTCTTTGCCATCTTCTCTGTCAAAATGACGTCCCGCTCTCCAAGCTCAAATGTTTCCTGTGTCTTTCTGTCACGGTAGACTAAAAATTCCTGATTTTTCTCTAAATCTTCCGGCACATACAGATATACGTCTTTCTTTATCTTTCCCTTCTCTACATTTGTTTTCTTTAAATATCCTTCTGAAGCCTGACTGATCTCCTTCTCCCCTTGCAGATACTGCTCCAGTGATTCCTTATCCTTTTCATCTGCATCTGTATTTAAGATAATCATCCCATCATATAAATTCAGTTCTTGATATTGAATCCTTCCTACATCAAAGATAGAATCCCTCAGTCCGAATCCGACGATCATCAGCGCCATACATCCACCGATTCCAAAGACCGTCATAAAGAATCGCTTTTTATATCGGATCAGATTCCGGATCGTGGATTTCCATATGAAACTTAATCTGCTCCAAATAAATGTGATACGCTCTAAGAAAACGCGTTTTCCCTGCTTCGGAGCTGGCGGGCGCATCAACACTGCCGGTTGGGATGCCAGTTCTTTATAACATGCAAGAAGTGTCGCCGCACTTGTGCAGATCACTGCCGCACCTGTTGCCATCGCCGCATATCCCCAATGGTAAGGGATCACAATATCCGGCATATGTATATAAATGATCTTATATGCAGTTACAATAATATACGGAAATACTTTCTCTCCGAACAATACTCCGAAAATACTTCCTCCGATCGTTGCCATCAGCGCATAATTCAGATATTTCCCTGCAATACTGAATTTCCCATAGCCAAGCGCTTTCAGCGTTCCGATCTGTGTACGCTGTTCCTCAACCATCCGCGTCATCGTTGTCAGACTGATCAATGCCGCCACAATGAAGAATAGTATCGGAAATACTTCTCCGATTGCCCGCATACGGTCTGCGTTATCTCCATATCCTACATAGTCAGAAAGTGTGCTTCTGTCATTGACATACCACTTGGCATCTTCAATATCCGCAATCTTCTGCTCTGCATCTTTGATCTTATTTTCTCCATCTTTGATCTCGGCTTCGGCTTCTTTTTTTCCATTTTCATATGCTTCTTTTGCCTCAGCAAGTTTCTTTTCATTGACTGCGATTTCATTTTCTCCCGCCGCAAGCTCAGCCTCCCCGGCATGGATTGCTTCCCATCCGGCATCAATCTGCCGCTGTCCTTCTGCCGCCTGCGCTTCTCCGGCATACAGCTCATTTTCAGCTTCTGTAAGCTGTCCTCTTGCTGCTTCGATCGCAGTCTTTCCTTCCTCCAACTGTGTTCTAGCCGCCGCAAGTTCCTGCTCCTTCTGTACAATCACCTGTTCTGCCTGCGCGATCTGGTCTGCTGCCTGCGCTAACTGCGGCTCCAATTGTGCGATTGTCTTCTGAAGCGCTGCAATCTGCACCTCTGTCTGTGGAATCTGTTCCTCTGGGATCATCCCATTTTCCAGCGCCGCCTGCAGTTCTGCCAGCGTGATCTTCATCTGATCTAATCCTGCTTTCCCTGCCTCGTACTCGGCTTTCTTTGCTTCCAGTTCTATGCGTCCGGCTGCAATCTGCTTCTCTCCGGCTGCAATCTGTTCCATACCTGTCTCGTACTGACTTCTGAATTCCTCTTCTTTCGCCGCAAACTCTGCTTTCCCCTGTGCAAGCTGTGCCTGTCCATCTGCAATCTGTGCATAAGCTTCATCGACTGTCGTCTGGCTCACGAGAAGTTCATTTCTTCCTGCTTCCAGTGCTTGTTTTCCACTCTCCAGCTGTTCTTTTGCACTTTGTAACTGCGCCTCAGCATCTGTAATCTTTGCTTTTCCGTCAGAAAGTTCTTTCTCTGCTTTCTTCTTTCCTTCTTCCAATTCCGCTTTTGCATCGGAAAGTTCTTCCTTGGCATCTCCACGGATTTCCTCTGCGCGGAGCGCTCCCTGCCGTTCTCCAATGGATTCAATCCGCTCTGCAACCTTCTCCACCTTCTGATCGTATTCCTCTGTAAATGCGGTCTCCTCTTCTGCTCCCTCCACTGAAACGTAACACTCTGTGTATGCTTCTGTCACAAAAGATTCTTTTGGCACGGCAAGAAAACCGCTGACCTCTCCATTTCCGATCATACTGCTTCCACGGTGAAAAGAAATATACTCCGGACTGCTTCCTGCACCTACGATCCGAAATGTTTCCTTCGTAAACGTATCTGTAACCAGATCCTTCGTTCCACTGATCAGCGTGATCTCATCCCCGACCTTTAAATCTGATCCCTGGATAAAATCTTGATCGATCAGACACTCTCCGTCCTTTTTCGGCATTCTTCCTTCTTCCACAGTATACTGGTTCATCGAATCTAAAATCGACGATACATGAAGCACTTTCTGATTTCCATCACGCTCAACCATTACATCCGCGGAGTAGCCGGGTTCTGCCTGTGCCACTCCTTCCAGTGACCGGATTGCTTGCACATCATTCTCTGTCAGCCCAAGCGTTCCCATCACCTTCAGATCCATCAAATGATTCCGGTCAAAATAAGCATCCCCGGAATAGCGCAGATCCGGCTCAGATGCCCGGATTCCTGAAAAGAACGCGACACCCATTGCCACGATAAAGAAAATGGACAAAAAGCGCCCCAGACTCTTTCGTATTTCCATATAAAAATCTTTTCTCAATGCTCGTTTCTTCATCTGTCTCCCTACCATTCAATCGTTTCTACCGGTACCGGATGTGCATTCATCTCCATACTCTCCACACGGCCGTTTTTAATATGGATCACACGATCTGCCATCGGCGCAAGTGCAGAGTTATGTGTGATAACGATCACGGTCATCCCCTTATTTCTACAAGTATCCTGAAGCAACTTCAAGATTGCCTTCCCGGTATTGTAATCAAGCGCTCCCGTCGGTTCATCACACAAAAGCAGCTTTGGATTTTTTGCCAGCGCCCGGGCGATCGACACTCTCTGTTGTTCCCCTCCAGAAAGTTGTGCCGGGAAATTATTTAGTCTTTCTCCCAACCCGACTTCCTCAAGTACCGTCTTTGCATCCAGCGGTTCCTTACAGATCTGAAGCGCCAATTCTACATTTTCCAACGCAGTCAGATTCGGAACAAGGTTATAAAACTGAAAGACAAATCCAATGTCCTCTCTGCGGTAGCCGATCAGCTGCCGGTTAGTGTACTGTGCCACATCATTTCCATCAACAAGCACTTTGCCGCTCGTTGCCGTATCCATACCGCCAAGAATATTTAATACCGTCGTCTTTCCCGCACCACTCGGGCCGACGATCACGACAAACTCACCTTTTCCAATCTCAAAGTCAATGCCATCCACTGCTCGGATCTCGACTTCTCCCATTTGATATATTTTTCTTACATTTTCCAGTTTTACAAAATCCTTCATGTTATGCCCCTTCTTCTTTTATGATAATCCCAAGCCGCTTTGACAGTTCCACTGCCTGAATCATCTTCCGCAGGGAAGTCTTAAAGAAATTCACTTCACTTAATTCCACATGCTCCCACCGGACTTTCCTGCAAAAGCAGTCTGATATGCCTGCTGCACGAAAACTGCTCTCTGCCGCTTCTATCAATGGTTCCTGCCTCTTCATACAGTCACCTCCAAAATAGCGCCTTCCAGCCCTTTTGTCATCAGCTTTCCGGTAAGCTCCGCCATCTCCTTCGGGCTTTCCATACAGCCCCGCTCAATCCAGTACAGCACAATTCCGATCACCCCGGACGTACAATAGCGAAACTGTACCTGAAATGCAAATGCCTGACGATTACAGGAATCTTCAAATGCAGTCAGATATTTCTCAAAAACTGATTCCAGCACTTTCTGCCCGACTGAAATCCGAGTGCGATTCTCCAGCATCAGCATGCAATATTCTCTTCGCTCCTTCAAATATGAAAAAATAATCTCAAGCACATCGCTTGCATTCTCCCGCAGCTGCTGCGGAGTAAACTGCTCTGTGGCCTCAGCTGCCACAGTACACATGTGATTTTCCAGATCATCCAGAATCCCATAAACATCTGTATAATGAATATAGAATGTGTTTCTGTGGATCTTGGCGCGCTCTGTCAGCTCCCGGATGGAAATCTCATTGATACTCTTCTCTTTCGATAGTTCCAAAAGTGCCTCTAATATTTTCGCCTTCGTCCGCTCCGTTCTGCGGTCTGTTGCCGTCTTTTCCATTGCAAGCTCCTTCAATTCATTTCTGTGTATTTTCCTATGCATTTGCACAGTAAATATAATTTTATAGTAAAATTTCATTTGGAATTTGTCAATAAAGGAAATATGAAATTTCTATAAAAGAACAGCGCAGGCAATTCTGACTGGATAAGCATATCTATGCGATATTTTCTTATCTTTCAGTCAGACAGCCTGCGCTGCTCTATTCACTTTCTACTCTTATCACAATCGTAAACCTGTCTTTGGTTCTAATTATTTAAAACCGAAATAAATTCAGCCCGATCTCTTCATCATGATATCGATCGACTTTCCCATCGATCACATGGATCACCATCTCACAAGTCGCGCTGATCACTGCCCGATTTAAATGTCCTCCAAACACTTCTCCCTTTTCATTTCCTGCGCTCATATGAAGGTGGCAGTAAAACTCGTCATGCATTGTATTGATCGTTCCGGTCAGAGACACAATCTCAAAGCTTCCTTGAAATTCATTCGCCAGATATTCTTTTTCCTCTGTCTTAAATACGCCGACCGTAAACTGGTCAACCGCGCCGAGTGCCTGCACACTTGCAAAACTTATTTTCTCTCTCAGTGCAATTTCCTTTACCTGCTCAAGAATTTCCTCTCCTTTATCCATCCGTGCAATGATCGTATTTCCAAATCTTCTGTAGTCCATCTCTCTGTTTTCCTCCTGCTCTTTTTATATTTCACATTCTGTTTCTGTTGTTTCCTCCGGATACACAAGGCTCCAGCGCTGTCGGATTTTTGTCATGATGTCCATCACGTCAGAAGTATAGGACAGATCCATCTCATTCTTTCCGCCTAATACCGCCTGTTCCATATCTTCCACCTCATAGAACAATGCCTCTTCCTTTCTACCGCAAGCGACTATCTCCTTCCTGCCATCTTCGGTATAAGTGATCACTGCCTGATCTGCCCTTGGATAATCATAGATTTCCACATACCCTTTCTCAAAGATCACAACCCCTCTTTTTGGTTGTTTTGCATGGAGTGTCAGTGTGACTGTAACCATCTCGTTTGCCGGATTTGCCATCAGAATTCCGACCTGCTCGTCAACACCAATCGGTGCAGTCCTCACCTTGGATAAAATCTGATCCGGCGCCTGAGACAAAAATATCCTGGCAAATGCAAGGGCATAGACACCAATGTCCATCAAAGCTCCTCCTGCCAGTGCCGGATCAAAAAAGCGGTTGCTCATATTATACTCTTTATAGCTTCCAAACGATACCTGGATCATTTGTAGTTTTCCGAGCTTCCCATCTGCAACTACTTCCTGCAGCTTTTTATAAAGTGGCATATGATAAATGGTCATTGCCTCCGCTAAAACTATGTCCTGTTTCTCTGCAAGTTGTCTTGCTTCTTTCAGTTCCTCTGTATTCAATGTGACTGCTTTCTCACAGAGCACATGCTTCCCGGCTTTCAGTGCCTCCCGCAAATATTGGATGTGCGTATTATGAGGTGTTGCAATATAGACAATATCTACCTGATCATCCGCAAACACCTCCTCAATCTTCCCATATATCTTTTGGATTTGATATTTCTCCGCAAATGCCGCTGTCCGCTCTTGATTTCTCCCTGCCACTCCATAGAACATCCTGCCATGCTCTGCCAACGTCTGCGCCATCTCATTTGCGATGGCACCATAGCCAATCACTACCCAACGATATGTTTCGATCATTCCTGCGCTCCTTTCTCTGCTCCTGTTTTTTATGTTTCTTTATTTACAGATTACAGGCAATGTCCCACATCTGTCAAGAACCTCCTTTTTCCATCGGAGGTAAGCGTAAACCCTATAAAATAGTCAATCCCCCTCTGAAAGTGGGATTTGATTCATCAGTCCTCTAAAACCGCACAAAAACTTCTCCCCCTTCTTCCCAGTTGCCTAATACCAATTCTCCTTTGTGTGCGCGGATCGCCTGTGCGGCTGACCACAACCCCAGACCATGGTGTCCATCTGTCCTGCGGGACTTTTCTCCCCTCCACAGCCGCTCAGCCGCATGGCGCACTGCCTCCTCATCAAATCCTGTCCCTTCATCTTTCACGCAGACCTGCCATCCGTTGTCTGTCATTTTTCCTTCCAGATAAACTGTTTTTCCCTTCGGCGTATATTCCACTGCATTAAGCACAATATTAAATATCCCACGCTGCAAACGCTCCGGCTGAATTCTCCAGGATCCTTCCAGTCTGTTATCCGTTATCAGATTTACTCCCTTTGCTTCCGCAGCAGCCAGAGCATTTTCCCGCAGTTTTTCAAACCATTCCCCCAACTGCATTTTCGTAAATGCTTCTTCTTTTCCCGACGAAGTCTCCAGAAGACTTGCAACATACTCCTTCGCCCGAACAGTTGCCTCCAAAATTTTTCTGATCAGTCTCTCATAATCCTGCGGCAATTCTTCCTCAAGCAACAGCTCTGCATTTCCGCCTGCAAGCGTCAGCGGTGTCTTCAGGTCATGAGCCAGCGCAGCAATCTCTGCCTCGCGCTGCTGCTGCGCCGCCCACTGAGAGGTCAGTGCCTGATACAGAGCTTCCCGCATCTCTTCCATCGCATCCAGTGCTTCATCGTACTCACGGATTCCCGCATGCGGAACTGTAAAATCAAGTTCCTGCGCCGCCACCTTTTTGCTGATCTCCTGAAACAGTTTCAATTTTTTCCCAAGAAATTTTCCAAGCCATATCGTATGCAGAAGCAGTGACAGCAAAAGCCCCATCCCAAGCAAAATCAACCCGAGTGTTTCCGCCGGAGGGAGCGTCTGTCGAAGCGACGGATCGGTAAATTCCTTCCGGAAATGCCAGCGGATCAGTGCAGTGCTCCCATCTGCATAAGTGCGCCTGGAAAGGTGTGCCGCATATCCGGAAACGTATGAAAACTTTTTCTGGTCTTCTGCGATTTCTCTCTCCACATTCGTCTTTAATATAGTTCCTTTGGCATCATACAACGCATATTCGCCCGGAAAGCACTCATCCGGTTCTGTGAATTTCCCACTACTTGTCCCAAGGATCTCTTCTACCTGATGATTGATCTCAGATCCAGAACAGATAATCCCTTTCTGCTCAAGAAGAGACATCACAAGTGACCAGATCATAAAACACAACAGCATCGTAACAAACATTCCCGCCACAAATCGGAGTAACACAAAAGAAAGACTTAACGTATGTTTTCTTTTTTCCATTTATATCCCATCCCCCAGACTGTCTCAATCGGACTTTTCCCATATTTCTTTAATTTTGCGCGGATATTTTTAATATGCTCTGCAATCGTCCCCGGATCCCCCTCCGCATCGAAACCAAAGACCGCCTCATACAACTGTTCTTTGGAAAACACCTGCCCGGCATGAAGCGCCAGATGCTCACAGATCTCATACTCCCCTTTGGTAAGCGGAAGAATCTGCTCCTCAACCATAGCCTCTTTTGCCTGCATATCAAACCGTACCCCGCCGCGTGCCATCGCCCGCACTGGTTGCCGTCCTTCTCTCCGCAAATGTGCATTGACCCGCGCCCGCAGTTCTGCGATGCTGAATGGCTTTTTGATATAATCATCTGCTCCGAGCCCAAATCCCTGCACAAGCGCCGCATCTTCTGTCTTTGCCGTCAGAAATAAGATTGGACAATCCACTTCTGCCCGAATCCTGCCACAAAGTGAAAACCCATCTTCGCCTGGCATCAGCACATCCAACAGAAGCAAGTCATATATCCTGCAGCGCTCTGCCGATACCCGCTTTACATCTTCTTCTGTATCCACCTGATGTCCATCACGTTCCAGCGCCATCTTCACCAGTTCCAGCATCTCTTCTTCATCATCTACTGCCAGTATTTTCCCCATTTCTTTTCCCCCTTTTTATCTCCCTGCATCTTGACTGTTTGAAAAAGGAAGCACTGCCGCAAGCAGTAAATATGCAAGGATTCCATTTGGAAACAACAGACACAACCCAAAACAAAGAATCCTCACACTTTTTGGAGACAGTCCCAGATAGGCCGCAATTCCTCCACATACTCCGGTAATCTTCTTATCTGCTCTGCTTTTTCCTAACCGTTTTTCTTTATTTCGTTCCATTTCTTTTCTCTCCTCTTATCATATCACATTTTTCCCGTATCCAAAAGATGCTCAGACATCCACATAACAGCAAAACAACCGCACTGATCATTCTCCTCTCCAGCGATGCAATCTGATATCCGGACACATTAAACACTGCCGTGATCGGATAAAAATCTTTCACGCGATCCGCCATCCCTGCAAATAATCCAAATACCGAATAGATTTCCGTAAAAAGGAAGACGGACCAGCAGTTTTTCTGTCTTCCTGCTGCAAATGCAATGATCGGAAATACTGCAAAGAATATGCCGATCCCGCCAAGAACATATTCTTTCCACAGCATAAACACGAATGATGCCGACAGATCTTCTATATGTAGCACGGCCTCTGTCAAAAAGGTGATTCCAAAACACAACATGGAAAGCCCGATGCTAAAAAGCAGTGTCAGAATCATTTTCACCCGCATCAGGTCAATTTCCCGCAGCGGTATCAGGCGCAAAGATTTCATCGTGTCCTCTTCTTGTTCCCGCACACTTAAATAGCTCCCAAACAGAGCTGTCATACCCGGAATCACAAAAAAGAACGCCCACGGTTGCACCTCATCCATATACCAGCCCGCATTTTCAAGGTACCGCATCCCATCTCGCATCACCTTCAGCCCATAATGCACCTCCGATCCATGATACACTTCCAGTCCGCCCACAAATAGAATCCCTGCCGTCAGAAAGACTGCTGCTACCGCGATCAAAATCACTTTTGAACGGCGAAGCTTCCTGCACTCCGCCCAAAACAAATTTCTCCAGTTCATATTCCTATCCCCCTATTTTCTTTTGGACAACTGATATTTTACAAGCCCAAAGGAAATAATGTCCCACACGAAAATACAAAGAACCGCCTTTCCCACACAACTCTCCTGCGTCACAAGCAGCCCCGAAATGTCTTTCTTTCGGATAAGGATCGCTCCCATACTTGTGATCGGATGAACATACATATTGACCGGCATCAGGAAAAAACCTGCCAGCGCATATACAACTGTCATACAGGCAGGCATCACATAGCCTCTTCCCACTATCGCCAGCGCCAAAATCGGCAGCATTGCAAATGCAAGCAGAATGCCAATTTCCATACATTTCTCAAATAAATACATCATATCTTCTAGACGAAACGGTACAAATCCCGGAAGCACACTGCAAAGAACAGATGCCACTGCTGTCAGCATCATAAATCCGACTGACAAAACTAATACCATACAAAATTTACTGAAAAAGTAACTTTCTTCCTTCACCGGCACAAGCCAAATCTGCCTCACGATCTGCAATCGTTTCTCTTCACACACGATCATCGTTGCAAAAATCCCAAGGATTACCGGAAGAATGATCCATGTCGTATATCCAAACGCAGACCATTTATAAAATTGTGCCGGCTCCACCTCTGCCTGCCCCAGATATCCGAAATAACAGACCGACAACGCCGGCATAAGAAATGCAGCAAGAACCATCATCCACACGCTCTTTTTCCGTCTCAGCTTGTAAAATTCCGTCTCGATCAGTCTAAGCAATGCCAACACCTCCCGTCACATTTCTAAAATATGTCTCCAGTGTCTCTTCACCTTTTTTGAGTTCTTTCATGTTTTTCTGTGCCAGCAGCACTCCATGATCCATAATTCCAACGCGGTCCGCTACCAGCTCGATTTCCGAAAGAATGTGGCTGGAAATCAATATCGTCTTTCCTTGCTCTCTGCTAAGCTTTACGAGAAATCCTCTCATTTCCGCAATCCCAATCGGATCCAGCCCATTCATCGGCTCATCCAGAATGAGTAGCTTCGGATCATGTAAGATTGCATTGGCAATGCCAAGCCGCTGCTTCATGCCAAGCGAATAGTTTCCAAAAAGCTTTTTATCCCTGTAAGGAAGCCCCACCACCGCAAGCGCTCGCTTGACCGTCTGCTCCCTCTTCAGCCCTTTCAGTCTTGCAAAAATCTCAAGATTTTCTGTCCCGGTCAGATTCGGGTAAAATCCCGGTGCCTCGATCATCGCGCCAATCTGCAGATAAATCTGCTTTTCCTGCCCTCGCAGCTTTCTCCCAAACAATTCCACCTCACCTGAGGTCTCCGGTGTAAGCCCGAGAATCATCTTCATCAATGTCGTCTTCCCTGCCCCGTTCCTTCCGAGCAGCCCGTAAATCTCACCCTTTCTGACATGAAGATCCACTTCCTTTACAACAGTCTGTTCTCCATAACACTTCGTCAGCTTCCGCGTTTCTATCACAAATTCTTTCATTCCATTTTCTTCTCCTTCCTTGATTTACAAAAATCATAACGGAGAATTTTAAAGATTTTATAAAGCTGTGATATTTTTTCATAATAGAATCTTTTTTATGATACTCTGCTCACCAAAGAAATGATTGAGACTGGCTCATGAGATAAAAAAAGGATATGTTACCTAATATGGGACTTTTATATTTCATCGTCCTATACGATAGTATCATATCCTTTTTAATCGTTTTACTTTTTCGGCTTTTCCACTACGATCAGCGGAACGGTCATCTCTTCTTTTGTCATTCCTGCATGTACACCGATGATGTTCTCTTTCTCCTCATTCGTATCAAATAGATTGAGTGCTCCGACTGCGACGGCAAAGTAATCACCGATCGCCTCCTGAAATCTCGGATGATATGCCCCTTCTCCAAATAGCTGGCTCTCCGTGATCTCTTCTCTGGAAAATAACAGGAACTCTTTCCCAAAATGTTTCTTGAAACTCTCAAGAAACTGTTCTTCCATTCCTTCCTTCAGATGAAAGGAAAGCGCCCGCGGTTCCACTGCCGGAAGACATTTCAAACATTCCCTCAATTCCGGATAATTTTCCATCGATACATTTCTTCCGTCGATATGTCCATGATCTGCTGTCACAAGCAGAAGTGTATCAGAAAGCTCTTCACTTAATTTTTCCAATTCACGGTCAATCTTTTTCAGCCATTCTCCCGCCTCTCTGCAAGTACAGCCACCTTCATGCATTACATGATCCGGCTCCGGCCAGTATACATACAGATAATTTTTCTCATCTCTTCTGCATAACGTCTTCACACCGCTGAGTAATTCCTCAAAGGTATCTATATGGTAATCTCCAAACGGAGATACTTCATATGCCTTTGCCTCACAGGCATGCATAATCTGGCTTCCCAGCTTTTCATACGGCATCATCCTATCAGCCAGCAATTCTCCTTCGATCACTCCGCCACTTCCGGTCGTATTGAGAAATACATTGACCTTGTCCTGGATTTCCGGAAAATACATGCTCCACCCAAGCCATCCGTGTTCCGCCGGTGCAAGTCCACTCTCCAGTGTTGTTGTGGCGGCAACCGTTGTAGGCGGAAATACACTGGAGATTTCTTTTTGAAAATGACTGCGAAGGAAACTTTCCTCCGGCAAAAACCTCTCAAGGACACTGACACCCATTCCATCCAGCACAAGAAGCACCACATGTCTGTAATCCTTTTTCAAAATTTCATCCGCCTCCGGAAGGGTAGTATATCGATGCGGTGCGCCATAATTGTGCAAAATCGAATTGACTAAATTCAAAATACTATTTTGATAATCCGGCTTTTGTACCTGCATGTTTACATCTCTCTTCCTACTACCTGCGCGATCATCCTTCCTTTTTCGATGACCTGTTTAAATTTCTCTGGTTTTAATGACTGTGCCCCATCACTCCATGCCGCTTCCGGGTTATTATGCACTTCTACGATCAGTCCATCTGCTCCTGCTGCAATCGCCGCAAGACTCATAGACTCAATCCATTTCCAGTTTCCAGTTGCATGAGAAGGGTCGATGATGATCGGCAGATGTGTCTTCTCCTTGATGATCGGAACTACACTGAGATCTAATGTATTTCTCGTATATTTTTCAAATGTACGGATTCCTCGCTCACACAGAATGACGTTTTCATTTCCGCCTGCCATAATATATTCTGCTGACATGATCCACTCTTCGATTGTATTGGAAAGTCCTCTCTTTAATAAGATTGGCTTCTGAATCTTTCCGACTGCTTTCAGAAGAGAAAAGTTCTGCATATTTCTTGCCCCAATCTGGATCAGATCCACATGCTCCACAAACTCTTCAATATGCTCTGCATCCATCAGTTCACTGACGATCGGAAGTCCTGTCTGTCTTCTTGCTTCCACCATATCCTTAATTCCTTCGGTCTCCAGTCCCTGGAATGCATATGGAGAAGTACGCGGTTTGTACGCTCCGCCTCTTAACATATCTGCTCCTGCCGCCTTCACTTCTTTTGCAATCTCACAGATCTGTTCCCTGCTCTCCACGGAACATGGCCCTCCGATGACAACAATCTTCTCCTGACCGCCGATCTTCACTCCTGCCACATCTACAACTGTGTCTTCCGGATGAAACATCCGATTTGCTTTCTTATACGGCGCTGCAATTCTTGTCACCTCGGAGACAAGTGGATTGGCCTGAATAATTTTTTCATCCAGACTCGTGGTATCTCCGATCAGCCCTAAAATATGATAATCTGTTCCCTGAGAATCATTTACCTGAAATCCTCTCTCCTCAAATGTGTGGACCAGTTTTTTCACTTCTTCCTCGGGAATCCCTTTTTTCACTGTAATGATCATAATTTTTTCTCCTTCTCTCTACCCTTTGTCACTCTGACTTGTTCCTATTTTCTGCACAGCTTTTCAGATGTCTGCTTCTTTTTGCATTTTCCTAATATTAAATATCTCTTCCGATCACCTGTGCGATGACTCTTCCTTTCTCAATCATCGTCTTGAATTTTTCTGGCTTCAGCGATTGTGCTCCGTCACTCCATGCCTTCTCCGGATTGTTGTGTACCTCCACGATCAGACCATCTGCGCCTGCTGCAATCGCCGCAAGGCTCATAGATTCTACAAGATCCCAATCACCTGTTGCATGAGAAGGATCAATAATGATCGGCAGGTGGCTCTTCTTCTTTATGATCGGAACAACACTGAGATCCAGCGTGTTTCTCGTATAACGCTCAAAGGTACGGATCCCCCGCTCACAAAGAATGACATTCTCATTTCCGCCGGACATAATATATTCTGCAGACATCAGCCATTCCTCAATCGTATTGGAAAGTCCTCTCTTTAATAAGATCGGTTTGTTGATCTTCCCAAGTGCTTTGAGCAAATCAAAATTTTGCATATTTCTAGCTCCTACCTGGATCAGATCTACATACTCTACAAATTCATCAATTTTATCTGCGCTCATGATTTCAGACACGATCGGTAATCCTGTTCGTTTTCTTGCCTCTACCATATCTAAAATACCCTCAGTTCCAAGTCCCTGAAATGCATATGGTGACGTTCTCGGTTTATATGCACCACCTCTTAACATGCATCCTCCGGCTTGCTTTACCTCTTCGGCAATCTCACAGATCTGTTCCTTTCCTTCCACGGAGCAAGGTCCACCAATGACAACAACTTTTTCCTTGCCTCCAACTTTAATTCCCGCCACATCGATGATGCTGTCCTCCGGGTGAAATAACCTGTTAACCTTCTTATATGGCGCTGCAATCCTTGTCACATCCTCGATCCACGGATTGGCACGCACCATCTTCTCATCTACAACTGTCGTATCTCCAACGATTCCAAACACGTTGTAATTCGTTCCAAGAATCGTGTTGACTTCCAGTCCTTTTTCTTCAAATCCTTTTACAATCTTCTCTACCTCATTCTGAGGAGCTCCTTTTTTACATGTAATAATCATTTTCTTCTTTCCTCGTCCTCTAACCTATTTTCTTTCTCTCTATGTGTATGGCATCTGTCACCTGCAGATCAATGCCCCAGTTTTTCTTTCAATACCTCAATCGCCATCCGGTAACCTGCGATTCCCTGTCCGGTAATCGTATGGAAACACGCCTGCCCCGCATAAGAAATCTGCCGGAACGCTTCTCTTTCTTCCACTTTGGAAATGTGTACTTCCACACATGGAATTTGTACCGCTTTGAGAGCATCCAAAATAGCAATACTCGTATGTGTGTATGCTGCCGGATTGATGACGATTCCGTCCATCACTCCATACGCCTGCTGGATTTTGTCGACGATCGCTCCTTCATGATTGCTCTGAAAACACTCAATCTCTATCCCATAATCTTCTCCGGTTTTCCTACACAGTTCCAAAAGTGCTTCATAATTCTCTTTTCCATAAATCCCCGGCTCTCGAATCCCGAGCATATTGATGTTCGGTCCGTTAATGATCAAAAACTTCATCAAATCCCTCCTTCACTTTCTGTACAGCCAGCTTAAATACTGTATCATTATTAATTTCAATATCACTATATTTCTGATAAAGCGGCATCCGCTCCTGCTCCATCTGTCTTAATTTTTCTCTGCTTGTGCTAAGTGGTCTGTTTCCACCGACTGCCAGCGCATTCACATTCCGTCGGATATGGAATACAATCCCATTTTGCCGGAGTTTTTCCATATTTTCAGCGTTTTTGATAATTCCTCCTCCGCAGGAGATCACTTGTCCATGCTCTTTTGCAATTCTGGCACAGACTTCCTGTTCAATTTCCCGAAACCGACTCTCACCATATCTCTCAAAAATCTCAGGAATCGTCATCTTCGCTTCCTTTTCAATTTCCTTATCTAAATCTACAAATGTCTTCCCGATTTCTTTTGCAGTCTTCTTGCCAATCGTAGACTTTCCGCATCCCGGCATCCCGATCAATACAAGATTCATCATATCCTTCTTCATCTCAGCAACTATGCGGTCTATCTCCCTGTCTGCAATCTTTGTATCCAGAAAAAACTCCACTGCGTATTTTGCCTGCGCCACAAGCATTTCCAGTCCATTGACTGCCCGCAGCCCCTGCTCCTCTGCCTGCTGACAGAGCTTTGTCTTCATCGGATTGTAAATGACATCAACTACCGCCTCTGCATTCGGAAATTTCTTCAGATTGATCAGGCATTCGTCATTTTTCGGATACATCCCAACGCTGGTCGCATTGATAAACACCTGTATTTCCTGATACTTCTCCAAATCCTCATAAGAGATTATCGGATCCGTCTGATTTCTCCCTACAATATAAACCTTCTCTGCCCCCATATCATGAAGGACTGCCTCCGCGGTCTTACTTGTCCCCCCGGTGCCAAGAATACAACAAACTTTTCCACAAATCTCTACGCCATTATGTTGAATCATCTGCTTCAATCCCGCAAAATCAGTGTTCGTTGCATATAATTTTCCATCCCGATTGACAATCGTATTGACCGCATGGATCGCACTTGCTTTCTCATCGATCACATCACAATACTGCATCACTGTTTCCTTATAAGGAATTGTCACATTCACCGCATCAAACTCTTTCTTTTTAAAAAATTCATGAAATTCTTCCTCGGTTAATGGAATCAGATCGTATGTATAATCTGCAAGTTTCTCGTGGATTGGTTTCGAAAAACTATGTCCAAGTTTTCCCCCGACAAGCCCTACTCTCATCTGGTCACCTCCTGTATATTTTTATCAGCAAAATTTTCTCATATCCTCGATCTTCATATCGATCAGCTCCGCCTTTCCAATTTCACGGACCTGAACGATTGTAATCTGGTCTCCGCTTGCCTTTTTATCTTTCTTAATAAAATCAATGACCTCCTGGATTTCATACGGAACATCCAGCGGAATCTCCATCTTCTTTAAAATGCTTTTCAAACGCTCTTTCAACTGCTCATCCTCGAGAATCTTCATCATCCCCATTGCTACACATTCCCCATGATAATAATCATGCAGATGGTAAATACTCTCGATCGCATGCCCGATCGTATGCCCGAAATTCAATATCTTTCGGAGATTCTGCTCCTTCTCATCCTCTTCTACCACATGCTTCTTCACAATCAGCGAGCGGGTGATGATCTCTTCAAGAACCTGATCGATCTCTTCCTCCTCAAACAGTCGGAAAATTTCCGGATCTGCAATCATTCCTGCCTTGACCGCCTCCACAAGTCCATTGTAATAATGACGTTTCGGCAATGTCCGAAGTGTATTCAAGTCAATCAACACTACCTCCGGATGATAAAAGGTCCCGATCACATTTTTCACTTCCCCGAGATTGACTGCAACCTTCCCTCCGATACTGGAATCAATCTGCGACAAAGTCGTTGTCGGAATGGATGCAAACTTCATCCCACGCTTAAAGGTCGCTGCCACAAATCCACTGAGATCTCCAATCACTCCGCCTCCCAGCGCAAGGATCCGATCCTTTCTGGAAAAATTCAGCTGCAGCAGTTTTTCGCAGATCTGCTGATAGACCGGAAAGCTTTTTGCCCCCTCACCGTGTCTGCATACATGTAGATACCCCTGCGGACACTGTGCAAGCACTTGCTTCTGATATCGTTCCGGCACTCCATCATCGGTAATGATCATCACCTTACAGTTTACATCTATATAATCTGCCAGATGAAGCATGGCATCTCTTTCTATAATAATACGACTTTTCTGTTCTGTCAGATTAACGGATAATTCCATCTGTCCACTCCTCCCACTTTCTCTGTTTAAAGTAAAAAAGTATCTGCCTATTCTTATAAAATAAGTTCTTCATGCACCCAAAAGAAACAACTCGAATGTTCAGGGTTGAAAGATACTTATCTATAAAAATAAAAGACAGATACTAAATAGTTCATTCTCATTATTAATCACTCCAAGTAGTTTGATTTTATTACTTTTTTAATGAGAACGCAAGTATATTATGAAATTTTTCTAAAGTTTTTCGATATTAGCTTCCGATTACGGATGGCAGTTGCCACATGGAGCATATCCCTGCTCGATCACTTCCTCCCGCTTTCCGGTATAAACCTTTTTATTCTTCTCTTTCATCGACTTGACACCGGAGCAGGATTCTTTGTGAAACTTCTTACTGCTCGTATTTAATATATAAGTCTGCTCACTCACCGGATCTGAACTGTCTTTGTCAGAAGCAGTTCCTGAAGCAGCGTTTCCTGCTTTGTCAGAGTTTTTGGAAGCTGTCAGAAGTTCGTTTGCCTCCCGGCTTTCTCCGGTTTTATAATCAATCTCCACTCCCGGCTGTACATTATACACATATACATTAAAGGAAAGATCTGCTCCCTGATCTTCCACCGATTCTGCTTCCATCTGCACTCCCGATGCCACAAGATTTTCCCCTTCAAACACCGGTGTGACACGGTACATCACATGATTGCCAGTTTCTTTGATGTAGTCTGCAACCATATTTTCAAATGGAAGCATCCCTTCCGTGTTCATATATCTCGTTCCTGTGATCAAATTTTTCTCATTGGCATTTTCGGCAGTCAGCTGATAACCGATTAAATGACAACGGTTATACAGATATTTTCCCTCCACCATATCATACTTTACAGTATGCCATCCAGTCGGTTTCACCTGCCCGATCGCTCCACGCTTCTCCGTCGGCATTAGTCCCTCCCCGATACTTGCCTCTGCAGTACTGCAACGCCCAAGTGCATCCAATGTTCCATATGTCTCATATGCTTCTGGCTGCAATTCTTCTTCCGTAAAATTTGGCTCATTGTCATCAATCACCACATACGGTTCCCCATCATATTCTGGAATGGTCTCCATAGAAATATCTGACTGCTGTGTCCCAGACACCGGAACCGTCTCCTGCTGCGCATTTGCTGAAGTTTTCTCCTGTTCTGCCTTGCCTGCACATGCTGACATAAAAACCATCACACATGCAGTCACTACACCGAGAAGCCGATATTTCCCATTTTTCTTCCATTGCTTCATCCTGATTCCTCCTATTATGCTTTTCCTTATCTGACATAAACTTCCTTCGTAATTTTCTCATGAGAATGCCCCGAAAATTCCACGCATTCCACCATCTTCCACCTAGAAAGGTCCATAGCAAATCTTATGTCTGCCGGATATTTCCGATTCCATCGATATAACACCACAGTTTGTATTTCATCTTTATATTCCTGGATCGGCACATTTTCCACAAAACAATACTCCTCTTCGCCAGCTTCTTCCAAAAATCTTTCTGACACAGAAATATCCCCTGAATACGTTCGAAACAATTCGGAGGAATATTCATTCATCCAAATTCTTGCTCGTCCATCTTTCTTCACTTCTTTGGACACCATCCGAAGAATGTCCTCTATTACAGCCCTGTCTCTGCTGATACGACGATTATGGAACAACATGGCATTGTTATCCCCCACACATACAATAATCTTCATATTTTTTCCACTTCCTCCCGAATGCTACCTGAGGCTTTCCTCTAAATACTTCAGATATCGCTCAAACACTTCTCTCTTTTTTAACCGTCTCTGAATCTTTTTCCTTTCACTACCAAAATCAGCCAATGCTGCAAACATCCATCTGAAAAATACTATCATCCCGATTACTCCGACAATAAGACTCATCCCCAAAGGGAAAGATCTTGAGACAGCAATCCCGATACAGCCTATGCACCATACCAGTAACCCTGCTGTCGTACATGGATATCTCTGCCCAACATATACCAAGGTCAAAAAGATTATTTTTAAATAAATCATTATTTTTATCTTCCTTATTATTTATCCCAACAAGCTTCAAACCTTTTGCAACACAAAATGCTATATAAAAATAAAAACCCCAGTGTACACTGAGGTTTTACATGGACCTGAGGGGAGTTGAACCCCTGTCCGAAAGCCCGTCCATTGCGGCATCTCCCATTACAGTCATTATTTTAACATTCCCTCCATGAATCGCCTAATGACAGGCTCTTCACTTTAGTAGCTTCATAAATTCTTCCATTCCCTCAAAGCTTTGGAAACGAAGTGCCTCACCTCTTTGAAGCCGGTGACTTAAGCAGTGAGTGACTTAAGGCCGACTGCTGCAACTAGGCAGCGTACGCTAAATTTTCGTCTGCGTTTATATTTAAATACGGATTGATACGCGGTCCCGCCCCGCGAATGGCTTCCTCAACTTCAGAACCCCCGTCGAAACCAGTACAAGCCCTAATCATGACTTCTCTGTCTGGTATGACTGCAAACGATTCGTGTCATTATTATATTCTATATATAACACAAATGTCAAGGATATTTTATTCTGAGTGCTCTACTGTACTCTCCCGTACGACAAGTCTTGGCTGAAATGTAATACACTTCTGAGAATTCACTCCACTGCCTATCTCACTGATCAGCTGCTGTACTGCCTCCACTCCCATGTCATAGACCGGCTGACTGACTGTTGTCAGCGGGACATCCAAAATCTCTGAAAAGAAAATATCGTCATAGCCAACTAGCGAAATTTCTTCCGGCACAGCTATTTTATGCTTTTTCAGACAATTATATACCCCATATGCACCCTTTCTGCGCCACTCCCAGTTTGCATCCGGTAGGTTCCCCAATCAGCAAAAGAGAGCCTGACGACAAATCTATTTCCTCTAATATTTTGTCCACTCCATTCACACTCGGAATTGCGAGAATCTCTTTTAGCAGTGTGATACTTTTCTTGCTTCTGTTTTTAGATATATTTACAGTATATCCGATATTATTAAAACGTTTTTCTTATCATTCTAAATCGAACTTCTTCTTGCTCACTCCACTCTATCATGCTATAATTTTTTCATAGAATTCCTCTGTTTCAAGGAGGAACTTACCATGAAAAAAACTTTACAAGATCTTACAATCAAAGACAATTTTATGTTTGGCGCTGTAATGACTGATCCAGAAAACTGCAAAGGCTTACTGGAATTACTTCTTCACAAAAAACTGGACAGAATCATCGTAAGTACCGAAAAAAGTATGATCTATCATCCAGAGTACAAAGGCGTCCGTCTTGATGTCTATGCAAAGGATGATACAAATACCCGGTACAATATTGAAATGCAGGTACTTCGAAAATCCACTCTCGGCAAGCGCAGCCGTTATTATCACAGCCAGATTGATATGGATCTGCTGCTGAGCGGTTCCGATTACCGTGAACTTCCTGATACTTATGTAATCTTTATCTGTGATTTTGACCCATTCGGCTTCGGAAAATACTCATATTCCTTTTACACTGCCTGCAGAGAAGAAGGTTCTCTCGCATTCAACGACGGTCTTTACACTATCTTTTTAAGCACAGCAGGCAAAAATGAATCGGAAGTTCCGGAAGCACTCGTTTCTTTTCTCAAATTTGTCAAAGCCGATTTATCAGAAAGCAGCAAGGATTTCCATAACGAATATGTCAGGAAGCTCCAACGATCCATCAGCCAAATTAAAGAAAACAGAGAAATGGAGGAACGATTTATGTTACTGGAAGAATTACTGCAGGAAGAGCATGAAGAAGGACTTCGCCAAGGTCGTATAGCGGAACGCACTGAAAACATCCAACGTCTCACAGATCTTCTCTTCTCTCTTTTAAAAAAATTTGACAAACTTCCTGACAGTCTTTTTGAGAAAATTGAAGCAGAAAAAGATCCTGATCGTTTCATGCAATGGATCCAGTTCGCAGCTGAGTCTGCATCCCTTCCGGATTTTTTATCAAAGATTGAATAATCTTTTTCATTTATATCAAAAGAACAAAACTAAAGAAAAAGGCATATCAGTACCACTGTTACATTCTGGTTGTTTCAAAAACAGCTCAGAATTTGCAGCGTGATCCCGATATGCCTATCTAAATTTCACTTCTTATTTTCAAATAAAATTTATTCTATTATTTCATCTGATTTCACAACGATTTTACAATTTTATTACAGAGGAATTCTATCTCATTTCTTATTCCAGTCCCAGAATCTCGGCAAGAACATCGACGATAATCTCATTTGTACAAGATTTTACATACCCGAGTAAATGCAGGGAAATTTCATCCTGCTTCTGCGCCTCAGTCAGTTTTTCATCGTGCTTTGTCTGATCGATCATCTGGATCAGCTGCGGTGTCAGATCTTCATAAATCTCTATCGTCGTATCTGTCACCAGTTTTCTCAATGCCTCTTTTGTTGTAGGTACCATGTTTTTCTCCTGTTCTTTTTCAGATTTTCTATTGTCATACTGCCTTTTTACTGCTGCTTTACAAACCGACTTTCTTCACTTTGCAGCCGCAGCCTTGTAACCGCAGCTGTCTACCCAAGATTTCTAATCTTGAAATCTCTCTGTGCCTCTCTTTGCTGATCTTTCTTTGCGATGTCATTTCGCTTGTCATAGAGTTTCTTTCCTCGCGCAAGACCAATCTCTACTTTCACTAAACTTCCTTTGAAATATACTTTGAGTGGCACGATCGCCATCCCTTTTTCCTTTGTCTTTCCGAGCATTTTATTGATCTCTGCCTTATGTAACAGCAACTTTCTCGGGCGAAGTGGGTCTTTGTTGAAAATATTTCCTTTCTCATATGGACTGATATGCATTCCATAGATAAAAACTTCTCCATTTTCCACCCGGATAAACGATTCTTTGACGCTGCATTTTCCCATACGGAGGGATTTCACCTCCGTACCATGCAGCGCAATTCCTGCCTCGTAAGTGTCTAAGATAAAATAATCGTGGTATGCCTTTTTATTGTTGGCAATCAGTTTCGTCGATGTTTTCGCCATCTTCCTCATCCCCCTTATTTACCAGTTCAAAATCTATTGTACGCTGCAGACGGTCTGTGTCAAGTACCCTGACATAGACTTTCTGTCCGAGCTTATATGATCTTCGTGTATGCTCCCCAATCATCTCAAAGCGGTCTTCATAGTAATCGTAGTGGTCGCCATGCATATTGGTAACATGGATTAACCCTTCCACTGTATTTTCCAGTTCTACATACATGCCCCATTTTGTAATACTTGAAATGACTCCTGCAAACACTTCACCAATGTGTTGCTCCATATATTCTGCCTTCTTTAAGCGGATTGTCTCACGCTCTGCCTCTTCTGCCCTGCGCTCCATCTGGCTTGCATGCTTTGTTACTTCCGGTAAAATGGATTCATAATGTTCCATACGGTTTTCATTCATCCTTCCACGCAGTGTCTCTTTGATGATCCGATGGATCTGAAGATCCGGGTATCTTCGGATCGGTGATGTGAAATGGCAGTAATACTGCGCTGCAAGTCCAAAATGCCCTGTATTTTCCGGTGTGTATTTTGCCTGTTTCATCGAACGCAATGCCAGTCTGCTGATAAAATCCCCTTCCGGCGTACCATCTACTTTGGCGAGCAGCTTTTGAATTTCCTTCGGTCTTACTTCTTTGTTTGCCACATGCATGGAATGTCCAAAATTATTGATAAATGTGCATAATTTTTGAATTTTTTCCTCATCTGGCACATCATGTGTCCGGTAGACAAACGGGATCTCCTGCCAGAAATAATCCTCTGCCACCGTTTCGTTTGCAAGCAGCATAAAATCTTCAATGATTTTTGTCGCAGTATTCCGATCATATGGTTTGATCTCTGTCGGAGTGCCATCCGCATTCAGCATGATCTTACTTTCTGGAAAATCAAAATCGATCGAACCTCTGCGGTGTCTTTTCTCTCTTAAAATCTTCGCAAGCTCTGCCATCAGTTCAAACATTGGCACAAATTCTTTATACACTTCTATTTCTTCCGGATCTCTGTCCTCCAGTATTTTTTTGACACTTGTGTAGCTCATGCGCTGATCAATATGGACGACGGTCTCTGCGATTTTGTGGTCGATCACCTCTCCTTTTGGATTGACAGTCATAATACAGCTAAGCGCCAGTCTGTCTTCCCCTGCATTCAGAGAGCAGATTCCATTGGAAAGTGCATGTGGCAGCATCGGGATCACCCGGTCAACAAGATACACACTCGTTCCGCGCTCATATGCCTCCCTATCAAGTGCACTTCGCTCCTGCACATAGTTTGTCACATCCGCAATATGCACACCGAGCTGATAATTTTCTCCTTCTTTTGTAATGGAGATCGCATCGTCCAGATCTTTCGCATCTTCTCCATCGATCGTTACCATTCTCCAGGAACGGATATCCATACGCCCTGCCATATCTGCACTTGTGACGTCTTTTGCCACCCGCTCTGCCTGATTTAACACCTTCTCCGGAAATTCTACCGGAAGATCATACCCTTTCACGATTGACATAATGTCCGTGCCCGGATCATTCACATGCCCGATGATCTCAACAACCTTTCCTTCCGGCTTCTTGCCGTCTTTTCCATAAGAAGTCAGTTCAACAACAACTTTATGCCCGGTCACTGCCCCTTTTGAGCGCTCCAGCGGCACAAAAATATCTTTGACAAACCGGTCATTGTCCGGGATCACAAAACCAAAGTTTTTATTTTTCTGAAAGTATCCGACCAGCTTCACCGTTCCATGGGAAAGAATCCGCACGATTTTCCCTTCTCTTCGCTTTCCTTCGGGTGCTTTTGTTATGACAACTTCCACCTGGTCCATGTGAAATGCCCCATTCGCATCGTCCTCTGAGATAAAAATATCATCGGCTTGTCCTTCGACCGTAACAAAGCCAAATCCTCGTGCATGCGCCTGATAAGTTCCGACAAGCTGCTTTGCAGTTCCTTTCACATACTTTCCTTTCTGTGTAACAGAAACCTTTCCGTCTGCCACAAGCGCATCCATCACTTTCTTTAATTCATTTCTCTGATCCTTCGGCACCTGAAGAAGAATTGCCAGTTCTTTCAACTTCATCGGTACATAAAAATCATCACAAATAAAATCGTATATAATCTTTTTTCTTTTTTCAAATGTCTGTTCCAATCGTTTCACTCCTTTTTTTCGTATCTGATTTCCCTACAATTATTTCTGAACTTGCCCAGAAACGAGCAAAGAATCTCGCAAGTCAGACTCTCCGCACGCGAACGGTGTCGTTAGCAGCGTGTTTTTCGTTACATAGGAATTTCCTATGTAACGAAAAAGAACATACCTATCTGACAACAGGTATGTTCTACATTTACACATTTTTCCAAACTGTCTTTTTCTGATTTCTTTGACAATTTCTGCAGCAAATCTTTGTATTGCTTCTCAGTAACACTTCACCGATAGCATATCCGCTCTCCCTCACATCCTGCCAAATCGCACAGACGAAAGCAATAGCAAGTACGCTCTAGTTAAATACACCGAGATTCAAAGCTGCTGCCAGTATCATAAATAAACATGCTAAGAACTTCGTAGATTTGACAAGTGCACCTTCCATAGAACGTCCCTTGTTCTGTCCCCAGTATGTTTCCGCTCCACCTGCGATCGAACCAAGCCCTGCGGACTTCCCTTCCTGAAGAAGTACAATGATTGTCAATGCGATACCGTCTATTACAAATAAAATAGTTAATACAATTTTCAAAATTTCCATTTTTACACCTCCCGTGGATAAACAATATTCATTATACCACAAGAGAGAATCGGTTGCAAGTTCAACTCAGATAACTTTCAAAGAAGTTTTTCCGAGAAACTAGCAAACGATTTCTTTCTATTCTTCCGGCTCTGCGAGAAATGGAAAAGGATTTTGGTACTCCGCCACATCCCCCAGCGATTCTTCGATCCGGAGCAGCTGATTGTATTTTGCCACACGCTCGGATCTGCACGGTGCTCCTGTCTTAATCTGCCCGACATTCAATGCGACTGCAAGATCTGCGATCGTACAGTCTTCCGTCTCTCCCGAACGATGGGAAACGATGGCATGATACCCGGCATTTTGCGCAAGTTTTACCGCATCCATCGCTTCTGTGAGCGTACCAATTTGATTAACTTTCACGAGAATCGCATTGGCCACGTTCTTATCAATCCCCTTCTTTAACCTTTTTACATTTGTGACAAACAGATCATCTCCCACAAGCTGCATATCTTGTCCAAGTCTTGTTGTGAGCAATTCCCAGCCTTCCCAGTCTTCTTCATCTAACGGATCTTCGATGGACACAATCGGATAATCCGTCGCCAGTTCTTCGTAATAATCAATCATCTCTTCCGACGATCTGGCGATTTTCTGACAGTTCATTTTCCCCTCGCCTGGGAAATAATATTTTTTCATCTTTTTATCATACAGCTCACTCGCCGCCGCATCAAGGGCAATGACAATATCTTTTTTCAGACGATATCCGGCTCGCTCCACTGCCTTTGCAATCAGCTTCAATGCCTCTTTTGCATTTGGAAGATCCGGGGCAAATCCTCCTTCATCTCCGACTCCGGTCGCCAGTTGTTCTTCCTTCAACAATTTTTTCAACTCATGATAAATCTCCACACACATGCGGAGCCCTTCCCGAAAGCAACAGGCCCCTACCGGCATGATCATAAATTCCTGAATATCTAACGTATTATCCGCATGTGCCCCTCCGTTTAAAATATTCATCATCGGAACCGGCATCTTTTTTGCATTTGTTCCTCCCAGATAGGAATACAGCGGAATCTGAAGCGCTTCTGCCGCCGCCTTTGCCGCTGCCAGTGACACACCTAGCATTGCATTTGCCCCAAGCCCACTTTTATTTTCTGTCCGATCCAGCTCCATGAGAAGCTGATCAATCTTCGCCTGCTCAAACACATTTATCCCAATCAAATTTTCAGCGATCTTCTCATTGACATTTGCCACTGCCTGCTGTACGCCCAGACCATTGTAACGCTTTTCCCCATCACGCAATTCAACTGCCTCATATTTCCCTGTCGATGCACCGGAAGGAACTGCGGCTCTGCCTATATATGCTTCTCCGGCAAGTACCTCCACTTCCACCGTCGGATTTCCTCTGGAATCTATAATTTCTCTGGCGTAAATGTCCGTAATCGGCAAACATTTATACATCATAATTACTATCTCCTCTCCGATTTTATTATTGCCGGAACAATTCCGTTCTATCCGTTGACTTTTCATTTCCTCCACGGTACAATCTACATAGATTATTAAATTTTTATAAAATGCTGAGGTCTGCACAAATGAATACAAAATCAAAATGGAAATCTTTTTCACTATTAACCGGAAGTATCCTAATCATGGCGGTTGGTATCTATTTTTTCAAATTTGCCAACAATTTTACCTTCGGAGGAATCACCGGTCTTGCCGTTTTAGTTGCCAAGACAGGGGTCATGTCAGCCAGTGACTTTACTTTTCTGACGAACATGCTTCTTCTCCTGCTCGGGTTCATTGTGCTCGGAAAAAAATTTGGACTGAAGACTGCTTACTGCAGCACACTTCTCTCCGTCACTCTTTCCCTTTTAGAGCGGATCTACCCAATGAGCCATCCACTGACAGATCAGCCGATGCTCGAGTTGACCTTTGCGATCGCACTGCCGGCATTTGGCTCTGCCATTTTGTTCAATATCGGAGCTTCCAGCGGAGGTACGGATATCATTGCAGCGATTTTAAAGAAATACTCAGATTTCAATATCGGAAGGGCGCTTCTGCTCACCGATCTTGTAATCACAATCGCAGGATGTTTTGTCTTCGACATCGAGACCGGACTCTATTCTTTCCTTGGTCTTGCTGTTCGCTCACTGATGATCGACAATGTCATTGAAAGTTTCAACCTATGTAAATATTTCAATGTCGTCTGCGATAATCCAGAACCAATCTGTGATTTTATCATGCATGAGCTTCATCGAAGTGCGACAACCTGTGAGGCAAAAGGAGCTTTCTCCGGTGAACCAAAGAGTCTTGTTTTCACCGTATTGAACCGTCATCAGGCGATCCGCCTCCGAAACTATATCAAAGAGGTGGAACCAACCGCATTTATCCTGATCTCCAACACAAGTGAGATCATCGGAAAAGGATTTCATAATACAATTTAATAGGATTACTCCCATAAAATCTGTAGCCAAAGAGCTTCTCAATATTTTCTGATTTTTGAAGTATATTATATTATCACAGATTTTCATTCTCCCGGCATTATGCGTTGCATAATCGCCGGGATTTTTTTCTAAAATAGTTTCGAAATCGCCTCATTGTTTTCAAGCAATTTATTTATTTTTTATATTTTTTTCATTTTTATAAAGAAAATCCTTGTTTTTTCTTACATCTCGTGGCATAATGATTCCTAAATATTCTGTTTTTAGCATTAATGTTGTATCACTCTAAAGCAGAAAACAATAAACTTATGATGGGAGGAAATTATTATGGACAAAAAACGAGGATCATTTTCAGGCAAAATGGGCTTTGTACTTGCTGCTGCCGGCTCTGCAGTAGGTCTTGGGAATCTTTGGAGGTTTCCTTATCTGGCAGCAAAATATGGTGGAGGGATCTTTCTGCTAGTCTATTTAATACTGGCTGTCACATTTGGTTTCACTCTTATGATCACAGAAATTGCAATCGGCCGCAAAACCGGTGTCAGTGCTATTGGTGCTTTCCAAAAACTAGATAAACGTTTTGGATTCGTAGGCGTACTTGCCTGTATCGTTCCGTTTATTATCACCCCTTACTACTGCGTCATCGGCGGATGGGTAATCAAATACTTATTCACCTTCCTGACCGGGAAAGTAAGTGCAGCTGCAGGGGATGAATTTTTCACCGGTTTTATCAGTGAATCCGTATCTCCAGTTGTCTGGTTTGCTATTTTTATCCTTCTGACTTCCGCAATTGTAATCTTCGGAGTAGAAAAAGGTGTAGAGAAAGCAAGTCGCTTTATGATGCCGCTGCTGATTGTTTTAATTGTAGGTGTCTGCATCTTCTGTATTACAAGACCAGGCGCTGCTGAAGGAGTAAAGTACTACCTGCTTCCTGATTTTTCTAAATTTTCTGCCACAACGGTGCTGGCTGCTATGGGACAATTATTTTATTCCATGTCTCTTGCCATGGGTATCATGATTACATACGGTTCCTACATGAAAAAAGACAGCCACCTGGAAGCTTCCGTGCGGCAGATTGAACTTTTTGATACAGCAATCGCTTTCCTTGCAGGTCTTCTCATCGTACCGTCAGTGTTTGTTTTTTCCGGCGGAGATGAAGCTGCACTTGGCAAAGGACCCTCTTTGATGTTTATCACCCTCCCAAAAGTATTCAATGACATGACATTGGGCGGAGTAATCGGTGCTGTATTTTTCTTATTAGTATTGTTCGCAGCCCTCACATCCTCTATCTCCCTTATGGAGACAAATGTTTCCATTCTCCGGGATAAATTCGGGTGGAGCCGCAAAAAATCAACACTGATTATTACTGTATATGTTTTAATCCTCGGATCGATCGTCTCTCTTGGCTTTGGTCCTCTGAGTTTCATCAAGATCCTTGGTCTGGGACTTTTAGACTTTTTTGATTTTATCAGCAACAGTGTACTGATGCCGATCGTGGCAATCCTGACCTGTATCTGTGTCGGACACTTCGTCGGAGCCAAAGTCATTTCCGATGAAGTAGAATTAAATGCTCCATTTAAGATGAAGAAATTTTATACCATAATGCTGAAATGGATCGCACCTGTATTTCTCGTACTTGTCCTCGCATTTGCGGTATCAGAAGCAATGGGATGGATTCGTGTATAAGCTCAACTTTCCCCTTTCTGATGAACAAGGGAACATAACAAAGACAACCGTTCTTTTTGAATGGTTGTCTGTTTTTATTTTCTCATTATTCATTGATCGGGAAGTAGCACCGCAAATATTGCTGCATCTAAATCAGATTCCCAAAATCTTCTTCATCACATCTATACACTCACTTCGTGGATCTGCGCTGTAAATATTCACATGGTTTAAATCCCCGGCTCTATCTGTAAATGCCGGAAAGAGAAATCCGCATTCCGGTTTCCCTGGCTCATAGCTGCCCAGAAGTGGACAGACTGCACAAATCAAATATTCAAACATTTCCTCGGATTCCCCTAACCGCTCCTTGTCTGCCGCCTTTGCTGGAATGTCATAGCGGTCATGAAACATGTAGACTGCATATCCCGAATCCATATAATAATTTTCCATGACCACATCATAAAACGTTTCCATCAGCGCATCATTTTTCAGACCACACTGGCGCAGTCCCATCAAAAGCTGCCACATGCTGCCGGCCCTTCTTGCTTCCCGATCAAATTGAAATTTTTTCAGCTGTACATTTGTCTCTGAAAACGGAATTACTTTTGCAATTTCTAAATGCTTTTTTCTCTCCTGCGGGGAGAGCTTCAGAAAGTTTGTATTAAAGCTCCCATCATATTCTCCCTCTGCATCGACATAACATCCGGCAATCCGGGTAAAAGATGTGCGGGAAAGTGTCATACGTCTGGTAAGCTCTAGCATATCCTCACGATTAATCATACTGTTCTCCTCTCACCATTGTTCGGAACTCTTTCGGCGAAATTCCATACTCCTTCACAAATGCTTTATAAAAGACCGAGTAATCGGAAAATCCACACAATTCCGGGATACTTTTTAGAAGGACTCCATCCACAATCAGTTTTTTTGCCTCGATCAGCCTTCGCTGTGTCACAATCTTATAAAAACTGACATCCATCTGCTTTTTAAACAGCTGACCGATTGCCGATTCGCTGATCAGAAAATGTGCCGCAATCGTCTTCAGGCTAATCTCTTCTGCAAAATGTTTTTCAATATAGCTGATAATCTCATCGAGAAGAGCCGCTTTTTCTGACTTCAGTTCTGTCATAGCCTGTCCCTTCCAGCTGCGATACAGCAGACAGATCAGCTGAAGGAACAATCCGCGGCTGAATAATTCTGCCCCTGGCTTTTCTTCCTTCTCCTCCCGCAGAAGTTCCTCGAAAATTTTCTGAAACTGGTAGAGTACTGCCCCGTTTGTACGAATAATATAGGACTTTTCCTGACGCTCTTTCTTCTCTTCCCATTCTGCTGCATTTAACTCTTCACTGCATTTTTTCCAGTAATCTGCACTGACCCACAGCGCAGTTCGCAGATACGGCTCCGTGAGTTGTTCTCCGAAGATTGGTCTGTGACTGACCCCTGGCGGAACGAAGATAATATCATTTGGCTGCAGCTGATAGCGCATATCTCCGATCAAATATTGAATATTTCCGCTCCGGCAAAAGAGAATCTCATAGAAAATATGGCTATGCAGCGACACACTGTCTTTTAAGTAACTGATATCCTCATGCACATCAAGATATTTGCTGTCCATCTCCATCTCCTGATAGCCGATAAACTGTCCGCTTTCTTTAAAATACAGCTCAATATCTTCTCCCATAGTTTCCCTTAATTTCTCATACTGCTTATTTTTGATCTCTTCGTAGGTCACTTTTTTGAGTTGGCTAAGTTTCACAAAATTCCTCCTATCATTTTATAAATATTTCACAAATCGTTTTCTTTCTTTTTCTATCATAGCAGAAAATGTATTATTTTTGCAATGTTTTATGCTAATTATGCAATTCAAATTGCAAATTTAAAGAAGTATGATAGTAAGCACCGAAATAAACTACACAACAAGGAGAAAAAGTTATGACAGACAAAAAAATTCGCCCTTTTGGGAAAAAAGATGAACTGGGCTATGTATTCGGTGATATGGCAGGAAGCTTCGTCAACTTATTTATCGATGCTTACTTCCTGACATTCTGTACGTATGTACTCGGAATCAGCCCTGCATGGATGGGATCTTTATTCCTCTTTGCAAGACTTTGGGATGCGATCAACGATCCGATTATGGGATCTTTCCCGGATCGCTGGATGATTGGAAAATCCGGTGACAAATTCAAACCGTGGATTAAAATCTTTATGGTACCTCTTGCACTTTCCGGTATCCTCTGTTTCATGAATGTTCCACTGGAAGGTGTTGCACTCCATGCATATGTTGCATTTGCATATGTCCTCTATGGAATGAGCTATACAGGAACTTCCATGCCATTCGGTGCGATGGCAAGTGTTGTCAGCACAGACCCTATCGATCGAAGCAAGCTTTCCCGTGCAAGAAGTATCGGTGGAACTTTAGTAGGTATGGTAGCTCTTTCCTTTGTTCCGGTTATCTGCTTTGACAAGAACAGTAATATTATCCCGGAACGTTTTACAATGCTTGCTGTTCTCTTCGGCGTGCTCTGTATCGTATGCTACGTCTTACTGACAAAACTGACTATAGAGCGTGTCAGACAGTCTGAAAACAGCCAGAAGGAAAAATTCAACTACAAAAATGTCTTAAAAGCAGTTGTAAAGAATCGTCCTCTGATCGGTGTCATGGTGGCAACTGTCGGAAGTATGCTCTTTATCACAGGTTCCGGACAAGTCCGCAGCTACCTGTTCAAGGAATACTATCACAATACTTCCGTAATGACATTATTAAGTCTTTCCAGCCTCCCGATCATCATTGTATGCTTCCCGCTTGTTCCAAAGCTTGTTGCAAAATTTGGAAAGAAAGCAACATTAATGGCAGGTATCATCAGCAGTACGATATTTAGTGTGATCACATTTATGATTAAAATCGAAAATGTTTACGTATTCACTGTATTAAGCATCCTTGCAATGATCGGACAGACAATCTTTACAATCTTAATCTGGGCACTTGTCACAGACTGTCTCGATTACAGTGAATGGAAACTTCACGAAAGAAGCGATGGATCTATGTACTCCATCTACACATTCAGCCGTAAGATCGGTTCTACAATTGCTTCTTCCGGTATTTCTTTCGCCCTTAGTGCAATCGGCTACGTTGCAGGTACAAACGTAACACAGTCTGCAGCAACCATCGACGGTATCTACAATCTGGTAACATTGATCCCGGTTGCAACTTGTGTTCTGGAACTGATCGGTATCGGACTGATCTTCAACCTGAACCATAAACAGACAAATCAGATGTATGCTGAACTTGCTGAAAGAAGAAGCCAAAAAGAAAGAGGGTAATCTTTTATGAAAAAGACAGATATCCATCTGCACCTCACCTTTGAACAGCACCCGAAGACTGAGCACATGTTTGTGTCAAGCGCAGAACATATGCTCCCGCATCTTCGGGAGCTTTCCATTGAAAAAGGAATCTTAATGTCCTCTGGAGAAGGGAACTCTGCGGTTCCTTTTGGAAGCAATGACGAGTGCAGACAAATTGCAGAGGCATTTCCGGGAATTTATTTCTGGATGTGCAATCTCGATGATGTACCGGAAAATATTTTTGAGCGGCTTGAAACTTATAAAAATCAGGGCGCTGTCGGTATTGGAGAACTAATGATCAACCGCAGCATTGATGATCCTATGATCCAGGAAATTTTTGCTGCTGCAGAAACACTTTCCCTTCCGGTTCTATTTCACATGAGTCCGGAAGTCGGATATGAATATGGCATTGTCGATGATGCCGGACTTCCCCTTTTAGAAGAAAGTCTGAAAAAATATCCAAATCTGAAATTCATCGGCCACAGCCAGCCATTCTGGCATGAGATCAGTGGCGATGCCTCCGGAGATCTCTCCTCCCGTATGGAGTGGGGCAAAGGAGAAGTAGCCCCTGGCGGAAGACTTTCTTACCTTTTCGATACCTACCCAAACTTGTACGGAGACTTGTCCGCCAACAGCGGTGGCTGCGCAATTATGCGCGACGAGACCTTCGGTCTTTCTTTCCTTGAGAAATACTGTGACCGCCTGATGTTCGCGACAGACATGGTCAACGTCGATATGGAATTTCCTCTCGGAAAATGGTTGGAGGAAATGTACCAGTGTGGTAAATTAAAAGAAGAGGTTTACAGAAAAATCGCTTATCAAAATGCAGAATCCCTCTTCGGGCTGCATTAGAAATGGAGGAAACAGATATGCGTACAAGAATATTACCAAAGATGTTAAATGATGAAGTAGAAGAATATTTATCACGGAATGATATCATTATCGTTCCGGTCGGAACTGTAGAAATGCACGGTGGATTTCCACTTGACTCCGAGACAACCATCAGCGAAGCTTATGCTCTCAAAATGGCAGAAGCATGTGACGGTCTTGTCCTGACCGGACTTCCATATTTCTATGCCGGAGCAACTGCTAGCGGTCGTGGAACAGTTCAGGTGAGCATCCGCGAAGGGATTGACTACCTGACAGCAATCGCAAAGAACCTGTTACGTCTCGGCTTCAAACGCCAGATCTATATCAGCTTCCATGGTCCTGCACATATGACATGCAGTCCGATGGTCCGCGATTTCTTTGACGAGACAGGCGTTCCGATCCTCTACATGGATCTGACGATGCAGATGTTGAAAAATGCATCTGATCTTTTCAAATCCATGGATAGCTTCCATGCAATCACAACCGGAGCATACAAGATCATGAACCGTCTGGAAGACGTTCCGCTCACAACAAAGTATGCACACAGCAAGCCACAGTCCTGCAAAAAGTTTGACGACATCTTCGGACTCGCTTACCAGAGTGCTTCGATCGGTTACTACTTCGGAGAAAAAGAAGACCACATGAGCACAACTGCAATTCCGGACGAAGCATCCCGTGAAGCACTTGCACAAGAAGGAGTAGAAATCATCGAAAAAACTGTAGAACTTCTGGACCTTCCACATATTGTCAGCCAGATGAAAGATCTGGAACAGTATAACCAGGAAGTTGCTGAAAAATGCCCTTGGGTTCCTTATCAGTTCTTCCAGAAATAACTTTCTGTCAGGAACCTATGGCATTTAGACAAACAGGTGTATCTCAATAAGAAATTTGCAAACGAAAAGGCTTACACAAAAGCTGCTGAAACATCTAACACTGATCTTTCAGCAGCTTTGGTAAGCCTTTATTTTATTCTATTTTAAGAAAGCACCAGCCCTTCTTCTGCCATGACATCGATAACCTTATCGACACACTCTTTGCAGAGTTCATCGGTCGCGGCTTCAACCATCACACGGATAACCGGCTCTGTCCCACTCTCTCTTACAAGTATCCGTCCGTCATCTCCAAGTGTTTCTGCCACTTCTTCCACCGCTTTTACAACAGCCGGATTCTCTCTCGCTTCCTTTTTATCTGCCACTCTGACATTTTTCAGAAGCTGCGGATAGATCTTCACTTCCTCCACAAGTTTCCCGAGAGACTGTTTTTTCTCCATGACAACTTCCATCAAAAGCAAAGAGGTAAGAATTCCGTCCCCGGTCGTTGCATATTTACTGAAAATAATATGCCCGGACTGTTCTCCTCCAAGCGAATAGTTATTTTGAAGCATGTTTTCATAGACATACTTATCTCCTACCGCTGTTTTCTCATAGCGGATTCCGGCTTTGTCACATGCTTTGTAAAGTCCGAGATTAGACATGATCGTCGTCACGATTGTATCGCCATTTAATCTTCCCTGCTCTTTTAAATATTTTCCACAGACATAGAGGATCAGATCTCCGTCTACAACATTTCCATTTTCATCGACAGCGATACAGCGGTCTGCATCTCCATCATATGCAAATGCAATATCAAGTTTCTTCTCTTTCACAAACTGCTGAAGCACTTCAATATGGGTAGACCCGCAGTTCGTATTGATGTTTGTTCCGTCTGGCTCATTGTTGATCACATAAGTCTTTGCTCCCAGCGCATCGTACACACTCTTTGCGATAGCCGAAGCACTTCCGTTGGAACAGTCCAGACCGACTCTCTTATCTTTGAAAGATCGCGTCGCAAGTGAAATCAAATGTCCGATATAGCGGTTTCTTCCTGCTGCATGATCCACAGTTCTTCCGATCTCTTCTTTTTCCGCAAGCGGAAGTTCCTCCAGTTCCCCATCAATGTATGCCTCAATCTGTGCTTCAACTTCTGCCTCCAACTTGTGTCCCATACCGTTGATCACTTTAATTCCATTGTCATAAAATGGATTGTGACTTGCCGAAATCATAATTCCACAATCAAAATCTTCCGTTCTCGCCACATAAGAGACACTTGGTGTCGTTGTCACATGAAGAAGATAGACATCCGCCCCGGATGCTGTCAGCCCTGCAACGAGCGCATACTCAAACATATAACTGCTACGTCTTGTATCCTTCCCGATCACAACCTTCGCCTTATGATCCTTTCCATAATACCATCCAAGAAATCTTCCGACTTTAAATGCATGTTCTACTGTCAGAACCTTATTTGCCTCACCACGAAATCCGTCTGTTCCAAAATATTTTCCCATGTTTCCTCTCCTTTATTGCAAGTTTGTTCTATTATCCACTTTTTTTGTACAATCTGCTTTTTATTCTTTTACATTATATAGACTTTCTCACAAATATACAACCATTTTTTTCAATTCCCGCAAAAATATTTTTCTGACGACTCCTAAAATATTTTCCGGTTATCACGGAAAATTCACAAGAACAAGTCTATACAAATCACTGATTTTCATGTATGATAGAAGAGGTATAAACTTTCAATATCGTATATGAAAATATACACAAAAGAATTAAGGGGTGTTTTATAATGAAATGTAACAAATGTCATGAAGAAATGAAACTAAAAGAGATTGAGGTCGGAAAAGATTCCGCCGGCAATCCTGTCTATAACTTATATGCCTTTTGCTACCACTGCAAGACAAAGGTCAATATTGATAAATTAAAAAAAGCTGCCAAGGAACGAAAAGAAGCCGAACAACTTGCAGATGCAAAAAGGGAAGCAGCACAAAGAGAGGAAGCTTCCAGATCTGCTGCCACAAAAGATACTACGGCTCCAGTACATGTCTCAGCAAGAACTCAAGAGATCCCTTCCCAGAGTGCTATTTCCCGTGCGTCCTCATCAACTTCTTCCGACCGTCCGAAGAAAAAGTCCGCACCAAAATCTGAGAAAGCATCTTCTCCGAAGAAAAAATCTGATGCTTCCCGCTCCCGCCAGACTGAAAAGCCTGCAAAGAAGCGTTACCGTGAGGATGACTTTGATTTTGATGATGACGATTACGACTACATTCAACCGGATAAAGTAAAATCCACAGAGAAGCGTGTTGTTTCTAAAAAGAAAAAAGGCGGGTGCCTAAAGCCGTTTTTAATCTTCCTTTTAATTCTGTTACTTGCAGGTGGAGGCGCTTTTATTTACGGTACTTATGTCGGATATGATTTTTCCTTTATCAATGATCTCAAGGAAAAAATCTTGAACCACACAGACGGAACCGATGAGAAAGACAAAAAAGAGGATGAAAACAAATCTGATAACGGAACAACAGATCAGACAGCAAATCCAGAATCTGATAAAAATGGAGCAACTACAAACTCTGATCTCTCAGACGGAACTGACAATACAAATACTACTGACAGTACAGACGGATCTGCTTCAAACGACACAGACAACTCCGGTACAACAGAACCAGAGACTACCACAGACAACAGCGGAACTGCTGCACAGTAAGACAACTATAACAAAATACCTGAACAGCAATCTATCTATTTAGATCTGCCTGTTCAGGTATTTTTTGCTCTTTGTCAAGAGTTGGGTGAATTATTTTACTCTTTTATCTCTCTGCCTGTTCCGGTATCTTCATCCATACTTTTCGGATTCTCTTTTCTTTCACTTCCAAAATTTTAAAATGCACTCCATCTGCGTCCAGTTCGCATTGTCCGGAATCTTTTGGAATGTATCCCAGCTCTTCAATCAAATACCCGGAAAGTGTATCATAATTTTCTGTCTCCAGCTTCAGGTTTAATTTTTCATTCAGCTCTTCGATCAGAATCGAACCATCCAGTAAATATTCCTTCTCCCCGATTTTCTGAAGTTCTACAACTTCTTCCTCATGCTCATCGGTGATCTCTCCCATTACTTCCTCCACAAGGTCCTCCACCGTAAGAATACCCGATACACCACCGTACTCATCAATCAATACCGCCATACGATTCTTCGTCTTCTGCATCTCACGAAAAAGCTCATCGGTGCTCTTTCCATCCGGCACAAAGAACGCTTCTTTCAAAAGAGCTCGGATGTCCACTTCCTCAAAGGACTTCTTTCTCGCTTCAATCATCACATCTTTTACTTGAAGAATCCCGATAATATTATCGATCTGTTCTTCATAGACAGGAATTCTTGAATGCCTTGTCTCGAGGATCTCATCCAGAATCTTCTCTAACGGCTCCTCAATGTCAATTGCAAATACTTCTCTTCGAGGCACCATCACATCTTTCGCTGTCTTATCATCAAAAGAAAAAATCGAATTGATCATTTCCTTTTCAATCTCGTTAAACACACCATTCTCGCTTCCGGTCTCTAACATCTTTTTAATCTCTTCTTCTGAAACTGCTTCCTCGAGATTCTCAGTCTTCATTCCAATCAGATGTAAAAATCCATTCGTAGACAGTGATAACAACTTAATAAACGGTGATAAAATCTTTGAAATAATATAAATCGGCTGCACAACAAATAAACTGAATGCCTCCGCTTTCTGAAGCGCAATTCTCTTCGGCACCAATTCACCAAACACGAGGGTAAAATAAGATAAGATAATCGTAACGACTACAACAGCGATCGTATTGCTGTACGGAATCCCGAACTGTGCGATCCATCCGCCCAGCACCTGTGAAATACCAGTTGCCGCAGAAGCACTTGAGAAAAATCCCGCCAGTGTGATTGCCACCTGTATCGTTGATAGAAACTTTGTAGAGTCTTCAAACAATGTCTGAAGCAAAGCTGCTCTCTTACTTCCCTCATCTGCCAGAACCTTGATCCGATTCTTATTGACTGACACCACTGCCATCTCTGCTCCCGCAAAGAAAGCATTCACCAAAGTAAGAAATGCAAGAAATAATAGTTGAAATAAAATACTGTTCCCGTCAGGGTCGCCTGCGTCCATGATAAATAAAACCTCCTGTAATTGAAATAATCTGGCTCTGATTATATCTCTTTTCAGGAGGTTCTGCAACTAGAATTCTAGTTTTTTATTTAGATTTTATAGAAGTTTTACTTTTGGATTATTTCTTAGTGGTGGAACAGACGGATTCCGGTAAATGCCATCGTCATATTGTATTTATTGCAAGTAGCGATCACATTGTCATCTCTCACAGATCCACCTGGCTGTGCAATGTATTTAACACCACTCTTATGCGCACGCTCAATATTATCCCCGAATGGGAAGAATGCATCTGAACCAAGGGCAACATCTGTCAGTTGGTCTAACCATGCACGCTTTTCTTCGCGGGTAAATACCGGTGGTTTTACTTTGAAGATATTCTGCCATGTTCCCTCTGCAAGCACATCCTCATACTCATCTCCAATGTAGAGATCGATGGAATTGTCTCGGTCTGCTCTTCCGATGCTGTCCACGAACTGAAGCCCGAGTACCTGCGGAGACTGACGTAACCACCAATTATCTGCCTTCTGACCTGCCAGACGGGTACAGTGGATTCTGGACTGCTGTCCTGCGCCTATTCCGATAGCCTGCCCACCTTTTGCATAGCATACAGAGTTTGACTGTGTATATTTCAGCGTGATCAGAGCAATTGCGAGATCGATCTTTGCCTGCTCTGGAAGTTCTTTATTTTCTGTCACAATATTGGAAAGTAATTCATCATTGATCACCAATTCATTTCTCCCCTGCTCAAATGTGATTCCGAATACTTCTTTGTGCTCAATCGGATCTGGCTCATAATTCGGATCAATTTCGATGATCGCATAATTTCCTTTTTTCTTCTGTTTTAAAAGTTCCAGTGCCTCCGGCTCATATCCCGGTGCAATCACACCATCAGACACTTCTCTCTTGATCAGCTTTGCAGTTGCAACATCACAGACATCTGACAGAGAGATAAAATCACCGAACGAAGACATTCTGTCTGCACCTCTTGCTCTTGCATAAGCACATGCTAACGGAGATAACTCTCCCATATCGTCTACCCAGTAAATCTTTGCCAGTGTGTCGTCCATTGGAAGTCCGACTGCTGCACCTGCCGGAGAAACATGTTTGAAAGAAGTTGCTGCCGGAAGTCCTGTCGCTCTCTTTAATTCTCTTACAAGCTGCCAGCCATTAAATGCATCCAGAAAGTTAATATATCCCGGTTTTCCACATAACACCTTGATTGGAAGTTCTCCCTCTTCCATATAAATTCTGGAAGGCTTCTGATTTGGATTACATCCATACTTTAATTCTAACTCTCTCATGATCTGATTCTCCTCATCTTATTTATTTTTATTTACAATCTTTGTCTCATAGTTTCCTGTCTCAATATCGATATAGCGTACAAACAGCGATACTTTATTTTCTTCGTTCAAGCTATTCCAGAGCATCTCTGTAAACTGTTCCATATCGTCTGGGATTGAGATCAGTTTTGGTTCTCCTTCAAAACTTGGAAGTGGATTGCCATCACATTTGTAAGTATGGATAAAATGTCCCTCTCCGGCTACCGGATTCTGATATGCAAATGTATAGCGGTTGCATGCGTCCGGATTTCCGTTATTGCTCTTTAAAATAGACATCGCATAGTTGTATGTTCCATTTTCAATATGCATGATCCCTGAAATACGAGGTGTATAGTTTGGAGCATCCGGTTCAAATTCTCTGCTGCGAAGTGACTGCTCAAAAGTGAGCTGCTTGTCCATTCCCTCATAAATCGTGTCTGTCTGATCTCCGTTTGTCACGATCGTCTTATTGCCAAGTACCCGCACTGGCGCATAGATAATTAAACTTGGATCTGTTAATTTTGAAGGGTCAAATGCCTGTGTGCGAATCCCCTGTCCTTCTTCTACAAATACACGGTTTCTGCTGTTCTCGCTTCTTCCCATAATAAAATATGCAGTGACTGCCTTTTTCCCATCCGGTGTCTTTCCGATGATGATTCCTCTTCCCGGATATGCGTTTCCCTGCAATTCTTTTTCAATTGATAACATTTCCATGAATGATTCTCCTTTATCTCTGTTCATTGTTGACCGTTTTTTCCATTTTATTATAGACCACATGTCGGACTGTTGACCAGTATATTTTACTAATAAGTCTTAATAACGCCCGGTTATAGGTTCTGCTTTTTATTTACACAAATTCTCGGAAAAATTTTTATAGAACAAAAAAATAAGACTGCCGTGCTTCTTCGTGAGATGCTTCCGGCAGTCTATTCTTTTTAGCTCATTGTCGCACCATCTACTGACAGAACAACACCTGTGATATAACTTGCCATGTCACTTGCAAGAAATACAAATGCATTTGCGATATCTTCCGGTTCTCCGACACGGCGAAGTGGAATCGTATTGATCAAAGGCTGAATTACAGACTCTGGAAGTGCTGCTACCATATCTGTGCGGATCACACCCGGTGCCACTGCATTGACACGGATATTGTCCTTTCCAAGTTCTCTTGCCAGAGATTTGGTCATTCCGTTTACTGCAAATTTCGATGTCGGATATCCACATCCTGCTGGCTGTCCATAAATACTTACCATGGAACTTGTGTTCAAGATCACACCGCCTCCCTGCTCTTTCATGATGCATGCAGCTACCTGAGAGCAGTTAAACACTGCATTGACATTTAGATCCATAATCTTCTCAAATGCCGCCGGATCATAGTCATACAGCGGATCTCTTGCAGAAATTCCTGCATTATTCACAAGAACATCCAGAGATCCAAACTCTTCTTTCACTTTCTCAAACACTTCTTTCACTTCTTCGTGTTTAGTCAGATTCGGCCAATATCCTACAACCGGATACTCTGGGTTTTCCTCCTTCAGCGAAGCAAGTGCCTTCTGAACCGTCTCCTCTCTAGATCCAAGCATTGCAACCTTGGCTCCATTTTCTAAAAATTTCTTTACAGTCGCATATCCGATTCCTCTTGTTCCCCCTGTAATGACTGCAACTTTTCCCTGTAACATACCAGTTTCCTCCATCTTCTCTTCAAAATTTCATGCCAGTTTTTGTGTACTTTCTATTTGGAACTGCACACCTTTCTGTACATTAGCTGTTCTTATTTTAGCACTTATTTTCTAACAATACAATCTATATTTTAAAATTTCCTTTTAATTTCTGAATAGTTTTTTAATTAACAAACACTTCCCTATACCCAGTATAAAATAATTCCTGCCACAACAGCGACTCCATAAAGCACTCCCATCATCTTTATATTTTCCTTCCGATTCCGATTTACTCTCCACAGTACAACCAGTCCGACTCCTGCGCTCGTACAAAGTCCTGCCACTGCCGCCGCAAAGCTGATTACGCCTTTGATATACAACTCCGTCAGAAGAACGGATGCAGCACAATTCGGAACAAACCCGATCAAAGCCGTCAAAATTGGCTGAAACACCGAACCACTCCAGAAAAGGCTTTCCACCTTTCCGATTCCCGCCACTTCCAGAACCAGATTCAGGCAGGCAGAGAAGAGGAAAATATATATAAACAGTTTCAAAGTATGATTCCATGCCGGCAGGATTACCCCATGAGAATGCCCACAACCACAAGATTCTTTCTCACACAGATCGTGAATTTCCTTTTTCTCAGAAAAAAGTTTCGGAAAGCAAAAATCTATTAGATATCCCGCAAGCACTGCAATCACGACTTTTACGAATAATAATTTCCCTACGACACCCGCACTTTCCGGCTGACCCATGATCATCAGAATTGCCTCATCCGAGGTCGACAGAAAAACGGCAAGCAATGTTCCTGCAGAAATCATTCCCCCGGAAAACAAATTTGCTGCAAGCACGGAAAATCCACACTGCGGGACACATCCAAGTACCGCTCCCAGAAGAGGCCCTGCGCCTCTGATACCAGTCAGTACCCGCTGGCTAAAATTCCCCGCATGCCTTTCCATCGCCTCTAGCAGGCAAAATGCCGCAAATAAAAACGGAAGCATCCTTACACTGTCTATCGCTGCATCCATCAGCACGTCTATGAATAAGTTCATTTCGATTCTCCTCCCATTCTTCTGATACCAGACCAAAAATCTGGTATGAACCTATTTTGAAAATCCTTCTCAACTTGTATCTTTCTGATTATAACACGTTTTTTTATCTATTGACAATTAAAGTTTTTCGCCCTACACTATAAGTAGTTCACTTTGTAAACTATTTTTGATTGTTTGTAATCGATACTGACATATTTTGTACAGACTTATAGAAATGGAGAACCGTGATGGATTACGACTGGATTGAAATGATGAACTACATGCAGAACCTGCGTCAGTTTTGCAGTAGAAATGTACGGCGCACCGAAAAAGGGAGTATCTCAACTTCCCAGGAACTTGATCTTCTGTCCCGCATCTCACTGTCTGATGTGCCACTGACACCTCATGAACTATGCGGTTGTATGGGACTTGGCAAATCTGCAGTCAGCCGTCTGATCGAACATTTGGTAAAAAAAGAACTACTTACAAAAGAGCCAAGCCTGACAGATAGGAGAAGTTATCACCTCTCGATCACAGAAAGAGGGCAAAAAGCATTGGAGGAGACTTACAACTATTACCTCTCACCGATTTACACAATGTGGCGCAGACTAGGAGAGGCACAATTTTTGAAACTGATGGAACTGATTCACGAAACAAACGATGTCCTGCAAGACATCGAACACTAGGAGGGATTTCTATTGACTTTTTATCAAGAACTACAACTAAATCAAGCCGGTTCAAAAGCACTGATCCAAAATATCAAAGATCCAAAAGAAAAGTGGAAACACATTTGTATCTACCTGTTTAAGATTTTACTGACAGTAGCATTCTGTGTTGTATTTGTCACAATCTATACAAAAGTATTCGGAGAAGAAAACAGTATCGTAGGAGTCGTTGTTCTACTCGCCGTGATGGTCTTCCGCAATGCAGACCTCGGCATCAAGAACTCTCACGGAGTTCTACTACTTGCTATCATTTACGGAATCCTTGCATTTGGACCAAGAATCTCGAACATGGTCGGACCATTCCCGGCATTTTTGATCAATGTAGTCTGCATCGGCGCCCTGATGTCTCTTGGCTGTCACAATGTAATTATGTCCAATCATTCTACATTCGTCCTCGGCTACCTGCTCCTTCAGGGATATGATACTACCGGAAACTCTTACCTTTTACGTCTTGCCGGACTTTCTGTCGGAGCTTTGGCAACCTGCTTTATCCTCTGGAGAAACCACCGGAAAGTCCATTACAAACGTACGATCCGACATATTTTCCAGGAATTTGACATTCACTCTATGCGTACACGGTGGCAGATCCGCCTGACACTTGGTGTTTCTACCGCAATGCTGTTCGCGTCTCTGATCCATCTTCCGAGAGTGATGTGGGTCGGGATCGCAACGATGTCCGTTCTGCTTCCATTTAAAAAGGATCTGATCGAGCGTGTCAAATACCGTGCACCCGGAAATATTCTCGGAGGGCTCTGTTTCCTCTGCCTCTACTATTTGCTTCCTGAAAGCTGTTATGGCTATATCGGTATGATCGGTGGAATCGGAGTCGGACTCTCTGCAACTTATGGATGGCAGGCAGTATTTAACTCTTTCGGAGCGCTGTCAATCGCCATGAGTTCCTTCGGAGTTGCAGGAGCAATCATCCTCCGTGTGCTCACAAACGCATTCGGTTCTGTGTACGGACTGCTCTTCCACAATATTTTTGAAAGCGGATACAACTGGATTAGCGAAAAAGTTTTTGCAAAAAAAATTGTTTCGGAGAATTAATAATTTTCGAGCTGTATAATTATCACTGGTATTTTGATTTAGTAGCATAATTCATTATACAAAAAATCGCCCGGGCCATGAGGTCTGAGCGATTTTTCTATTAGGGGAGTTTTTTACAGTCCCTATCTTTTTATCAAAATCAGTGTGCAAAAGAATTAAAAAATTTCTATTTTATCTTGTCGTCCATGCTCCTTTAGTAAAATCTGGAATCATTACCGGCCTGCCACCTGCAAGAATAGACTCTTCAGAAAGTGCTGTGATACACATCCATGCAGCAGTGTCATAAACATCGATTGGACACGAAGTTTCATTTAAAATACTATCAAAAAATTCCCGGAACACTAACCAGTCCATTCCATCGTGGGAACCACGCACTCCTTCTTCTTTATATTGTTTCCACATCGGATGTTCATACTCTTTGCTGTACTCTTCTGCATTTCCCCACTGTTCTTTCCATTTGAAATCATATGCTTCATGTTGTTTATCGAGAAATACCGAATCCGTCACTTCTTCATACATTCCCTTTGTCCCACGCACAGTAAAATCCCGGCTGTAATATCTCGGAAGTGTTGTATCCAGCGTCAATGTGATCGTCTCTCCTCCAGCACAACGAATCACAGTTGTAACAACATCTCCCTGAGCAAATGCTGCGTGAGCAAGTTCGTGTTCTTCTCCCATACGATCTGTAATATATTCGTGGAGCCCTGCTGCCTTTGAGGATGTAGAAGTCAGTGAAACCATTCTATTTCCATGGTTAATATGAAGTAACTGTGCAATCGGCCCCAACTCATGTGTCGGGTAGTTCTCACAGTTCCGGTTCAAATAATTTCTCAAACGATAATGACGATACTTCTCTCCACCACTCACTTCATCTCGAAGATCATGATGATATCCACCTTTACAATGTACCACTGTTCCCAATACCCCAAGTTCTGCCATATGCATCGCCATCATTTCCCGGCGTCCATAACAGCAATTCTCTAGCATCATAATAGGTGTCTTTGTCTCCTCATAAGTCCGCACAAGTTCCCAGCACTGTTCCACTGTATATGCTCCTCCGACTTCCATACCGACTGCCTTTCCTGCACGCATTGCTTCGATTGCAATGGCAATATGATCTTCCCATGCACAGGTAATGATCACTGTATCGACTTCCGGATCTGCAATGACTTCATGATAATCTAATGTGACTGTCGGTCTTTTTCCCTGCACCTCTTCGACCTGATCTGCTGCCTTTTCTGCGCGATCTTCATAACTGTCACAAACAGACTTAATATCCGCCTTTCCAAGCGGAAGAATGATGTCCCGCAAAAGTAACGTTCCTCTCGCCCCAAACCCAATCATTCCTACATTTAATTTTTCTCGATTCATTCTGTCAGTTCTCCTTCTATCCTTCTTACTTTTCCTCAAATTTCAATACACCATCCAGGTAAAATCGTTCCCCCTCCATTGGAGGAAATGTATCTGTCTGGAAAATCTTATTTCCACTCATGTGAATTTCTTCAATATTCTGCGCCCATAAAATACGGTCATCAAAACAATAAAATTCATTGTCTCGCAGTTCTAAATATTTATGATAACGTTGTCCTTGCACATATTTCTTTGCACTTGGTGATACCTGAATTGGTGCGTTTCCCCAGTCAGGTACATATGCACAGTCGATAAACTGATTCTGTTCCACAACGATATGTCTTGTGGCTCCAGACTCAAACCAATAATTGGAATCTCCCTCAATCAAGATCGCCGAGCCCGCAGTCTTAAATACATTCTTTCTCACAAGAACATCCCCCGCACTCGTCAGAAGCAGTCCTCTTGCACGATTGTTCTGAAATGTACACCCTTCCACAAGCACATCCGGTACATAATCTGTATTTTCTACTACAAAGCTTTCCTTCCACTCCGTTACCGGACGATCAAACTTCATATACTGATAATCTCCATTAAGCATCTGATGCTCTTCCAGTCTGACAGTCTCAATTTCCAGCATTGTCTCATTATCAATAATCCGGAACTGTTCCCCTTTCTTCCCAAGTGGAACTCCTTTCTGCATCCCTTCCACAAGTTCGACCATTACTTCTCTCTCACTGATAATCTTGTGGATCCTTCCGTAGATCCCATGGACGTTCAGCGGATCATCCAGCTGATTTTCCAGCAGGCAGTCCTGAATCTGTATCTTCCCTCTGCAATAGATCAGGTGGAATCCATCTGCAGTCGCTGTAAAAATTCGCTTCTTTTCCGGGTGTCTGCGTACATCAAATCTGCGCATCGTAAGGTTTTCCGAAAACTGTGCAATCACTGCCATCCCGACACAATGGTACAGTACGATATCCTGCAGCACGATATCTTTACTGTACGTCACATAAAATGCCGGATGTGTCCTTGCATGATGACGAAAGATTAGATTATTTCCCACCTGTGACGTCTTTAAAAATTCCTTATCTCCGAGCAACCTGATTTCCACAACTCCCGGTTCCAGCTCATCAAACACTGCACCGTAAGACCATGGATATGGACGGTTGAACCCGATATCGTGTCCCTGACAGACTGGCGCATGCCTCTTTCCATCCATCTCCAAACATCCATATGTCATTTCATTGAAAAAATTTTCGCCGCGAAAATATAATCTTCCATTAAAAATCTCATATGGATACTCGGTTGGATCAATCTCCACGACCATCCGCTGCGGTTCCAGCTCCCGAATCTTCCCTTCTGAATATCCCGGTCGCACGTAGTCAATCTTGACTCCTTCGATTGTTATATCCTCACATGCATGAAGGTAAAACGGAATCACATCCGTGTGAAATAAAAACTGTGTCTCTTCTCCCCGGATCACGAGATGTTGAAATCCCGTCAGATCAAATGCAATCCGCTTGATTGTATCTTCATCGTGATTGGATATATAAAGAAGCTTCTCCACCGCATAGTCTGGATAAAAATGGTACGTTCCCGGCTCAAATATGATCTGAATTCCCTCCTCTTCTCTGAGTTGATCCAGCATCTGCCTTAACTTCCATGTATTTTCCCGGCAGTCTTCCGGGAAAATACCATAAGTGCTTACCTCTATCTGTTTCATAACCTTGCTCCTTTGTGACCGCTTTTTCTGTTCTTTTATCGATTTATCCCTTCACACTTCCCATGACAAGTCCTTTTGTGAAATACTTCTGTAAAAACGGATAAATCATCATCACCGGAAGTGCTCCAAGGAATAGTTGTGCAGCCCGTCCAGTTCTTGCATTCATTTGCACAAGAAGTCTCTGAATATCCCCTGCTCCTTGTTGCTGTAAAATCTGCTCAAAATTCTGAAGCAGTGATTGCAGGTAAGTCTGAAGTGGATAATTATCTGGATTATTCATATAAATCATTCCACTGAACCAGTCATTCCAATGTGAAACGATACAAAAAAGTCCTACCGTTGCAAGTGCTGGTTTTAAAACTGGAAGAAGAATCCTTACCAGTATCTGAAATGGTGTCGCCCCATCTATCACTGCTGCCTCCTCAATCTCCTCCGGGATTCCCCGCATAAAATTCATGAGGATTACCATATTGTAGACTGGAAGTGCCCCCGGCAAAATCAAAGACCATATCGTATCTTTTAATCCTAGCTTTGTGACAACAAGATACGTTGGAATCATTCCTCCACTGATTAACATTGTAATCACAAAAAATGTCATATAAATATTTCGTCCGGCAACTTTTTTGCTGGATTTTGACAGTGGATATGCTGTAAGAACCATCAAGATTAAGTTTAGCCCCACACCAAGAACTACTCTCTCCACCGAAATCAAAAGTGCCCTCAGAAATTTCCCTCCTCTTAGTGCAAACTCATAAGCTGATGTCGTAAAATCTACCGGAAGCAATCCGACTTTTCCTGCATTTACTGCCGCACTTCCACTAAAAGATACTGCAAGAAGATGTATAAACGGAAGTAGGCAGGTCGCGGAGACCAGAATTAAAAATGTTATATTTACGGCATTGAAAATCCTATTTGCCCTTGTCTTGTATTGTTTCATAAATTTATTTCCCCCTGTTTAGAAAATTCTGTATCCCGCCAGCTTATCTGCTAAAATATAAGACAGTCCTACCATGATGCATGAGACAACTGACTTAAATAATCCGATGGCTGCTCCAACGGAATACTGCGCCTGCTGTATACCAAGCCGATATACATATGTATCAATAATATCTCCGGTCTCATAGACAATCGGGGAATATAAGTTGAAAATCTGGTCAAATCCGGCATTTAACACACTTCCCAACGCGAGTACTGTCATCAGGATAATCGTCGGCATCAAAAGCGGAATCGTAATGTAACGGATCTGCTGCCATCTTGTAGCTCCATCAAGAAGTGCTGACTCATACAGTCCTGGATCAATGCTCGTAAGCGCTGCAAGATAAACAACCGTTCCAAATCCAAAACCTTTCCAGATGTCGCTAATGATCATTGTCCACGGAAACACCTTAGGACTTCCCAAGAAATTTATCACTGGAAATCCAATTGCTGTCAACAATTCATTGAATGCACCATTTTTGGCCAATAAGTCCATCATCACGCCTGCCATGATTACCCATGACAAAAAGTTTGGAATATAAATTAACGTCTGAAAAATTCTTTTCAGTTTGTTCGATATCAACTCATTTAACAACAGCGCAAAAACTACTGGAACAACAATCCCTCCGATTAATTTAAAAAATGCAATATAAAATGTATTCCAGATCGTTCTTAAAAATGCAGGCTGACTAAACAGATATTGAAAATTTTTCAATCCAACCCACGGAGATGAAAATCCCATTCCCGGATTATAATTCTGAAAAGCAATAATCACACCATACAATGGAATATAGCTGAAGATCAACACAAGGAGCACCCCTGGCAAAAGCATCAAATGGTATTGCCACTGTTTCTTAAATTTTGCTAACATATTCTATTCTCCTTTATCCTTAAAAGAAAAATATCCTCCTTAGCAGACTGCCGCATCCGGAGGACATTCTTTCTTGTTTACTCTTTATTATTTACACAATTCGTTTACTTCTTTTGTCGCAGCTTCTCCGCCGGCTGCTTTCCAATTTTCTACCAATGTGTCAAAATATTCGACCGGCTTTTCTCCTACAATGATCTTTGTAAACCCTTCTTTTAAGATATCATCTAATGTACTTCCAGAACTTAATAATGTTTCTACCTGTTGTCCCCAGTAAGCATCTTTTACAATCTCATTATTGTCGATCATTTCTTTTGAAATCCGGTATGCTGATTTCGGACTTCCCTGCTGCATCCAGTCTCCGACCGCTTCCGGTGTCTTTTTCTCAAGCCATTCTACACAGTGTTCATATTTTACAGCATCTTTTCCAAGTTCAGAAGAATCCACATCTTCACCATTCTGATATTTTTCCAAATAGCTTGTTACATTCTCAAACTGATTATAATCGGTCATCGGGTTAATGACACGCAACGCATATGGGATATTTGTATAAGCATGGTTAAAGAGACTGTCAATAAATTTGGTATCTTCTTTGCCTTGTGCATCATCCATCATATATGCATAGAAATTCAACAGCTTGACTGCTGCCTCCGGATTCTTACATGTCTTGCTGACAACAACATATCCGATATTGGAATATTTTACATTTGCTTTTACCTCTTCTCCATTTGCAGACGGAATCTTATAAGCATCAAAGCATGCCTGGTCACCAAGATTTGAAATAATGTCTGGTCCCGGTTGATAGCCAAACCACTGTGCAAACGGACAGATTCCTACTTCACCATTAATGATTCCCTGGAACATTTTTTCCATATCAGTTGTCGCAAACTCTGGATTGATCAGACCTTCTTTATACCACTCCGTATATTTTGCAAGTACCTCTTTCATCTGTGGCTGTACAGATCCATACTCCAGATTTCCATCTTCTCCTTCTACCCAGATTCCTGGATGCGCTCCCCATGCAACAGCAAGATTGTTCATACATTCCAGATCCTGATCCTCTGTAATTGCATAAGTACCATGGGTTTCTTGGAAAGTCCTCGCAAGTTTTTCAAACTCATCCATTGTTTTGATTTCTTGAAGTCCTGCCTCTTCTGCCCAGTCTTGACGAACCCAAATCTGTGTTGGCTGATCAATAATTCCATATGTCAGTTGCGGGATACCATATAATTTTCCATCTCGCTTACCGGTCTCAAAAGTATCTGTTTCCATTTCCATATATTTTTTTAGATTATCTGAAGCATATGTATCAAAGATTTCTCCCAGATCCCAGATTAAGTCTGCATCGATCAGCTGTTGAAGTTGCTGACTAGATACACTAAATACATCTGGAAGATTTCCATCTGCAATCGTAAGATTTAACTTCGTCTTATAATCATTGCTCACCCAGTCATTAACGACTTTGATATTTAACCGCTCCTCATAAGCACGGTACCATGGATTATCACCGTAGTCGTCACCCTCCTGCCACTGGATTCCGGCATTTTCCGGTAGCACAGTTGAGATTGCCACCGTTTCGCTATATTTATCCAATGCTCCCTTTGGTGCTTCTACATGTTTTTGTTCTGTCTTTTTCTTCTCCCCTCCGGATTCTGTCCCTTTGCTCATACACCCGGTCATTCCAAATACAAGCGTACTTGCAAGCAGTACTGATAACACTTTCTTTCTTTTCATTTTCTCCATCCCTTTCTCTTCTCACCGAAGATTTTTATTCTCTGTATTTGTTTCTGTCCTTATTTTATTGGATTCCCATCCAAAAACATATAAAATATTTTTACATTTGTGTAGTTTCTTGCACTATTTCTGCTAAGATAACAAAATTTTATACAAATCACAAAATATTATAACTCTCTCACTTTGTATTCCATTTCTCCTTATGCTATACTAAATCATACGAAAACAGTATGAATTTTAGTGTAAATATATCGCTCTATACCTTATCAGAAAAAGTCTGCCCTCGGCAGGCATGTATTACAAAATGCTCGGAAAAATACAAAAAATATAGAAAGGAATTTGTAAAAGTCAACCATGTCTGGAAAAATATATTTAAAAACTCTTCTACACCCAAATGCTTTTCATGAAAGAAATTTACTATTAAAAAAAGTAATCCTTCTTTTTCTAGCTGTTCTCCTGCCTCTCATGACTGTCAGCCTAATCTATCTAAACCACAATAATTTGAAACAGAGGCAGCAGACTCTAGATGCTATCCAGTCTAATAATGATTCTTATATTGCCCGCCTAGATGAAAATCTACAGCAGATCTACACTGCCAATCTTCATATTATTGAGCAGAATTTTCTCCGGGATCTTGCTGTCATCTACCCTTATCTTTCCACCTATGATAAAAGTGTCCGTGTCAACTTGCTCCGTGAGCAGCTGTCAAGCCTCTGCGCCTCCTCTCCACTTTTGGAGTCTGCTCATGCCTATCTCTTCAATTATAATCTAATGTACAATTCCGACAATTACCCCATCGGAAGTTATTGTACACTCAACGAAGAAGAAACTCGCTTTTACCAGGAGTTGTCAAAGACACACGGATTAGTAGAATATTATGAATCTCCACTAGAGAAAAGGAAAACACTGTCTGTATTTATGGCTCCATTTTCATCAAGCCCTGCCTTTGCCGTCAATTTCATTCTATCCGAAAATGCACTGAAATCCTATCTGGAATCAAATAGCTCTTATTCTGATGAATTTTATCTATTTGAAATAGAAAATGGATTTTCCCTTTCAAACCTTCCTTCTGATCTTCGCAAAGAAGCATCGAACTTCCTTAAGCAGAATGCACATACATCTGCTCCTTCCTATCAAAAAGTGGAACTACATGGAAAATTTTACACTGCATTTCTCAGCCGGATGGAATCCTCGAGCGGTATCTATGTACGGCTGATTTCAGACACCTCGCTCCTTCCATCGATCCGCTACAGTTATGGTCTGCTCTTTTTGTTCTTCTTTCTCATCATCTGTGCCAGCATCCTGTTTTTCATTGGAATTTATCACATGGTACATAAGCCTCTAAGCAAACTGACAGATGCTTTTGATGAAGTCGAACACGGTAATTTCCAAGTACAGATCATACAGACTGGAAATGATGATTTTGCCTATTTGTACCATGCCTTTAACAACATGGCACTCAAATTAAGTCGCTTAATTGAGCAGGATTATAATCAGAAACTTTTATTGCAAAAAGCAGAAATGAAACAACTTCAAGCACAGATCAACCCTCACTTTCTGTACAATAGCTTCTTTATGCTTCAACGTATGATCCGCTTTGAACCAGAAGAAGCTTCCATGGTTGCAAATGCCCTTGCTTCCTGCTTCCGCTATATTACAAAAAATAGTATGGATCATGTGACACTTGCAGAAGAATATGCACACATGAAAAATTATGTTTATATCCAGGGGCTTCGCTTTGCTGGCCGTATTCAGATTGAACTGGAAGAATTGCCTGACTGCTTTTCATCATTATCCGTTCCTAAACTAATCCTTCAGCCAATCCTTGAAAATGCATTTCAGTACGGATTAAAAAATAAAATCTGCGATGGATTGATCCGTGTACGTTTTCTTTCCAAAGAACATTCTCTGCTCATGATCATCGAAGATAACGGAGAAGAACTCTCAGACGAACTACTTACCACACTTCAGAAAAAACTTCAGGATAGCACTCATTCTTCCGCCGGAGTAGAAATGTCAGGAATCCTGAATATCCAGAGACGTCTGCACATTTTCTCGAATGACCGGGATACTTTGGAAATTTCGCGTTCTCTACTTGGAGGGCTTTGCGCTACAATTATGCTCCATATGGAATCAGATGATTATTCCGGCTCCTTTCGCAACAATAATACATAAATCAGATGACTTCTGTGAAATGTAGGAATTTTTTATGGAAATATAACACTAAATAAGGGGGATATTATGAACTTGCTAATTGTTGATGATGAACGTTATATTGTAAACTATCTGTTTGCTCTGATCGAAGAACATATAGAAATAGATTTGAATATTCAGAAAGCCTATTCTGGATCAGAAGCGCTGGAAATCCTTTCGATTTCTAAAATTGATCTGATGCTGCTTGATATCCACATGCCTGGATACAGTGGGCTAGAACTTGCCGGGAAAGTCAGCGCAAGCTGGCCAAGATGTCATATTATCTTTCTGACTGCTTATGACAACTTTGAATATATTTATCAGGCAAACCGACTCTCTCATACTTCTTATCTGCTGAAGACTGAGTCAGATGAAACGATTTTGGCTGAAGTGCGTTGTGCCATTGAAAAAATCATAAAAGAATCCCAGACCGATCTCCTACTTGACAGCTCTCAGAGCAAAGATCGTCTTCTGACACATCTTATGCAACAGAATCTTCTTAGGGAAATACTGACCGGGCATGATTCCCATCAGATTTGTCGGGATCTTACTCTCGCGGGATCTGACTTCTGTCTCGATTTCTCTCAACCGGTATACCTTGCTTACATGGTCGTACATCTCCGTTCCATTGACGAATATGCAAAAAATATGTCCACCTTTGTCCTGGAATACCTCACTTTGGCAGAAGAACTTCTGAAACATTCTTTTAGCTATACGATGTTGAATCTGAATCATGGAAATATGCTTTGGTTCTTTCAGCCATCAAAAGATTTTAGTAAATCCATTCCAAATGAACTTACATTTCTGAAAAGCTGTCTGGAAGACCTAATGAATTACAGTATGAATTCCCTGCACCGGAATGTGAATCTGATTCTTTATCCACAACCGGTTTCTCTGGATGCTACTGCCAATACTTACTATCGCCTTCTTCAGCAGCTGGAAATCCAGAATACCGGAAACATTTGGACAGTCTCTTCTGTTTCTCTCTTTGAGACAAAAACGGACTCAGAAACTTCTGTCACTTTCAAAAATTCTGACAGAAATGCCGCCTCACAGAAATTGCAGGAGTTATCCTTTTACCTTTATCAGAATACCTGGTCCGAATATCTCCTCACCCTCTACTCCCTGCGGGATCTCTGTAAAAAGCAAAAAAGTATCCATGCGTTGGAAGCAATTGAAATCTATCTCGGTATCTCTGCAACATTGATTTCCTACATTACTCTCTACCATCTGCAGGAAAAACTTGCTCCGCGGACTGCAATCTACCCGCTTTATCACTTAAATGACTTTACAAGCTGGGAAGAAGCTTTCGGTTACTTAGAAAATTTTTCTACACAATTATTTGAAGTACTATCACTAAAAGCCACCGATAAAAATGAAACGGTCATTTTAAAAATCAAAACCTATATTAAAGAACACTTAAACGAAACTATTTCCTTATCAACCTTATCCTCAATTGTAAATTATAACGAGACCTATATTTCCCGCCTGTTCCGACAGATTACCGGGATAAAATTATCGGAATACATTTATCAAGAGCGACTGGCAAAAGCAAAATATCTTCTTGCAACAAGCAATGATCCAATCCAGACAATCGCTTCCGCGACCGGTTTCGACAGCCAGCAGTACTTCTCCCTCTGCTTTAAAAAAGCAACCGGAATTTCTCCGAGTGAATATCAAAGAATGTATAAAAATTGATTATATTTTCTTCAAACTAAAACTGCCAGACCTTTATGAACAGCGAAAACCCGTCAACCACAAGGGCTAACGGGCTTCGTTGTTTTATAGTTATCTAAAGGAATGAGTGGCTATGTTGCTTGATTATATGTTGTTATAAGTTGTCAGAAACCCCGCAAATACGGCATTTCTGACACTTTGACTTTTTATAAATTGTTACAGTTTATTATGTAAAGGTGACCAAAAAGTGACCAAGCCTGTCAACCCTTTACCGATAGGCACTTACGCAGTAAGTGGGGATTGACAGGGAGAAAAACGATATAATGATAACAAGGGGATAAGACCAGTCTTTTGGTTTTATCCCCTTGATTATTCATCTTGTTTCAAAAATTCGATAATGTCATTAGGTGCGCAATCTAATATCTCACATAATCGCTCTAATGTTGCGGTTGTGATATGTTTGTTATGCTTAAGGTTGTAAACTGTTTTTGATTGTACATGATATTTTTCGATCAGAGCATAAGTGGATATATTTTTCTGTTCCATTGTCCGCCACAGAGGGTTATAAGAAATCATATCATACCGCCTTTCTGACTATTATTCTAATCGGCAAAAATGGACTTGAATATACCGATAAAAATCGGTATACTAGAATGGAAAGAAAAAAGTTGACAAAAAATAGGGGGGGGTATCATTTAAGTATGCTATTTTCCGTTTTAATCTTGAATAATACGTCTATAGGATATTGAGGAGATTTGAAAGGAGTTACAAAGTTATGAGAGGAAAAATGATTGGAAAATTTTTGGCAATTTTGCTTACTGCAACTATGGTTGTAGGTGTCTCTGTAAGTTGTAGTAGCGAAAAAAGCACAACTGAAAAAAAGCAGACAGAAACAACAGAAAAATCGGATAAAAAAGCGGACAAGAAGAAAACAGATGTAACAGGCAAAAAAGAAGTGAAGAACGATAAATTGAAAAATGATAAAGAATCAGACACAAAATCAGACCAAAAAGTAGAGAACGTGAAAGTAGAGACTAACAAAGACAATAACGAGAACAAGTCAGATAAAAATGACAACGATTCAAAGAAGAACAATTCCAATAAGAATGATTCTAATAAGAACGATAAACCATCAACTCCGTCTAAATCGGACAATAATGGAAATACCAACAACAAGCCGTCCAAACCGGATAACAATGGAAATTCCAATAATAAGCCGTCTAAGCCAGATAATGGTGGACAGACAGAGAAACCACAGCATAAGCATAGTTATTCTGCATCAGTAACAAAACAGCCAACATGTAGTAGCACAGGAACAAGAACATATACATGCTCTTGTGGTGATTCCTATACAGAATCCATTCCTGCAGTTGATCATCATTGGCAGCACCATGATGCTACTGGTCATTATGACAAAGTTGTAGACCAGCCAGCTTGGGATGAACCAATTTATGAAACAAGAGCAATTTGTTATGGATGTGGAGCACAGTTTAAAACAACACAGGAAGCCTTAGAACATACAATGAAGGTCTTTGGCGATGGATGTGATAGTTATTACTCTGATGATGTACAGACTGGAACAATTCATCATGAAGCAACCTATAAAGATGTATGGGTACAGGATAGTCCTGCTTATGATGAATGTACAAACTGTGGAGCAAGAAAATAAATACAATGAAGTCAGAGGGTATGAGTTACATATCTTCTGACTTTTTTCAAATAGATGTCACACTTCTATGTAAGAACATGAATTGAAAAAGAGAAAATCTACCAATATCTATAAAATTCAAAAAAAATAGTTTTACCTCTAAAAAAGAGAGTGGTTCAATCCGCTCTCTTTTCGTTTCAATTCAAATGCTATTTCTAGTTTTTATATCCATTTTATTTTTTTCAATTATTAAGTTTCGCGTTTTGCATACGCAAAACGCTTTTCTTGGGGGTTACACCCCCACCCCCCTGTCTATTTATGAAATTAAAAATATTTTTATCTTCTTTTCATCTCATCAACCATCATCTATCTCTAATTAAGTATATATACAAAATGCTGAGAAATGTCAAGGAAAAATTTTATAAATATTCTAAAAATTTCATAAAGAAAAGTTGATGAGATGTAACAAGTCTTGTAGTTGCAAATGCAAGGCTCAAATAGTAACTAAAAGTTATCGCAAGCTTGCCCCAAACACAGGAAGGAAACTGAGTGCACTCATATAGGACTACTATATGACAAAAGAGTATCAAGAACTATTAAATAAAGAATTAAAAGCTGAATGTGATGCGGATAAAGAGTTAGAAGAAATTATCTCTCGTGAATATGTAAAAAAAATAATGGAACGAGTTGAACAAAGACGTGAAATTCTGAATGAAAACTCCGAAATATATACGCAAGCATATCTTGCGAAAAAGTCGGGATTAAGTCGAAGTGCGTACAACAATTACAAAAGTGGTTATAGAAGCAGTATTAAAGTGGTGACGTTAAAAAGAATGGCAGATGTACTCCGGTGTGATATTACAGATTTTTTTTAATAAAATTTTGAAATGTCCACGTGTGTGGACATTAGAGGGAGTATAACTTAATTAACAGGTAAGCAGACCTGTAAGAAAGGAGTGATAATAAAATAGCCCTGAGCAAGGCGCAAAACTGCTCTTCATACTAAGCAAGAAAGGAGGAGATGAGAATGAAGAAATTGAATCAATTTGTCAAGTTCTTGTTTGATGATTTTTCTAAAGAGAAAGTCTACCGGGTAATCGGGGTACGTCCGTGGATAGATTTTGTCACGAAAGAACACATGGGAACAAAAGTCGATGTTGTTATCGCGGAAGACAATACCGCCTATGATACTAAGGACGGTGAAAATGTCACAAATCAGTATGAAAAACTTTCATTCAAAATTAAAAAGGATGTAAAAGTCCCGATGAATGCGAGAGTTATCCCGGTTAATCCGGTCGCTGTAGTATACGGTGAATACCGTAATCAGTTGTCTGTTACAGCAGATGATATTAAGGTAGTTGTACCTCAAAAAGCAATAGAACCGTTGAAACCTCGTCTGTAATCTATCTTTTATGAATGGATTAATAGAACAGGTTCATTCCCTGCAACCTTAAAGAGGTTGTGGGGAGTAATTAGAAAATGGAGTATAAATAATAGTCTTGAGAAAGGGAGTGATGATATGACTATGAATAGAATCCAAACTGACCGGGAAATGAAGTCGGTAGTGACGGTGATTATATTAGCGTTAGGTGTGGCTTTCAGTATGCTTTTCTGTTATATGAAACATCTTCCGTTAAAAGGTTTTCTTTTGTGTGTAAATGCAATATGTACACCAGTGCTTTTCTTTGCAGTGTCTATGTGGGCGGTGAGAAATCAAATAGACAGAGGCTTGAGGTATGCGTGGAAACATTATGTACTCGTATTGCGCTTACGAAAAGAGTTATTAAATGCAGGAATCTATACAACGAGAAAAATCGGTGTGGAAAAAGTAGCGGTTATACCGTGGATTACGGTTGATTTTGCACCGGATTTTAGAAGTGGGATAGTCTATATCAAAAACAGTATTCAATTTCACAATAAATTATCGGAAATAGATATTTCTTCTGCATTGGGAGGATATGTTGTAGAGCAGGCATATCTGACCGATAACGAAGACCATTATTATTATGAATTTTACGATGCTCATTATGATAAACGGTTGGTGTTTCAGAGTTTCGGGGAGTTTCAAGAGTATTCGGATTCATTGGGTGACTATGAGTTATTTATTGATAGAGATACTACCTTACCACTTACGCACCAACTGTTAGTCGGACAAACAGGCTCAGGTAAATCCTACGCGTTATTTGGCTATATCTTGCAAATGTTGGGTAAGCAGATACCGTATCACCTCTATTTTGCCGATCCCAAAGAGTCTAGTATTGCCTTATTAGGAGAGAGGGTATCACCGGATAATACGGCATCTGATTTTGAGGGGATTGTTTCGCTGTTGGAACGGTTCGTTTTTCAGATGGAAAAAAGACAGGTGGAGATAAAAGAACGGCTGTCGACTATGATTGACGGTGATTACAGAGACTTCGGCTTGTCTCCGCATTTGTTAATATTTGACGAGTTTTCGGCATTTTCCCAACGATTAGCAGAAAAAGACAAAAAGCAACGTGACCATGTGAGCAGTCTGCTTGCACAGATTGTCCTAAAAGGCAGACAGTCCGGCTTTTTTCTTTGGATTGTCATGCAACAGTCGGGGAGTAACAGCATTCCTACGTTTATCCGTGACAATCTGCCGTGTAAAGTCGTACTAGGCAATGCGGAAGACCAAACGTATGTGACCGCATTCGGGGCGGGAACGGATATTCCGTTACGGAAATTGGGAGTTGGTGAGGGTGTCTATACTTATCCGGGGGTGGCTAATAAGCCAAAGCTGTGCGCGTTCTCGACGTTGGATTTTGGTATTTTGGATGCGCTAGGAGCTAGGGTAATGTAATTACCCTAGCTCCAGTAAGAAAAAGACCCCAAAAAGATAAAAATGAGCAAGAAAGAGGGAAAGCAAATGAAAGTTACAAAAAGTTTTGAACCGAAAATATTAGTCGGCATTGACGAGTTGACATTAGTATTGACGATAGACAAAGAAATCCGTGAAGAAGTTGAAGAAACGGAAAGCTGGGAAACAGTGGCAGAAAAAATCATCCAAGAATTTGAAGAAAAAGCAAAACTGGAAATGATTTTCGGAGAGAGAAGCGAACTGACAGAAAATCGTCCGGCGGGATATAAAGTTGCTTATAGATATGGAAATCAGCCGTTTTACTTCGCAGTAGCCTATCATCCGATACATTGCAAAATGGGAGTGCTTGTAAAATTCAGCGGTCACAGTTGGGCGGTATACTGTGCAGACGGCAACGTGGATGTAAAAAGATTTCTGCAAGCCGTAAAGTCGGAATCGTATAAGCAGAGATTAAGTCGGATTGATTTCACGATTGATTATCAAAATTGGAATATGACTGTTGATGATATTTACCAAAGGCTTGTAGACAACCGTTTGGAAATCCGCAACCGTTCAGAGCGGAAAAATAATTCGGAAATTACCGGATATGAAGTTGACGGTGAAGCAAGTACATTTTATGTCGGTAGCAAAAAAACTGGAACACGTCTGTTTATGCGGATTTACAATAAGCGAACGGAACAGATTGAAAAGAAAGGTTTCCGGTTAGAAGAAGCGTTGAACACGAAATCATGGGTGCGTTTTGAAGCTGTTTTTAAAGGAGATTATGCACACCAGTTGACCGAGATAATAGACAACATACAGGAAAAAGACTTACAAAATTTAATCATAGATAAAGTCACGGAAAAATTTCTTTTTTACGATGCAGAAAAGAAAACATATACCGATTATACAGTTGCACTTCTAAGGAAAGCAGAAAAAAGTTTTCCCGAACTGCGGTTAGAAAGTCCGCGAGATAATGATTTTGTAGGCTCATTGTTACATCTTGTCCGAAATGCAGGATTGTTTTCAGCCTTATACAAAAGCGATAAAATTTGGGGAAAAGATACATCAGAAGATGTTCTGTCAAAATTGCATCAGATCTATGTGGAGCATTACGAACCAAATGACGATATAAAACTTTGGTTGAACAAACATACCGATACCTTGCAAAAGGAAACATTGGAAGAGCAGTTTACACGGCTAAAGAAATTGATAAGTATTACCCAAAAGCACAAAACAAAAGAGTTAGAAAAAACGGAAAAGGAGAAACAAACAGTATGAGCAATAAATACACCTTAACTGTGAATGAAGCATCAGAATACACGGGAATTGGGAGAAATACCATCCGAAATTTGATTTATTGGGAGAAATTACCCGCTATCCGAATCGGCAACAAGATTGTCATACGGCGTGAAATTTTGGAACGGTTTCTGATAGAGAATGAAAATAGCAATTTGCGAAACAGACATGAAGTGATTGCACCACGACAGGGATAGCGTTATAATAGTCGTTATCAAGCGATATAGTCCTTGCAGTGGGTGAAAGGAGTAAGAATGGGCAAGGACTTAAAAGGCAATTCTTTACCAACAGGAATCCGCCAACGGAAAAACGGTGTATATAGAGGACGTTTTAAATATAAAGGTGAAATGTATTCCGTAGAGGACGAGAATTTGAAAAAAGTACAGAAGAAAATGGCTGACTTGCGTTATGAAGTGGAGCATGGATTGAAAGGAAAAGGCGATAATGTTACCCTGAATGAATGGTTTGATACATGGCTTAACGTACATAAAAAGCGGACAATCAAGGAAAGTACACAAGTCCGCTATCAAGATGCGTATAGGCGATACATCAAGCCGAGTTTAGGGAAAAAGCGGATTGCGGACTTGAATCCCTTAGTGATTGAAAAATTACTGCAAGGAATGGCTGATGAAGATTACAGCACGAAAACCATTCAAGACGTTTATAACCTTATCAATGCAATGGTAAAGTATGCGGTGCATAATCGTCTGATTATTTTTAATGTATGTGCGGGTGTGGAAGTGCCGAAGACAAAGAAAAAAGAAATCAGAGTGCTGACATTGGACGAACAACAGGAAATATTGAAATATGCTGAGAACAGATTGCACAGAAATCTGATTCATGTTGCTTTGGGAACAGGCATGAGAGCGGGGGAAATGCTCGGTCTTACATGGGATGATGTTGATTTTCGAAAGAAAGAAATCCGTATCAATAAAACACTGGTGTATATTAAGGATATGGAAACAAGAAAGTATAAATTTATGTATCAGACCCCGAAGACGAAAAACAGCATTCGCACTATCCCGATGTTAGACAGTGTCTATCATGCATTAAAAAAACAGAAAGTTCAATGTATGGAAATGCAAATGCGAGCAGAAGATTGGCAACCATTAGAGGGGGTTGAAAATCTCGTGTTTGTCGGTCGCAATGGTAAACCTGTGTCAAACCATACGTTTCAGAAGTCTTTGGATGATATTGTCAAAATGATTAACGCAGAGCGTAAAGCGTCATCAGAACAGAACAAAGCAACTTATGAACCGATAGAGCATGTACATCCTCACGCACTTCGACATACTTTTGCGACAAGATGTTTTGAAGCGGGGATGGAAGCAAAATCAGTTCAGATGTTTCTCGGACATTTTTCAATCTCAATCACGCTAGACCTCTATACACACGTAACAGACGATAAACAAAGGCAAGAATTAAACAAATTAGAAAATCTATATCAACAAGCAAATTAAATCTAAAAATCTACAGTGTATCACTGCAAAATTCCCGATGAAAAAGTGTCCAAAGGGTGACCAAACGCATTTCAAAGGTGACCAGAAAGTGACCAAGACATAACTAGCAGGTATTCCAAAACAGCGAAAACCCGCTAACCACAAGGGCTAACGGGCTTCGTTGTTTTATAGTTATCTAAAGGAATGAGAGTAAAGTATGCGTCTTATCTTCAACGCTCTACTTTAAGAGGGGGGAGATAGTGATTACTTAATCAACTATCTGGCTCTTAGTATAAAAGGAAAATGTGTCCAAAGTATGATTGTTTTCTAAAAGAAAGCGAAAAATTCTTAAAAAAAAATAAACATAACTCTTTTCATACGTGGCAGCTCTAATTCTGCTGTTTTATTTTTAATAACTGCGAAGCTGATCACTGCCGTCATCAACTGTATTTTCTATTTCTTTGATCACTACATAATATCCGGCATCTCCAGATACCCGGATGAAAACTCTATCCCCTGCTTTTTTCCCAAGAATCGCTTTTCCAATCGGGGATTCTGTGCTAATAAGCCCTTTTAAGGAATTTCCCCGCACGGTTGTCACCAGTTTGAATACTTCCACCTCATCATCTTCTTCAAAATAGAGGTGCACGGTGTTGTTTAATCCCACTTCATCTTCTTTTGATTCATCGGATACGATCTTTGCAGTCTTGATCATCCGTTCCAAATACCGAATTCTGCTCTCATTTTTGTTTTTCTCTTTCTTAGCGGCATGATATTCAAAATTTTCACTCAAGTCCCCATGTGCCCTCGCTTCTTTGACATCTTCCAGCAGCTCTTTTCGAAGCACAATCTTCCGGTATTCAATCTCTTCGCGCATTTTCTTGATATCATTTTTTGTCAGTTCATTATACATCTGCAATCACCGCCTTTGCAAAACAGATTGGAAGATGAAAATTTGGTTCTTCGCTCTCAATCGGACTGTAACATCCAAAATGCTGGATCTTGTCGTCCTCTGAGATTTTATAAAAATTGCAGTAAAATCTTTGTCCCGATTTTAGCTTCTCAAGAGAAGTAATTTCTCCAAGCAGTGCTTCCGGGATCAAAACAGATACACACCACCGATCTGATTCTATTTTCGCCCTACACTCTGCCTCCTGATAATACACATCTGAAATTAATGTCCGATTCTCTCTTGTATATCCTTTCTCCGCATACAGTGCTCCGTTGGCATTCATCTCAAAATTTATATAAATACACTGTTTCTCTATGCTCATATCTCCCTCCGGGAATGCAAAAAAAGCTTCCAGTGCGCTATCCTTATAGACGAGTTCTTTATCTTTGTTGCAAAGTCGCTTCGGATCACACTCTTCACAGGTCATCTCCACATAAATTCCCTGCCCATCGATATATCCGGCTCTGCCATATGCTTTCGGCGTTTGTAAACTGTTCCACAAATATTGATTGATTGCGAACAGTTCGCATTGATCGATCTGTGTCCGGTCCGCTATGCGGTATATTTTATATTCCATTTTTTCCTCCATCATTCTCACAATCTGCTATTTTAAGCTTCCAGTTTATTATACCGCTTTTCCTCTGCCTTTTCATCATTTTTCTAGTTCTTATTGAAATCTCTTCCCGATTTTATATTTCGGATTTTTGCCGCGCTTTTCTCCCACATACAGAAAAAAGATCCACATCTTGTGTGAATCTTTTTTCTTCCTTCTTATAATCTTGCATCAAATAATCCACAGAAACTGTCAATCGGATCTGTTCCTTTGAATGCTTCTTCTCCATTCATAAGATCCTCAACTAACGCATCCAGTGTTGTATCTTTGGAATCGTAAGTGTTGATATAGGTCCGTGCCTGCGGGATATCTGCAAGCATTGTCGGCTGTCCACATCCGACAACAACAACCGGAACTTCAAATACATACCACGGAATCTCTCCGCCTCCCTTTGACATACCAAAGCTTGGTCTTCCGTTCGGCACATCACAGAGCGTGATTACAAGATCCATATCGGATACGAAATCTGCAATGGCATTCTTTCCTGCAAAGTAAATATTTAAGTCTGGCTTTTCCCCGGCTTCAATCTGTTTCTTCATGACATCAAGCGGACTTTCATAGATAAATGCATCAAATCCTTTTGCACATAACTTTTCTTTTAACGCTTCTGCCGGATTTCCTTTTCCGCCTCCAAGCATTTTCATCAGCGCTGACATACTGTTCTCTGCGCCTTTGATATGCACGATCATAATTCTCTTATAACGATCTGGTGTCATAGGGAGCACGTCTTTGTCTTTATATTTTACAAGCGTGATACAGTCTTCGCTGATTGATTTCTGCATTGCCTTGTATTCTTCTCTCTGAAGCACTTCCTCTACAGTCTCTGGCTGTGGAACCAGTTCTTCTTTGCTCTTCTTATTCAGACCCAGATGTGCTTTGAGTCCTAAAATACGTGTCAATGCTTCTGTCATTCTCTCTTCACTGATGATTCCTGTCTTGTATGCACCAAGCATTGTAGCAAAATCTTCCTCTGGATCATTGAAGAATAAGAACATATCACAACCTGCATTGATACTTGCCGGAAGCATCTCTGAACGCTTCATTCGGTCTGTCATTGCTACCATATGGGAAGCATCTGTCACGACCATACCGTTGAATCCAAGTCTGTCTCTCAAAAGACCTGTCATGATCTCCGGACTTAATGTAGCCGGCATCATATCTTCGTCCTTTAACTCAGGATTAATGGCTTTTGCATAAGAAGGAAGCATGATGTGTCCTCCCATGATCGCATCCAGATCATTCTCAATCAATGTACGGTAAACATGTCCGTAAGTCTCATCCCATTTTTCCACATCAAAATAGTTTACATTGTTTGCAATGTGTGCATCTCTGAAGTCTTGTCCATTTCCCGGAAAATGTTTCGCTGCGCATGCAAATCCCGGAATCGTATGTGCTCCATTTAAATATGCTTTGCTCATAGTTGCTACACGTTCTGCATCTCCGCCGAATGCACGTGTCACAATCTCTGTATTCTCCCAGTTGTAAAGAATATCTGCCACCGGTGCAAATGCCATGTTACATCCGATTGCCGCTGCCTGTTCATTTGCCATCTTTCCTAATGCAAATGCATACTCTTCCTTATCTGTAGCTGCGATCTTCACACCAGCTCCAATATGTGTCCCATCTGCACATGCGCCGTCTCCTCCGGCTTCTGTGTTGCATGCGATAAATACCGGAACCTTTGCATATTTCTGAAGGATCCGATTCTGTTCCTGAATCGCCTTTCCCGGAGCCGGATTGTAACGGCATCCACCAAGGTGATATTTTTCCATTAATTCTTTTAAATATTCTTCATCGTGTGAAGCTGTCAGCTGAAAGAATAACTGTCCTACTTTTTCTTCCGGGCTCATATTTGCAATTGTGTCTTTTACCCATTGACAGTCTTCCTCTGACAGATAATACGGTCTTGCTTTTAAATCTACCATATAAATAACATTCTCCTCTCTGCATAAAGCTTTTGCGCAACTGATTATACCATTATATTATACAAAAATGCTACATATTTCTTGTATATTTTACACAAATTTCATTTTTCTTTTTCCTAATATAGATTTTCTAATACTATGCAAAGCTGGCTACTCTATACTGCTCCATCCAGCACTGGAGCCAGGAGAACTTTTCCGGTTCCACGATACACATTTACAAGTCCTTCCCCCGAAGCTGCCGAACCTATCAGTGTCTTTCCTGACCGTTCTACAGTAAAACTTAAGCTGCCGCTCCATGCGATCGCCATGTTGCCATCTACTTTCAATACATCATCCTGGAGAGTGATCTCCACAAGCTCCTCTTTCGGACAAGGTGCTTCCAGACAAAGCACTCCCTCTCCTACCACTCCAAGATTGAACAGTCCTTCATTTCCTGCAACAGCAGAAGAAAGATTGGAGCGCATCACTGCTTTGTGCTTCAGTCTTGCATCACATGCCAGGAACAATCCGTCATCCAACACGATGGAACCATTCCAGTCTTTTAAATCTACCAGTAGGATGTGCTTATAAGTCGGTTCCAACACAAGAATTCCGTTTCCGGTATATTCCGGCTTGATCGCCGATTCCCCGGTTGCTTTTCCCCTGACTGCTTTTCCAAAGAAATCGCCCACACCTTTTACTCCCGTTGTCGCATTGACATTGCCTACGGTCCACTGCATTGCTCCTGCCTGAAGTGTGATATTTGCCTGATTGACATCACAGATAACCTGGCGCTTTCTCACATTCATCTCATTACAAAAATAGGCCAACGTAGCATTGTGCGGCATCACACTTAAATCACGCTGATATTCTATGACAGTAAACGGACCAAGAGAGTTTAACACTTTAATATCATCATTATTCGTAAAATTAGAGATTCTATACATCGTTTTCTTCCTCCTTATCACACTTTCCTGCAATCTGTGCTAGTAGGTTTATTATACGGTGTTTGTACAAAAAATACAATATTTTTATATTTTTCAGCCATTTTTCATACAGTTTATGCACTTGTATTGAAGTATTCCATCATTTTTCACTGTTCTGAATTTTTATTACAGAATATCGATATACTCTCCATTCAATGCCTTATTCATACTTCTGACCGCACAGAATTTTCCACACATGGAGCAACTCTCTTCAATTTCCGGTTTGCGGTCTTCCCGAATCTGTTTTGCCGTTTCTGGATCCATAGAACACTTCCACTGCTCCTCCCAATCAAAAGTTCTTCTGGCATCCGCCATACGATCATCAATATCTCTTGCGTGCGGAACATGTTTTGCAATATCTGCGGCATGCGCTGCAATTCTGGAAGCGATGATCCCCTGTTTGACATCTTCTACATTCGGAAGCGCCAGATGTTCTGCCGGTGTCACATAGCAAAGAAATGCTGCACCTGCTGAAGCTGCTACTGCACCTCCGATCGCCGCTGTAATATGGTCATATCCCGGTGCAATATCAGTCACGATCGGTCCCAGTACATAAAACGGAGCACCCATGCAGATTGTCTGCTGCAATTTCATATTTGCTTCAATCTGATCCAATGGCATATGCCCCGGGCCTTCTACCATCACCTGCACATCTTTTGCCCATGCACGTTTTGTCAGCTCTCCCAAGCGCACCAACTCTTCAATCTGACACACGTCACTCGCATCGGCCAGACAGCCCGGACGGCATGCATCCCCAAGTGAAATTGTGACATCATATTCCCGGCAGATTTCAAGAATCTCATCAAAGTATTCGTAAAATGGATTTTCATTTCCAGTCATACTCATCCACGCAAACACAAGCGATCCGCCTCTGGATACAATATTCATTTTTCTTTTATGCTTCTTGATCTGTTCAATTGTCTTTCTTGTAATTCCACAGTGCAGTGTGACAAAATCCACTCCATCCTCTGCGTGGAGTCTTACTACATCAATAAAATCTTTTGCTGTCAGTGTGGCAAGATCTCTCTTATAATGAATCACACTATCATAAACCGGAACGGTTCCGATCATCGCCGGACATTCTTGTGTCAGTTTTCTTCGAAATGGCTGCGTATTCCCATGAGAAGAAAGGTCCATAATTGCCTCTGCTCCCATATTTACCGCCGCCATGACTTTTTCCATCTCAACCTCATAATCTTTGCAATCTTTTGACACTCCCAGATTTACATTGATCTTCGTACGAAGCATAGATCCTACTCCATTTGGATCCAGGCATTTATGCCTTTTGTTGGCGCAGATCGCCACCTGTCCTTTCGCCACCAGATCCCGGATTTCCTCCTCTGTACGGTATTCCTTCCGCGCAACTGCCCGCATCTCCTCTGTGATGATTCCCTTTCTTGCTGCTTCCATCTGTGTGTAGTATTTTTCTGACATATGATGTACCTCTTCTTTCTTCTGCCCGCGGCAGAATATTTTTCATTTGCTCTGTGCCGGAATTTTTTTATGACAGAACTCCAAAAGGATTTCAAGGATTATGCCTGGGCGGAGCATTTTTTCATAGGACTCTGCTTTTTATTCCATAGCATTTCTCGGAAATTTCCTATGTAATAAAATATAATAAAAAAACAGAGTACCTCAATTGGTACTCCGTCAAACTTCTTAAAATCAATTCTTTCCTACGTTGGCATTATCCAAATCAGGTATCAGGGTCGAAGTTCACACCTTCCTCTCAGCCTGTCTACAAGCTCCCCGGCTATTTACTTTTCTAGAAAATAGTAACACACCAATAACTAAAAGTCAATTTTTTGATCTTCCAGAAATTTTCTGATTTCGTCATATTCTTCAGACTTGTCTTCCCAGTCTTTCGGTGTCCAGCTACAAAATGGAGACAATGCAAACCCATTCTCTTTCGCAAGTTTCTCCATCTCTTTTATACATTGACTAATTTTTGAACGTTTCATTTCTTTCCTCTCCTCCCTCCAGAGGGTTCACCGTCTATTCCATGCTTTTCCTCAAAATATCGACAATTTCTTCATGCGAAAGAATCTTATATCCCCCGTCCATCACAAATGTTCCTTCTGCAATTCCCTCTATCATCTCTTCTGTCACACCAAGTTCCCGCAGATTCATGACAAGCCCAATTTCACGCATCCAGCTTTCCATGCTTGCCAGACCTTCCTTTGCAATCTGCTCTTTACTCTTTCCTTCTGTCTGTACTCCCCAGACATTCTCGGCGAACCGCACAAATTTCTGCAAACCATATGGACAAATATAATGGTAGTATGCCATTGAGACTGCAGCCAGTGTCATTCCATGTGTGGCGTCTGTATATGCGCCGACTGACTGCCCTATCATATGAACCATCCAATCGGTTGTCTTTCCCTGTTCCACCATAGTATTCAATGCCCATGTTGCTGTCCACATAATATTACTGCGCGCCTCATAATCCATTGGATCTGCGATCGCAATTCTTGAAGAATGGATCAAGGACTTCATCAGGCCCTCCATGACATAGTCGGAAGTATTGTCATCCTCCCCGGAAAAATATTGTTCGGTAATGTGATTAAAAATATCATAGATTCCTGCTACCATCTGATATTTTGGCAATGTATAGGTAAATACGGGATTTAAAATGGAGAACTTCGGGAAAACATTCTCCCCAAATACATGACCGATCTTCCGTTTCCTCTCCGGATTTGTAATGACGGAACCACCATTCATCTCTGATCCAGTTCCTACCATCGTCAGCACACATCCAACTGGGATGATTCGATTATCTACCTCTTCCATCCTCTCATAATATTTTTCCCATGGATCTTCCTCACAATATGCAGATACCGAGACGGCCTTTGCATAATCACATACCGATCCTCCCCCTACTGCAAGAATCAGATCCACCTCGTTTTCTCTCGCAATCTTACATCCCTCATACAATTTTTCTACTGTCGGATTTGGCATTACTCCTGGGTCCTCAAACACTGTTTTCCCTGCTTCTTTTAACAGTTCCATTACCTGATCATAGATGCCATTTTTCTTAATCGAGTCTCTTCCATAACTCAGCTGCACCTTTGGTCCGTATTTTTGTAATTCTTCTTTCAAAAAAGTAAAGGATTGTTCCCCAAAATAAAGTTTTGTCGGATTACAATATTGAAAATTTCCTAACATATTTTTTCCTTCCTTTCCATTTTTTGCAAAGCATGCTCTATCCAAGAACCCCTGTCGCTTTTGAGCAACTCTGCACACATTGACTTTCTTCGCTATTCATGTTATGTTCATCATAATACTTGAACTTAACTTTAGGTCAATACTTATTTTCAAAAATCAAAAAAGAGATCTGATAAATGAAATTGGAGGAACCCATATGTATACAATCGGCCAAGTCGCAAAACTAGTTCACCTTCCTATCTCTACCATCCGCTATTATGACAAGGAAGGTCTGTTCCCGACACTTGAGCGGACTTCCGGCATCCGTAAATTCAGTGAAAAAGAACTGGAGGCACTCCGGATGATCGAATGCCTGAAAAAATCTGGGCTGAAGATCAAAGAAATCAAGTTATTTATGGAATGGTGTGCCCAAGGAAGTTCCACTTATGAAAAGCGCTTAGAACTATTTCTACATCAGCGCAAAGTGGTAGAAGAAAAAATTGAAAAACTGGAAAAAGTACTCGACATGATCCAGTTCAAATGCTGGTATTACGAGCAGGCGCTCGCAGATGGAAATGAAGAGCGACTAAAAACATATACAGAAACTCCTCAAGATTAAAATCCTGAGGAGTAATAAATGCTTTCTGTCTATTGACTGATATCTCCATCCCCCGCTGTCCAACTCTCTCTGTTTGATTCCACAGCAAAAGAATAAGAGTCCTCTTTATCCTTTTTTCTAAATGGAATCTTTTGCATAACCCCAATAATCTGTCCGGATAAAATAACGGTCAAAAGCGAATAAATGATCTTACTTACTGGAATGTAGGTGAGAGAGATAAGCAATACCACCAGATCACTGATCAAATAAATCCATTGGATATCCAACGGAAGTACTCGATCCAAACTCATTGCAAGCGCATCATCTCCAGTCGGAGCTCCACCTACTCGAACACATAACCCTACGCTTACCCCTACAAATATTGCTCCTACAACTGCTGCCAGAAGTGGTTTTGTGGCAATGTCAGGGAATAATGGATCAAACTGTTCGAAGATCCCATAAAAAACAGAAAATCCAATAGAAGAAATAAAAGAATATACAAGAAAAAGTTTTCCCAATAATTTCCATCCCAAAAGGTAACATAATACTGTCAGTATAAATCCTGAAACCGATGGCGAAATCCCAAACCAATATTCTAAAAGAAGTGTTACCCCTAAAATTCCGCCCTCTGTCACATTGGACATTGAATGGATATTGTAAAGTCCAAATGCCAATATCGCACTTCCCAATAGTAAAAGTAATACGGATGATAATTTCATTTCCTTCCAAACTGAACGCATTTTAAAAAATCCTTTCTATTAACCTATCATGAAATCTATACACTCATTATAAACTCTGGTATAATACTAGAGTCAAGGAGATCAATAGAAAATATGAAAAATTTTTTTAAAATTGGTGAAATTTCTAAATTATATGGAATCGGTGTAGATTCTATACGTTATTATGAAGAAATTGGAATTATCAAACCTCAGCGTTCTGAATCTGGATATCGCTATTATAGTATTCACGACATATGGAGATTAAATGTAATCCGAGATTTACGCTCCATTGGATTTACAATGGAACAAATCCGCGAATACTTAGACCATCATACAGTTTTGTCTTCAATTTCTATGCTGGAAGACGAAAAAGACGCGATTGCAAAGCAAATACAGTATCTGCAAAAGTTGCAAAAAAATGTAGAGCACAGATTGCATAACATTCATTCCGCATTATCTCTTCCCTTAGGTGAAATCTGCTTAATGAATATTCCCCCTCGCCGTTGCCACCTTCTTCCCGAAGGATATAAAAATGAAGAAGAAATGGATGTTCTGATCAAACAGCTTATCAATCTAAATCAAAATCGCTTATACATTATCGGAAGTAATCAAATTGGAACTATGATTTCTCTGCCCTCTCTCGTAAATAAAAAAGTGCTTTCCTATCAATCTGTTTTTCTTATCGATGAAGAAGGCGAGAATATTCTTGCCGGCGGTCATTACCTTTGCGTCACTTATCGCGGGGATTATAAACAGAGCTCCTACTGGGGACAAGAACTCATCCAATATGCACACACTCACAACTTCAAAGTGCTTGGTAACTTATTGGAAATTCTTTGGATCGACATTCACACAACTTCTGATGAATCAGAATATATTACACAATTACAGCTTCCTATCGAATAAAATACTAAGACTGATAAGCGGTGGTAAAATCATATCAACCACTGTTTACCAGTCTTTTTTTATCTCATATACAGTTTCCTGACTAAGCTAAGGGATGATGGCAAAAAAATATTGTTTCATTTCTTTTCTTTTGTTCTGGAAATTTCTGCTTACAAATATCTGTATGATATTTACAACGTGAATAGAATGGACACATATCTTCTCTTTTTTCTACTTTGATTTCATTGGCCTCTTGTAAAGATTGTTGCAAATCTTCTTTGTCCCCATTTGGAACTCTCATTTTAGGAACCGATTGGAGCAAATATTCTGTATAAGGATGTTTTGGATTGGTATACACTTCTTCAACGGAACCAATCTCACAGATTCTTCCCAAGTACATGATTGCAACTCGATCCGCAATATAACGCACAACTCCCAAATCATGTGAAATGAACAATAAACTCAAATTACGATTTTTCTGGATTTCCTTTAATAAATTCAAAATCTGTGCTTGTACAGAAACATCCAGTGCAGATACTGGTTCATCACATGCAATAAATGCCGGTTCCAATGCTAATGCTCTTGCAATCCCAATTCGCTGACGTTGTCCCCCTGAAAATTGATAAGGATATCGCTTCATATGCGTTTCGTTAAGCCCCACAATTTCCAATAGTTCTTTTACTTTTTTTCTTGCTTCCTTTTTATTTGCATACACTTTATTTGCCAAAAGCGGTTCCATCAGGATTTCTTCCACTTTCATCTTTGGATCTAAAGATGCATAAGGATCCTGAAAGACCATCTGCATATTTTTACGCATTTCCTTTTTTACTTCTTTTTTAGAAAAAATATTTTCTCCCTCAAAAAGTATATTTCCATCTGTCGGCTTTTCTAATCCTAGAATGATTCGTCCCAATGTTGTTTTTCCACATCCCGATTCTCCCACAAGAGCTAACGTTTCATTGTTGTAAATTTCTAAATCAACATGATGTAATACATGATTTTCCTTTTTTGCACTAAACAGTCCTTTTGCCACAAAAGTTTTACTTATATTTTGTGCTCTGATTAATGAATTTCCCATAAATTATCTACCCTCTTCAAATAAAAAGCATTTGACTTTTGTCCCATCATTTTGCTCATACAATTTTGGCTCTACTTTGGTACATCGTTCTGTTTTATGCGGACATCGCTCCGCAAATCGACATCCCTCCGGAATATTTTCGATAGACGGAACCGTTCCTTTAATCGCCATCAATTGATCTATTTTTTTCTCTGGATCAGGAGAAGCCTGAATAAGTGCCTGCGTATACGGATGTTTCGGAGATTGGAAAAATGTCCTTACATCTGCTTCCTCTACAATCTGGCCACAATACATCACATATACATAATCACAGTTTTCACAAATCACCGCTAAATCATGCGAAATCAAGATGAGCGATACTCCTCTTCTTTCACGCAAGGATCGCAGCAATTGTAAAATCTGAGCTTGAATTGTAACATCTAACGCGGTTGTCGGCTCATCCGCAATAATCAGGGATGGATCTGCTGCAATCGCCATAGCAATCATAATTCTTTGATTTAACCCTCCGGAAAGCTGATGTGGATATTGATCATACCTCATTTCTGCATCTGGTATTCCGACAGATTTCATGAGGGAAATAGTTTGTTTTTTTCTATCCTCTTTTGACAAATTTGTATGAATCTTCAAACTTTCTTCAATTTGTTTTCCTACTTTATGCAGTGGATGCAGGGCGCGCACTGGTTCTTGAAAGATCATAGAAATATCTTTTCCTCGCACTTTCCGTAATTCTTTTTCTTTTAGTGCCGTTAGTTCCTCACCAGAAAATAGAATCTGTCCTTCTTTTATTGCGATGTTCACCGGCATCAACTGCATGATTGCTAAACTTGTCATGCTTTTCCCGCAGCCAGATTCTCCTACAATCCCTACAATCTGTTGCTTTTTTACTTCTATATTTACTTTGTCTACAATCGAATACCCTGATTTTTTATCACCAATCGTGACATCTTTTACTTGTAATACTATATCTTCCATCATATCCCCCTATCTTTCTGAACATTTGGAATCCAACATATCTCTCAGGCTATCTCCGAAAAAATTGAGACACAAAGAAAGCAAAAGAATATAGATTGCTGGTGCCAGAGAAATCCATGGGGCATCAAACAGATACGTGCGTCCTTTAGATACCATAACTCCGAGACTTGTCTGTGGCGGCTGTGCACCAAATCCAAGGAAACTCAATCCTGCCTCTGAAAGAATTGCAACCGGGATAGACATTGTGTAAAGCACAAGCAGCAAAGAGCGAATATTGGGTAAAATATGTTTGATCATAATTTTCCATTTGCTCACTCCCATGGAACGCGCTGCTTCTATATATGTACTATTTTTTAGAGATAATGTTTGCGCTCTCACCGTTCTCGCTGTTCCAGCCCATCCAACTAAGATCAGTGCTAAAAATAAATTTTTTGTACTTGCTCCTAAATTGTAAACAATCGCCATCGCAAGAATCATAAACGGATAAGACAATACAATATCAACAATTCTCATAATCAATGTATCTACCCATTTTAATGTAGTCATTCCAGCTATCATTCCCAAAAATGTTCCAATGATCAAATTGATTGTTGTTGGTGCAAATCCAATAAATAGAGAGATTCTTGATGCATACAAAATTCTGCTGAAAATATCACGGCTCAATTCATCTGTTCCAAAAATGTGTTCCATAGAAGGAGCCGCCTTCGGTTTCATATACTGTGTTTCATTGATTCCATACGGTGCAATGAAATCTGCGAAAACAGCAAGAAAAATAAACAGCAAGATCATAAGAAAACTTATAAATCCTACTGGATCTTCTTTGACATACTTTTTTATTTTTCGTCCGGTATTTTTCATCATATTTTTCATGCTATCCTCCTAATCATAATGCACTCTTGGATCTGCCAGCGCATAAATAATATCCGCAATGAGATTTCCAATAATAATTAAAAATGTACTGAGAATAATCGTTCCTTGTAACAACGGTATATCACGATTGCTCAAAGCAGAGATTGATAAGGTTCCAATTCCCGGAATACTAAAAATATTCTCAGTGATCAATGCCCCTCCCAGCAATGATGTAAATTGCATCATCATAATCGTGATCACTGGAAGAATCGACATTTTTAGTGCATGAAAAATAACAATTCCCATATGCGACTTTCCCTTTGCCTTCGCTGTTGTTATATAATCTGCCTGAATCACATCAATCAAATTTGTACGTATTAAACGCGAAATCTCTCCTGCCATGCTCCATCCCAACACAATAGATGGTAAAATTAAATGTGCCGGTGTTGTAAATCCACTAATTGGCAGCCATTTTAATTTATAGGCAATTAAATACTGTAAAATAATTCCAATGGAAAATGTCGGCATTGATATTCCCATGAGCGACACTCCCATAAATAATTTATCCAGACATGTATTTTTCTTTAAAGCACTTATAATTCCTATCGGTATTCCTAAAATCCATGCAAATGCGATTGCCGATAATGCCAGCTTTATCGTATTAGGGAATGCATTTTTAATCAGATTGAATACTGGCTGATTCATTACAAAAGAGGTTCCCAAATCTCCATGTAATAAATCTTTTATATACAAACCAAATCGTACCAAAATCGGATCGTTCAAATGCATTTCTTCTTCCACTCGAGCCACCGTTTCGTTATTGATCTTATTTTGCATCATCGCGGTTACTGCATTTCCTGGAATGTAATTCATCAAGACAAACGTAATCAGTATGACCCCTAAAATAATAGGAACAGATACTGCGATTCGTTTTGCAATATATTTACGCATAAGTTTTTCTCCTTATATGTATAAAAGGTATCAAATCTGATACCTTTTATACATTGCTATTTATTTATTGTAAGAATCATCGATTTCTACATTATGTGTTGAGCAGCAAACCCATCCCTGCCAGCCAAGCTGAAAGTTCTTCAATCTTGGGCTAATGATGCATGTACGTTTTTCAGCTGCGATCGGTAAGTATAATGCCTGTTCTGTTACGATTTCTGATTCTAATGCCTGAAGGGCTGCAATTCTTTCTTTTGGATCAAGTTTTGCATTTGCTTCTTTGATCTTATCGCTTAACGCTTTGTCTTTGATGTTATATCCATTCGAAGCGCTATTTTCCACTGTAAATGTTGTGAAGAATGCTCCTGGATCCGGAACATCTGCTGTTACAGGTCCCAGTGAAATAGAATACCCTTCTCCACTTGCAATGGTATCCCAGTAAGATGTCATATCCATGTTTTTGATTTCAGCTTTAATTCCTGCTTCTCCAAGCATAGACTGAATCATTTCATTAATAGGATGTGTATATGTACTTTCTCCATTCTGAAGAATTGTAAGTGTCACATCTGACTCATGGCCTGCTTCTTTTAATAATTTTTTTGCTTCTTCTACATCGTATTTAATTGGTGTTTGATCTTCAGAGTATCCCGGAATTGCCGGAGGAAGAACACCATTTAATAACGTTCCTTCACCATTATAGAAGTTCTGATTGATCAAATCACGATTGATTGCTGCCTGAACAGCTTTTCTTACATTTACATCCGCCATGAATGTATCGTTCTGATTAAAAATCATGTAATCCATGCTTGGTGGCTGATATCCGATTAAGTAATCTTTCCAAAATTCATCATTTTTGAAATGCTCAAGGTCATCTGCCTTTACACCCATGTAATCTAACTCACCATTTTCAAACATCATCCGTTCGGTAGAGGCATCAATGTTCATTAAATAGCGGACTCCATCGATTTTAGCCGGTGTATTGAAATATTCATCATTTCTTACAAGATTGATCTCCTGATCTTGTGTCCAGTCTTTAAACTTCATATACCCTGTACCAACAGTATATTCTGGATCAAATCCAAATTTATCTTTTCCTTCTTCGACAGCTTTACGGTTATAGATAGAAGCCGGAGCACCTGTCATATTTGCAAGAAAAGATGCTGATGGCGCTGAAAGTGTGATCGCTACTGTGTAATCATCGATTACTTTAACACCTTCAATCACATCTGTTTTTCCATCCAGACGATCTTGGTACCCTTTTACTTCCTGATACTGAGCTGCATTGATACAAGCTTCTTCTGGATTTACAGCTTTATCAATGGTAAATAGTACATCATCTGCTTTTAATTCTTCGCCATTGTGGAATTTTACACCTTTTCTTAAGTGGAATGTGTACGTAAGACCATCTTCACTGATATCCCATTTTTCAGCAAGACTTGGAATAATCTCTGTTTCTCCAGCTTCATTCACAGTTACATCGACAAGACGATCATAAATCTGAAGCGGAATAAAATAATCTGCATTTGTTTTTTGAATGTCTAATGTTTTTGGGTTTTGAAATAATGTAAGAACCATGGTGTTCCCATTTTTACTTACATATTCTGTTTTTGTTTCGTTTTTCGCTGCAGCATTTTCTTCTTTTTTCTCTTCGCCTTTTCCGCATCCTGCGAACATCGAAACGGATAATGCAGCAACTAAAAACAGGCTCAAAAATTTCTTTTTCATATTTTTCCTCCTCTTTTATGTTTTCCAACACCAGTCACATTCTAACACTATCCGTTTCATATGTTAAATTGTTTTTCGTTATATACTTTATTCAAATTTTCTATAAAAACTTCTCCAAAAAGAACGTTGCCCATCGCTATAGGAATGCCTATTTATACTTAATTTAATTGGCTATTTTACTGTGCCCCTTGAAATTGTCTGTTCTGGATTATGATTAATTGCACCCACAATCGGATGTGGAACATACATTTCCTCCAAATATTCCATATCTAAATCTGTTAACTTTACATCCAAAGCTCTAACTGCATCATCAAGATATACTGTCTTGGTAGCACCGATAATCGGTGAAGAAATACCTTTCATCCACTGCCATGCAAGTGCAATTTGAGACATTTTGCAATTATGTTTTTGGGAAAGCTCATATACTCTCTCTACAATCTTCCTATCCTGCTTTTCCATGCCATCATATTTCCCCATGGCTACTCTATCTGTTTTGCTACGCAGTGAATTTGTTTTCCATTCTGGCCTGCTTAAATGTCCAGCCGCCAACGGACTATATGGTGTAAGAGAAACTCCCATCTGTCTACAAATAGGGATCAGTTCTCTTTCATCCTCTCGATAGAGCAAATTATAGTGATTCTCCATTACAGAAAATTGTGTCCAGCCACGTTCTTTTGCTATAAGCTGCATATTGTAAAACTGGTAACCATACATTGCAGATGCACCAATTGCTCTTACTTTTCCAGCTTTCACCAAATCATGCAGAGCCTCCATTGTTTCCTCAATCGGTGTATCATAATCAAATCTATGAATAATATACAAATCCAGATAATCTCTACCCAACCTCTGCAAAGTGCCTTCTATTTCCCGCAGGATTGCTTTTCGCGATAAACGTCCTTCATTAAAATATACTTTTGAAGCGATAACTACCTGATCCCTTGCAATATTTTTCTTGATTGCCTTACCAAGATATTCCTCGCTTGTCCCTGCCGAATATCCATTTGCTGTATCAAAGAAATTAATTCCAAGTTCCAACGCATGTTGGATTACTTTTTCACTTTCGTTTTCATCAATTGTCCAATCATGCATCGTTCCTACCTTCCCAAAACTCATGCAGCCTAAGCAAATTTTCGATACGCTGATATCCGTATTTCCTAATTTGACATATTCCATTTTTTATGCCCTCCCTTCGCAAATAAACATTCTATCTTTCCATAAATATCCATCTTTCTTTACTGCTTTTCATTATGCTAATTTGCTGTAATCTTCATTAGTAACCGGCTCACACCATTCATTTGAAGTAATTTCATGTTACATCTCTCCAAGCTTATAATGTTTCTACCCATTCAACGATTTGTTGTCTAGTTGCATTGTTAAATACCTTTTCTTCTGCAATCATGCTCTTATCATTCATCTCTATACTGCTTCTGGATTTTTTATCCATCCAATTAAGGTCAGCACTTGTATATGGAACCTCTGGTGTAATCTCAAACAAATCTGCTTTTGCACTATCAGCAATCATTTCTGCTACCTTTTTCGTTGTTCCACTTGCACTAAAATATGCCACTAATCTTTTTCCCATAGTTATTTGTCCCCTTTCTAAAAATAGATGTGCAAGATATCTTCTGATCCTGCACATCTATTCTATAATCTATCATCTTATCATGTCCAATACTTATATCGTATTCACATTTATGCCTAAAAAGCATTGATTTCTTCTATCATCTTATTTACTGCTTGTGAATAAGGAATATGTCTTCTCCATGCAATCACTACGCTCGCAGTAATCTCTGGATAAAGTCTCCTTTGCACAAGTATCTCTTCCCTCCAATATTTTACAGCACCCTCAATGGAAATTGGATACCCAAGTCCATTTGCCGCCATCACACCGGCATTTGTTCCAAGATTGCTTATAAATGAAATATCAAGACTGGAAAAATCTTTTCCAAACCAATTGGCAAGTTCGCTCTGAACCCCCACCCTTTCTGGTAAAATAAGCGGCTTATCCAAAATATCATTCTTTTCTATGTACTTCTTATTAGCAAGCGGATCATCAGGGCGCATTCCTACTACCCAATGATCGCAGTCTTTTATTCTAATATAATCAAGCCCTTCTGTATCCACTGGTTCCATGAACAATGCAATATCTACAAGCCCTTTATTCATCATCTCATATATAGTGTCCGCTGTTGCGGTATGAATCGCAATCTGGACAAGCGGATATTTTTCTTTATATTGCTTACATATTTTCGCCAATGTTTCTACTGCTGTAAACTCTCCGCACCCAAAAGTAACTGTTCCTTCTATCACTTCTTCAGTTCCTCTCAGTTCTTCCAACATTCGATCTTCAAGATTAAGGATTTCCAATGCTCTTCGCTTTAACAAAATTCCTCCATCTGTAAGCGTAATACTTCTCCCTTTGCGAACAAACAGAACGGTACCCAGTTCCTCCTCAAGCGCTGCAATCTGTCTGGATAAGGTTGGCTGTGTGATGTGTAGTTGTTCCGCTGCTTTTGTAAAACTTTGTTCTTTTGCCACCGTTAAAAAATAGCGTAAGATTCTTAATTCCATATTCATTTACCCCAAATTATCTTCTACTTCTTACTCAATTTAACAGAGCGAATCCCCCGCGACTGTTTCATCTACTCTACAATCGTTGCATGTCTATTCTTCTTTCTCCAAATACACATACACAGAATCCTTCCATGATCCTATATTCCAACAGTAGGATATTCCCTAACCATAAGAAGGAAAGATATAGATATCAGACTTCTACAAAAACTCTCCAAGTCTGAAGTCCAGAAAACCGGAATTCTCCTAATTATTATTTTATATTTATATACTGCACTATATAAAAAGTTCGTTTTCTTTTTCTTCTTGACAAGCAGCATTCATTTTCTTTGATGCAACCTTAACCATAAAGGAATTGACCTTTCTAGAATGACTTGGACATATTTTCACACATCGCATACATGATATACATAAATCTTTGTTTGTCTTTCTTGGATTTTCAATCGAGATTGCCCCTACAGGACATGCCTCTGCACAAACACCACATCCCGTGCAGCTTCTTCCTGCCTTTGGTTTTAATGGAACACCATTATATTCTCTATAGGGATAATTTCCCGGCAATCGTAATTCACTGTTTGCTGTATCCGTGTTCATTTTGTCTATAATTTTTTTCGTAAAGCCTTTCAATTCTTTTTTATCGTTAGCATCAGGACGTCCCGTTGCAAATTGATGCATAATAGAATGTTCTGCAATAGCAGCGATCGCAGCAAAACAATAAAAACCTCTTTTGCTTAAGTCATCTGCTAATTCTTTCAGAGTATCCTCAAATGCTCTATTTCCATATGATACCACCAATATAGCTTTTGCATGATTCCCTTTAAATTTATTCATTCTCTCTAGTGCAATACCTGGCACTCGGCCTCCATAAGATGGGACGCCAATCACACAAATATCGTCTGCATCAAATACTTGATCGACCATGTCTTCTTTTTTGCTAAGATCAATTTCCTGATAACTGCCAACTTCATTCGCCACCAAATTTGCAATCTCTTTTGTACTGTTTGTCGGACTAAAATAAATAGAATATACACTCATTTTTATAACCTCTTTTCGCTTTCTTTGCTACATCTTTTCAGCATTGGCTCTACTTGTTGCCAAAATAGTATCACTGGCTTTACTGTCGTATCATCAAAATCAATATAATAGTAATTCTTTGTTCCCTCACGTCTCATATTGATAATCCCTGCATCTAAGAGTACTTTAAGATGATGCGATACCGCGGAACGAGAAACATGACTTTTTTTCTGTATTTCACCAACTCGAATTCCTCCCATCCCCCCACTTTCTATTAAAGCTAACAGGATCTCTTGGCGGACTTGATCTCCTAGTATTGTCATAACCGGTCTAGCAAGATTATAAATTTCAATAAAATTTTTCTTCTCCAAGCTAAAATCCTTATCCATACACCCTCCTATGGTTAATCTTCGTCAACCATTATAGTTCATAAAAACTTCTACTTCAATATTGGTGTCGCAAATCAAGTTCATTATTTTGCTAAAAAAACTCCCCAGAACCAAAGTCCTGAGGAGTTATAAAATCTTTTTGAAATTGTACGTTCTGAAACGTATAATTAACGTTTGCTGAACTGTGGTGCTCTACGAGCTGCTTTGAGACCGTATTTCTTACGTTCTTTCATACGTGGGTCACGTGTTAAGTATCCTGCTTTTTTCAGAACTGGTCTGTAATCTGGATCTGCCTGAAGTAAAGCTCTTGCGATACCGTGACGGATAGCTCCAGCCTGTCCTGTGTATCCACCACCGCGTACGTTTACTAATACGTCGAATTTGTCAAGTGTCTCTGTTGCTACTAATGGCTGACGAACAACAACTTTTAATGTCTCTAATCCTAAATATTCGTCGATGTCTCTTTTATTGATTGTAATGTTACCTGTTCCCGGTACTAAATATACTCTTGCGATTGATTTTTTTCTTCTTCCTGTTCCGTAGAATTTTGCTTTAGCCACTGTAATTTCCTCCTTTCAACCTTTCCTTAAAATGTTAATACTTCTGGTTTCTGAGCCTGATGATCATGCTCTGGTCCAGCGTATACATGAAGCTTTTTGATCATTGATCTTCCTAAAGGTCCTTTTGGAAGCATTCCTTTTACAGCAAGTTCGATTACTTTCTCTGGTTTCTTATCCATCATTTCTCTTAATGTAGTTTCTTTCATTCCACCTACATAATCAGAGTGATTGTAGTAGATTTTCTGATCTAATTTTTTACCTGTAACTGCGATCTTCTCTGCATTTACAACGATTACGTAATCTCCTGTGTCGATGTGCGGTGTATAAACTGGTTTATTTTTTCCTCTTAATACTTTTGCGATTTCTGATGTTAAACGTCCTAATGTCTTGTCTGTTGCGTCAACTACATACCATTTTCTTTCAATCTTATCTGGATTAGCCATGTAAGTTTTCATTGGTCGACCTCCTAATATATTCTCTCATTAAATCAATATTGTTTATTATGAAATCAGCTCACTCCGGGGCTTTGGTGTAAACTGTTTCTTCTCATGTCATACTTTATGATTATATTATGAATACGTCTTTCTGTCAACTGTTTTATCGTATTTTTCTACTGTTTTCCAACATTTTTCTTCTCTCTCCCAGCTATATTCCTCCTAGTCCTGATCCACAAATTTTTATATTCTTCCTGAAATCACCTATGTTCCCTCTGAAATATCACACGCAATTTCTTTCATCCGATTTTAAAATCCCACATTCTGTGGTATACTCCCATCTTTGACAGTTAGGAAGAGCAAAAATCGCTGTATCCCTTGTGGTTACTGGGCTGCAGCGATTTTTGCTGTTGTTACGGACTATAGTATTTTATTCTTTCCCTTTACTTTTTTTCTGAATATTTCTCATTTTACTTTTTGTTATGAACTGATAATCTGTTCGGAAACCACACACGTCATGAAGATCATCCGTAATTCTTTCTCGTTTGTATAAAGGAATGAATCCCTGTTCCTGTATTTCGGCGAAATTCATTTCTTTTAGAATATCTAATAATTCTTCACATGTATATTTAGCATCCAGTTTTTTCTCAAGGAAGCGGTATATTGTCAATGCAAGAAAACAGATTAGAAAATGTGCTTTGATCCGGTTTTCATCCTGTAAATAGACAGGTCTTGCAGAAAAATCCGTTTTCATAATCCGGAAACATTCTTCTATCTGCCATCTTCCTTCACTTACTTTCAAAATATCACCAACTTCGTCATCTAAAAGATCTGTGCATACTGCGTAAAATCCATCATACTGGGTTTCTTCAGAAATCTTAATTTCATCTAGATGCTGCTTTACATCAGCAGCTTCGCCTTCCTCTGTTACAGCCATAGTTCCGATGAAACGTGCTGGATCATTTGGATTTTTTCGGTTCTTTTTTGTGCTCCCTGAATCCAGCATCTTTTGTGCCCGTTCAATCTGTTTGTCTCGAATAGATTTTTGATAAAGGGCATATTTAGGAGAATAGGTAATGATCAGGCGTTGATGTAGCTTCTTTGTGGTGTAGGGTTCGTCTTTATAATAAAGTCCTTTATCATCTTCGGGTAGTTTTGTGATATCAACAGGGGTTCCATCTGATACTCTTTTAAATCCCTGTAAATTTAATGCCCATTCTTTTTCTTCTTTCTTCAGCTTCTTGATGGACTGGGTTACGATATAAGCCCGTTCCCCCATGTGATTGTATTCCCGGATTGATTCAGAGCCAAGACCGGCATCACTGCAATAAATAAATTTCTGACAGCCAAAATCTCCAAGGACTTTCTTTTCTAACGGTTTGAGAGAGGTCTGCTCGTTCGCATTTCCCGGAAAAAGAGAAAAAGCAAGGGGAATCCCGTCTCCATCCATAAACAATCCCATTTGGATGATCGGGTTTGGCCTGTGTTCTTTACTTTTCCCGTATTTTTTATTTCCATCTTCCTGTTCAATTTCAAAGTAATAATTCGAGCAGTCATAATAAAGGACCTTATCATTTCTTTTTCCAAGGAAGTGGGAGTTTTTATAAACTTCAGACTGAATAAGATCACATTCCGCACCAAGTACATCCAATGCCCGGTAGACATCATGAAGTTCGTAGGATGGTTTTTCTAAGAATTCAGATGCAACTTTGTAAGAAGAACGTTTGCTGCAAGGTTCTAAGATTCTTGCATAAATCAAATCCGAAAGGATCGCATTGATATCATACTTGAATTTATATTTCTGTTTCAGTTTCCGGCAGATTTTATTCATTTGTAGTTGATAATAAATGGATTGGAGAAACAGATAGCCACCACGGAAGAAGACCTGCTTGTCATAATCTAATTGTCTATCCGCATGGAATGGTATCAATACTGTCTGTGCTTCTTTTTCTTTTTTATATTTTTCAGTTTCTATTTTCACTT